>ODAJ014785815.1_pt1 | contig 39867 bp, 28 predicted proteins | sample 1539241 | NCBI WGS metagenome assembly ODAJ01 (sample SAMN02144231, study PRJEB22623) | gut metagenome | biome: sheep rumen | host: Ovis aries | place: New Zealand
GTTTTGTGCCCTGAGGCACAAAACTGGCAGCGCGTTTTACGCGATGCCTTTCCAATAAAATGAAGCATTTTATTGGAAAACAGTATCAGTCCGACAGGTCCAGGTCGGGGGCGATGAGGATGCTGTAGTCGGGATAGAGGGCGCCGAGCTCGGCGTAGATCGCCTCGAGCGCTTTTTGAGAATCCACGTCGAAGCTGAATACCAGGTCGAAGCGCATCGTCCGGCTTGGTTTGTCGATATAGAAGCCGTGCACCTGCAGCACGCCCTCGTGGGCCATGACGGCCCTGGTGACGGTCTGGCGGATCTCGCGGCTCTCGGCGTCCTGCGTGTTGTAGGAATAGACGCCGACGCCGGTGAGGACGACGCCGGTCTCCCGAAAGACGCGGGCCTGGATGCTGCGGGTCATGCGGTCGATGTCCACGGCGGTGAGGGTGTCCGGCACCTCGATGTGCACCGAGCCGTAATTCTTCCCGGGGCCGTAGTTGTTGAGCACCAGGTCGAAGGCCCCGCGCACGTTCTCCTCCTCGCTGACGAGGGACTTGATCTTCCGGCTCAGCTCGGGGTCGGTGCGCGCGCCGAGGACGTCGTTGACCGTGTCGAGCATCATTTCGATGCCGGACTTGATGATAAACAGGGCGATCACGACGCCGACGTAGGCCTCCAGGGAGATGTTGGTCAGCTTGTAGAGGATCGCGCACAGCAGCACCGAGGCGGAGAGGATCGCGTCGAAGCTCGCGTCGGAGCCGGAGGCGATCAGCGCGTCGGAGTCGGCCTTTTTGCCCTGCGCCTTGACATAGCGGCCCAGAACGAGCTTGGCGATGACCGCCGCGGCGATCAGGATCAGCGAGAGGAGCGAATACTCGGCCTCCTCAGGGGAGATGATCTTCTTGACGGACTCGGTCAGCGCGGTCAGACCGGCGTAGAGCACCAGCGCCGCGACGATCATCGCGCTCAGATACTCGATGCGGCCGTAGCCGAGGGGATGCTTTTTGTCGGGTCGGCGGGCGGAGAGCTTCGCGCCGACGATGGTGATGACGCTCGAGAGCGCGTCGGAGAGGTTGTTCACCGCGTCGAGAACGACGGCGATGGAGTTGGAGAGCAGGCCGACCGCGGCTTTCATCGCGGCCAGCAGCACATTGACGGCGACGCCGATCAGACTGGTGCGGACGATCAGCGCGCCGCGGTCGGTCTGAGCGGTTTTTTCCAAAGGATCAGACATTTCTTCCTGCCTCTTATTCTTTTGATAGGGATTCCATCAGCTCATAGAGAAGCTCATAGAGCTGCTGGGCGCGCGGCGGGTCCATGCGGACGCAGCCGCCGACCTGCGCGGGAACGGAGAGCGCCTGCTCGTGCAGCGCCTCGCCCTTCTCCGTCAGGCTGACGAGGACGCTCCGCTCATCCGACTCGCTGCGGCGGCGGATCAGCAGTCCCTTCTGCTCCATGGCCTTCAGGAGCGGCGTGAGCGTGCCGGTGTCGAGGTACAGGCGCTGGCACAGCTCCTTGACGCTCAGCGGCGCGTTCTCCCACAGCGCCATCATCGCCACATACTGCGTGTAGGTCAGATCGAGGGCGCTGAGATAGGGGTGATACTGCCGGATCAGCGCGCGGGAAGCAGCGTACAGCGGGAAGCAGAGCTGATTTTCCAGCTTCAGCGGATCGAATTCCACGGACATTGAAACGGCCTCTTCTCTATACAGTATTGAGAATTAAATTGTTTTTGAGGCAGCTTTGCCGCCTCAAAAACACCATAAGGCGAGCTGAGCGAGCCCTCACGTCGACCAAACGAGGCTTGTCCCCCGTAAGCCGAGTGCGATGAGCGTGAGAAACTCGATTGCGAAACGAAGTTTCGGAATCGAAGTATTCACAGCAGCGCGGCCACCGCCGCGTCCACCTTCTTCATGTCATAGGTGGGCTCGAAGCGCTCGACCACATTGCCCTCGCGGTCCAGCAGGAACTTGGTGAAGTTCCACTTGATGGCGGGATTGTTCTTGTAGTCCTTGTCGAGCTTCTTGAGCATCGCGCCCATGGCCAGCGCCATCGGGCCCTTGCCGAAGCCCTCGAAGCCCTTCTGGGACTTGAGCCAGGTGTAGAGCGGCAGCTCGTTTTCGCCGTTGACGTCGGACTTCTTCATCTGGGGGAACTGGGTGTTGTACCGGAGGGTGCAGAACTCGTGGATCTCCTCGTCGGTGCCGGGGGTCTGGCCGGCGAACTGGTTGCAGGGGATGTCGAGGATCTCAAGGCCGCGGTCGTGGTACTTCTCATACATCTCCTCCAGCTCCTTGTACTGGGGCGTGAAACCGCAGCCGGTGGCGGTGTTGACGACGAGCAGCACCTTGCCGCGGTAGTTTTCCAGGGAGACCTCGTTTCCCTTGCGGTCAAGAACGGTGTAATCGTAAACGGACATGATAAAAACCTCCTGAATATTTATTTCAACTATATTTTATACAATCTAAATCCGTTTGTCAAGAGCTTTTTTCTTTTTTGTCCGGCTTGACAAGCCGGGCGCGGCTTGTTATAGTATTCCACAGTTAGTTATATCTAATCAAGAAAGGAAAAGGGGCGTTTGCCCCGGACAGGAAAGAATGATCAAAACCGTATTGAAGATCGACGGGATGGCCTGCACGATGTGCGAGGCGCATGTCAACGACGCGATCCGCCGGGCGCTGCCCGGGGCGAAAAAGGTCGCATCTTCCTATAAAAAGGGGGAGAGCAGCTTCGTCACCGACGGGCAGCCCGATCTCGACGCGCTGTGCGCTGCGATCGAGAGCACCGGCTACCGCGTGCTCTCGGCGGACTCGGAAAGCTACGAGAGAAAGGGCCTGTTCGGCTGGTAAGAAAAACTCATCCACCCGCTTTGCGGGTGGATGAGAGACGGTGGACAAACCCGGAACGGAGAAAGGCCTCGCAGAGTTTTTCGCGTCGCAACGCGAAAAATCATTCAAAATCCGTTTTTTCCGGGGGCGTGTACCTCGGAAAAAACACTTCTCAGCCTGCAAGTGTGCGAGCGTCCCCGGCAAGCGAGTGCGCGCAGCAGGCTGCAATCCCCTCTGTCGGCAAAGCCCTTCGGCTTTGTCGACAGCTTGTCATCCACCCGCTTTGCGGGTGGATGTTTGTTTATACACTCCGGAACCACACCGGCTCGTCCTCCGGGAGACAGCGGAGGCTCAGCCGGGCGCCGCCGGGGATCGCCTCCCCCGCGCCGCGCAGCAGCCAGCCGCCCGCGCTCTCCGGCAGCGTGACCGTGACTTCCTCCGCGCCGCGGTCAAAAACCGGGCAGGCCAGCACCCGGTCGCCGCAGAAGAAGCAGTCGCTCTCCGGGTCATAGTCCGGCTGCGCGAGAAAAACCGGGTAGATGAGCGGCTCGTGCAGCTTCCGCTTGCGCTCATACTCGGCGTGCAGATAGGGCACCAGGCGCTCCCGCAGCTGAAACAGCCGCCGCACCGCGTCCATCTTCTCCGGATAGAGCCAGGGCATCGTGGACTGGGCGCCGGGCTTCCACGAGTGGAGCACGAAGCGCGGCGTGAACAGGCCGTACTGCAGCCAGCGCAGGAACAGCTCCTCGTCCGGCTGCGGCCCGGCAAAGCCCCCGATATCCGCGCCGAAGAAGGAGAAGCCGGACAGCGCCATCGTCATGGCCTGCGCATGGTTAAAGCGCAGGTCGTCAAAGTCCGTCAGGTTGTCGCCCGTCCAGGTGCTCGCGACGCGCGGCGTGCCCGCTATGGCGCAGCGCGAGACGTTGAAGGGCGTCTCCACGCCCGCCTCCAGGCAGGCCTCGCGGCTGGCGCGGGCCATCAGATACGAAAAGAGCGGGCGGATGCGCCGCGCCGGGAGCGGATGGCCGAAGCCGCAGGCCGTCACCTCTCTGTCCCAGACGTCGTATTCATTGTTGTCGTTCCAGATGTGATAATAGCCCCGGTCGATGAGCTCGCGGCGTACCTGCTGTTTCCAGAAGGCGTAGGCGCCGGGATTGGTGAAGTCCAGATAGCTCGCCATGCCGCCCCAGAAGGGGAAGCGGGCGGGCGCTCCGTCCGCGCCGTACAGGAACAAGCCCCGGGCCGCGATCTCGTCGTAGAGCGGGTGCGTCGTCAGAAAGGCGGGCTTGACGTTGGGGATGAGCTCCATGCCCTCGGCGCGGAAATCCGCCGCCAGCGCCTCGGGAGACGGGATCTTATCGCGGTTCCAGTGGAACACGCAGCGGCTCTCGCCGATCTGCGTGTAGCCGCTCGAGAGATAGAAGCCGCCGGCGCGGATGCCCTCGGCCCGGCAGCGGGCCATGAAGCCGCGCAGCCTACGGTCGGCGTCCGGCGCGTCGGTGTACTCCATCGTGCTGCCGCAGTAGCGGAAGGCCCATTCCGGCACCGGCGCCGCCTCGCCGCAGAGGGCGGAAAAGCGCCGGACGATCTCGGCGGTCGAGCCGAGGATCAGATAAAAGACCAGGTTCTCCTCCTCGAGCCGGATCGAGTCAAAGGGCTCGAAATAGTTGTCATGCTCCGCGCCGAGATCGACCCGGCCATTGGAATAGCTGTCGTAGTACAGGCCGTAGGAGCCGACGGCGTGCTCGCAGATATAAAAGGGCAGCTGCTTGTAGAGCGGGTCGCTGCTCCCGGCGCGGAAGCCCATCGAATCCGTCGCCCCGAGGGCAAAGCTCCGCCCGGCCTTGTTGACCGGCCCGCACTTGTCGCCGAGGCCGAACACGCGCTCGCCCGCCCAGCGCCGGGTGAAATGCACCGCGCCGTCGCCGAGCTCCCCGGCGAAGTTGTAGGCCAGGCCGTCCCGGTCCTGATAGAGCACGCCGCGCGCAGTGCGCGCCGTGATGCGGAAGTTTTTGAGCTCCACGGAGAAGTCCACGCCGTCGAGCGTGAAGCCGAAGGCGTCCTCCCGCTCCCAGACTGCGGGCGAGACCGTCCGGAAGCCCTCGAGCGAGAGCTTGTCGCGCCCCTCGAGCGGCAGCTCGGCAGCGCCGGGGCAGACGCTCCAGGTCGGCACGAGCGGAATGTCCGGCTGCAGCACCGCCACGCGCAGCATGTGCTCCAGGAAATCGAGCCGCACCGCGACGCCGTCGGCCTCATAGCGGCGCATCGACGGGGCCTCGGCGGTCTTGACGAAGAAATGCTCAAATTTCATGCTCTGGGATCTCCTTTGCTCAGGAAATTGACGGTCATTTTGCCGTAGTCGGCGCGGCCCATGCGGCTGCCGCCGGATGCGATGTGCAGCACCGGAGTGCCGAGAGCGCGTTTGGCCGCGTCCCAGCGGGGCAGGCCGGGTCCGTTCGGATCGCCGCAGCGGGCGAAATTCGCCAGATACTGCGCCAGCTGCGCCGAGGCCTCATAGTCGCGCGGCCCGTAGGGGCGCCAGCTTGAGTCCAGCGTCTCGAACACATAGCGCAGATCGGCCGAGTGGAAGGCGCGGTTGTCGTCCCCGGGCGCGTCGAGGTCGAAATAATAGATGTAGGCGCCGTTGTCGCGCCCGAAGCGGTTGCCGATCCAGGCCATGACGGGCGCGTACATGTCGTTGTTGGTGTAGCCGATGAGATAGTCGAGCTTCAGCGGCTTTCCGATCAGCGTATCGACCGGCGCGGGGATCAGAAGCCCGTCCACGACGGGCATCGTGTGGTAGATGTTGTCCTTGCGCCGGCTGTGCATCGTCTCCACCGCGTCAAAGAGCGTGTCGAGCGAGGCCGCGCGCAGCTCGTTCAGGCTGCCGCAGCCCGCCGCGGCGATGAATTCCTCCCAGTAGCCGTGCGTGTCCTCCGCGCGGCGCGGCAGGGCGAATTTCGGGAACAGGCCCGCGCCGGAGAGCATCGCCGCGCGCCGGAACAGGCCGGCGTTTGCCGGGTTGAGGCAGAGGTACTGGATCGAGATCGCCCCGGCGCTCTGCCCGAGCAGCGTGATGTTCTCCGCATCGCCCCCGAAGTCCGCGATGTGCGCCTTCACCCAGCGGATGGCGCAGAGCTGGTCGTCGAGACCGAAATTGCCGTCCCGGCCCGTCTCGCGCCGGATGTCCCGGTGCGTCAGATAGCCCAGCACGCCGACGCGGTAGTTGATGAACACCGTCACGACGCCGCGCGCGGCGAGGCCCGCGCCGTCGAAGGGCGCCTCGCAGTTCATGCCCGAGTCGAAGCCGCCGCCGTGGAGAAAGACGACGACCGGGCAGCCCCGGGCGTTTTCCGGCGTATAGATGTTCAGATTCAGGCAGTCCTCGCTGTAGGTAAAGTCGATGCCCTCGCGGTACTCCTTTTTATAAAAAAGGCGGGTCGGGTGCTCGAGATGCTCGTGCCAGGCGCGGTTCTGCGGGCAGCTTGGGCCGAAGGCGCGCGCGTCGAGGACGCCCTCCCAGTGCTCCGCGGGCCGGGCGTAGCCGAAGCGCGCGGCGCGGGCGTAGGGCACGCCGAGGAAGGCCCGGCAGCCGTTCCGGCGCAGGCCGAGGACGCTGCCGCAGGCGGTTTCGAGCTGAATGGTCTGCATGGCGCTTCTCCTTGTCTCTTTTTTCTTGATTGTAGCCGTTTTTCCCGGCGCTGTCAATCAAGCCTTCTTGACCGCCGGTGCGGAATTTGGTATGCTGAGAACAGCAGTAAAAAATCAAATGAGGGGGAGATTGTTACTCATGGCAGAAAACATCATCTATTGTTATTCCGGCTCCGGGCACTGCCTGAATATGGCGCAGAGCATCGCGAAGGTGCTCGGCGACACCGACATCGTTCTGATGCGCAGCTTTCCGGCCAAGACGGACGCCACCGAGGCCAAGCGCGTCGGCTTCGTGTTCCCCTGCTACGGCGGCGGTCTGCCCGGCGACGTGGAAAACTATGTCAAGGCGATCAAGATCCGGCCAGACGCCTACAAGTTTGCCGTGGAGCAGTACGCGGGCTATCTCGGCTGCGGCCTGCACAAGATCGATCAGATCGTCGGTCTCGACTACTGGAACGCGGTCAGCAACCACAGCACCTGCATCTGGCTGATGCCCCATGTGCTCACCATCCCGCCCACGTCCAAAAAGACCGCCCAGGAGCGGATCGACCGCAAGGCCATGGAGGTCGGCGGCGCGGTGCGCGCGATGAAGCACAGCGAGAAGAAGCCGCCGAAAAACGGGGTGTTCGCGCTCGAGAGCAAGGGCTTTTCCGGCCTGCACGCGAAGAACATCCGCCGCTTCACCGTCAGTGACGCCTGCATCGGCTGCGGCACCTGCGCCAAAATCTGCCCGCGCGGCAACATTGAGCTCAGGGACGGCCGTCCCGTCTTCGGCGGCAACTGCATCGGCTGCCTGAGCTGCCTGCAGTTTTGCCCGAAGGAGGCCATCAACGTCGGCAGGATCACTGTCAAGCGCGAGCGCTTCCCGAATCCCGGCGTGAAGGCCGCCGATCTGACGCGGCCGATCATCCATATCGACTGAAAGAAAAAGAGCCCGTTGGGCTCTTTTTTACTTCCCCAAAAACTAAACTTGACCGCGCAGGCTCGAGGTGTATAATTGACATAGAATTGTGTCACAACAGGAGCTGCCGAATGGAGACAAAGCGCGAAAAAACCGATATCATGCACGCCGTCGCGGGCCTGATCGTCAGGTACCGCTTTGTCATCATGCTCCTTTTTATCGTCGCGGCGGTCTATGCCGGGCTCTCGATCGGGCGCGTCCGGCTCAATTCCGAGCTGACCGCCTTCCTGCCCGAGCAGACCGAGACGCGCCGCGGCCTGCACATCATGGAGGATTCCTTCGTCACCTACGCCTCCGAGGACGTGATGGTGGCAAACGTCAGCCTCGAGACGGCGCAGGCCCTCGCCGACGCGATCGCGGACTTCCCGGCGGTCAGCGGCGTCGCCTTTGACAGCACGCCCGCCCACTACGCCAAGGCCTCCGCGCTGCTGAGTGTCTCCTTCCGCGGCGTGGAGGGTGAGGAGGCGGTGCTGGCCGAGCAGCAGCATATCCGCGAATTCCTCGCACCCTACGACACCTATATCTACGCCGTCACCTGGCAGAGCTTTTTCGAGCAGCTGGCGCGGGAAATGGTGAGCGTTGTGCTGATCGCGGTCCTTGTGATCGTCGCGATCCTGCTCTTCACCTCGCGCAGCTACTTTGAGGTGGTCATCTTCATCCTGGTCTTTCTCTTTGCCGCCGTGCTGAACATGGGCACCAATTTCTGGCTGGGGGAGATCTCCACCATCACCAATTCCATCGCCGTCATCCTCCAGCTCGCGCTGGCGATCGACTACGCGATCATCTTCAGCCACCGCTATCAGGACGAGGCGCTGAAGACCCCGAGCGCGCGGGAGGCGCTGATCGAGGCGCTGGCAAAGTCCATCGTCGAGATCTCCTCCTCGAGCCTGACGACGATCTCCGGCCTGCTCGCGCTGATGCTGATGCAGTTCCGGCTCGGCTACGACCTCGGGATCGTGCTGGCCAAGGGCATCGTATGCAGCCTGCTGACGGTGTTTCTGCTGATGCCGGGGCTGATCCTGCTCTTCCCGAAGGCCATCCGCAAAAGCGCGCACAAGACCCTCATCCCGGACATCCGCCCCTGGGGGCGCTTCCTCACCCGCTCCGGCTACTGCTTTGTCTGGCTCTTCCTGCTGCTGATCCCGCTCGCCGTCTGGTGCTCGGGGCGGACGCAGTACGCCTTCAGCGACCGCTCGGTGACGGAGCTGGTGTATTCCGAGAGCCGCGAGGCCATGCACCGCATCTCCGACACCTTTGCCGATTCCACGGCGGTCGCGCTGATCGTCCCGGCGGAGGATTTCGACAAGGAGAAGGCCGTGCTCAAGGCCGTGGAGGCCCTGCCGGAGATCCGCTCGGCGACGGGCCTGGCCAACATCGACATTGACGGCAGCCACACGCTGACCGACCGCTTCACACCCCGCATGTTTGCCGAGCTTGTCGGCGTCAGCCCCGAGGAGGCGACGCTGCTCTATCAGGCCTACGGCATCCGGCACGAGGAATACCAGGCCATCTTCGGCAGCCCCGAGAGCTATGAGGTGCCGCTGGTGGACATGATCCTCTTCCTCTTCGATCTGACCGACCGCGGCGTGGTGACGCTGGAGCCGGAGACGCAGGAGCGCCTGGACGGGCTGCGCGACTCGCTGAAGATCGGCCTTGACCAGCTGCGCGGCGAGCACTGGAACCGCATGCTCTTTACCGCCGATGTGCCTGTGGAGGGCGAGGAGAGCGCCGCGCTGGTGGAACAGATCCGCGCCATCGCCGAGGGGGAATACGGCGAGGGCGAGGTGCTGGTCGTCGGCGATATCACGAGCGCCCGCGACCTGCGCGAGTCCTACACCGGCGACTCCCGGCTCATCAGCCTGCTGACCATCAGCTTTGTCTATCTGATCCTGCTGTTCACCTTCCGCTCGCTCATCGGCTCGGCGCTGCTGGTATTCGTCATCCAGGGCAGCATCTGGATCAATTTCTCCTTCCCCTTCCTGCACGGCTCGGTGCCCTCCTTCGTCACCAGCATGATCGTCTCCGCCATCCAGATGGGCGCGACGATCGACTACGCCATCGTGCTGATGAACCGCTATCTGGTGCTGCGCGGGACGCTGCCGAAAAAAGAGGCCATGGCCGAGGCCGTCAATCAGGCCTTCCCCACGGTGCTGACCTCCGGCTCGATCATGACGATCGCGGGTCTGCTGATCGCCTACCGCGTCAGCGATGTCTATGTGGGCCATATCGGCCTCGCGGTGGGCCGCGGCGCCTTCTGCTCGGTGGTGCTGGTGCTCACGGTTCTGCCTCAGCTGCTCGTCCTGTTTGACGGCCTCATCAAAAAAACCACGCTGCACATCGACCTGACGGGAGGTGAGGACGCATGAAGCGCTTGACCGCTGCGCTGCTCGCGCTCCTGCTTGCGGCGCTCTGTCCCGCGGCGGCCCTCGCCGCGCCGGAGGGCGAGACCGTCATCGACTCCGAGGCGGCCTTTCTCGACTTTGCATCACAGTGCTGCCTGGAGAGCTATTCCAAAGACCGCGTGTTCGTCCTCGCCGCCGACCTTGACCTCGGCGGCACGGACTTTCAGCCGATCCCCTACTTCGCCGGAGTTTTCCGCGGCGAGGGCCACCGCATCACGGGGCTGAAGCTCTCGGGCGACGGCTCGCGCGTGGGGCTGTTCCGCACGATAGCGCCCGGCGCCGAGCTGCGTGATCTCGAGGTCGAGGGCACGGTCACGCCCGGCGGGACGCGCCTGGAGGTCGGCGGCATCGCGGGCTTCAACGCCGGCACGATCGAGGGCTGCCGCTTTTCCGGCACGGTCGAAGGGCTGGAAAACGTCGGCGGCATCGCCGGGACGAACGAGGCGGGCGGGGCGATCCTCTCCTGCTCCTTTGAGGGCGCGGTGCGCGCCGAGCACCAGTCCGGCGGCATCGCCGGAGAAAACCGCGGCCTGATCCGCGCCTGCCGCGCCTCAGGCGGCGTCAACGAGGTCCCGATCACACCGGAGCGGAAGCTCCGCTTCGATCTGTCCGCCTTCACCGAGGACGATTTTCTCGACCTGAGCAACATCGGCGGCGTCGCCGGGCTCAACAGCGGCACGATCGAGGGCTGCGTCAGCGAGGCCGCCGTGGGCTATGCCTACACCGGCTACAATGTCGGCGGCATCGCGGGCAAGAGCGCGGGCTTTATCACCGCTTGTGAAAACCGCGGCCTCGTCCGAGGCCGGCGCGACGTCGGCGGCATCGTCGGCCAGCTCCTGCCGCACACGGCCTGGGACTTCTCCGAGGATCGCCTGAACGGCCTGGCCGAAGAGCTGCGAAAGCTCGACGAGGCGCTGACGGCCGCCGCGCGCAGCGCGCACGGCAGCACCGAGGCTGTCCGCGAGCAGATGGACGCCCTGCACGGCGCCGCCGGACACGCGCTCGACGAGCTGCGCGGCGTGGAGAGCTACTACACCGGCAGCATGACCGGCGAGCCGATCCCGCTCGACGAGTGGGAGTTCAATCCCGACACCGGGCTGCCGGAGCTGCCCGGCTATTCGCTGACCGGGGCCGATTTCAGCGGCCTGGCGAGCGCGCTGGACGAGCTGTACGCCCAGTCCGCGGCGCTCTCCGAGACTCTCTCCGACGCGGCGCTGGGCCTGTCGGACGATCTCGGCGCCGTGCGCACACAGCTCGGCCGGGTGCTCGACAGCCTCGACGGGCTGCTCAGCCGCGGCGTCTCGGAGGAGACGCTGTTTGAAAGCTACGATCTCTCCGCCGACGAGAGCTACGCGCACGAGCTCGGCGCGGTGGACGCCTGCCGCAACAGCGGCGCCGTCGAGGCCGAGAGCAGCGCGGGCGGGATCGCGGGCAGCATGGCCTATGAGCTGAGCTTCGATATGGAGGACCGGCTGAGCGTGTCCGAGCTCATCAGCTCCGACGCCAAGCGCTATGTTTTCGCGGTGCTGCGCGGCTGCGAGAGCCGCGCCGACGTCTCCGTGCGCGACTCGAACGCCGGAGGCGTCGTCGGGCGCGCCGAGCTCGGCGCCGTCGTCGACTGCGTCGTCATGGGCGCGGTCAGCGCGCAGAAGGGCGACTATGTGGGCGGCGTCGCCGGCTCCTCCGGCGGCAGCATCCTCTCCTGCTGGGCGCGCGCTGAGCTCAGCGGCGGCAAATACCTCGGCGGCATCGCCGGCTCCGGGCAGAACATCCTGCGCTGCGCGGCCTGGACGGAGCTTCGCTCCGGCACGGAATATCTCGGCGCGGTGGCGGGCTTCGCCGGGGGCGAGGTGCGCGAGAACCGCTATGCGGAGAGCCGCCCCGCCGGGATCGACGGCGTGAGCCTCACCGGTCAGTGCGAGCCGGTCAGCGTGCAGGAGCTGCTCGCGCTCGAGGGCGCGCCCGCGGACTTCGGCCTGCTGCAGCTGCGCTTTCTCGTCGAAGGGCGCGTGCTGGAGACCGTGACGCTGCCCTTCGGCGGGAGCATCCGTGAGCTCCCCGCCGTGCCGGACGACGGCGCGCGCCGCTGGCGCTGGGACGAGTTTGACCGCACCCGCATCACCCGCAGCATGGACGTCACCGGCAGCTATCTCGAGCCGCTGACGGTGCTCTCCACGGGGGAGGACTTCCCGCTGTTTCTGGCCGAGGGCGAGTTTGCCGAGGGGCAGAGCCTGCGCGCGGAGCCTGTCGCGACGGACTTGCCCGAAGAGGACGTGATCGCCGCCTACCGGCTCACGGTGGACGGCTATGACGGATCGCTCACCGTGCATATGCGCGCCGGGGACGGCGGGAGGCTCTGCGTTCTGGAGTCCGACGGCACGCTGCGCGAGCTTTCCTATGAGACAGTCAAGAGCTATCTCGTCTTCCCGCTCGATAACGGTGCGGCGCTGGTCTATCTGCGGCAAAGTCCCGCCGCGGCCTGGCTCCCCTGGGCCGGGGCGGTCGGCGGCGCCGTGCTGCTCGCGGCGGCGATCATCCTGCTCCTGCGCCGCGGGAAGGCGCGGAAAAGCCGCGGCGGCGAGCAGGACGGGGAGTAGTTTTTAGTTTTTAGTTTTTAGTTTTTGGAAAGGCGGCTGCGGCCGTCTTTCGTTTTATCTGAATTCCTCATTGACCCTTTTGGGCTTCTGCGATAAAATACAAATAGTAGAATAATCGTTTACAGGAGGGCACACCATGCTGACGATCGAATGCGACGCCCGGCGGCTTTCGCTGCGTCTGGGCGAGACCCTGCTTCTGTCCCACAGCCCCGAACGCCCCTTTGCCACGGCCCTGCACCGCGAGAAAAGCTATCAGACCGACCGCGGCACCGTCAAGGAGACCGTGCGCGAGACGGCGCGCATCCCTCTGCGGGAGCTCCGTCGCGAGGACGGCGGCTTCCTGCTCTCCGGCGAGGGACGCAGCCTGCGCCTCACGCCGGTGGAGATCGAAGGCGGCGTGCAGCTGATGCTGGAGGGCGAGCCGGGCTGGGCCTACGAATTCTCCCTCCCCGCCGAGAAGGGCGAGGCCGTGTTCGGCGGCGGCGAGCAGTACCGGCAGGTGAATCTCCGCGGCGAGACGGTGGTCAACTTCGTCTCCGAACACATCAAGGCCTCCACGATCATCGAAAAGGCCCTCCTCCCCCGCCCGCTCTACCGCGAAAAGCCCCACAGCGCCATCGGCAGCTACGCGCCGATGCCGATCTTTGTCACAGACCGCGGGCGCATGATCCTCTTCGACACCGCCGCCGACGGCATTTCGGTGTTCGGTGACGAGGACTTTCGCTTCACCTTCGACGCCTGCCCCGCCTCGCTGCGGCTCTGGCACGCGAAATCCTACGCCGCGCTCGGGCGGCTGCTCGGCGGCGTTCTCCCCAACCGGCAGTATCTGCCCGACTGGTGCCTGGAGGGCATGATCCTCGGCGTGCAGGGCGGCACGGACACCGTGCTGCAGAAGGCCTTCGCCATGCTCGACGCGGGCGCAAAGGTCAGCGCCGTCTGGTGCCAGGACTGGAGCGGCGAAAACCGCACCGTCATGGGCAAGCAGGTCTGGTGGAACTGGGAGGCGGACGAAAAGCTCTATCCCGGGCTGCGGGAGGGGATCCGAAAGCTCAATGAGCGCGGCGTGCGCTTTCTCGGCTACATCAACCCCTATCTCGTCAAGGACAGCCGCCTCTACACGCTCTGCAAAGACAGGGGCTGGCTCATCACGCGCACCGACGGCAGCGTCTACCACATCAAATCCACCACCTTCGACGCGGGCATGCTCGACCTCACGAACCCCGAGGCCGTGCGCTTCATCAAGGACGTGCTGATCCGGCAGAACATGCTCGAGCTCGGCATGTCCGGCTGGATGGCGGACTTCGGCGAGTATCTGCCCCTCGACTGCGTGCTGCACGACGGCGACCCGCACGAGCTCCACAACCGCTGGCCGGTGCTGTGGGCGAAGATCAACCGCGAGGCCATCGAGGAGCACGGCGCGAAGGACGCGATGTTCTTCTGCCGCTCGGGCTATCTCGGCGTGCAGGAATACGCCCCCGTGCTCTGGAACGGCGACCAGCACACCGACACCACGCGCGACTACGGCCTGCCCTGCGTGATGCCCGCGAGCTTCTCGCTCGGCTTTTCCGGCGTGACGATGGTGCACTGCGACATCGGCGGCTTCTTCTCCTTCATGAAGCTCAAGCGAAACGGCGAGCTCTTCACCCGCTGGATGGAGATGGCCTGCTTCAGCCTGCTGATGCGCAGCCACGAATCCATCCGCCCCTGGGCCAACGCCCAGTTCGACGCGCCGGAGGTGCTGCCCTACACCGTGCGCCTGACGAAGATCCACACGGCGCTGCGGCCCTATCTGGAGGAGGTGCTCCGCGGCGCCGCCGAGGGCGTTGCCGCCATCCGCCCGGACTTCTGGGAGGCCATGGACTACAGCGCCAGCCGCGATCCCTATGCCTATTTCCTCGGCGACGAGCTCTTCGTCGCCCCGGTGATCGACCTGCACCGCAAGAGCCGCCGCGTGCATCTGCCCGCGGGCGACTGGGTGCACCTCTGGTCGGGCAGATTCTACTCCGGCGGCAAAGATTACACCGTGCCCGCGCCGCTCGGCCAGCCCCCGGTCTTTTACCGCGCCCTGGGGGAGCACCGCGCGCTTTTTGCCTCGCTGCGCGCTTGACGGAGCGGCGCAGGGGTGCTACACTGAGAATACAGACAATTATTTCACAATATCAGAGGAAGGAGCACGACTATGGGACTGTTTGACAGAAAATACTGCGATTTCTGCGGCGAAAAGATCGGACTTCTGGGCAACAAGAAGCTGGAGGACGGCAATATGTGCAAAAACTGCGCCGCCAAGCTCTCCCCCTGGTTCAATGAGCGCCGCCACAGCAGCAAGGCCGACATCGCCGCGCAGTTGAGCTACCGCGAGGAAAACCGCAGGGCCGTGGCCGATTTCCACGTCACCCGCAGCATCGGCAAGTTCACCAAGCTCCTGCTGGACGAGGACGCGCGGAAATTCGCCGTCACCTCCGCCCGCGATCTGGGCGAGGCCAACCCCGATATCCTCGACTACGACCAGGTCACCGGCTGCGACCTCGACATTGACGAGAGCCGCCACGAGCTGAAAACGACCGACAAAGAGGGTCATTCCGTCAGCTACAATCCTCCGCGCTACGAGTATTCCTACAACTTCAAGGTGACCATCCGCGTCCGTCACCCCTATTTTGACGAGATCAGCTACAGCCTCTCCAACGGCTACGTCAAGACCGGCGCGCGCGTGAACGCCGCCGTTCCCTCCGGCTGGAAGATCAGCAATATGATGCGCCTGCCCAACACGACGGACTACTATGAGTATCTGAACATGGGCAACGACATCAAGGCGGCCGTCGAAGGCATGCGCGCGGAAATCCGCAGCGAAGTCGCCGCCCAGAACGCGCCGAAAACCGCCGTCGTCTGCCCCCACTGCGGCGCGACCACCATCCCCGACGCGCAGGGCTGCTGCGAATACTGCGGCAGCGCCGTCAACGGCTGACATTAAAACCGCGAAATCGGCTCCTTTTTCTCCGGTTTCGCGGTTTTTTGCGCATTTGGCTCTTGTTTCACCGCCGCGGCAATGGTAAGATAAAGAAAACGGTTTGGGAGGGATCCTGAATGAAAAAGCTATCGATTCTTCTGGCGCTGCTGATGCTGCTCACGCTGCTTCCGGGCTGCGGACAGCACGAGCATGAATGGCAGAACGCCAGCTGCACCGAGCCCGAGACCTGCTCCGTCTGCGGCGAAACGCGCGGCGAGGCCCTCGGCCACCGCTGGAGAGGCGCAGACTGCACCACGCCCGAGACCTGCGCCCGCTGCGGCGAGACGCGAGGCGAGCCCCTCGGCCACGACTGGCAGGAGGCCGACTGCACCACGCCCGAGACCTGCAGCCGCTGCGGCGAGACCCAGGGCGAGCCCCTCGGCCATCAGTGGCAGGACGCGAGCTGCACCGAGCCGGAGATCTGCTCCGTCTGCGGCGAGACCCGGGGCGAGCCCCTCGGCCACGACGCCGCGCCCGCCGACTACTGGTCGGCCAGCGTATGCAGCCGCTGCGGCGAGGAGCTGGAGGCCCAGCTCACGCCGGACTTTGTCAGCAGCGGGCTGGACGCGCGCTTCATGGAAAAGGGCAAGACCTACAACTACCGCACCATCTGCCACGACGACAACAGCCTCAGCACCGTCGGCAAGGCCACCGTCACCCGCTATGACATCGTCAAGAGCGAGGGCGAGGAGCTGGAGGCGCGCGACGGCTATGAGTGGCGCATCGTCACCTTCGAGGTCGTGTTCGACGACGACAACGCCAATGAATACGGCATGAGCATCTCCAACTGCCTTGAGGACTATTACGACGTCCGCAGCCACGACGACTCGCTGCTCTATGACGACAGTACCGGCCGCGATTCCTTCGACATCGTCTGGAAGGGCCAGACCTACCGCGGCTGCAGCTTCCTTGACAGCGGCTTTTCCGGCTGGAAGGACAAGGTCAACACCTTCACCTGCAGCTTCTACGCACAGGTGCCGGTCGGTTATGACGGCATCGTCGTCGGTCTGCGCAACCGCGGCGTGCCCTGGCCGGACGACGCCTATATCCTCGACCTCGACAACAGCGACACGCTCTTCTTCCGCATGAGCTGATCCGCTTTCTCCCCCGCGCCCCAAAGGCGCGGGGGATTTTTTCGTTTGCGCCCGATTTTGACTCATTTGCGGCAGGGCGGTTTTTTTCTTCGCGCGGGTATGATACATTAAGCTCAGGTTACTATACTGATATCAGTATTACGGCGATCACAAACAGGAAAGGACGGATGACATGAAAGCACTGGATTTCAACGCCGGCTGGAGCTGTAAGCATCTGGGCGAGAGCGGGGCGGGGCGGCCCGTTTCGGTCCCGGACGACGCGATGCTGCGCGAGCCGAGAACGGCGACCTCGATGGGCGGGCTGAACGTCAGCTGGTTCGAGGGCGCGGACTATTCCTACACGAAGAGCTTTACCCTCACCGAGCAGGAGCTGCGCGGCAGCCTCATTCTGGAGTTTGAGGGCGTATACCGCAAGGCGGAGGTCTGGCTCAACGGGCAGAAGGCCGGCTTCCGGCCCTACGGCTACACAAACTTCTATGTGGATTGCGCGGGCTTTGTCCAGGCCGGGGAAAACAGCCTCGAGGTGCGCGCCTTCAACGCCGACCAGCCCAATTCCCGCTGGTACTCCGGCGCGGGCATCTACCGCCCGGTGAAGCTCTGGACGGGGCCGCAGGAGCACGTGGAGCTGAACGGCGTCAAGATAAAAACCCTCTCGCTCGATCCGCCCACCGCGGAGATTCGGGTGAAGACCGTCGGCGAAGGGCCGGTGAAGGCGGAGCTTCTGGACGGTGAGAAGGTCATCGCCTCCGCCGAAGGGGACGAACGGGTCTTTACGCTCTCCGCGCCCGGCGCGGAGCCCTGGAGTGTGGCGCACCCGAAGCTCTACACCTGCCGGGTGTGCTTCGGCGAGGACGAGGCGGAGACTCTCTTCGGCTTCCGCACGCTCTCCTGGGGGAAGGACGGCCTGTGCATCAACGGCAGGCGCGAGATCCTGCGGGGTGCCTGCGTGCACCACGACAATGGCCTGCTCGGCGCCAAATGCGACCCGGACGCCCTCGAGCGGCGCATCCGCATCCTGAAGGAAAACGGCTACAACGCCCTGCGCTCGGCGCACAACCCCTGCTCCAAGACGGCGCTCGAGATCTGCGACCGGCTCGGCATGCTGGTGATGGACGAGTACATCGACCACTGGTACATCCACAAGACCATGCACGACTATGTGGACTTCTTCTTTGACTGGTGGCAGCAGGACCTGACCGACATGGTGGACAAGGACTACAACCACCCCTGCGTGATCCTCTACTCCACCGGCAACGAGGTCGCGGAGACGGCGCAGCCCAAGGGCATTCAGCTGGCAAAAGACATGACCGCCCTGCTGCACAGGCTCGACGACACGCGTCCCGTTACCTGCGGCGTCAACATCTTCTTCAACTTTCTCAACCACATCGGCTTCGGCCAGTACTCCGACGAGAAGGCCGCCAAGGAGGCCGCGCGCGCCGCCAAGGCCAAGGCCGCCGGCAAGAAGGCAAAGGAGAGCAGCACCGGCTCCAAGTTCTTCAACGACATGGCCGGTCTCATGGGCGCGGACTTCATGAAGCTGGGCGCGACGCTCCATATGAGCGACGTGACCACCCGCGAATCCTTCGCCAACATGGACATCGCCGGCTACAACTACGGCGAAAAGCGCTACAAAAAGGATCTGAAAAACTATCCCGACCGCATCATCCTCGGCTCCGAGACCTTCTGCTTCGACGCCTACAAGTTCTGGGAGCTGGCAAAGGCCAATCCGCGGCTGATCGGCGACTTTGTCTGGGCGGGCATCGACTACCTCGGCGAGGTGATGATCGGCAGCTGGGAGTACGGCGACTATGCCAAAAACTTCAGCGCCGGGCTCGGCTGGATCTCGGCGGGCAGCGGCCGCATCGACCTGACCGGCAAGCCCCTGGGCGAGGCGCTCTATACCAAGGTCGCCTTTGAGCTGGAAAAAGGACCGTTTATCGCCGTGCGACCGATCTGCCACGAGGGCAGGCACAGCCCCTCGGCCTGGAAGATGACCAACGCCATGCCCTCCTGGAGCTGGCGCGGCTTTGAGGGAAAGAAAGCGACGGTCGAGGTCTACGCCCGCGCCGCAAGCGTTGAGCTGCTGCTCAACGGAAAGAGCCTCGGCAAAAAGACGCCGAAGAACGACTGTCTGGTGAAGTTCCAGGTTCCCTATGAAAACGGCGTGCTCGAGGCGGTGAGCTATGATGAGAGCGGACGGGAGATCGGCCGCGACCGGCTCGAGACGGCGGGCGCCGCCACCGAGCTGCGCATCGAGCCGGAGGAGCGCACCGTGGAATCCGGCCGCCTGGCCTTTCTGCGCGTGCGCTACACCGATGAAAACGGCGTCACCAAGCCCTGCGAGCGTGGGATGCTCAAGGCCGAAGTGGAGGGCGGCACGCTGGAGGCCTTCGGCTCGGCCTGCCCCTTCTATGAGCAGAGCTATCTCGACGCTGAGAGCGACACCTACTACGGCGAGGCGCTGCTGATCGTGCGCGCCCGGGAAAGCGGGACGATCCGCGCCACGGTGAGCGACGGCATCCGCTCCGGTTCGGCCGCCGTAAGCATCGAATAAAGTCTTCACCGCCCTGCCGGGACCGGCAGGGCGGTGATTTTGCCTAAAATCCATTGTAATAATCCGCCTCCTCTGCTATAATGTATACAACAAATTATCGCAGGAGGCATTCATGTACAGAGTTGCCGTGGTGGACGATCTGGCGGAGGAGCGCAGCAATCTGCGCGCCTTTCTGCTGCGCTTTGCCGCCGAGCGGAAGCTCGCGCTGGAGGTCCGGGAATTTGAGGACGGGGAGAGCTTTCTCTCGGTCTTCGACCACAACTTTGAGATCGTTCTGCTGGACATTGAGATGCAGGGCATCGACGGGATGGAGACCGCGCGGCGTCTGCGGGAGCGGGACGAATCGGTCTGCCTGCTGTTTGTGACCTATCTGGCCAGCTTTGCCGTGCAGGGCTACGGCGTGCGGGCGCTGGATTTCCTCGTCAAGCCCGTGAGCTATGAAAACTTCAGCCTGAAAATGGATCGGGCGGTCGTCGCGGCTGAGCGCGCGAGGAAAAAGGAGATCATTGTCCCGGCCGCCGAGGGCGACCGGCGCGTGCGCATCGACGAGCTGTATTATATCGAAGTGATGAACCACACGCTGCTGTATCACACAAAGCAGGGCGTGCTGTCCGTGCGCGGGCAGATCCGCGACTGTGAGGCGCGCCTCGCGCCCTATGACTTTGCCCGCTGCAACAAGAGCTATCTGGTCAACATGAACTATGTGACCGAGATCCGCCGCAGCGAGATCCGGGTCTGCGGGGATCTGCTGCCCATCGGCAGCACCCGGCGGCAGGCCTTTCTGCAGCAGCTGACCGAGTTTATGGGGGATATCGTCCTATGAGCCCGGCCGACCGTCTGCTGCGGGTGCTTTGCTCCTATCCCTTCCAGCTGCTGATCGCCATGCACCTCTTCGCCTATCCCACCTTCAAGCGCCGCAGCCGTTTCTGGCTGCGCGCCGTGCTCTCCGCGCTGCCGGTGCTGCTGGGCTTTGAGCTGAGCCTGACGCTGTTTCCCGCGGGCATCATGCCGAACGAGCCCGTCCTCGACCGGGCGCTGCTGCTGATCCCGACGGCCTGGTTTTTCGCCATGCTGCTGCTTTGCTACCAGTGCACGCCCCGCGAGGCCATCTTCTCCATGTCCTGCTCGCTGGCGCTGCAAAACGGCATGTTCAATCTCTTCTGGATTGCCATGGTCGCGGAGGGCTTTCCGGAATACGGCCCGACGGCGCTCTGGGTCTCCTGGACGCTGATGCTGCTGCTCTACAGCGCGGCGCTGCTGCTGTTCTGGAAATGGATGAAGGACCGGGAGGGCCACACGCTGCCGCGGCACCGCGTGGTGCAGAATGCGGTGATCATTCTCATTTTCGTCCTCTTCTTCAACCGCCGCGCTACAGGCTCCTCGTTTGAAATCTATGTGTATCTGGCCTATTTCTTTGCCGACGTGCTGGCGCTCGCGATGCAGCTGGGGCTGATCCGCGAGACCGACCTGACGCTGAAAAACGAGATCATCGGACAACTGCTGCTCTCGGAGCAGAAAAAACAGCAGATGACCGCCGAGAACATCGAGCTCATCAACCGCAAATGCCACGACCTCAAGCACCAGATCGAGGCCCTTCGGCGCATCAGCTCCGAAGCCGAGCGCAACGAATACATCGAGCAGGTGGAAAACGCCGTGCTCTTTTACGAAAGCGCGGTCAAAACCGGCAACGCGACCCTCGATCTGATCCTGATGGAAAAGCAGCTCTACTGCAAGGAGCACGGCATCACGCTGACCTGCGTCTGCGACGGCTCACGCCTGAGCTTTCTGAGCACGCTCGACCTCTACGCGCTCTTCGGAAACGCGCTGGAAAACGCCATCGAGAGCGTCAGCGGCGAGGCGCCGGAGAACCGGATCATCAGCTTCCGCGCGGGCGTGCGCGGCGGCTTTCTGTCCATCCACTTTGAAAACTACCTCGGCCATGCCCTCGCGATGCGCGACGGCCTGCCGCTGACGACGAAGGACGATCTGAGCTATCACGGCTTCGGCGTGCTGAGCATCCGGCATATCGTGGATAAGTACAAGGGCAGCATGAGCATCCGCACCGACCAGAATCTCTTCCGTCTGGACATCCTTCTCCCGCTGCCGGAGGCGGAATGATCCGATGATCTTACAGAGCTGTCTCAAAAGTCCATAAATGAACGCAGGGGCGGCTGATAGCCGCCCCTGCGGCGCTTTTTTCCGCCTTACCGCATTGTGAGGCAGCCCCCTTTTTTGTTTGCGCCCGAAACGGCTTTGTTTGCGCCCTGACTGTGGACGAAATGTGAATAAGCTGTTAAAATTTCATCAGCGCAAAACGCAAAAAACATCAAAAGGAGGATCATATGAAAGACAAGAAAACTGGTCTCAAGCGCGGTCTTGCAGTCATTCTGGCGTCACTGTTCGTGTTGTCGCTGTTTGCCTCGAGCATCGCGCAAACCTGGTCGGGCAAGATCAACACCTTCCTTGGTACCTCGAGCTATAAAACGGAAAAGAGCGGCGAGAGCACCAGCGACGGTATCTACTTCGAGTCCGAATTCACCTCTGTCAAGGAGGTCATCGACGCCAAGGAGGCCCTGGCGCGCGAAATCTCCCAGGAAGGCACCGTGCTGTTCAAGAATGACGGCGCCCTGCCTCTGAACGCCTCCGGTGAAAAGGTGACGGTCTGGGGTCTCAACGCCCTTGCGCCCACCTTCGGCGGCCTCATCGGCTCCACCACCTCCGTCAACTATGAGGCGGGGCAGACCACCGTCACGCTCATCGACGCGCTGCTCGAAAACGGCGTTTCGATCAACGAGGATCTGCTCAAGCTCTACAACAGCTCCGACGCCGACGCTTACCGCCGCAAGGCGGCCTTCTTCGGCCAGGAGGTCCCGGGCCACTCCCTGATCCCCGTGTTCTGGCCCATGTTCGAGACGGCTGACAGCTACATGATCGGCGAGCCGCCCGCCAGCTTCTACACCCAGGCGACGCTCGACGCCGCGAAGGACACGACCGCGATCGTGTTCCTCTCCCGCGACAGCTCCGAGGCTTCGGACTACGCGGTCTCCACGATGAAGGACCCCAACGGCGACAACTTTGAGCGCCCGATGGCCCTCTCCGACAACGAGAAGGCCCTGCTCGAGCTGGCCAAGGCCAACTCCAACGGCAAGGTCATCGTCGTCCTCAACTCCGACGTCACGATGGAGATCGGCGAGCTGAAGAACGACCCGTCCATCTCCGCCATCGTCTGGGCCGGCCTGCCCGGCGCCTACGGCTTCCGCGGCGTGGCCGACGTGCTGACCGGCGCGGTCAACCCCTCCGGCCACATTGCCGACACCTACGCGACCAACTCCACCTCCGCTCCCTCCATGCAGAACTTCGGTCTCTTCTTCTTCGACGCCCCCGAGGGTGAGCTCGATCCGGGCACCGACAAGGGCAGCTGGTACATCATCGAGACCGAGGGCATCTATGTCGGCTACAAGTACTATGAGACCCGTTACGAGGACCTCGTCCTCGGCCAGGGCAGCGCCGACTCCGCCGCGGGCGTTTTCGCCTCCGACGGCAGCTGGGACTACGCCTCCGAGGTCGTCTATCCCTTCGGCTACGGCATGTCCTACACCAGCTTCGAGCAGGAGCTGCAGAGCGTGGACTTCAACATCGGCGGCGAGAGCAAGGCCGTGGTGAAGGTCACCAACACCGGCGACGTCGCTGGCAAGAGCGTCGTCCAGCTCTATGCCCAGGCCCCCTACATCCAGGGCGGCGTGGAGAAAGCCGCCATCCAGCTGGTCGGCTTCGGCAAGACCTCTGTCCTCGCTCCCGGCGCCAGCGAGACCGTCACGGTCGACTTTGACGCCAAGTATGTCGCATCCTACGACGAGAACGCCGTGAAGGCCGACGGCACCCAGGGCGCCTGGATCCTTGACGCGGGCGACTACTACTTCGCCATCGGCAACGGCGCGCACGAGGCGCTCAACAACGTCCTGGCCGCCAAGCTCGGCAGCGACGAGAAGCTCGTGAAGATCACCGAGGACGAAGTCATCAACGCTGACAACGCCAAGAAGGTCTCCGTCGGCGCGAAAGACATCGAAACCTACTCCGACGGCGTGCAGAACCAGCTGCAGGACGGCGACATCCGCAAGCTCCTGCCCGAGCGCGGCGTGGAATTCATCACCCGTGCCGACTGGAACAAGGGCTGGGCTCCCGTCTGGGGCATTTCCCCGAGCGAGGAGATGCTCAAGAATCTGCACAACCAGGTCTTTGAGCTGACCGAGAACGGCAGCGGCGAAACCTGGGGCGCGAATAACGGCATGCGCCTGATCGACATGGTGCTCGTCGACGAGAACGGCGATTACCAGGGCACGGTCGCTTTCGACGATCCGCTGTGGGACAGCCTGATCGAGAACGTCACCCTTGAGGAAGCGGTCAACTTCATGAAGGGCGCCGGCGGCAACTTCGAGCCGCTCAACTCCATCGGCCTGCACGTCGTCACTGCCTATGACGGCCCTGTCGGCTTCGTGTCCGACCAGGTGCCCGGCTACACCTCCAACTGGACGGCCTCCGAGTCTGACGAGCCGACCTATGTCGGTCCGGACAGCGAGTATGCCATGTGGCAGATGCCCACCATGCCCACCGAGCCCGTGGTCGCCGCGACCTTCAACGTCGAGCTCGTGGAGCGCGAGGGCGAGCTGTTCGGCGAGGACTCCCTGTGGGCCAACGCCAGCTCCCTCTTCGGACCCGGTCTGAACAACCACCGCGCCACCTACTGCTCCCGCAACCATGAGTACTACTCCGAGGACCCGATGCTCACCAACATCATGGGCGTCGCCGTCTGCAAGGGCGGCCAGTCCAAGGGCCTGATGATGGAGCCGAAGCACTTCGCGCTCAACCACCAGGAGGCCAACCGCTCCGGCACCGCCACCTTCGTCTCCGAGCAGGGTGCCCGTGAGACCGAGCTCAGAGGCTTCCAGGGTGCGCTTGAGGGCAACTACGCCCAGGGCGTCATGACCGCCTTCAACCGCCTCGGCTGTGTCTATGCCGGCGCGCACCGCGGCCTGCTGACCGGGATCCTCCGCGACGAGTGGGGCTACACCGGCTATGTCGTCACCGACATGATCAACGGCGCCGAGTACATGAACTGGCGTGACGTCACCTTCGCCGGCGGCGGCGGATGCCTGACCGAGAACGCCTACGAGTCCTCCATCATCGGCGATCCGAACTCCGCCGACAACATGAAGCTCATCGAGAAGGACACCGCCTTCCAGCAGGAGCTCAAGCAGATGCTCAAGTATGACCTCTACACCTTTGCCAATTCCAACACCATGAACGGCGTCACCAGCGACACCCGCGTCGTGCGCGTGCATCCCTGGTGGGAGACCACGCTCACCGCGATCAACTGGGTCACCGGCGTTCTGGCTGTCGCGGCCTGCGCCTGGTATGTGAGCGCCGCGCTCAGCAAGAAAGAAAAACAGTAAAGGAGGACTGAACCATGAACAACAAGAAAATCACCCTCGGCTTTGTCCTCGCTGCGGTTTCCACCGTTCTGGCCATCGTGTGCGCAGTTCTGTACAAGTCCGTTGCGCAGCAGGCCGGTATGACCTATACCCTGCTGATCCTCGCGGCCGTGGCCGGCGCTGCGGCGCTGGTGCTGGCCTTTGTGCTCGGCAGGGAGATCCCGAACCTGTTCCTCATCGCGCATGCCGTGCTGCTGATGGCCGCGATCGGCGTGTCCATCGCCCCCGTCGTGAACGACATGGGTCTGGTGTTCGCCGGCCTGTACCAGAACGACATCATCAGCGCCTACATCACCTTCGTCGTTTTTGCCTGCATCGCCTGGCTCGTCTCCGTCGTGGCCTCCTTCCTGGGCGTTACGAAAAAAGAAGCCTGATCTCACAAGCATCCGGCGGCAGCACCATGCTGCCGCCGGATTTTTTAAAGCTACTCATTCAAGCGCCCGCATGACAGAGGAGGTTTCGTACAATGAACGAACGACACGAAAAGCGTATCGTCGACCGGGTGGGGCTCGGCGTGTTTGTCGCGCTGTGCCTGCTCGGCGCGGTGCAGGTCGGGCTCTACTGCAGCCTGGCGCTTGCCAATATGGCGCTGACCGCGCTCACGCTCGAGCTGCTGATCCTGCTGCTCAGCTGGGCCGCCTATCGCGGGCGGATGCCCTTTCTGCTGCTCGGCGTCGCCGCGGGCTGCCTGGTACTCAACAGCTTTTTAAACTACGGCGAGACGACGCATTTTGCCTCGTGCATCCTGGCGCAGGGCATCCTCGCCGCCGCCTGGGCCGTGCTCGGGACGGCGTGGATGATCTGGAAGAAGGTCAAAACCGCGCGCCTGAGCTGGGTGCCGCTGGCGCTGATGCTGCTCGTAGTCTTAAGCGTCGGCTGCGTGTGGAAGCTGAACGTCGAGCGCGACCGTCAGTGGGAGGGCCATGCCCGCCGCGCGCTCTGGGCGGTGCCGGCGAAATTTGACACCGGGGAGATCGGCGAGGCCGGGACGGTGGAGGAGCTTCTTTACGGCACCCATGCCTACGCGACCGACGGGCGCACCGTCACCAAGCGCGCGCTGGTCTATCTGCCCCACGGCTACGACCCGGAGCAGGCCTACAACATCCTCTACCTGATGCACGGCACCGGAGACGACGAAAACTACTGGCTCCGGACCCACCCCTCCAACAAGATCATGCTCGACCGCATGATCGCGCAGGGAGAGATCGAGCCGCTGATCGTCGTGACCCCGACCTTTTACGTGGAGGACGACTGCGCCGACGGACTCGACGCGCTGACCTTCTCCTTCCGCGAGGAGCTGCGCAACGATCTGATGCCCGCCGTGGAGTCGAAGTATGCCACCTGGGCCGGGACGCCGGACGACGCGGGCTTTGCCGCCTCGCGCGAGCACCGCGCCTTCGCCGGGCTTTCGCGCGGCGCGGTCACGACCGCCAATTCCGCCCTCTGCGGCAGCCTGGACTACTTCGCTTATTTCGGCCTCTTCAGCTCCTTCCGCACCACCGAGGAGCATGTCCGCGAAACGATCCAGTCGGAGGCGTGGAGCGAGCTGCCGATCCGCTATCTCTACGCCACCACCGGCAACTTCGACTTTGCCACGCCCTATATGGTGCCGGGCTACCGGATGCTGTGCGAGCTGGAGCCGCGCCTCGTGGAGGGCGTGAACACCAGCTTCGACATCTTCCCGATGCGCTACCACTCCATCGGCCACTGGCACCTGTCGCTCTATAACTGTCTGCAAAAGCTGTTTTGAGGAGGCTGACCCATGGAAAAGCAGAAGAAAAAACCAATCCTGCGCGTGATCTTGCTCGCGCTGCTGCTGATCCTCACGGCGCTGCTGCTCGTCAACCGCTACACCGTCCGGCAGGTCTGGTGCAATGTCTTTGCCCCGACGCTGCCGCTGGACGAATCGGCGGATTGGGCCGGCGGAAAGAGCTATGAGCATCTCGCCTACGCCGCCGATTCCGACGCGCAGTATATCGACCTCTATGTGCCGGACGCCGAAGCCCCGGCGCCGCTCTTCGTTCTGATCCACGGCGGCGGCTTTGCCTTCAACGACGCGCAGTCCCGGCAGGCGCAGTTCATGTACCGCTACTTCCGCGACCACGGCTTTGCCTGCGCCAGCGTCAACTACCGGCTGTCCACGGAGGCCGCCTATCCCGCGGCGGTCTGCGACGTGAAGGCCGCGGTGCGCTTCCTGTGCCGGAACGCCGCGGACTACGGCATCGACGCGGAGCGCATCGCCGTCTGGGGCGAGTCCGCGGGCGGATATCTCGCGACGATGTGCGCCCTCTCCGCGCCGGAGGCCTTCTCCGACACGCTCTGCCTCGGGGAAACGGAGGGCGCGCGCTTCCCAATGCCCGCCTTCGACGCGCTGGTGGACTACTACGGCTGCATCGACTTTGTGACGCAGCGCGGCAACTTCGCCGAGGAGGGTCTGGTGAGCTGGATCCCGACCGTCGCCAACGGCTGGGCCAACGAAGTCCTCGGGGACTACGGCAGCCTCGAGGAGCTGTGGCTGCGCAAAAGCTATTCCGACTGGGGCGAGGCGGAGACCGTTGAGGCCAGTCCCCTGCGCCGCGCCGAGCGGCAGGAAAACCGCAACCCGGCGCTGCGCTCGCTGCTGGTGCACGGCGATGCGGATATCACCGTGTCGCAGCTGCAGTCGGTGGAGCTGTACGAGGCGCTGAAGGCAAACGGCGAGGATGTGACGCTGCGGCTCGTGCCGAAGTGCAAGCACGCCGACGACCGCCTCTTCACCGAGGAACTGCTCGGCGAGGTCGAGGCCTTCCTGTGGGACAGCTTTGCATAAGACTATAGAATTTGCTGTCAGACTATGATATAATGGGGTTTACTCCGGCGAATATAAGATAGAGAAGGCTGACAAATGAAGCTGCTGACAGTGACTGTCCCCTGCTACAATTCCCAGGATTACATGGAAAAGTGCATCCGGAGCCTGCTGACCGGCGGAGAGCGGATAGAAATCATCATCATCGACGACGGCTCGAAGGACCGCACCGGCGAGATCGCCGACGCCTACGCCGCGAAATACCCCGACATCGTCCGCGCCGTCCACCAGGAAAACGGCGGACACGGCGAGGGCATCAACCAGGGGCTGCTCCGCGCCACGGGCCGCTATTTCAAGACCGTGGACAGCGACGACTGGCTGAGCGGAGATTTCCCACGTTTTCTGGATCTGCTGGAGGACTGTGACCGGCAGGGCGGCGTCGATCTCTTCGTGACGAACTACCATTACGACCACGCCGACGGCAAGGGCGACCGCTCCATCAATTTCTCCAACGCCCTCCCCGAGGGCCGGATCTTCTCCTGGGCGGAGACAAAGCCCTTCCGGGTCGATCAGATCCTGATGATCCACAGCTGCACCTTCCGCACCGAGATGCTGCGGCAGACCGGCCTGCAGATGCCGAAGCACACCTTCTACGAGGACAACTACATGGTCTACGGCAATCTCCAGGCCGTGGAGCGGATCTATTACATGAACGCCGACCTCTACCGCTACTTCATTGGCCGTGAGGGCCAGTCCGTGCAGGAGGACGTGATGAAGCGGCGCTACACCCACCAGATCAGGGCCACCGAGCTGTGCTTTACGTCCTTCCATCTGGGCGATATCGCCGACCGGCGCAAGCGCGCCTATCTCAAGCACGAGATGTTCATCATGTTCGGCATCTCGACGCTCTACGCCCGGCTCAACCGGAGCGAGGAGGCCGACCGGAACCTCGCGCAGATGTGGGAGCGCTGCAGCGCCTTTGACGCGAAGTGGGCGGAGTATTTCAAGCGCAAAACGGTGCTCCGCCTGGTTTCCACCGACAGCAAGGGAGCTTCCGCCCGTGCGCGTCTGGCCTATAAGCTCGCCCACTGCGTGGTGCGCTTCAACTGAACATGTAAAAACACGGAACGGCCTGCGGCCGTTCCGTGTTTTCTTTATCCGAAGGCATGAGCGAGAAGGCTGCCCTCCCGGAACAGCGCCTCGAGCCGATCGCTCACGCCGTTCCCTTCCTCAAGCGTCCGGAACAGCTCCAGCAGTCGCAGCCCCAGCTCCGTAAAGCGCCGCTTTTCCTCCGGCGTCCCGCTCCGCTCGCTCCGCAGCGCCAGCATCTCCAGCAGGATCGAGCAGCAGACGTTTTCGGTCTTTCTGAGCGCCTCCATGCCCTGCTCGCCGCGCAGCAGGTACGCGCCGAGCTCCGTTTTCATGAAATAGAGCTCCGGCAGGCGGTCATAGTACATCCGCGCCAGCCCCTCCTCGCCGCGGTGCCGGCAGCAGAGCGCCAGCAGGCGCAGCACGTCGAGCCGGATCTCGTCGTCCTTCGTGCACCGCAGCAGCTGCTCGCCGAGCTCCAGCTTCTCCTCCGCCCGCTCGTCGGGGATCACCATCAGCAGACAGTTGAGCAGCACCTCGTTGTTCGGGTAGCGGCGCAGCGCCTCGCGGTAAAAGGCCTCGGCCTTCGCCGGGTCGCTGCGCAGCGGAACGGACTGCTCCACCAGCGCGTCCACTTCCGCGTCGATCCTGCGGCGGTCGAAGTCCAGCAGCTCGTCGATGGAGCTGTCAAAAAAGACGGCCAGCCGGGGCAACAGTTCGAGATCGGGGCTCGCCGCGCCGGTCTCCCACTTGCTGACGGCCTGCGGAGAGACCAGCATGTATTCCGCCAGCTGCTCCTGCGTCAGCCTGCGCTCCTTGCGCAGCGCGCGTATTTTTTCTCCGAGAGTCATGTTTATCCTCCTTTCCAACGGTTCATCCACAGATCATACGATACCCAAATAGAAATGCCAAGTCAGCTTTCTATCTGGGAATAGTATAAGCCGGGCGAGGGCTTCTGTCCATATGCTATCATTTGTTGTTTTCCCAACCGCTGGTTGACATATGGGCAGAAAAAATGGCTGTTCGATGGAACAGCCATTTTTTGAATGCCTTATTTCAGCCCCTTGATCATGGCGAGGTCGCCGTAGAGGATCGAATCGTCGCCCAGCGAGGCGATCTTGATGTCCACCGTGCTGAGGATCTGCGGCATGCAGTAGCGATCGACCTCGGAGAGGATCTTCTCAAGGAAGATGTCGCCCACGGCCTCGATGACGCCGCCGCCGTAGAGCACCAGGTCCGGCGAGAGGGTGTTGATCATGTTGCCGGTCGCGATGGCCAGATAGTGGCAGGCGCGGTCAACGGCCTCGGTCGCCACGCGGTCGCCGGCGATCAGGGCCTTTTTGAGCTTCTTGGAGCGGAACACGCCCTCCTGCACGGCCTCCGCCATCATGCTCTCGCGGCCGCGGCCGACCTGCTGGCGAATGTAGGCGCTCATGCCCATCTTGCTGGAGAAGGTCTCCAGGCAGCCGCGCTGGCCGCAGTTGCAGAGCGGTCCCTCCGGGTCGAGGATCATGTGGCCGTATTCCGCGGCCTTGAACTGGTTGCCGGTGTAGAGCGAGCCGTTGAGCACCAGCCCGCCGCCGAGCCCGGTGCCGACGAAAAAGCCGACGATGTTTTTATAGCCCTTTGCCGCGCCGAAGTGGAATTCACCCAGCACGCCGAGGTTCACGTCGTTGCCCACATGGAAGGGCACGCCGAATTTCTTGCGCATCGCGAGCGCCATGTCGTAATCGCGCCAGGGAAGGTTCGGCGTAAAGAGCACCACGCCGCGCTCCTGGTCGATGACGCCGGGCGCGCAGGAGGCGATGGCGTTGAGCTTGCTGCGGTCGATGCCGCTTTCGCGGATCATCTCCTCCACAACGTCGACAATGACCTGCTCCACGTCGGCCGCGCCCTCGCCGCCGCTCTTGGAGCGCTTTTTCAGGCGGTAGATGATCTCATCCTTCTCGTTGAAGATCGCGCCGAGCACCTTGGTGCCGCCCACATCCAGACAAATGTTATAGCTTTCTGCCATTGGGATATCCTCCTTTATTCGTCCGAAAATATCTTTTTCAGCCATGCGCCCGTTCTGCTCCAGAACGAGGGCTTCTTCGTTTCCCGCGCCGGTTCCTCAGCCGCGGGCTCCGGTTCCGGCTCCGGCTCCTGCAGCGACACCTTGCGCGCGCTGAAGAAGCGGTATAGCGCCTCCTGCGAGCTGCTTCCGTCCCCGGCCGCCGGATGCAGATAGCTGCCGTCCGGCTGCATGAGGCTGGCCTTCTCCCGGTCGCCGCGCAGCGCGTCGAGCACAGCGTTGAGCTGCTCGCGGGTGTCGGGCGTGACGGCCTCGATGAAGGCCTCGACGCGCCGCTCCAGGTTGCGGTTGAGGAGGTCGCCGGAGCCGATGAAGAGCCGCTGCTCCTCTCCCTCACCGAAGCTGTAAATACGCGAATGCTCCAGCCAGCGGCCGACCACGCTGCTGACCGTGACATGGTCGGTCAGCCCCGGCACGCCGGGGCGCAGCGAGCAGATGCCGCGGATGAACAGCTCCACCTTCACGCCGGCCTGCGAGCACTCGATCAGCTTTTCCATCAGCTCGAGGTTATTGAGGGCGTTGACCTTGATGGCCACGCGGCCCTTGTCGCCCTTTTCGATCTCGCGGTCGAGCAGCTCAAGCACACGGCTCTTGAAGCTCAGCGGCGCGATCCAGAGGCCGTGCGTCTCCGGCGGCAGCTCGCCGGCGGCAAGGGCTGCGAAAACGGCCTCCGCGTCCAGCCCGACGTCGTCGCGGGCGGTGATGAGCGAGAGGTCGGTGTACTGCTCGCCGGTCACCTCGTTATAGTTGCCGGTGCCGACCTGGGTGATGCGCGAGATGCGGCCCTCGTGCCGCCGGGTGATGACACAGAGCTTGCTGTGCACCTTGTGGTCGGGCAGGCCGTAGATCACGCGGCAGCCCGCGTCCTCGAGCATCTCGGAATAGTCGATGTTGTTCTGCTCGTCGAAGCGGGCGCGCAGCTCCAGCAGGCACAGCACATCCTTGCCCCGGTCGGCCGCATAGGCCAGCGCCGCGGCGATCTTGCTGCTGCCGGACATCCGGTAGAGCGTGATCTTGATCGACAGCACCTCCGGGTCGTCCGCCGCCTCATAGATCAGATCGACAAAGGAGAGCATGCTCTGGAAGGGGAAGCTCATGAGCAGGTCGTGCCGGTCGATATAGGCGAAGTATTCCCCCTTCTTCAGCCCGATATCCCGCGCCGGGCGGCGCTCCTCATAGCGCAGCGAGGCAGGACCGCCGATGCAGGAGCGGAAGGAGAGGTCGAAGGGCACGCTCTGGATAAAGACGCGGCTCTCCGGCACGCGCAGCTTCTTGATGAGCACGGCGCGGGCCTGGTCGCTGAGCTTGCCAACAATGCGCACGCGCACCGGCATCTCGCGCCTGCGCTTGGTGAGCATGGTGGACACCTTGTGGCGCAGGTCGTCGTCGGCGCGATCCTCCACGTCCTCGAGGAACACGTCGGCGTTTCGCGTGACCTCCACGACCGCCGACTGCACGACCGTCTCCTTTTTCAGCAGCAGCGGCAGGAAATGCCGCACCAGCTGCGCGGTCAGCACGATCTTCTGGCAGCCGTCGATCTCAAAGCTGAGGTAGGCCGGGATGCGGTGCAGCGGGATGATGCAGAGCTTCTGCTCCGGGCCTCGGCCGAGGAAGGCGATGATCGTCGCCTCGCCGCTCCACAGGAAGGGCAGCGCCTGATCCATCCCGATGATTTTCGGGAACAACAGGTCGCGGATATCGCCGAAGAGCTTTTTGCTCATCAGCTCGTCCACCTTGCTGATCTTTCTGAAGTCCAGCACGTCCACCTTGTTGGCGCGCAGCTCCTCCCGGATGGCCTTCCAGATGCTCTCCATCAGCGCCTGCTGCTCGCGCGTGATGCGCAGCACCTCGTTGATCTGCGCCTCCGGCAGCAGGCCGGAGAGCGGGTCGGCCTTGCCCGGCGTCAGCAGGGCGCGGTGGGTCAGGATGCCGATGCGCACGCGGTAGAACTCGGCGAGGTTGGACTGGTAGATCATCAGGAACTTGAGCCGCTCCAGCAGCGGCACCGAGGGGTCGGCGGCCTCGAGCAGCACACGCTCGTTGAAGGCCAGCCAGCTCAGCTCGCGGTTGACAAAGATGCTCTCGGGCGCGGCGAGCTCCGGGCTTTCATTCTTTTTCTTTTTGTTGGAAGCCATGCCTGTCTCCGTCCTTATGCTTTCACGACAGCTGGGCCTCGCAGGCCTTTTCCAGCGCGTCGATCACGATTTTCAGCGTCTTGATGCGGGCGTATTTCTTGTCGTTGGACTCGATGATGAACCAGGGGGCGTTGGCGGTGCTGGTCTTCTGCAGCATCTCGTTGATCGCCTCCTCATACTGGGGCCATTTTTCCCGGTTGCGCCAGTCCTCCTCGGTCAGCTTCCACTGCTTTTCCGGGGTGTTCTGCCGGTCGTTGAAGCGCTCGAGCTGCGTGTCCTGGTCGATGTGGATCCAGAACTTCAGCACCACGGCGCCCCAGTCGGTGAGCTGGCGCTCGAACTCATTGATCTCGTTGTAAGCGCGCTTCCAGTCGTCCTCGGAGCAGAAGCCCTCCAGCCGCTCCACCATCACGCGCCCGTACCAGGTGCGGTCGAAGATGCAGATATGACCGCTGCGGGGAAGGCGTGTCCAGAAGCGCCAGAGATACTGGCGGTTGAGCTCGTGCGGCTCGGGCGAGGCGATGGGCATCACGTCGAAGCCCCGCGGGTCGAGCGGGCGTGCGACGCGGCGGATGTTGCCGCCCTTGCCGGCCGCGTCCCAGCCCTCATAGCAGAGGACGACCGGGATCTTTTTGCGGTAGATGACGTTGTGCAGCTCGCCGAGGCGCTTTTGCAGCTTTTTGAGCTGTTGCTTGTACTCCTCATCCGTCAGCGCCGGGGAGAGGTCGACCGAGGCGAGCTTCGGCATCTGAAGCAGCGGGAAGTCCTCGTTGAAGGGCTTGCCGACATACCGCCCCTGCTCGAGGGCCTTGTCCACCTTCTTCGTCAGCAGGCGCAGCGCCTCGTGCGCGGCGAGGCTTTTCTTCTTGCCGTCGAGCACATACCAGGGGATCAGCCTGCCGGTCTTTTCCATGAAGGACTCGTAGCACTGGCGGAAGAGCTTATACTCGCGCTGCTGCCAGAGATCCTCCGGCGTCACGCGCCACTCGGTCTCGAAGTTTTCACGCAGAGCGCGCATCCGCCGGCGCTGCTCGTCGCCGTCGATGTCCACGAAGAGCTTGAGCAGCAGATAGCCGCCGTCGCGCAGCTGGCGCTCGAATTCGTTGACCGCGCGCAGCCGCTTTTTATACTCCTCGTGGGTGATCTCCCGGTGCATGTATTTGCGCACGCAGTCCTCCATCCAGCCGGAGTCGTAGAACATGATCTTGCCGTTTTCCGGGATGGCCTTGGCGTAGGGATACAGGAAGGGGTAGCGCGCCTCGCTCTCCGGCGTGACGACCGGGGAGACGACGTTGTAAAAGCGCGGGTCGAGCTCGCTGATGAGCTCATTGATGAGGCTGCCCTTGCCGGCGGCGGCCCAGCCCTCCACCAGCACGATGATCGGCAGGCCCCTGGCGCGGATCGTCTGCTGCTGCCCCATCAGATGCTCGCGCATCGCCTTGATCTCCGCCTTGATCCGGGCGGATTCTTCTTTGTTCTCCTTGCTCATGCCCGATCGTTCCTCTCTGTATGTTTTTGTCCGTATGTTTGTGTCCGCTAAATGCTTACCTTTTTCCTATTTTAGTTTACGACGGCTTTTCAGTGAAGTCAAGGGCGGGATTCCTTTTGCCGCTCCTGCCCCTCGCGCTCGAGGATCTGCCGGAACTGCGTCTCGTAGAGCTCGCGGTAGGTGCCGCCGCGCGCAAGCAGCTCGTCGTGCGTGCCGGCCTCGGCGATCACGCCGTCCTTGACCACGAGGATCCGGTCGGCCTTCAGGATGGTGGAGAGCCGGTGCGCGATGACGATGCTGGTGCGCCCCTCCATCAGCGCCTCCAACGCGTCCTGGATGGCGTTTTCGGTGATGGAATCGAGCGCCGAGGTCGCCTCGTCCAGAATAAGGATCTTCGGGTCCTTCAAAATGACCCGCGCAATGGACAGGCGCTGCTTTTCGCCGCCGGAGAGCTTGAGCCCGCGGTTGCCGACGACGGTGTCCAGGCCCTCGGGCTGGCTGGCGATGAAATCGGAGAGATTGGCGATGTAGCAGGCCGCCTCGATCTCCTCGGGGCTTGCGTCCTCCTTGGCATAAAGCAGGTTTTCCCGGATCGTGCCGTTGAAGAGATAGCTGTCCTGCGTCACGACGCCGATCTGCTGCCGCAGATACTCCAGGTCAAAGTCGCGCACATCCACGCCCGCCACCGTCACGCGCCCGCCCAGCACGTCGTAGAGCCGCGGGATCAGGTTCACCACCGTGCTCTTGCCGGAGCCGGAGGGGCCGACGATTGCGTACATCTTGCCGCCCGGCACGGTGAAGTCGATGTCGGTCAGCAGCGGCTTGGCGGGATCATAGGAAAAGGATACGTGCTCGTAGACGATATCCGCGTCCGTCACGTCCGGCCTGCGTCCGTTTTCCGGGGAGCGGATGGGATTGGGCATGTCGAAGTAGGCGAAAATGCGGGTGAAGAGCGCCAGCGAGCGCGTAAAGTCCACGTGGATGTTCAGCAGGCTCTCCACCGGGCGGTAGAGGCGGTTGATGAGGGAGACGGTGGCGGTGATGGTGCCGACGGTGAGGGCGGGGTCGGCCTCTGAAATGATGAACCAGCCGCCCGCGAAATAGATCAGCAGCGGGCCGAGCTGGGTGAACATCCCCATCAGCACGCGGAACCAGCGCCCGCTGTTCTGCTCCCGGAGCGCGAGGCGCGTAACCTCGTCGTTGACGCTGACAAAGCGCTCGTATTCCCGCGCCTCGCGGGTAAAGAGCTTGACCAGCAGCGAGCCGGAGACGGACAGCGTCTCGTTGATGAGCTGGTTCATCTCGTCGTTTTTGGCCTGCGCGTCGGTCAGGATCTGATAGCGCTTCTTGCCGACGCTCTTTGTCGGCAGGATCAGCAGCGGGATCACCACGATCCCCACCAGCGCGAGCTTCCAGCTCATCGTTAAGAGCGCCACCAGCGTTGTGACCACGGTGGCGATGTTCGATACGATGCTCGAGAGTGTGCCGGAGATGACGCTGCTCACGCCGGAGATGTCGGTATTCATGCGGGTGATGATGTCGCCCTGCTTCTCCGAGGTGAAAAAGGCGTGGGGCATGTGCTGCAGGTGGTCGTACATCTGGTTCTTCATGTCGAAGATGATGCGCTGGGAGATCCAGGCGTTGATGTAGCTCTCCAGCACGGAGATCACCTGTGAGCCGGTGAGCGTGACGAAGGCCAGCACCAGCAGCTTCACCAGCAGCACCATGTTCCTGCCGACCAGCGCCTCGTCCACGATCCGCCCGGTGATGATGCTCGGCAGCAGCCCCACCACCGCCGACAGCAGGATCGTCACAAACACCAGCAGGAACTGCAGCCAGTAGGGCTTGAGATAGGACAGGATGCGCCGGATCAGCGCGGAATTCACCTCCGGCAGGTTTTGTTTTTCTTCGTCGGTCAGAAAGCCGCGGGGGCCGAGGCCCCGTCCGGGTCCCGCCATGGGATCACGCCCTTTCGTCGGAATTTCTCTGTCGATGCAGCGAGTGAAAGCGTCGCGGCTCCATTATAACCGATGCGCCCACCGCTTTCAACCGGGCGGGCAAAAAACATTTGACAGGAGCGGAGAGAAGGCATATCCTTGCATCAGATAGCCTGAAAAAGGAGATTGTCATGAACAAGCAAATCGCCCTGCTGCTATGTCTGGCGCTGCTGCTGTCGCTCTGCGGCTGCGCCTCCGCACCGGCTGCGGCGCCGACGCCCGAGCCGACCTCCGAGGCGACCGCAGCTCCGACGCCCGAACCGACGCCCGAACCGACGCCGGAGCCGACGCCCGAACCGGCGCGCGGGCACTATGTGTTTCAGCCGAAGGTCTGCTCGTCCTATATGACAGAGCTTTTCGGCGAGACGATGGTTGAGACCTGGTTTTGCCTGGTGGACGCGGTCATGGCCGGAGAGGATCATTTCGCCTGTCCGGACGCGCACACCTATGACTGGGTCATGGGCCAGTTTCCCGACAAGTGCTTCCCGGTGCTGCGGGAGCTGATCGACTACTGCTATGACCGGAACAATCCCGTCGTCGACGGCGTGGCGAGCTTCACCTATCTGGTGCCGCCGGAGGAGGCGGCCGCGCGCATCGCGGACTTCGCCGCGCTGGTGGAGGGCATCCTCAACGAGACGCTGCGGGACGACTATTCCGACTTTGAGAAGGCGCTTGCGCTCTATCTCTACTTCTCCCACCACTATGTGTATGATTACGAGGCGGCACGCCCGGATATCTACGTCGACTATCTCTCCAGCTACCGGGTGCTGACGACCGGCACCGGCATCTGCCAGGAGTTCTCGGTCGCCTACTCCTATCTGCTGCTGCAGGCGGGCGTGGACGCCTCGACCATGAGCGGGCACCGCGGCTATGACCACGCGCCGCACCAGTGGAGCTATGTCAAGCTCAACGGCCATGATTACCATGTCGACCCGACCTATGTGATCGGCAGCGGCGACTCGCTGAGCTATTTTCTGATGGACGACGGGCAGCGCGAGGAGGCGGACGGCTATTCCCGCCTGGACTTCACCATTTGCTCCAACTACGCGCAGGATCACCCGCATCCGGACTATGCGGCGGACGACGACAGCTTCCGGGAGCTCTGGCAGGGCTACTATGAGGAGCTTGACCATGAAAGCCGGACGCTGCGCTATACCGTTTCCCCCAGTGAGGGCGAGGAAGTCAGCAGGAGCTTTGACTACAGCGGCTGGTGAAAGGAGGGCAGGCATGGACGAGCGACGGTACATCGTATTCGACGTGGAGACGCCGAACCGCTACAACAGCCGCATGAGCGCGATCGGGATCAGCGTGGTCGAGGACGGCCGGATCGTGCGTGACTTCTATTCCCTGGTCGATCCCGAGCAGCCCTTCGACTGGTTCAACACCCAGCTGACCGGCATCAACGAGGAAACTGTCTTCGACGCGCCGAGCTTCCCGGAGCTCTGGGAGCAGATCGAGCCGATGATGTCCTCGGGGCTCCTGGTGGCGCACAACGCGGGCTTTGACATCGGCGTTCTGCGCCGCTGTCTGGACGGCTACGGCATCGAATGGAAGCCGACGGTCCGGGGCCTGTGCACGGTCACGATGGGCCGCAGCCTGCTGCCCGGCATCAGCCACAAGCTCAATGATCTCTGCGACTACTACGGCATCAGCCTGAATCACCACCGGGCCGACAGCGACAGCCGCGCCTGTGCGGAGATCCTGCTGCGCTATCTGGAAAGCGGCGCCGACCCGAAGCGCTTTATCAGGACCTACCAAATGCGCTGAGCCGGCGCCGGAAGAGGAGTTTTCATCAGCGGCTGCGGACATTTCGCTGATCGACACTACGCGTAATAACGACAATCCTCCTGCAAATACTATCTCTGACGCGAGATAGAAATGCAGGAGGATTTTTCATATGAAAGCAACCGGAATCGTGCGGCGCATCGACGGTCTCGGCCGCGTCGTGATCCCCAAGGAGATCAGACGCACCGTGCGCATCCGCGAGGGGTCAAAAGACTTGCGCAGAGAGGCGCGAAGCCTTTTGGTCGTTTTGATACCGGTAAAACTCAGTAGGATTCGCCGTGATCGTACTCTCCATACTCGCAGCCGATGTGGGAGGCTTCTATTTCATCGGTCAGAACGAATTGCCCGTCCTTTCGGTCATACAGCTTTACGGTGCCCCAGCCGTTACCGCCGTTCCAAAGGCGGTCGTGATGCCTGCTGCCGTCCGGCGCTTCATAGTTGATCAGCAGCATATCCTTCTTCAGGCAGTGTACCTCCGTCTCCATCGCGGCGTGAATATTCTCCTGCCGCACATGCCAGACGACTTCTTCATCGTGCTCTTCAAAGGCGAATGTGGTTTTCACCATCAGGTGAAGCTTTGAAAAATTAAAGTCGTATTCCCTGCCCTCATAGTAGAACACGCCCAACAGCCGACGGTCCAGGGGGACAAAGTAAATCTTCGGTCTGCCGCCGCCAATGTCGAAAACGCTGTTGAGCAGCTGTTTCCCGGTCTTCCTGCTGATCAGGCAGTTGGAGGACAGCCAGACCCAGGGTGTGGTGAAATCCCGGCCCCAGTTCTTATCGGCGTAGCCATAGCAGCGCTCCGGCGTGACGGCGTACTGCCGGCCGTTGTAAAAAATGGTTCCGCTGTAGGCGCTTTTCATTCCCTCGGCGTGCCAGTACATGGCGAAGGCCTCCGCATCCCGCAGGGGCTTGCTGGCCCCGTATCCGACGTTAAAAGCGATCTGCTTGTCTATCGTCAAATCCCAGCTCATTGTTCCCGCGTCGCACATCCACTCCGGATGGGCGGCCGCATCCTCCGCCGTGATGTCCACGCTGCCTTTCAGCGCGGTCTCACAGGCCAGGCAGTCCGCAGCCTCGATCCGGTATGGAGCGTCCGGGTGCAGACAGACGTCTTTCCAGGCGAAGAAGCGGTGCAGCTGGCAGGCGTCCTCACCCCAGGTTCCCGCCTTCACCATCAGGTAGGAAGGCTTCTTTCCCGCGGCCCGATTCTCCGGAAGCTGTCCCAGGACAGGCTTCTCCTCCGCCAATGCGGGGTTGCAGACAAAAAACTCAATGAAAAATGGCTTGTCCTCCCCGGTCTCAGCATCCTGGGCCGTGAAGGAGTGCCACCACCAATCGTATCCGTGATGCGCCAGGGGGCCGTGCAGCATGCAGCTGTCCCGCTGGATATCGTGATGATTGAACATCGTTTACCTCCTGTAGTCGTTCTCGCGGCACTTGATGACGGAGTATAGCGAAATCATCAATCAAAACATTGCCCGCTCTCGACTCCCGGGAATGCTCTGGAAGGCCACTTCAAACGTGCTTATGATTTCCTCTCGCCCAACCAGGCTGCGAGGACGAGTTCCAAAAGAAGGGACAAGAACAGAATCACGCAAGTCTTGTCGTCTCTTTTGGTCTTCTTTGCTATTTCTATCCTTTTATCTGTTTTTATCATTTTTTCATTATATTGATCTGAGCTGGAAAGTCAAGAAATCTCCGCGCAAAAGCAGAAGCGTTCTATATCATATGTTTATCAATGTGAATGCTCTTTTCATATCAATTTGATCTGCCTGTTCTTTGCTCTTTTTTCGGTCATCAACAACTTGGCGTGCGTGTTTACAAGAATCCGTCAGGGTTTTCGATATAAGAGTGTTAATTTGATACTGTTTTCCAATAAAATGCTTCATTTTATTGGAAAGGCATCGCGTAAAACGCGCTGCCAGTTTTGTGCCTCAGGGCACAAAAC
>ODAJ012186896.1_pt1 | contig 39797 bp, 44 predicted proteins | sample 1539241 | NCBI WGS metagenome assembly ODAJ01 (sample SAMN02144231, study PRJEB22623) | gut metagenome | biome: sheep rumen | host: Ovis aries | place: New Zealand
GTGAGACGAGTCCATCATGAATTGATAAATCGCGGGTATCAAATAAATCATAAGCGAGTTCAACGCCTTATGCATGAAGCAGGATTAGCTGGGAAAAGACCAAAAGAAAAATATCATTCTTATAAGGGAGAAGTCGGGAAGATTGCTGATAACGTAATAGATAGAAACTTCAGTACAACTGCGCCTTTACAAAAATGGACCACAGATGTATCGCAGTTTAATTTTTCATGGGGTAAATGTTATCTATATGTCATAGATAAGCAAGGGAATCTTATTCTTGGGAAAAGAAATGGAAACGGAAGGGATGGGAAACCTACTCCGCATCCTACCTTGATAGGGGGAGCAAATCCCGAAGTCCAAATGGCGGGTCTCGTGAGAATTAGTGGCGGAAAGATTGTTTCATATGATGATAGAAGCGGACATTTTAAACCGAATCCAAAGTCTATGAGTGTCGCACATGAAGCATTTGGAAAGTTGCCACAAACTTTATTTAAAAGGAAGGGAGGTTCATAATAATGAATAAAAGTATGGATATATCTACAGTTACAGATTACTTGTTCAATTGTAATTTTTTTGCGGAGGATTTTGATCCAGAGGGAAAAGAGGAGCATTTAGATTGTGCAGAGGATTTATTAAGCAAATATGCTTGGAATGATATTTATCCGGTATGGAACAAGTATCTTCGTAGCAAATGCAAAACTGCAGAAGAAGTAATTAACTTTTGTAATTTATTTTCATATTATGGCGGTTCAGATTATTATATTCCGGATGCTTATGATTTCCTTGGATATATTTACTTTATGGTAGATATAGAAAAAAACTGGGATAAAGCCGGTGATTTTTTAGATGGTTTGTGTATTACAATCTTGGAAAAAGCAGATGAGATTTCTTTGGACAGAGAACCATATTATCAGTCTTGGAAAGACCCCAAAATGCATGCAACGATTGAGAAGTACAAGAAAAAATATAAAATGTTTTGATATTAAAATGAAGGCTCTGAATCCCGAACTATGGGAACAGAGCCTTTTTATTATTGCACGCTTCGCTTATCCTTGAATCCTAAAAATACCGCTATTTCCAGGGTACTTTTGGGAACCACACAAAATTCAAGTACCAGCGAAGTTATATGATTGGCTGGTGCATACACGTCTTCCCCGAGCCGATTGTAACGGTAACTATAAAAATCGGTTTAATGGAGCTTAAAATTCTGTTATAATATCCATTGTTTGAGAGGTTATTTCGAAAACTTTGACAAAAACTTTGACAAAGGACAAAAATAAGGGTTTGCGAAAACCCGCAAACCCTTATAAATACTGAATCGGCGTGACTGGATTCGAACCAGCGACCTCTACGTCCCGAACGTAGCGCTCTACCAAGCTGAGCCACACGCCGCAAAATAAATCGTGCAGGGCTCGAACTTACAAGACCTCTACGTCCCGAACGCAAACAATCCGAAGGATTGTTTTACGCTCATACTAAGCTGAGCCACACGCCGTACCATAGGCACATTGTTGATAATAGACGATTTTTTGCGGATTGTCAATAAAACTTCGAAAGGAAATTCGCTTTAGAAAACGCATGATTAAGAATGTTATTTTTGATATCGGAAATGTACTGGTTTCTTTTGACTGGTATGTCCTGGCGAGAGAAATCGGGTTTACGGATGAAGACCTTGAAATTTTAATGCAGAAGGTCATCGGGGACAGGTGGAATGAATTCGACCGCGGCGTCATGCCCGAAGAGGAAGCGTTAAAATACGTACAGGAAGTCATTCCCGGGCTTGAGGAGAAATTTGCCACGCTCTGGAACCGCATCGACGAAGCCATCGAGGTCTATCCTTATGTGGATGAATGGATGAGACGGCTGAAAGACGACGGCTATCACATTTATCTTCTTTCGAATTTTCCGAGAAACCTGTTTAAAAAAGAGGCAGAAGAAAAGTTTGATTTTATCCGTTATGTGGACGGTAAAATCATCTCCTCCTTTGTCCGCATGATTAAGCCGGACCGGGAGATTTACGAATGTCTCCTTGATACCTTCGGCTTAAACGCCGGAGAATGCGTTTTTCTGGATGACCGGAAAAAGAATACGGAAGCGGCATCGAAGCTCGGCATTCACACCATTGTATTTCAAAATTTTGAACAGGCCGACGGAGAACTTCGTAAACTTCTGGCCGAAGAACGGTAACGGGGGCGGATTCGATTATGGGTAAAATATTCTGTATCATGGGGAAGTCTTCCTCCGGGAAGGATACTATTTATAAAAGACTTTTAGGGGAGGGCAGTCTTCCTTTAAACCGCATTGTCACTTATACCACGCGCCCGATCCGTGTCGGGGAAAAGGACGGGGAAGAGTACCGTTTTATTGACGATGAGACGGCAAATCAGTTAGATGCCGAAGGGAAAATCGTGGAGCTTCGCGCCTACAATACCGTACACGGAATCTGGAAATACATGACCGTGGCAGACGAAAAGATTGATCTTGCAAATCACGATTACGTCATTATCGGAACGCCGGAATCTTATCTGGGTTGCCTGAAGTATTTCGGGGATGACGTTATGGTGCCGATCCTCATTACCGTGGATGAAGGAGTACGGCTGGAACGGGCGCTGAAGCGGGAACGTAAGCAGGAACATCCGAAGTACGAGGAAATGTGCAGAAGATTCCTTGCGGATGCCAAAGATTTCTCGGAAGAGAAACTGAAAGAAGCCGGTATCGACAACCGCTTTGAGAATGAGGACCTCGAGAGCTGCTATTCGCAGATTCTTCAATTTATCAGGGAAAAGATTTCATCATGTTAACGTTTGATTCCGTTCTCGGACAGGAACAATTAAAGAAGCAGTTACAGAAAGCGGCAGAGGAAGGACGGCCTTCCCATGCCTATTTGATTGCGGGCGAGAAGGGAAGCGGAAAACGTACGATTGCAAAGTGTTTTGCCAAGGCTCTGCAGTGTACCGGCGAGGGCAGCAGGCCCTGCGGAAAATGTCAGTCCTGTCTGCAGATGGAGGACGGCTCCCAGCCGGATGTCATTTATATAGAGCCGGATGAGAAAGACAGCATCGGCGTCGGTACGGTCCGCGAGCGAATCAACGATGACATTGTCATAAAGCCCTACAGGGGCCCGTATAAAATCTATCTGGTTTGTGATGCACAGAAAATGACCGTGCAGGCGCAGAACGCCCTTTTAAAGACACTGGAAGAACCACCGAAGTATGCCGTGCTTTTACTTCTGACTTCTTCCGTCGAGCAGATTCTGCCCACCATTCAAAGCCGGAGTGTCCGCCTCTCCATGCAGCCGCTTCCGGATGAAACGATCCGGCGTTATCTGATGAATTCGTTTAAGGTTCCCGATTACGAAGCGGATACCTATGTAACCTTCGCCAGAGGGAATCTGGGCCGCGCCACGGAACTATTAAAAAACGAAGACTTTGAAACGAAGAAGGAAGAGGCCATTGCCCTTTTAAAAAGCATCGACAGCGCCGATTTCGGAGAGCTTTATTTAAAGGCCGCCGCTCTCGGAAAAGAGAAGGACATGGGGATTTTGAATTTTTTCTATATCTGGTACCGCGACGCGCTCTGCTATAAAGCAATGAATCAAAGCGAAGGGTTGATTTTTAAGGAAGAAATACAGTATATTAAGAAGGTGTCAAGGGAGATTTCCTACGAAGGATTCGAGGAAATTTTCGCCGCTCTTTTGAAGACACAGGAAATGATTCGCGCAAACGTGAATATGGAAACGGCAATGGAACTGCTTTTCGTGGCAATTCGCGACTGCCGGAAGGAATAGAGGAAAGTATGACAAAAGTAGTTGGAATCCGGTTCAACATGGCCGGTAAAATATATTATTTCGACCCCTGCGGCCAGGAAATCGAACGCGGCCAGCACGTAATCGTGGAAACCGCAAGAGGCGTGGAATACGGTTTCGCGGTGGGCGGAGTAAAGGAAGTGGAGGATGAGGAAATCGTTGCTCCCTTAAAACCCATTATTCGTATCGCAACGCCGGAAGACGACAAACACAACGAAGAGAATCTTGAAAAAAAGAAGGAAGCCTTTGCCATCTGCAAGGAAAAAATCAAAAAACACGGCCTTGACATGAAACTGGTGGATGCGGAATATACCTTCGACAATAACAAGCTTTTGTTTTATTTTACCGCTGACGGAAGAATCGATTTCAGAGAACTTGTAAAGGATCTTGCCGGGGTATTCAAAACTCGTATTGAGCTTCGTCAGATCGGCGTGCGCGATGAAATTCGCCTGATGGGCGGCATCGGAGTCTGCGGCCGCGTACTTTGCTGCCACAGCTATTTAACCGATCTTGTTTCCGTTTCCATTAAAATGGCCAAGGAGCAGAATCTTTCCTTAAATCCCGCAAAGATTTCGGGTGTCTGCGGACGCCTTATGTGCTGTTTAAAGAATGAGGAAGAGACCTACGAGGAGCTTAACAAAAACCTTCCCGGGATCGGCGACTATGTTACCGCTTCCGACGGCGCGCACGGCACGGTACAGTCCGTAAACGTACTTCGTCAGACCGTCCGCGTGATTGTCGAGGAAGGTGATGAAAGAGAAATCAAAGAATATCCGACTACGGAGCTTCAGTTTAAGAAAATGTATAAACGAAACGGCTCCGAAATGACGGATGAAGATAAAGAAGCACTGGCACTTTTGGAACAGATGGAGAAGCAGGACCGTCTGGAGAAAGCCGAGCGTGAAGCAAATCAGGCCGCGGAGCGCGAGGCCAGACAGAAGAGAGCCGAAGAGCGACAGGCAAAGAAAGAGAAGTCACAGAAGGCATCCAAACCCGAGAAGAAGCTTCCCGGAGCGGTACCGGAGAATGTGGAAAAGGTGGAAACTCCGGACGGCGAGAAGAAGAAACACAGAAGAAGAAACCGCAACAAGGGTCACGGAGGCGATCCGGAGAAGACCCAGAAAAAGGATGCGGATAACGCAAAGAACAAAGAAACAAACGCGAACCGTCACGGTCAGAACTCGAGACATAACGGACGCGAGCACAGAAGTCACAGCAATAAAGAGCAGGCATGATGGAAGATTTTCTGAAAGAAGGGGAGAGAATCGATTCCCTTCAGAGAAACGGATACGACATTATTCAGCATCCCGGTAAATTCTGTTTCGGAATGGATGCCGTACTCTTAAGTGCTTTTGTGAAAATCAAAGACGGAGAGGAAGTTTTAGACCTCTGCACCGGAACCGGTGTATTGCCGATTCTTCTTTGTGCAAAAACAAACGGAAAGCATTTTACCGGTCTGGAGATTCAGACGGAGTCTGCGGACATGGCAAAAAGAAGCGTGGAAATGAACGGACTTTCTTCGCGTATTGAGATAATGCAGGGCGATTTACTGGAAGCAGAGGCATTGTTTGCACCTGCTTCTTTTGATGTGGTAAGCTGTAATCCGCCCTATATGGAGAAGCAGAGCGGACTGGTGAATCCTTCGGATACGCTGGCAATTGCAAGACATGAGATTGCATGCACGCTTTCGGATGTGGTAAAAGCCGCGGCGTATGTGTTAAAGCCGGGCGGAAGATTTTACATGGTGCACAGACCGTTCAGACTGGCGGAAATTATCCGGAAAATGTCCGCTGCGGGTCTGGAACCTAAGACGCTCAGAATGGTTTATCCGAAGGCCGACAGGGAACCGAACATGATTCTTATCGAGGGAAGAGCCGGTTCGAAAAGCGGAATGACGGTGGACAGGCCGCTTATTATTATGGATGAAAACGGGAATTATACCAAAGAGGTGTCGGATATTTACGGTCCCGGGGAGGTTTGATGGCAGGAATGTTATATTTATGCGCAACGCCGATCGGAAATCTCGAAGATATGACGTTTCGCGTGATAAAAACGTTAAAAGAAGTGGATCTGATTGCGGCGGAAGACACAAGGAATTCCATTAAACTTTTAAATCACTTCGAAATCAAAACGCCCATGACAAGCTATCATGAGCACAACAAATACGAGAAGGCGGAAGTGCTGATAGCAAAAATGAAAGAGGGCAGCAGCATTGCACTGATTACCGATGCTGGAACACCGGCCATATCCGATCCGGGAGAAGTTTTAGTCAGACGCTGTATCGAAGAGGGCATTTCGGTTACCTCCCTTCCGGGAGCCTGTGCGTTAATCACCGCGCTGACACTTTCGGGTTTAAGCAGCCGTCGGTTTGTTTTTGAAGGGTTCCTGCCTTCCGATAAGAAGGAAAAAGAAGAAGTGTTAAACTCCCTGAAAGAAGAGGAGCGGACAATCATTCTTTACGAAGCCCCGCATCATTTAAAAAAGACGCTTGCGGAGCTCTCCGACTGCCTGGGAGAGCGGAAACTGGTGCTTTGCCGGGAACTGACCAAGAAACATGAGGAAGCAAAACCGACCACAATCACGGAAGCGATGGCCTTTTACGAAGAGAATGAACCACGCGGGGAATATGTTCTGATTGTGGAAGGAATGGATCCGCAGTTTAAGAAACAGCAGGCTGCAAAAGCCTTTGAAGAAATCTCTCCCGAGGAGCATATGAAACGCTACCTCGATGAAGGAATGGACAAAAAGGAAGCCATGAAAAGGGTCGCAAAGGAAAGAGGAATCGCAAAGCGCGATTTATACAACATCCTGTTGACAAAGAAATAACACAATACTATACTCATAATCGAAACAGGGTTAGCAAAGGAGTTACGCATATGTTTGAAAAGATCAAAGCCATTATGATGGATCAGTTGAATATCGATGAGAACGACATTACGGAGGATACCTCCTTTAAGGATGATCTTGGTCTGGACTCTTTGGATTTATTCGAACTTGCAATGGCAATCGAAGAAGAATTCGGTGTGGAGATTCCCCAGGAAGATTTAGAGAATGTTGTTACCGTCGGTGATGCTGTGGAATTCATCAAAAATGCCGGAATCGAATAATCGGCCGGAATAAAATGAACGGAATGAGCGCCTTTTGCAGGCGCTCTTTTTTTGCCTGCGGGAATTGATTTTAGCGCCAAAAAAAATTATAATGGATAGTGATTTTATTAATCAAGAAACAAGGGGATTACTCGGATGAAAAAGATTGGATTTGATAACGACAAATACTTAAAGATGCAGTCGGAACGCATCAAGGAAAGAATCGGCGCATTCGGCGGCAAACTGTATTTGGAGTTCGGCGGCAAGCTGTTCGACGATTATCATGCATCCCGCGTGCTGCCCGGATTTAAACCGGACAGTAAAATCAAGATGCTGACACAGCTTAAAGACGAGGCCGAAATCGTAATCGTTATTTCCGCACAGGATATCGAAAAAAACAAGGTTCGTTCGGACCTTGGAATCACCTATGACATGGACGTACTCAGATTAATCGACGCCTTCCGCGGCTACGGTCTTTATGTGGGAAGCGTGTGCTTAACGCATTTTGCGAACCAGTCCAGCGCCATTGCCTATCAGAAAAAACTTGAATCCCTCGGGATGAAGGTATATCGTCATTATCCCATTGAAGGTTATCCTTCCAATATCCCGTTCATCGTTTCCGACGAAGGCTACGGAAAGAACGAGTATATCGAAACTTCGAGATCTTTGGTTGTCATCACCGCACCCGGACCCGGAAGCGGTAAAATGGCCACCTGCTTATCTCAGGTTTATCACGAATATAAGCGCGGCATCAAAGCGGGCTATGCAAAATACGAGACCTTCCCCATCTGGAATCTTCCCTTAAAGCATCCCGTAAACCTTGCATATGAAGCAGCCACCGCGGACTTAAACGACGTCAACATGATTGATCCGTTCCATCTGGAAGCGTACGGGGAGACCACCGTTAATTACAACCGTGACGTGGAAGTGTTCCCTGTTTTAAATGCCATGTTCGAGAAAATCATGGGTGAATCACCCTACAAGTCACCGACGGACATGGGCGTCAACATGGCGGGCTTCGGCATTGTGGACGATGAGGTCTGCAGAGAAGCCAGCAAACAGGAAATCATCCGTCGCTATTACAACACCAGATGTCAGATTCTGCAGGGACATGCGGATATGGATCAGGTATTTAAAATTGAACTTCTGATGAAGCAGGCGGGAATCTCCGTGGATGACAGAGCGGTAGTCAGCGCGGCAATGGTTAAGGCAGAGGCTACCGGAGAACCGGCAGCCGCAATGGAACTTCCGGACGGCAGAATCGTTACCGGAAAAACATCCTCTCTGCTCGGCGCATCCTCCGCACTTTTGTTAAATGCTTTAAAGGCACTGGCCGGCATCGATGACGAGGCGGAACTGATTGCTCCCGCAACCATCGAACCGATTCAGGATTTAAAGGTAAATCATCTGGGCAACCATAATCCCAGACTGCATACGGACGAAGTGCTGATTGCACTTTCCATCTGCGCGACCACGGATGAGAGAGCGGAACTTGCAATGCAGCAGATTCAGTCCTTAAAAGGCTGCGAGGTACATTCCAGTGTGATCCTCTCGCCGGTGGATATAAATGTATTCCGGAAACTCGGGGTTAATTTAACCTGCGAGCCGGTTTATCAGAATAAGAAACTTTATCATCACTAAAAGGAGGAATTTAAAATGAAGTATGACATTCAAGGAAGTCCTTTTCCCGCAGTTGTATGTACGATGGAAGCAGGAAAAAGCGTTCGCTGCCAGAAAGGTGCCATGGCATGGATGAGCCCCAATATGGAGATGCAGACCAAGGGCGGCGGACTCGGAAAAATGTTCGGTAAAATGGTTACCGGCGAGTCTTTATTTGAGAACATCTATACCGCACAGGGCGGAGAGGGAATGATCGCATTCACTACCGGCGTACCCGGCGTGATTATCCCGTTTGAACTGAACGGATCCAACTGCATTATTGCTCAGAAATCCGCGTTCCTTGCCTGCGACGATCCCGTGCAGATGGAAGTTTCCTTCCAGAAAAAAATCGGTGCAGGTTTCTTCGGCGGTGAAGGATTCATTATGCAGAAGTTTACCGGTGTCGGAACGGTTCTTCTTGAGGCAGACGGAAGCGTAATCTCCTACGATCTCGCACCCGGACAGACAATGATCTGCGGAACAGGCGCACTTTGCGCAATGGAATCCACCGTACAGATGGACATCGAAACCGTTAAAGGACTCGGAAACATGCTTGCCGGCGGTGAAGGCTTCTTTAACACCAAGCTTACCGGCCCCGGAAAAATCTGGTTACAGACCATGCCTGTATTTGATCTGGCAGGAGCCATTGCTCCCTATATTCCTTCCAAGGGATGATGTCAAAATACCAACGATAAATGATGAAGTGCCGCCGGAGTATCCCTGCGGCACTTTTGATAAAGAAAAAGGGCGGATTCGGAGAGGACTTCATGAAAAACGAAAGAACGGGATGCAATACGGAACTGATTTATGAGCGGGATGCGTATGTGACACATTTTACATCCGTGGTTCTTGATGCCTTCGAAACCACAGAAGGGTTTATTGCACTGGAACTGAAGGAAAGCTGTTTCTTTCCGGAAGGCGGCGGACAGAGTGCGGACGAAGGTTTTATTGACGGCTGCCCGGTTACGGACGTACAGCGGGTGGACGGACGCGTTTTGCATACCGTAAAAATCGAGGACGGGAAGCATTTTGCACCCGGACAGGAAGTAACGGGAGAAGTGGATTTCGCCCTTCGTTTTCTTCGTATGCAGAATCACATTGCGGAGCATCTTTTCTGCGGAATCGCCAATCAAAGATTCGGTTACGACAATGTAGGGTTCCACTTATCGGATGTGGTCACTTTCGATCTGGACGGTCCCCTGACCGGAGAAGAGATTGCATCCATTGAAGAAAAATGCAATGAGGTGATCTGGGAGAATGTTCCGGTCATCGTTCATTTTCCGACGCCGGAAGAGGCGGCCGGAATGTCGTTTCGAAGCAAGTTAGAGCTCGAAGACGGGGTGCGGCTTGTGGAAATCAAAGGGTACGATTTATGTGCCTGTTGTGCACCCGCGCTTCGAAGTACGGGTGAAATCGGTATCATCAAGGTGATTGATTTTATGCCGCACAGAGGCGGAACGAGAATCACTCTGATTGCGGGAAGGGATGCTTACAAAGATTACCGCATGCTTGATGAAGAAACGGGTGAACTGATGAAGCTTTTCTCCGCAAAGCGGAATCTCGTTGCGGATGCCGCGGCGGACTTTTCCCAAAAGAGCCTTGCGATGCATGCACAAATAACGGAACTGAAAAAAGAAATAACCGCTTTGTATATTCGTGAGGTGAAGGACGTAATCCGCGCACGGAATGACGGAGACATCATCGGCATGATTTATCCTGCCGCGGATGAGGTGCAGTCACGCAACGTAATCAATGAGTGCGTGAAGGATTATGACGGAATTCTCTGCATTTTTCGGGGAAACGACGCAGACGGATACCGTTATGTCTGCGGACGCAGGGAAGCGGGAGAATATTCCTTAAAAGAACTCGCAGCCTCGATGAAAAAGGCTTTCGGCGGCAGCGGCGGCGGAAGCGAGATTATGATTCAGGGATCCGCACCGGCAAAAAAAGAAATCATTGAAGCATTCTTTCAAAAGGAAGAGAAGTAGATCCGAATGGACAGGAATTATCAAAGAACAAAGGGAATAGTCTGCATTGTGCTTTCGGCATTCTGCTTTGCCACCATGAACCTTTTTATCAGACTCTCGGGGGAACTGCCGACCTGGCAGAAAGGGTTCTTCCGGAATGCGGTGGCTTTGATTGTTGCGTCCTTCATTCTCTTTCGGGAGAGGAAGAAGCCGGGGATGAAAATCACGAAGAAGAATATTCTTCTGCTGATTCTTCGGGCTACGGCAGGGACAATCGGATTTCTGGCAAATTTTTACTGTGTGGACCGGATGAATATTTCCGATGCATCGATGCTCAATAAACTGGCGCCTTTTTTTACGATTATCTTTTCCGCGATTTTTATTAAGGAAAGTGCAAAGTGGTATCAGTGGCTGGCGGTTGTGGTGGCTTTTTTGGGAAGTCTGCTGATCGTCAAACCCACTTTCAGCATGGAGATGTTTCCGGCACTTTGCGGCGTCATCGGAGGACTCGGAGCGGGTATTGCCTATACCTGTGTCAGAAAGCTCGGACAGATGGGCGTGGGAGGTGCGCTGATTGTGTTTTTCTTCTCTGCCTTTTCCGTTGTGGTCTTAGGACCGGTGGTTGTTTTTACCTATGTGCCGATGAGTGCCGTGCAGTGGGGGTTCTTACTCCTTACCGGCCTTGCGGCAAGCGGCGGACAGTTCTTTGTAACGGCGGCTTATACGTATGCGCCGGCGAAAGAGATATCGGTATATGACTATTTCCAGGTGATTTTTGCGGCGCTCTGGGGCATGATTTTCTTAAGCCAGAAGCCGGATTTATTCAGTGTTGCGGGGTATCTGATTATCGTGGCGGCAGCGGTTGCCATGTATATCATTCAAAAGAAGCAAAAAATCGTAGTGGGGTGAGCTTATGGCATTAAGACAACCGACGGATCATGTGGCGGGTTTTGACATCCGCCCGGGAAACTATCTGTTAAACGGCGCCTTTACCGTTCCGGAGGGCGTGAATTTTACCATCCATTCCGTACATGCACTGGGATGTGAACTTGTGCTGTTCCGTCCGTGGGAGAAGAAACCTTTTGCGGTGATTCCGTTCCCCGACACTTATCGTATCGGCAACACCTATTCCATGGTGGTTTACGATCTTCCCATCGCCAATTTCGAATACTGTTACCGGATTCTTGAAACGGATGCCACGGGAAAAGTCATCAAAACCCCGCTTTTAATTGATATCTACACGAAGGCGGTTACGGGACAGAGCACCTGGGGAGACAAACCCAGGGAGGATTTTACCTATCGTTCCCGCGTGGTGGAAGAAGATTTCGACTGGGGAAATTTCGAGGAACCGAATCTCGGGTTCAGCGACCTGATCATTTACGAAGCGCATGTTCGCGGATTTACCAAGAACGAAAATTCGGGTGTAAAATATCCCGGAACGTTTGCCGGATTAATGGAGAAAATTCCCTACCTTTTATCGCTCGGCGTCAATGCGGTCGAACTGATGCCCGTCTTCGAATTCGATGAACTCGAAGCGGTGCGCGACGTGGAAGGCAAGCGGGTTTTAAATTACTGGGGCTATAATACCGTCAGTTTTTTCGCTCCCAATACGAGCTATGCGTCCGTTTCGGAGCATAACCATGAGGGGAATGAATTAAAAAGACTGATCAAGGCCTTAAACGAAAACGGAATCGAAGTAATCCTGGATGTTGTCTTTAACCATACCGCGGAAGGAAACGAGGAAGGTCCGACGTTTTCCTTTAAAGGTTATGATCAGAGTTTGTACTACATGATGACTCCGGACGGCCGGTTCTTTAATTTCAGCGGCTGCGGAAATACCTTAAACTGCAATCATCCCATTGTTCGGCAGATGATTCTGGACTGCCTTCGTTACTGGGTGGTGGAATACCGTGTGGACGGTTTCCGCTTCGATCTTGCGACCATCCTGGGACGTGCCGAAGACGGATCTCCGATGGAGGCGCCTCCTTTGCTGGAGAGCCTTGCCTACGATCCCATTTTAAGTAAGGTGAAACTGATTGCCGAGGCCTGGGATGCCGGCGGATTGTATCAGGTAGGCAGATTCCCGGCGTGGAAACGCTGGGCGGAATGGAACGGCAGATACCGTGATGAAATGCGGCATTTCCTGAAATCCGACGAAGGGTACGGACAGCTTGCCTTTTACCGGATTACCGGATCGGAGGATATTTATGACCCGAGCTTTCGCGGCAAGAATGCTTCCGTGAATTTCCTTACCTGTCATGACGGGTTTACCCTGCGCGATCTGTACAGCTATAACACCAAACACAATGAGAGTAACGGCTGGAACAATTCGGACGGAACCGACGAAAACAACTCCTGGAACTGCGGTGCCGAGGGAGAAACGAACGACCCCGAGATTCTGGCCCTTCGCCGCAAGATGCAGAAAAATGCGTTTGCAACGCTGCTGACAAGCCGCGGTGCGGTAATGTTTCTGTCCGGTGACGAGTTCGGAAATACCCAGTACGGAAACAATAATGCATACTGCCATGACGATGATATTTCGTGGCTTGATTGGGAGGATTTGGAAAAGAACAAAGACCTGTTCCAGTTTGCGAAGAAGATGATTGCGTTTCGAAAAAAACATCCCGTGGTACGCAAACGCCTTCCGAAGGCAGCCTGCGGACTGCCCGGTGTCAGCGTCCACAACCAGTCTCCCTGGAACGGGGATTTTAAGAACGATACAAGAGAACTTGGTATTCTCTTTACCGGATACGACGAAAAGAAAAAGACGGATGATATCGTCTTTTTATGCATCAATATGCATTGGGAGAAAAAGTATTTCATTCTGCCGGAAATCCATGAGTACTACTGGGATGCGGAGATTATGACTTCGGATGAGATTGAATTTACTTCCGAGAATTCCTCCGTAATGATGGACGGAAGAAGCGTGGCAATCTTTGTAGCAAAGGCAAGAGAAGGACGGGACGGCGGAAGTGTAAAAAAGAAAACAAAAAACAATAAAAAACAATAAAAAACGCCTCCGAGAATGACAGGCGCGTTACCGCAACAGCCGGCTGGGCTCAGGTTGCCTTGCGGCACCCGAAAAGTTTTACTTAGTGCTGCTTTGTTCCCAACCTGACACGGTTCGTAAATTTCCGTCGCGCAAGACCCAAGCTTAAACGCCGCTTATCACGGGCAGCCATCCTGCCATTCCCGGAAGCGTTTTTATGATATCAATCCTTCCGAAAGCGTTTTTTATTATATCTGTAATGAATCTATTCGTCAACCGACGAATGAGAAGAACGGGCGTGGGAACATTTTAAGGCGTATCGGTCTTAAAATACTCAAGAACCACTTCTTCTTCGCTGAAATGATATCTTTTTCCCTCAATTTCCTGGTAGGTTTCGTGTCCCTTCCCAAGCATTGCGATGATGTCGCCGGGTTCGGCGTGATCGAGGGCATAGAGAATGGCTTCTTTGCGGTCATCAATGGTAATGTATTTTCCGCCGCTTTTTTCAATGCCTTCAATAATCCCTTTGTTGATTTCCTCCATGGATTCAAAACGCGGATTGTCCATGGTAATGATGGATAAGTCCGCCATACGGCCGGCTACCTCTCCCATACCGATTCTGCGGGCTGCCGCACGGTTTCCGCCGCAGCCGAAAAGGGCAATTAACCGTTTGGGCCGGTAAGAACGAAGCATTTCCAAGACGCACTCCGAGGAGAAAGCGTTGTGGGCATAATCGATGACCACACAGGCTTTGGACAGAGCCTGCGGAATAATCTGTGTCCGGCCTTTGACGCTGACTTTCGAAAGGGCGGCATCCATAACCTCGCCGGAGACACCGAGTCCCGCGCAGACCGCACAGGCGACGGCGGCATTCTCCGCATTAAAATATCCCGGCATCGCGGTTTTGATATGATGCGAAGTTTTGTCTTTCACAAGTAAATCGAATTCCACGCCGAACATGGACCCGTCCCAGAGATTGTTCAGATTTTCAACCCGGAAATCAGCCTCCTGTTTTAAGGAAACGGTTACGGGATTTGTGCTTACGGAAAGGAAGTCTTTGCTGTTTTCGTCATCCAGAAAAATAACGGAGTGCTTTACAAGCGGGAAGAGCTTCATTTTACAGGTTTTGTATTCCTTGAAATCGGCATGCTCCGTGGGGGAGATGTGATCCGGAGAAAGATTTAAAAAGGCTCCGTAGTCGAAATCGATTCCGAGTACACGGTTTAATTTCAGTCCCTGGGAAGAAACCTCCATAACCGCATGGGTACAGCCTTCCTTTTTCATGATGGCAAAAAGATGCTGCAAATCGAAGGATTCGGGTGTTGTGTTACGAAGGTCGTAATCGATTTTTTCATCCCCGATGTAGGCACCGTTTGTTCCGATCATTCCCACTTTGTATCCGGCGGCGGTTAAAATCGCCTTAATCATATGGGCGGTTGTGGTTTTGCCCTTGGTACCGGTAAGGCCGATTACGGTCAGATCCTTCGTGGGATAATCGTACCAGGCTGCTGCGGTAAGCGCCAGTGCGGCACGTGCGTCTTCCACCCGGATTACGGTCATTGAAGACGGCACTTCGACCTCTTTTTCCACAACGCAGGCCACGGCCCCGGCCTCAACGGCCTTCGGCAGATAGGTATGCCCATCGGTCTGATATCCGCTGATACAAAGAAAGAGATTGCCGGGCTGCACCTTTCTTGAATCCATGCAGATGCCGGTAACCTCCGTATCCAAAGAACCCTGTACCAGGGTACAGGGAATGTCGCAAAGCAGATCTTTTAATGTTTTCATACGTTTTTTCCTTTCGGCCTAACGGGAGAGCTTGCAAAGCACGATGGTGGTGCCGTCCGAAAGAGCTCCCCTTAAATAGGTTATGCCGTTCTCAATCCGGCGGGTGAAAATCAGGGTATCACCTTCATAACACGATTTCTTGTAATCAATCTGAAAATCGGAGAAATCCTCCTCATCCCACTCTTTAGACGTATACAGTCCTTCAATGGCGCGCACATAGGCGACGTTGTTCATGTGCAGACCGTAGTCGATATCCACACAGCGGACTTTGTATTCTCCGAAATATTCCCCGTCCTTAAAATCGCGGAGTCTTTCATATTCGGTACTGTCTCCGGGATCTTCGCAGAAGAGGAAATCATCGGGATAGATTCCGTCCAGTTTCTGAATGGATTTGTCGTCGGTACTGATGACCACCCACTCGGTTTTTCCGTAGGCCAGCAGTTCCTCTCCGTTTAAAATCGCATACTGCCGGTCTCCCTTGATGCGTCCCGGAGCCTGAGGCCAGGTTAAGAAGCTTACATTTTCCGCCATACGGATGTGGCGGTTAAAATGAATACGCGTTTTTGCCGCCACCCAGAATAAATGCTTCGGAGAAAAGCCGGTGATGCCGAGCCCCAATAGTTCGGCGTGTTCCATTGCCATATCCATGAAAATATCGACGGAATCCGAGAGGGAAAGTTCTGCGTTCCAGTTGCTCCGGCTCGGGAGGATATAGTCCGTCTTAATCAGTCTGTTGTTCACTTCGCTCATCCCGCAACCTTTCTTAAGGACTGCAAAGCGTTGCCTTCAATCATCCGCTCGTAGTGCTCGGTAACGTAATAAGAGAAGGTATCGAGATTCGAGCAGGGAGAACCGAACTCGGTAACAAAACCGCAGACAGTATTAAAGGCTTCGTCGGAAAGGTCGCCTCTTTCAATCTCCAGAAGATAGCAGCGTTTTCCGTCTGCGCCCACACCTTTGTAAAGCGTGTTGCCGACGGATAAGTCTTCCTTTAAAGCGCGTGCGAGAAGAAGAAGATCTCCGAGCCCGTCAAAATAGAAGAAATGATTGGCTACCGGCACCCCGATGCTTTCCTCATTATTTAAGTCGGGGAAGGGAAGATTCTGGGAAGAATCGGTAAGGGCGAAGAAATCGTCATCGTCTTCGTTTGAGGAAGCCTGCCCGCTTAAGGAACGGAACAGCCTGTCCAGTCCGGCCAAAAGGCCGTTTCCGGAATCCACATCCGAAGCAAAGCGGGAGTATCTCGAATCGAGTTCGTCGGGATCCTGTACTTTGGTTATGGTAATGGATGCGTGATCCTGAAACGGAATGACCTCAATGGCAAGAGGAATATTGTTTGCTTCAAAGCCGCACTGTACATAAGCCAGTTGCATCATGTCCTTGAAAAGTTTCTTTACACCGGCCGTTCCGTAGGAAATATCATTTATTTTCAGGTTTCGTTTTTCCAGTTCCGATTTGGAGAGGATACAACGAATCTGGTTTTCATTCAGTTTTTCAATCTTCATTGTTTTATCCTCGAAATTAGGGGTTGTTTTCTTGTCACTCTTATTATATCATAAAATACAGCATCCGTTTCGGATTTTTTTACCGGAAGGGAGGCGATTCGCAATTTTTTTTTAATCCGCTTGCGGAATTCCTCCGCAAAGCGTCTTACAAAGCCTGGTGCAAATCCGTACCGGCGTTTCCGCAATTTTACAATATAAAATCCTAAACAACAATAACTTTATACCCTTTTTTTACTTATTTTTCAGGTATTGCGAAACGGATGCCATCATCACATATCGAAGACCGGACAGGGAGTACATCACGGATTCCTTTTGGAGATTTCTTTGGCCGGATTCCTTCTTAATGAAACAAACGAATTCTTCCGCCCCGCTTATCAAAAGTCCCTTGAACAGACAGGTTTTATACCGGTTGCAAAAAAAGATGACGGTGGTGGAAGAATTTGTTATAATATAGGGTGGTTTTGTATGGACCAAAAAGGAGTAAAGGGAAATGTCTTCCAAAAACAAAACAAACGACAAAGCAAACGTAAAAGCAAACGTAAAAGCAAACGCAAAAGCGAATAATAAAGATTCCAGGGCAAAACAGGCACGAAAGGCAAAGCAGGCCAAACAGGCGAAAAACACTCTGATGAAGGCCATCCCGGTCTTTGTGGCGATTATTCTGATCATCATTGTGGTAGCCGCATTTTACGGCCAGAAAATCATGGAGAAGTATTCCTACGGTACGGAACACTATGACATGTCGCAGTATTTTAACACAGAAAGCGGGAAACTGTCAGTGGTCCTCGCCTATGAAAGGATTGAGGAAAAGGCGGTTTTGATTGAGAACAGACCGTATATTACGCAGGAATTCGTGGAGAAGTATTTTACGAACCATTTCTATGTAAATTTAAACGAAAGCTCCGTCCTTTATACAACGGCGGATCAGACCATCAAGTGCATGATCGGGGAGGATTTTCCGTATTATCTGACCAGGGATGCCCAGGTGGATTTGGGATATGCACCGGTAGTCAAAAAGGGCGACAGTCTTTACTTTGCCTTAGATTACGTGGCACTGTTTGTATCCATGAAGTATCACATCTACAGCGATCCGGATTATTTAATGATCGATTATGATACTCCCACGTATCCTTCCGCATCCATGAAGAAGGATTCGGCCATCCGTTATCAGGGCGGCATCAAGAGCCCGATTCTCGATAACGTTCTTGAAGGAGAAAAAATCGGCGTCATCGAAGAGATGGAAGACTGGGCAAAAGTCGTATCTTCCAGAGGAATAGTCGGATATATCCAGATCAAGCAGTTTGATTATCTTGAGGAACTGTTCGGAAATGTAATTGTGGAAGAGCCGGCGATTCCGCTTAACTATACCACCCTCAGCCATGAGGGTAAAATCAACATGGCCTTTGAGCAGGTATTTGCGGATCCCGCCTCCAACTTTACAAAGGATACCGCAAATGTAAAAAGCGTGAATATCATCGCACCGACACTGTACCGCATCAAGGATAACGACGGAACCGTCGAAGCACTGCCTTCTTCCGGTGTTGTCGCAAAAGCACACGAGAAAAACATGGATGTCTGGGCGGTCTGGACCGACGTGGATTACGAAGTGGACATGAAGCAGATTCTCGGCACATCCACCAAGAGAAATGCCCTGGTTTCCCGTATGATTTCGGAAGCGAAGGACGGAGGATACGAAGGCATTAACATCGACTTTGAACGGATTACCCAGGAAAGTTCGAGAGATTTTATTCAGTTCTTAAGAGAACTCTCCGTGGAAACACATAAAGAAGGAATCATTCTTTCCGTGGATAACTATGCACTGGCTTCGGTGACAAAATTCTACGACCGCAAGGAGCAGGGAAAAGTCTGCGATTATGTCGTTATCATGGGTTACGACGAACACTGGGCATCCTCCTCGGAGGCCGGCAGCGTGGCCAGCATCAATTATGTGGAGCGCGGCATCAAGGAAACGTTAAAAGAAGTTCCGGCAGAGAAAGTAATCAATGCGGTTCCTTTCTATACCCGAATCTGGAGAACCACGGACGACGGCAAGGTAAGCTCCGAAACCATCGGCATGGAGCTTCAGAACAACTGGATTGCGCAGACCGGAATCACCCTGGCATGGGACAACGAAAGCTGCCAGAAGTACGGGGAAAAGATGATCGGCGGCAAGAACTGCCAGATCTGGGTTGAAGATGCGGAAAGCCTGGAAGTGAAATTAAAGACCATGGACAGCTATAAACTTGCCGGTGTGGCGGAGTGGAAGCTCGGCTTTGAAACGCCGGATGTCTGGGATGTCTTTGAAAAATACATGTCCAATGCTCTTTCGCCCGATGCAGGGGAAGCTGCACCGGTTGCCGAGTAAAGCCGGGTGGGAACCATGCAGACACTTGTTTTTAAGATTCAGGAATCCAACCCCAATCCTCCCGAAATGAGAAGACTTGGGGAAATCATAAAAGAGGGCGGACTGGTGGCCTTTCCGACGGAGACGGTATACGGTCTCGGGGGAGATGCCCTGAACCCCGAATCCTCAAGAAAAATTTATGCGGCCAAAGGGCGGCCTTCGGACAATCCTTTAATCGTGCACATTGCGGATATAAACGATTTAAAGGTACTGACGGACGAATTCCCGGAAAGCGGCAGGAAACTTGCAGAACGTTTCTGGCCCGGTCCGCTTACCATGATTGTTAAAAAATCCGCAGCCGTTCCGACGGAAACGACGGGCGGTCTTGATACGGTAGCCATCCGTTTCCCTTCGCACAGGGTGGCCGGAGAACTGATTAAAGCCGCCGGAGGATTTATCGCGGCTCCTTCCGCAAATCTGTCCGGCAAACCGTCGCCGACACTTGCAAAATACGTCTTAGAAGACATGGACGGACGTGTGGATGCCATTATTGACGGAGGGGATATTCCGATCGGGCTCGAATCCACCATCGTGGATTTGACCGGACCGAAACCGGTGATTTTAAGGCCGGGATATATTACGAAAGAAATGTTAAGCGAAGTTCTGGGAGAAGTGGAAACGGACCCCACGATTTTGGACGGCACAAGCTCCGAGAGGCCCAAAGCTCCCGGAATGAGGTATCGCCATTATGCGCCGAAGGGGGAGCTTACCATCATTGAGGGAAACCGGGACGAGGTCATCGCAAGAATCAATGAGGAACTTAGGAATGCTTCGCTTAACGGACTGAAAACCGGTGTGATTGCAACGTCGGAAAACGCGGATGTTTACCGTGCCGACAGTATAAAAATCATCGGAAGCAGAGACCGGGAAGAGCAAATTGCCGCGTCCCTTTACCGGATTCTCCGGGAATTCGATGACGAGAACGTGGAGGCGATTTATTCCGAAAGCTTTTCTTCGGAGGGCTTCGGCTGTGCGATCATGAACCGGCTTTTGAAAGCCGCGGGACATAAAAAAATCAATTTATGGGAGGATGCGTAGTGAAAGTATCGATTGCCAGCGATCACGGCGGATTTGATTTAAAGGAAAAAGTGAAGGCACACCTTGAAAAGAAGGGATTTGAAGTGAAGGATTTCGGCTGTTTCGACAAATCCTCCTGCGATTATCCCGATTTCGGAAAACCGGCGGCAAAAGCCGTGGCGGACGGAGAATGTGATTTCGGAGTTTTAATCTGTACCACGGGAATCGGCATGAGCATGACGGCCAATAAAATAAAAGGTGTCCGGGCGGCACTGTGCAGCGACTCTTTAAGCGCTTCCCTAACCAGACTTCACAACAATGCAAATATTCTTGTTATGGGAGCGGGCATCGTAGGAGAGAACCTGGCATTAAGCATTACGGATACCTTTTTCGACACACCGTTTTCCGAAGAAGACAGACATATCAGAAGAATCAATAAAATCGAAGATTAAAAACGTTACCATAATATAAGACGGAGGGTTACGGATATGGCAAAAGTAGTAGTTATGGATCATCCCCTGATTCAGCACAAAATCGGTTACATCAGAAGAAAGGAAACCGGAACCAAGGCTTTTCGCGAGACCATCAGCGAGATTGCAATGTTAATCTGCTATGAGGCTACGAGAGATCTGGAACTTGCAGACGTGGAGATTGAAACGCCGATTTGCAAAACCACGGTGAAGGAATTAAAGGGAAAGAAGCTCGCAATTGTTCCCATTCTTCGTGCCGGACTCGGCATGGTGGACGGAATGGTGACACTGATTCCCACCGCTAAAATCGGACACATCGGTCTTTACAGAGATCCCGAAACACATGATCCGGTGGAGTATTACTGCAAACTTCCGGCAGACTGCGAGGAAAGAGAAGTATTCGTGGTAGATCCGATGCTTGCTACCGGCGGTTCCAGCGTTGCCGCCATTCAGATGCTGAAGGACAAAGGCTGCAGAAAGATTCACTTCATGTGCATCATTGCGGCACCGGAAGGCGTCAAGAAAATGACCGAAGCACATCCGGATGTGGATTTATATATCGGTTCGCTTGACGATCACTTAAACGAAAACGCATACATCGTACCCGGTCTCGGAGATGCGGGTGACCGTATTTTCGGAACCAAGTAGGAGAAGAACATGAAAAGAGAAGATTATATTTCCTGGGATGAGTATTTTATGGGGATTGCCATTCTTTCAGGTGAAAGAAGCAAGGATCCCAATACGCAGGTGGGAGCCTGCATCGTGGGTGCCGACAACCGGATTCTTTCGGTCGGTTATAACGGATTTCCGAACGGATGCTCCGATGAACTTTTCCCCTGGGCAAGAGAGGGATCGGAACTGGAAACCAAATACCCCTTTGTGGCTCACAGTGAGTTAAACGCAATTTTAAATTACCGGGGCGGAAGTTTGGAGGGTTCCAAACTTTACGTTTCCCTTTTCCCCTGCAATGAGTGTGCGAAAGCCATCATTCAGGCCGGAATTCACACGGTGATTTATGACAGCGACAAATATGACGGAACACCCGGAAACATCGCCAGCAAGAAAATGTTCGATGCGGCCGGTGTTCAGTATCTCGAGTACAAACACAGCGGAAGAGAAATAAAAATCAGGGTTTAAAAATGAAGAAGTCCTTTAAAACGGTTGCCCTTGCACTGGCAGTGATTCTGATTGCAACCGCTGTTCCCTTCATTCCGGCCAAAGCGGACACTCCCGGAAGCACTTTGGAAAAAATCAAACAGGCGGAGGAGGAGAAGAAGAACACCGAGAAAGCGAAAGAAGAAGCGGAGCAGAAGAAGCAGGAAAAGGAAGGTCACGTACAGGACCTCAATGTCAAGAAGGGTGAACTGAAGGCAAAACTGAATGAACTCAACGATGAAATGACAGCCACCGCAGAGCGTCTGCAGACGGTGGAAGGACTTCTTGCGGCCAAGGAAGAGGAAATCGAGATTACTCTGGTTGAAATCGAAGATGCCAGGGCAACGGAAGAAGCACAGTACGAAGCGATGAAGAAGCGATTCCAGGCATCGTACGAAGCTCCCCGGGATACGTATTTTATGATTCTTCTCGGAAGTACGTCTTTCGGTGCATTCTTAAATAATACGGATTATCTTCGTATGCTTGCCGATTACGACAACCGGATGCTTGACAAGTACATTGAAGCCAAGGAAGAAGTCATCGCCAGAGAAGAGGTCATGGAAGAGGAAAAGGCCGAGTTAGAGGACTTAAAGGCGGAGATTGAGGAAGAAGAGCAGCGCCTGACGGGACTGATTGATACCGCAAACCAGTATGTGGCACAGTATCAGGCACAGATTAATTCGGCGAATCAGGAAATCGACGCCTATCAGAAAGATATCGAAGCCAAAGAAGCCGAGATTAAACAAAAAGAAGCGGATATCGCGGCCTTATGGAAGCAGTACGAAAAAGAACTCGCGCTGTCAAGAGCCGCACAGGCAGCAGCCTGGAGGGATATTTCCCAGGTAACCTTCGAGGACGGAGACAGAGCCCTGCTTGCCGCAATCATTTACTGCGAGGCGGGCGCGGAGCCTTATGAAGGCCAGCTTGCCGTCGGTGCGGTAGTAATTAACCGCGTTCTTTCCAGTAAATATCCCAATACCGTATCCGGCGTGGTTTATCAGCCGTATCAGTTTTCTCCCGCAGGAAGCGGGCGACTGGCACTGGTACTGGGACAGGGAAATGCCAGCGCGTCCTGCTATCAGGCAGCAGACCAGGCCATGGCCGGAGCCAGCAATGTGGGAACCTGCCTGTATTTCAGAACTCCCGTGGAGGGAATGCAGGGAATCCGGATCGGCGGACATATTTTCTACTAGGACGGAAAGCGGCCCGAGGATGAAAGGCTGAAAGAAAACAAGGCAAAGAAACGCAGGAGGGATAAAAAATGGACGGTTCATTTAACAACGAAAACGATTATAACTACACCGACGCATCCAATGCATCCGGTACATCCAATACATCCGGTACATCCGATTCCGCTTCGGGGGACTTAAAGGGTGAATGGAAGGATGTCGGAAAGGGTCTCGGGGCAACCTTTGCAGGTCTCGGAAAGACACTTGTTAAAACCGCAAAAGTGGGACTTGAAAAGGCTGACGACTGGGCGGAAGGAAGAGAAGGGGTGGATCACTCCGCGGAAACCGCATCCATGAAAGAAGGCTGGAAAAACTTCGGAAACAGCTTCGTGGATTCCGCACAGGATCTTGGGAAAACCACAGTCAAAAGCGTAAAAGCGGGTGTGGATGCCTGCTCGGAAGATAAATAAAGGCGGAGCTTATTGCTCCGCCTTTGTTTGTTCCAGGCTCTCCACGAGTTTTCTGTATTTGTTGAATTTGCCTGCGTAGATGTCGCTGACAAGTTTATCGGCTCTTTTCAGGGCTTCATACAGGGTTTTGTCATCAATCAGTTTCTGCTCGTGTGCATCCGCAAGTTCGTCTAAATCAAGAATTCTTGAGGAGCCGTCCGGATATACCAGCACATCCACCAGAAGGTCCGTGGTGGTGCAGGTATTCTCTTCTACGTTGATATCGTAATCCACAATGTCGCAATACCAGTAAAGCAGGGATTCGTCAGGCTTGTAGAACTTGCTGACCTTGATGCCTTCCTTTAGGCAGTACACGGAGAAACCGTGGGAAAAGTCTTTTCTCGGCCGCAGTGTATTCCACCTGGTCACGATGAATTCTTCGTTGCAAAGAAGAACGATATCGTTTTTCAGCCAGATACATTCACTGGGAATCAGTCGTTTGCGGTAAATCTTAAGATCTTCCATACTGCACCTCATCTGCTGCCGTTCGGCGGCTTTGGATTACGGGGATTAACGCGTAACAGTAACGACAAAAAACTTATACCAATGATATCACGGAGAGGAGAAATAAGCAACGAACCGAAGGCGGATTCGGGTCGGATTTTTATGAAAGAATTTTCATAAAAAAAAGCGGTTTTGTGCGTAGACATTAAAAATGTTATTCGCTATAATGGTATGGTGAGTGGGGTATCGAAATGTCGAAGGTTTTCCGAAAAATTGCTTTTATTACGCAGTTTGGCCTTACTATTTTAGTCCCAACCTGCGTTTTGTTTTTTCTGGGATATCTCCTGGATAAAAAGCTCGGAACCTCTTTCATCAGTATCGTCCTTTTCTTCATCGGGGCCCTGGCCGGAATTACCGGAATCTGGAGGCTGATACAAAAGGAATTAAAAAACGACGAAAAAGATGTAAGAAACCGGGATCAGGCAATCAAGGATGCCGGCATTCCTGCCTCCTGCGAGAAGAAAGAAGAACGTAAAAAACGCAAGGGAAGCGATGAAGGAGAAACTGCATCCGACATTAATTGAACTCTGGATCGGAATTGTCATCTGGAGCATCCTGATATCGGGAATCGGAGTGTGGTTTTGCAAAGATAAAACCGCCTGGTTTGCGGGAATCGCGTTCGGAGCACTGACGGCCTGCGGCCTTGCGTTCTATATGACAAAAAGCGTATCGAGGCTTGTGGATGATCTGGATGCCGGAAGGGGCGATAAGGTTATTCGCAGTTCTGCGATGATCCGGCTTTTTCTTGCGGCGGCAGCCATAGCAATCGCGTGCTTTGTACCGTTCTTTAACCCGATCGGTACGTTTCTCGGAATTCTCTCCATGAAGTTTGCAGCCTATTCAAACGGGCTCGTTCATGCCGTGACGAAGAGGATTCACCCGTATTTTAAAGACAAGGAATATCCCGAGGAGCCCGAAGAAGGAACCGTGGAAGAAATACCGGTCGAAAGTACCGGGGAAGAAACACCGGTCGAAGATGTCGGAGAAGAAATACCGGCAGAAGACGCAAAAGATGCGGCTTTGAAAGAAACCGGACAGGAATGACGAAAGCGGCTTTGAGCCGAAAGTATAAAAAATGAAAGGAGGCGACAACATGCTGCAGGAAGTCCTGCTTGCCGGCGATCCGGCTGAAAAAGTGGATTTTATGATCCATGAAGTATTTTCATATCAGCTGTTCGGACAGACGGTTCGCATTACAACTTCCCATGTATGTCTCCTTATTGTCGTACTGACTTTAATTGTATTTTTCATCGCGGGCGGACAGGTATTTCGCCACGCATCCGAAATCCCTTCAGGATTTCAGAATTTCCTTGAAATTATAGTAGAGTTTCTTGACGGCATGGTGGATAAAACCATGGGCAAGAGAGGAAAAGGCTTCCGGAATTACATCGGAACCATATTCATATTTATTCTCTTTTCGAATATTTCGGGCCTGCTCGGTTTAAGGCCTCCTACCGCGGACTACGGCGTTACCCTTCCTCTCGGTGTGGTAACCTTCCTTTTGATTCATATCAATGAGTTTAAGTACAATTCCGTGAAGGCAATCTGGAAAGACAAATGTTCTCCTCTGCCGGCGTGGTTCCCGCTCTGGCTTCCGATTAACCTGATCGGTGATTTCGCGGTTCCGGTATCCTTATCCCTGCGTTTGTTCGCAAACGTCCTTTCCGGAACGGTTATGATGGCTCTGGTATACGGCCTGTTAAGCAAAGTGGCATATGCATGGCCTGCAGTGCTTCATGTATACTTCGATCTGTTCTCCGGAGCAATCCAGACCTATGTATTCTGTATGCTTACCATGACTTATATTAAGAATGCAATCGGTCCTGACGAGGTGCCGGTCACGAAGCCGAAGACGGAAAAGGAGCAGGACGAGGCTGCCGAACCGGAGAAAGAGGCAGCATAATTTCAGAAAACAAAAAGTAACCTATAGAGAAAGAATTTTTCAGGAGGAAAAACAAATGGGTGAATTTAATCAGGCATTTATCTACGGATGTTCCGCAATCGGTGCCGGACTTGCGGTTATCGCCGGTATCGGACCCGGTGTCGGCCAGGGTATTGCGGCAGGCTACGGTGCAAACGCAGTAGGACGTAATCCCGGAGCAAAGGGTGATATCACTTCCACCATGCTTCTCGGTCAGGCCGTTGCAGAGACCACCGGTCTTTACGGACTTTTGATTGCAATGCTTCTGTTATTTGTTAAGCCTTTTAAGATTTAATGTAGGGGAGAATCAGGCGTGAATGCATTATTTGGCATGAACTCCATACTCCTGGAAGCCGAAGAGTGGACAAGACTGTTCGATTTGGACTTCCAGCTTCTGCACGACTCGATTTTAACTTTGATCGCGGTGTTCGTGTTGTTTTTGGTTGCCTCTATTTTCTTCTTTAAGCCCGCAAGGGACTTTTTGGAGAAGAGAAAGAAAGGCATATCCGACAACATCGAAGCGGCCAGGGCGGACAAAGAAGAAGCCGAGCGTCTGAAAGCAGAGTATGAAAGCAAATTAAAGAATGTGGATTCCGAAGTGGAAGGAATTCTCGCCGAAGCAAGAAAGAAGGCCCGTGCAAATGAAGAACGCATCGTACAGGATGCAATGGCGGAAGCGGGACGTATTGTGGACAGCGCCAACCGTGAAGCGGAGCTTCAGAAGCAGAAGATTGCCAATGAAGTGAAGGAAGAGATTGTTTCCGTGGCAGGAGCCATGGCAGGCAAGCTGGTTGCGGCATCCATCGACGAGGAAACACAAAACAGACTGTTGGATGAAACGTTGGAGGAAATGGGTGAGGATACATGGCTAAGCTAGTTTCCAAAACATACGGGGAAGCTTTATACGAGCTTGCCGGGGAAGAAAAGAAAGAAGCCGAACTTCTCGAAGAAGTGACAGCACTTCGGGAGATTCTTTTGAAGAATCCCGATCTGATGGGCGTGATGGAAAATCCCAGAATATCGAAGGAGGAGAAACTCTCCGTAATTCAGGGAATTTTCGAAGGCCGGATCAGCGAGGAACTGACTTCGTTTCTTTGTATTCTCGTGGAAAAAGGCCGCTACGGAGACGTGGACGGTATTTTGGAATACTTTATCGAGCGCGTCCGCGAGGATGAAGGCATCGGTACGGCATATGTAACCACAGCATTTGCTTTAAGCGAAGAAAAGAAAAAGCAGATTCATGACAGAATCCTTGCGGGAACCAGATATAAAAAACTTGATATGGTATATCGGGTCGACGAATCCTTAATCGGCGGTATGATTATCCGTATCCGCGACCGCGTTGTGGATTCAAGCATTAAATCCCGCTTAGAAAAGATGGAGAGAGAACTGCACTCCGTTTTGATTGCGGAGTAAAAAGCAAAGTCGAAAGTTGAAAGAAAGGTAACAGGATCCATGAATTTAAAACCGGAAGAGATCAGTTCGGTCATCAAAGAGCAGATTGCCAGGTATAAAGATCGCATGGAAGTATCCGATGTGGGTACCGTTATTCAGGTTGCGGACGGAATCGCACGTATTCACGGCCTGGAGAGAGCCATGCAGGGTGAACTTTTAGAGTTCCCCGGCGAAGTATACGGCATGGTTATGAACCTTGAGGAAGATAACGTAGGTGCCGTACTGTTAGGCAATCAGAAGAATATTTCCGAAGGCGATACCGTAAAAACTACCGGACGCGTGGTTGAGGTACCCGTAGGCGATGAGATGTTAGGTCGTGTCGTAAACTCCTTAGGACAACCCATTGACGGCAAGGGCCCCATCGCCACCACGAAATATCGTCAGATTGAAAGAGTGGCAGCAGGTGTTATCACCCGTAAGAGCGTGGATACTCCGCTTCAGACCGGTATTAAGGCAATCGACTCCATGGTGCCTATCGGACGCGGACAGAGAGAGCTTATCATCGGCGACCGTCAGACCGGTAAAACAGCCATCGCGATTGATACCATCATCAATCAGAAAGGCCAGAACGTAAAATGTATTTATGTTGCAATCGGACAGAAGGCATCCACCGTTGCTTCGATTGTGAAAACTTTGGAAGAATTCGGTGCCATGAGCTATACCACCGTGGTGGCATCCACCGCATCGGAGCTTGCACCGCTTCAGTATATTGCACCTTACGCAGGATGCGCCATCGGCGAGGAATGGATGGAAAACGGCGAAGACGTACTTGTAATCTACGACGATTTATCCAAACACGCTACCGCTTACCGTACCCTGTCCTTACTGCTTCGTCGTCCGCCCGGACGTGAGGCATACCCCGGCGATGTATTTTACCTGCATTCAAGACTTCTTGAGCGTGCGGTAAGAATGAGCGAGGAGTACGGCGGAGGATCCTTAACCGCACTTCCCATCATCGAGACCCAGGCAGGTGACGTATCCGCCTATATTCCGACGAATGTTATTTCCATTACCGACGGACAGATTTATTTAGAGACCGAAATGTTCAACGCAGGTTTCCGTCCCGCGGTAAATGCAGGTCTTTCCGTATCCCGAGTAGGTGGTGCGGCGCAGATTAAGGCCATGAAGAAAATTGCCGCGCCCATCCGTGTGGAGCTGGCACAGTACAGAGAGCTTGCGGCATTTGCACAGTTCGGTTCCGAACTGGATGACGCAACCAAGGAAAAGCTTGCACAGGGCGAGAGAATCAAAGAGATTTTAAAACAGCCGCAGTACAAACCCATGCCGGTTGAGTACCAGGTTATTATTATCTTCGCAGCGACCAGAAAGTACCTTCTGGATATCCCGGTTGCCGGAATCACCGATTTCGAAAACGGACTTTTCGATTTCCTGGATACCAAGTATCCCGAAATTCCTCAGGCAATCCGCGAAGAGAAGCAGATTTCCGATGAGACCGAGGCAAAACTTGTCAAGGCAATCGAGGAATACAAAGAAGATATCAGCGACGAATTCTAGAGGATAAGCTATGGCTTCCATGAGAGACATTAAGCGCCGTCGTGCCGGTGTGGAATCCACACAGCAGATTACCAAGGCCATGAAACTGGTTTCCACGGTAAAACTGCAGAGGGCAAAGGATCGTGCGCTTCGCTCAAAAACATATTTTCACAGCATGTATTTAACAGTGAAGAGCCTGCTTTCCAAATCCGGAAATCTCGACGTAATCTACACCAAAAAGCAGGAGTGTGAGAAAAAGGCGGTAATCGTCATCACTTCCAACCGCGGACTCGCGGGCGGATACAACTCCAATGTAATGAAGCTGATTACACAGTCGGATTTTAAGAAAGAAGATTTGGAGATTTACGCAATCGGTAAAAAGGGCCGTGAGCTGTTAGAGCGAAGAGGATATTATATTGCGGAGGATTTGTCCGACTTAATGGATGAGTACGAATATGCAGACACGAAGAAACTCTGCGATCGTCTCATGCGTCGGATGGAGAAAGGTGAAATCGGAGAGATTTACTTGGCTTACACCAATTTTAAGAATACCGTAAGCCATGTACCGACGATGCTGAAACTTCTTCCGATTCTTCCCGAGGATGAACTGATCGGAGACGATGATTCACAGTCGGATGACGATGCACTGATTATGAACTTCGAACCCGACGACGTGGATGCGCTCGGCATGATTATTCCGAAGTACGTATCTTCCCTGCTTTACGGAGCGTTAATCGAGGCAACCGCCAGCGAGAACGGTGCGAGAATGCAGGCAATGGACAATGCGACTAACAATGCGGAAGAAATGATTTCTTCCCTGACCTTAAAATACAACCGCGCAAGACAGGGTTCCATTACCCAGGAACTTACCGAGATTATCGCGGGTGCGGAAGCGATCTCATAAGGATTGCGTAAGCGAACCGTATTTGTCGGATAAAGAACAAAGAGAGGACGATTAGAATGGCGAACACAGGAAAAATCACACAGATTATCGGTGCGGTTTTGGATGTAAAGTTTGAAGAGGGACATCTGCCCGAAGTCAACGAAGCAATCCAGATTCCCTTAAAAGACGGAAAGAAGCTGACCATCGAAGTAGCGCAGCACTTAGGCGACGACATTGTAAGATGTATTGCCATGGGCCCTACGGACGGTCTGGTTCGCGGAATGGAAGCAATCGCTACCGGCAATCCGATTTCGGTGCCTGTGGGCGAGAATACGCTGGGAAGAATTTTTAACGTACTCGGTGATCCCATTGATAACAAGCCCGCTCCCGAAGGAGTAAGCTATGAACCGATTCACAGACCTGCTCCCAGCTTCGAGGAACAGGCAACGGAGACTGAACTTCTTGAAACCGGTATCAAGGTTGTCGATCTTCTCTGCCCCTACCAGAAGGGTGGTAAAATCGGACTCTTCGGTGGTGCCGGCGTAGGTAAAACCGTACTTATTCAGGAACTGATTCGTAACATTGCAACAGAGCACGGCGGATATTCCGTATTCACCGGTGTAGGGGAACGTACCCGTGAGGGTAACGACCTTTACCATGAAATGCAGGAATCCGGCGTTATCGATAAAACCACCATGGTGTTCGGACAGATGAACGAGCCCCCCGGAGCAAGAATGAGAGTGGGACTTACCGGTCTTACCATGGCTGAGTATTTCCGTGACAAAGGCGGAAAAGATGTGCTGTTGTTCATTGATAATATTTTCCGTTTCACCCAGGCAGGTTCCGAAGTTTCCGCTCTTCTCGGACGTATGCCTTCCGCAGTAGGTTATCAGCCTACGCTGCAGACGGAAATGGGTGCCCTGCAGGAGAGAATCACGTCCACCAAAAACGGTTCCATTACTTCCGTTCAGGCCGTATACGTTCCTGCCGACGACTTAACCGACCCGGCACCGGCAACGACCTTCGCACATTTGGATGCAACCACCGTTTTGTCCCGTGCCATCGTGGAGCTCGGTATTTATCCCGCCGTGGATCCTCTTGAGTCCACCTCCAGAATCCTCGATCCCCGTATCGTAGGCCAGGAGCATTATCAGGTAGCCCGCGGTGTTCAGGAAGTATTGCAGAAATATAAAGAATTACAGGATATCATCGCCATCCTCGGTATGGATGAACTTTCCGAAGACGACAAGCTTACCGTAAGTCGTGCGAGAAAGATTCAGAGATTCCTTTCCCAGCCGTTCTTCGTAGCGGGACAGTTTACCGGTCTGGAAGGAAAATATGTACCCATCTCCGAGACCATCCGTGGATTTAAGGAAATTCTGGAAGGCAAGCATGACGATATTCCCGAAGGTGACTTCTTAAATGCAGGTACCATCGATGAAGTGGTAGAGCGTGCAAACGCAAGAAAGCAGCAGGCATAAATGAGTGACGGAAATTTAATCCAACTGAAAATAATCACTCCGGAGAGAGTTTTCTTTGAGGGCGAGGTTACCATGGTGGAATTTAATACCACCGAAGGGGAAATCGGCGTCTTAAAGGGACACATTCCCCTTACCGTGATTATTGATCCGGGCATCCTTACCATTACCACAACGGAAGGACCGAGAAATGCCGCGCTGCATGCCGGTTTTGCGGAGATTCTTCCGGATAAGGTTACCATTCTTGCGGAACTTGTGGAGTGGCCGTCGGAAATCGACGAAAGACGTGCGCAGGCAGCGAAAGACCGTGCGGAAGTCCGTCTTTCCCATATCAAGCCGGAAACGGACGTGGATCGTGCCACCATTGCATTAAAAAAGGCAATCTGCCGGCTGGAAGTTTTAAAATAATGAAGAATGAAAACGTAAAATCAAAAGCTTCCCTCGTTATGAGGGAAGCTTTTTGGTATAATAGAAAAGGGTTATCATTCGATTGGGGGAAAGCAAATGAACGATCATCATCAAAAATATCTGAAACTACTGTCCAAACGTTTTCCGACAGAGCAGTCCGCTGCTACGGAAATCATTAACCTGCAGGCGATTCTTGCACTGCCAAAAGGGACAGAACACTTCTTAACCGATATTCACGGAGAGGATGAGCAGTTTCTTCATGTTTTAAAAAACGGTTCGGGTACGGTCAAACGTAAGGTCGAAGCGGTAATCGGGTCCAAAAAGGACGAAGCATACAAGAAAATGCTCACTACACTGATTTATTATCCCAAGGAAAAACTGGAACTCTTAAGAGAGAGCATCCGGCCGGAAGAGTGGGACGACTGGTACATGGAAACACTACAGTATCTGGTGGACGTGGTAAAACGCGTTTCTTCCAAGTATACGCGTTCCAAGGTTCGCCGTGCCATTCCGGAAGAGTACCGCTATGTCGTAGAGGAACTGATTACGGAGAAAGAGGAAATCTATGATAAGGAGCGCTACTACAAGGAGATTCTTCGCTCCATCGTGGATGTCGGCGTGGCGGATTCCGTAATTATCACCCTTTGTAACTTAATCCAGCGTCTTGTGGTGGACCATCTGCACATCGTGGGAGATATCTATGACAGAGGACCCGGCCCTCATATTATTATGGACAAACTCTGCGAATACCATTCCGTGGACGTAGTCTGGGGAAATCACGATGTGGTCTGGATGGGAGCTGCCTGTGGCAACCCCGCATGCATCGCAAACGTGATTCGTATGTCCGTCCGTTACGGAAATTTAAGCGTGATTGAGGACGGATACGGCATCAATCTTCTGCCGCTCGCCGCATTCGCCATGAAGCAGTACGAAAACGTGGACCTTTCCGGTTTTCATTTAAAAGAGAACAACCGGGGCGAATTTTTCAATCTGGCTAAAATCGAAAGCCAGATGTATAAAGCCATTACGATGATTCAGTTCAAGGTAGAAGGGCAGATTATCGGACGCAATCCCGACTTCGAAATGGATAACCAGAGGCTTTTGGATAAAATCGATTTTACAAAGAAAACCGTTCGAATCGGGGAGGAAGAGTATCCGCTTCTGGACTGCGATTTTCCGACTGTGGATCCAAAGGATCCGTACCGCTTAAGTCCGGAAGAAGATCAGGTAATGAAGCAGTTAATCTACGGCTTTACCAACAGCGAGAAATTAAAAAAGCACATACGGCTACTATATGAAAAGGGTTCCCTTTACCGCATTTACAACGGAAATCTGCTCTATCACGGCTGCGTTCCGTTAAATGAAGATGCAACGTTTAAGCACTCCTTAGTCGGCGGAAAGGAAAGCTGCGGAAGAGAAATGTACGATTTACTGGAATCCTATGCAAGGAAGGGATTCTATGCACCTTCCGGAAGTCCGGAACAGAGAAAGGGAGGAGATGTTCTTTGGTATCTCTGGTGCGGCCCGAAGTCACCGTCCTACGGACGTAGTAAGATGACGACCTTTGAACGGCTGTTTATTGAAGACAAACAAACGCATACGGAAAAGAAAGATGCCTATTACCGATACATCGAAAATGACGAGAATGTGGCATCGGCGATTTTAAAAGAGTTCGGACTTACGGGAGAACATTCCCATATTATCAACGGCCATGTTCCCGTAGAAACGAAGAAGGGACAGACCCCGATTCGCGCCGGCGGAAAAGTGTTAATGATCGACGGCGGTTTTTCCAAGGCCTACCATGCCAAGACCGGTATCGCGGGATATACGCTTGCCATCGATTCCCACGGTATGTGGCTGGTGGAACATGAGCAGTTCGAAAGCAAGGACGATGCAATCCGCCGCGAAACGGATATCGTTTCCGATACACTGACGGTCGAAAATTTTGAACGCAGGATGTACGTGGAAGATACCGATATCGGAAAAGGACTGAAAGAAGAAATTAACGACCTGACCAATCTTTTAAGCGCTTACCGAAACGGAATCATTGAACCGTAAGGCAGAGGGGAAACCACATGGATTATGCAAGGATACTCGAAAAACTGGATCGTTTCGTGGAAACAAAGGATTTTGAAGGAGCGAAGGAACTTTTGCGTTACTGGCTGGATGATGCGAAGGCAAACAACAACCTGCGCGGAGAACTGAGTCTTTACAACGAATCCATGGGACTTTACCGTAAACTAGGAGACGAGGCAACGGCCCTAAACTGTGCAGAGAATGCACTGCGGCTGGTGGAGCGTCTTGAAATGGGGGGGACCGTTACGGCGGCAACCACATATATCAATTCCGCAACCGTCTACAAAGCATTCGGAAGGGCAGAAAAGGGAATTCCGCTTTTTGAAAAAGCCAGGGAAATCTATGAAAAAGAACTGCCGGAAGATGACGGTAGACTCGGAGGACTATACAACAACACGGGACTTGCGCTTCTCGATGTCGGACGTTACGAAGAGGCGCTTTCAAGTTACGAAAAGGCCCTTCAGACCATGCAGAAAGTAACGAACGGAAAACTGGAATCCGCAATCACCTATTTAAACATGGCAGATGTTTATGACCGTATGAAAGCGGATGAAAAATACGCGAAAAAGTTTACCGATGCGGAGTGGGAAGAAAAAACGGATGCACTCGTCGTAAAGGCGGAAGAATGTCTGGAAGACGAGAGCCTGCCGAGAAACGGATATTACGCGTTCGTTGCGGAAAAATGCGCACCGAGTTTCGGATATTACGGACATTTTATGACGAAGATCATTCTCGATGAGAGAGTGGCAAAGATCCTTTCCGACGAGAGGGCACAGGGGTAGTTTCGCACAAAGCAGCATATATGAAAAAGAAGGATATATCATGAACGGACTGACACTTGCGGAAGAGTATTATAAACAGTTTGGCGAACAGATGCTTATGCAGGAGTTCGCGGACATTCGGAATCAGATAGCCGTGGGGCTTGTGGGAAGCGGATCCGAATGCTTCGGATACGATGATGAGATTTCAAAGGATCATGACTTTGAACCCGGATTTACGATTTTTATTCCGGGCGAGACTTTTATGGATTCCAAAACCGCGTTTCGCTTAGAGCGCGCATACGCAAAACTTCCGAAGGAATTCATGGGGTATACGAAAACACCCGTTCAACCGGTGGGAGGAAACCGACACGGCGTGGTAAGGCTTGATGAGTTTTTGACCGCGCGTCTGGGGAACCCTTTCGGGGAATTAAGTGAGGAGGACTGGTTAAGACTGCCGGAGAATTCCATTCTGGAGGTAACGAACGGAAAACTGTTTTATGACGGTTCCGGAACATTTACCGCCATACGACAGAGCCTTACTGCCATGCCGGAGGATGTGCGAAAGAAGAAAATCTCCGGCCATCTTTTGACCATGGCACAGGCCGGACAGTATAATTACTACCGTTTAACAAACCGCGGGGAGGAAGGCGCGGCGCAGATGGCTCTTTACGAGTTTGTAAAGAGCGGAATGCAGGTGGTGTATTCCTTAAACCACCGGCTGATGCCCTATTATAAATGGGCATTTCGAGGAATGCGGGATCTGGAGATTTTATCCGGACTCGAGGAATCTTTCGTATTTCTGTTAACGACGGGAAATGATAAGGAACTGGCCTTAAAGAAAGCCAACACCGTGGAAGAGATTGCGGGGGCAATCATCGCGGAACTGACACGCCAGGGTCTGAGCGGGGCGGTTTGCGGAGATTTGGAGAAGCACGCTTATTCGGTGAACGACTCCATAAAAAGTACACGGATTCGTTACTTAAATATCTTTGCGGCCGTGTAAAATTCTTTCAAAACGGGGTGCACACAACGGAAGCGAAATGATATAATAATAAAGTATCTACTAAGTGAATTATGGGGGGTTATCATATGAAATGTGAAGTATGCGGTGCGGAATTATCCGCGCAGGCACTTGAGGCCAACAGCTGTTTAAAGTGCGGTGCGATTATTGATATTGATGCACCTTTCAGAGACGCGACCGAGTATAAGAGAAAAGCGGAATTCGTTGACAGTATCCAGAATCTGATGAATACGAACGTGACCGTGAATCGTTCACAGGAAGAACAGAAACAGGAGACTTTAAAGAAGGTTAACGACGCTTTCGAATACCGTGCTGAAATTATTGCCAGCAATTCCGACGGTACCATCAGCGGTGAAAAGTTAAACTCCCAGCTGAAGGTTTATGCGGAGAAAGGCTGGAGACTTGCGAATTCCTTCTGTAACGTAATCGGCAAGAGCCAGGTTGCAGGCTACGGCGGAGTTACCGGCGGACTTGCGGCAAACGGTTCCGTGCCCATTACCCAGATTATTCTGATTTTTGAAAGAAGAACCGGAGCGGCAAGAAGACCGGCTCCCGTTCCCGGAGCAGTACCTCCCGGTGCTGCAATGCCCGGAACTCCCGCGCCCGCACCCGGTCCGAGACCGGCAGGTGCACCTGCAGCTCCCGCACCCGCGGCGGCACCCGGCGAGAAGAAAGATCTTTTCCAGGGAAGGAAACCCACGCCCCGTCCGATGACGCAGGAAGAAACCGCGCAGTTAAATCGTCAGGCGTCCATGGGCAAAGCTCCCGAACCCGAAAAGAAGGATTCCGACTCCGAAGACGACGGAAGACCCCGTATTATACCGTTGAGGTAAGTTATGGATATTTGTTGTGAAGAATGTGCCAATTACGTATATGATGATGACGAGGAAGAATATGTCTGCTGCGTCAGTATGGACGAGGATGATTATATTCGCTTAAATACCGATTCACATTATCAGTGTCCCTATTATCAGTGCGGGGACGAATATAAAATTGTAAGGCACCAGATGTGATGCAGACAGGATATCCGGAATCTGTTTCAAACGTAAGAAAAGAGCACCCTTGCGGGTGCTCTTTTTGATGCTGTTTTATTGAAATACAGGTTTCGAATTCTATTCCTCCGCCTCATATGCAGAAGGATGATTTTTCTGTTCCCATAAGGAGATGCGATAGATATTCTTTAAAGGACCTTCATCCATGAGTTCCACATCCACATTATACGTCATATGACCTTTGGAGTAGGTTGCGGAGCCTCTTGAAGTGTTCTTGTATTCCTTCAGCCATTCCCCGGGATACTCTTTTAAGAAGCCGTCATGCATAGCGGAGGTGTCTACTTTGATTTCCATAAGTTCGGGAATGATATCCTTTGCTTTTTCGTTGCTGCCGAGATAGTGGAAGGATTTATCGAAAATCATTACACCGGTTTCGGAAACGGGACCAAAGGTGTCGTCTTCCGCAAGGCTTACATCATAGCGTTTTCCGATTAAGAGATACACAAGCAGGAGAATCTGTGCAAACACATAAGCTGCGGCACAGAAATGGATATCTTCGAAGAAAAACTGTTCAACGACAAAGGCACCGCCCAGAGCCAGTTCGGCCGCCAGGAAAAGGAAAACAATCAGGCGGGAAACCTCTTTTTGTTTTACCAGGCTGTAAATCAGAATTGTGAAATTCATCAGCATGTATACAAAGTTAAGAGCAAAGAATCCGTAGAACATGAAGCCGGTTCCACGGGTTAAATAAACGAGATCGTCTTCCCGGTGGAAATATACGTAAAGGTAGAAAACGTTAAGGTAGCCGTTAAACGCCGCACCCAGATAAAGTATTCCGGACAAAGTAAAATAAATCATCCGGAAAGCTTTCGGAATCTCTACTTTGCAGTATTCCAGAATCAGTGCCATCATAAAATATCCGACAAAACAGCCGCCCAGATAAATGAAGCGTTCCGCACCCAGAGCTTCTTCCAGGTTCTCGGACAGGGAGTAAATCAGATATCCGATGTTTGAAAGAGGAAAAATCGCAAAGAGAATTGTTAAAGGAGTGCTTCGTTCCTTCTTCCAGAGTATGGCATAGCCAAAGGAAAGAAGCACGGAAAGAATCATCATTACCAGATAATACGCAAGCAGCATAACGGTCTCCTTTTACATTACAAAATTGCCTGCCGGCATAAACCGGCCCTACAAAAAACATTATAACATATTGCCTCATAAAAATAAGATTCTTTTTGGAAGATGATGTATAATGAAAAGACAAGGGGGTACGAATTATGGAAGGTTTGGAAACATTAAAAAAATGGATAGACGAAAGTGATAACATTGTCTTTTTCGGAGGAGCGGGAGTCTCTACGGAGAGCGGAATTCCGGATTTTCGAAGCGTGGACGGACTGTATCATCAGAAATACGATTATCCGCCGGAGACCATTCTCAGTCACACATTCTTCATGCGCAATACGCCCGAATTTTATAAATTTTATTCGGACAAAATGCTTGTGGAAGGTGCAAAGCCGAATGCCGCACACCTAAAACTTGCCGAGTGGGAGAAGCAGGGGAAATTAAAGGCCGTAATCACACAGAATATCGACGGTCTTCATCAGATGGCCGGAAGTAAGGAAGTGCTGGAACTTCACGGAAGCGTGCAGAGAAATTACTGCATGAAGTGCCGGGAATTCTTTGATTTTGCGGCAATTAAGGAGAGAATGAACGAAGCAGAGGATCTGGTTCCCAAATGCCCGAAATGCGGAGGCATCATCAAACCGGACGTTGTTTTGTACGAGGAAGGCCTCGACGACGATGTCATGATGAAATCAATCCGCTATATTGCTAATGCGGATGTGCTGATTATCGGAGGTACTTCGCTGGTGGTTTATCCGGCAGCAGGTCTGGTTGATTATTACAGAGGAAAGAAGCTTGTACTTGTGAATCTGTCCGCAACATCTAGGGACAGCCGGGCAGATTTAGTACTTCACGGAAAAATCGGCGAGGTTTTCTCCCAACTTTGATTTTAATGCTTGAAAACACGGGGGTTTTATGCTAAACTGTAACTCCGTGATGTAAAATTCCTTGCTCGCTGCAAAGACAGTGGGCCAGAGACCAAAAGGAGGTAACTAGCATGAACAAGTATGAATTATGCGTTGTTGTCAATGCTAAACTCGAAGACGAGGGAAGAGCTGCAATTGTAGACAAGTGCAAAGCTCTCATCGAGAGATTCGGTGGTACGATCACAGATGTGGATGACTGGGGCAAGAAGAAACTTGCTTACGAAATCCAGAAGATGAAGGAAGCGTACTACTATTTCATCCACTTCGAGGCTGAAACGACCGCACCCATCGAAATCGAAAACAGAGTTCGTATCATGGACGGCGTAATCAGATATTTGTGCGTTAGACAGGACGAGCAATAGAAAGTAGGTAAATATGAATAAAGTGATACTGATGGGCCGTTTGACCCGTGATCCCGAGGTTCGTTACTCACAGGGGGACAATCCCACGGCTGTGGCGAAGTATTCCCTGGCAGTAGACAGAAGATTCTCCAGAAATGACGAGAACAACACCGATTTTATTAATATCGTTGCGTTCGGTAAGCAGGGAGAGTTTGCAGAGAAGTATCTGCATAAAGGAACGAAAATTCTTGTATCCGGCAGAATTCAGACCGGAAGCTATACCAACAAAGAGGGACAGAAGGTATACACGACAGAAGTTGTTGCCGAGGAGCAGGAGTTTGCGGAAAGCAAAAATGCTGCATCCGGCAATGCATTCGCAGGCAATTCCGGCGATGCCGGAGACGGTAAGAGCGGTGGAGACGATGACTTCATGAAGTTTGATAACGATACATCCGCAGAATTGCCGTTCTAAGTTGACAGTTTTCATTAAGGAGGCAATATTATGGCTTTTGTAAAGACAGATAAGACCGATTCTCCTATGAGAAGAAAAGGTGGAGTACACAGAAGAAAAAAAGTCTGTGTGTTCTGTGGAAAAGATAATGTGATTGATTACAAGGATACAGCAAAGTTAAAGAGATACGTATCCGAAAGAGGTAAGATTCTTCCCAGAAGAATTACCGGAAACTGCGCAAAGCATCAGAGAGCGCTTACCGTAGCAGTAAAGCGCGCACGTCACGTAGCTTTGATGCCTTACGTAATGGACTAAGTAAATTTCATTTTTTGCAAAAGAAAACCCCGAGGCGTTTTGATATGCTACCCCCAAGTAGGACATTGAAATATAAAACCTACTTGGGGGTATTTCTATGTCCAGAAAAAATAAGATTGATCCTGCCGA
>ODAJ012188848.1_pt1 | contig 39796 bp, 32 predicted proteins | sample 1539241 | NCBI WGS metagenome assembly ODAJ01 (sample SAMN02144231, study PRJEB22623) | gut metagenome | biome: sheep rumen | host: Ovis aries | place: New Zealand
GAATCGGCAGATCTGAAGAAGGCGCTGGGGGCAGTGCGGTATACCAGGAGCGAACTGGGCCTCTGCGCGGTCTACGGAGATACAGGGACGGGCGTTTCCTACGCGGCGCACTGTGCCGCGGCCGGGCCGGGAAAGGCCGGCTTCACCATCCGATATATCCCCTGCTGTCATGTATGCCCCAGGGACATGTATAAGGAGACCTGCCGCGTCATCGGGGCGGCTCCGGAAGGAAAGGGCCGCCAGGAGATGATCACGGCCATACGTGGAACAGCACGCTCTCTAAGACAGCAGGGAAGGCCGCTGTTCCTGATACTGGACAATGCACAGAACCTTCCCGACCTCTTCTTCCGCGATCTGGTCACCATGGTGCGCGAAGACTATGGCCAGGAGAACCTCATGCTCCTTCTGATGTGCGGGAGCAGGGACCTGAAGTACCGGATCGTGCGTCCTGACCATAAGGACATGTACGATTCACTGGCCGCCCACTGGGAATTCCGTGGCCTTTCCGAAGATGAATGCAGGGATTTCGTCAGACGGCGCATCGAAGGGGCAGGAGCATCTCCTGATATCATAGACAGCGCGGTGATGGACCAGCTGTACGGCCTGTGCGGCAAGGGGAACTTCCGGGAACTGGGGAGCCTTATGAGGGATGCCCTGCTGATCGGGGCACAGGCCGGAAGGAGCGTAATAGACCTGAACGTCATACGCTCGGCATTAAAGCACAGAGAGCTGTAGAACAGCTCCCCGGGAAAGGATAAAGAGATGGTACATTACGATATAAGTACGCCTGACAGGGACGATGTAAATGAACTCCTGGAGGAACTCGGGACCCATCTGGAAGAAATGGAGGATATCCGCGAACGGCTTTCAGACTGTATAGAGGAATACCTGGATGAAGCTGATAATAAGATCATGGAGGCCGGTATATACCTGGATGGTGCTTCACGTGACAGCAGGATCAATCAGATGCTCTGCAGTGAACTGACGGCAGGAAGGAAAGAGATCCGGTTCCTTATCCATCTGATGGAGGATAAAGGAATAGGAGTGCCTGAGGGATCATTCATCGACCACAGGCGGCTGGATCCGGATCTGTACTGGCAGGATCCAGAGCTTCCGTTCTGTTATGAAGATCCGGATGAACACTATTTTTCCCTTCTTAATGATCAGATCACAAGACTTATCGCGTTTGAGGAAAGGACGCCCATGACTACATCGGAACGAAAGGCCCTGAGAGAATATGTCATCCGGGAAATGGGATTTGATCCTGATCCTGAAAAAGAATGGCTTCATTTCCTGGACGGAAAAAGAATGCGCGCAGAGAACACAATGATATAAAAACTGAACCGCCCCGGATAAAGACGCCCCTGCATTCTCTGCAGGGGCGTTTTGCTCTGGATCCTGACCTCAAAACTGATTCATGCAATCTGCGGAAACGATGCATTTCACTTGTCATTAAACCTGAAAGAGAGGATCTTTGTGATTCAAATATTTTGAGTATTTTGGTTCATCTAAACAGCGGGTCTACAGAATTGAATTCTTAAGGATAAAATCAAAAGGAAAAGAACATTATTGTACAGCATGCCGCTCATGGTCTCACAATAGGTTATGTCCCTGCCGCCTGCGGAAGACATTCTGGAAGAAGCCTGGGAACTAAGAGGCGGCCGGTAAATGACCAGGAAAGAAAACTATTACGGAGCTGATTGATTTGGATATCATATTCTGCTCTTCCAGATTCATCAGCAGACCTCATAAAAACAGACCATCACCGGCAGCTTACAGCTCCTGTGACGGTCTGTTTCATGTACTAAAGGGAAATGGCCGCTCCCTAGCCAGTCTGCACGTTTTTTTAAAAATCTCTTTAATAGTCTTCCCTTTCTATGCTGACACGTTCCATCATGGCTGTCAGGCGCCGAATCAGCCGGTCCTCCTCTTCCTTTGTATCATCAGTATAAAAATGACGGACCGTTGCTTCGATGAAGGATTCCGTCGTCAGAGCGGACAGAGCATTCTCAAACAGGTCCAGTTCCTTGGCATTGAAGCGTTTTTCGGCAAGGGGATCTGCTCTGTCGTCCGCCTGGATATTAAGGATCAGACGCGCCGTCTGATAGCTGGTGACCATGGTCGTGGGATAGTCGACGATGTGCAGTTCATCCCCCAGGATATGGTAATAGAATTCCACTTCTCTGAAACGGGCCCCCGAGACCCGTCCCTTCTTATACTGCTTCATCCTGGCTCTTGTACTGGCAGGAGTCAGCTCCGAATATGTCAGAGGCAGAACGATATGGAGGAAGATTTTTTCATCCGGAAAAAAGCAGAGTTCCTTTTCTCCCTCCAGCAGAAATCCTTCATCGCACTTCTCCAGAAGACGAAGGACAAAGTTGCTGACATAGCCGTTGGCGGTAGAAACAGAAGCACCGATGACCGTGGGAGAAAGGATCATCTGGTTCTGTCTGATAAAGAGATCCATATCCCGGACCAGGTCTTTCACCTCCAGGATGGCCTTTATTTCCTCGCTGACACTGTTCAAATAGTCTGCAGTCTCGGCTGCGGCCTTCCGATAGGTCTTCAGATCCTCCGGCTCGTATTTGATCACCTTCAGCGCCGACTCGTTATGGATCCCCATCAAGTCCTCCGGCAGCCTTGTGTCGCTTTCTGTCAGCAGGATGACCCGGTTCATTCCCAGTGCCATGGTACAGAGTCCGATCTCGAAGAGAACATTGTCTCTCATGGTCTTTACGACCTTGGTCTGGCCGTGCCTCACCAGCTGGGTCTTGTCATGTCCCTCACAGATCAGGACCGCAAAATCAAAGGTGGGGATTTTTTTGATCAGGACCGGAAGAAGAGCAATATTCTGGGGATCCATGGCTCCGCTGAAAAGATCTCTCCAGTAGCTGCAGAGATAGCCCTGGACTTCCAGTTCTTCCTTTACAGAAAAAAGGATCCCGTTATTTTCACTGATTCCGGAAGAAAACAGTATGATATTCTGCGCCCGCATACGCCGTTCCTTTCTGTATGGTCCCGTTTCAGATAAAGAGACATCTCATTCCATACGCCGGATCATGGTCCCAAACCTCTCCCATATACCATAAAGCTTCCTCGGATAGGCAGGAAATACGCAGGGAACAGGGCTGTTGGAAAGAGGTTTCTCTTACTGTTTCGAATCCGTCCCTCCCTCTTCCTTCAGCCCTGTGCCTGAGATTGTCAGATCACATCATAGCTCAGGTCAAATTCTGTCTTTGCCACAAAGTTGTAGTCTGCATCTGTGACCCTGCCGTCATCTCCATAGCTGACGCTGTAAAACACAAGCACGGCGTTGCGGTCCGCGGCTTCCGGATTTCCCCAGAGAATCGCAGAATAATATTTATCAAAGCTTTCTTCATCCAACTTCAGGCCCTTTTCACGGATCAGAAACTCCACTTCCGGACACATCTCCTGATCTGCCGTCCATGCAGACAATGCTTTGGGAATCTGCTCATAATCATCACCGCCGGCCGGCCTCATGTTTTCCTGGAACCAGTCATGGGTGCAGGGATAGGGAAATCCCTTGCTGTCCAGCCTGATCCAGTCTCCGGCCTCCGCCTTTTGTCCGTGTCCGCTTCCGGACTGGACTGCCTCCTGGGAAAAGACTTCGAAACTGCCGTCTTCCATAAATAAAATCTTCCCCTCTGCCATGAGTCCCTCCAGGACAGGATGCTGGTCTCCCAGTCTGTAGGCTTTGACAATTTTTCCGTGTTTTTTGATAATTTTCAGCATAAGCTATTCTTCCTTTCTGATAGAGTTAATGGATTCGATATGTCTGCTTTCAGCGGATCCAGGAACTGCTGGACAGGTTTAAACTCGAATTCCATCTCTTTTTCCATGTCTAAGACAATTGTACCAGATGCTGTTTTGGGAAAAGTAGGGGGGAATCATACTGATATTCCTGACGGCTGATTTTCGTAAATCTGCCAGGAGAAATATTTTCTGCATTTTACGGCTTGAAAAAGTGGAGCTTACTCTGATTCGGAGCAAACTCCACTTTTCATACGTTTTCCGGTGCGCAGTATCAGACACTTATGACCTGACCATTTAATCGTTCAAAATCATTAGAATGGATAATATATCGATGGTAATACATAGGAACCTGCATTTTTGTCTGCCGTGTTTCTGACAAAGAACGATGTAGGGTCTATCAAGCCGTCTGGCCTGTCCTGTCCCATGTAATCGCAATTATATGCATAGCAGTTCTCAAATGTTGCCGAGTGGATACTTATAACATTGTCAAAATGAATATGATTGAATATACAGTTTTTAAAAACTGCACCTGTAAATACTGTACTTTCAATATTGCTGTTGGAAAGAACAGAATCACTGATATGCGCTCCAGAGAAATTCATTCCTCTCATATTGGAATTCTCAAGTAATAAGTGAGAAGCATCACTGAGGTTGATTACGGCATTCGACATGTTGCAGTTGCTGAAATCAATGTAACTCATTTTGGTATTTGTCATATTTGCATTAGAAAAATTTGACTGGCCCCAGCAGCAAAAAGATATTATTGCATACCTGAAGTCTGCTCCTATGAAATCCGAAGAGATCATGCGGCAATTTGTAAACAAAGCATTTTTGAAGGATGTGTTATTGAATGTGCTCCTGTTGGACGATATATTGATAAACACCGATTTATCGGCCAGAGCATCTATAAACCTGGTATTATCCAATCCGCAATTTTCCTGCCAGTCATTGGAAGTCTTTTCTTTCTGCACGACATCTGAATCAGGTGCTACATAATACTTGGGGGCATCAAGAATAATCCTTCTTTTCGGTGAATTCTCTGAATCAAAATCCACATACTCATTAACCTGTAATGTAATATTGGGCTGAGGCAGAGGATTAATTACTGGGATAAGATACTTCGAAAAATCGATAAAATAACTCTCTATCAAAATACCTTTTGTCCAGTTTGTATTGCTTAAATTACAATTCACAAACTTTGCTTTGTTCGCCAATGCATTGGAAAAATTGGCCCCTTCGAAATCTGATTCGAAAGCTTCAATCTGGTTAAGATTACTATACATAAAAGAACTGAGCGAAGCATCTGTATAGAATAAAGCAGATCCACTTAAGTCAGAATCCTCAAATGTGGCACTTCCCATTTTGATATGGCAAAAATCAAGGTTGCTCATTAATGTATGTTTTGCTGTTATATATTTAAGATCAGCAACCGAGAGTTCTACTTTACCATGGTTATCTATTCTGGTACTTCTATCATCGTCAGTCTCATCTGTGAACACTTCCTGTACCTTTTTTAATAAAGCCGCTGGAATATGTTTGCGCAAATAATGCTGCAGGACCTGTTCAATATTATTATAAAGTTTTGAATTCGTATCTGGATCTAAATGGTAGTCCAAAACTTTTACGGGAATCGGATCCTGATTCTGGATTCCTGTTTTCTCAAATAAAGGCTTCTCTGTTCTTATATCTTTAAAACTTTTTATTGTTTCTTTCAGATGATTTGTTTCATTTGCCCCATCATGCCAGATGTACAAAAGATTGCATATTAAAGAATCCTCCTTTTCCTTTGCAGCAGATTTATTCCATGCCGAAGTGACAGCTTCAGTATATCGGTCAATCACCGGATCTCTGAATAAAGCGTTCTGAAATTCGCAATTACTGATAGTTGCATCTGTAAGGCTCATGCCAGCCAGATTTGAATAGTTTAAGTTAGAACTGCTAAAATCTGTATTGCTTGCATCCGCCAGAGATAGATTACAAGTAGAAATATCACAGTGTTTGATTTTGCAGTTTTCCATTCTTGCATTTTTAAAATTAGATCCGGCATAGTTGCTCTCCGACAATTCCGAATAATTAAACCAGGATCTGTTGAATTCACTGTTGCCAAAATTAAGATCATTTATTTTAACAAATGATACAAAGCGATCAGTTAAAACACGCAGCGCTACTGAAGAGAGATTGATTATATAATTATGAACTAAAGTCGGTTGCGGTATTTCTGTAAGTGGATTACCCTTTTCATCTGTAAGTGGATTGCCATTTTCGTCTATCATCTCAGCTAACAATTCCGTTCTGAGTTCCTTTCTCATTTCCTCCTCTTTAAATAAGGCATCTCTGTGACTGATCAGCAGTTCATATACATTGAAAAAATCATCAATAAGTTTTGTTACAACTTTTTTGAATTCGTCAATTCTTCTTTTCCTACCGATTCGTACTTCGGTAATATTTCCTTTTATTTTTTTACTGACAGTTTTATCAAAAACATCGTTATCAAAAGCTTTCTGTATCAGCTCAAAATGTTTGTCTATATCGTTAGATTTTATCGGAAGATATTCAAAGCTGTCATTAAACTGACTGGTTACCATCATCTGATATTTTATATAGTCTAAAAATCTATTTCTATCCCGGATGTCAATTCTTTTATAGTCTTTATTTCTATTATTATCATTATGACAGAACAGCCATTCAAAACCAAATTTGATGCTGTCGAAATGCTTATCTCCCTGTATGATCGACTTGTCAATATTATTCGTACAGATCTTATTTATAATGTCCTCCATGATTCGAACATTTTTGCACAATAATATTGATCCCATGTTATCAGAAGCTGTATCCCATTCTAATTTGTTTTTCACTTCATAATAAGCAGTGGAAAAGTCATACGTCAATTCACTGTAACAATCAAGTAGTTGTTTATAATGATCCTTCCTGTCTCCCTGCTTAATTTTCTGGTAAATTTTCGAAATTTTGTCACAGATTTTATCATTTTTATCATCATCTTCTTTGTCAACCGTTAAATTTAAATCCCGGCATAATTTTTTAGACTGTTCAAGATAAACGTCAATCTGATTACGCAATTCATTATAATCTTTTACCGTATTTTTATTATGTATCTTGCGGTCTACTGAACCCAGAGTATTCAGTATGCTGTCTAACTTATCAGCACTTAATTCTGTATTACCAGTGCTGCTTCTCTGACCATCATTTTTCTTGTCACGCTGTGTTTCATCTGGAGAACCACCGTTCTGCTCATGAGAATCATTATCATTATTGTTCATATTTACCTCCAAAGTTCTGCTGCTGATCGTCGATTTTCCATACGGATTTAACTACATTTGTTTTCTGAATATTCCAGGGGAGGCTGACAGTATTGTTCTGACAGCAGGGACAGCTGGGACCCAAAAAAGGAACAGATTCAGGGTGTTCAGCATGATAATCCGCAAGCATATGACTGACCGTGTTAAATAAATCATAAACCATCTTTATGGACGGAGCATTAAGATTTTCCAGTTCAGTATCCGGAAGCGGTCTGAATACAGAAAGCATGGGTTCTATATCATTCTGTATCAGATTCCAGATTCCCTGAATCATATCCTCATACGGTTCCAGGCCTACAATGACCATACTTCTCACGGCAGTTCTGGCTCTGTGATGTGTCGGCCTGTTCAGAATCTGTCTTGTACGAACAAGCCTTTCCATATAAGTATCTACAGATATCCGTGATTTTCCCGGCATATAACGCTTTCTGCATTCTTCATTAAAGATCTCAATATTATATGCATATTCCAGTACGCCGTTCGCGACCAGTTCTTCCACGGTTTTATCTTTCAGGGGAAGAGTCATGGCATAGATAGGAAATCCTCTGTATTTTCCAAGTACCCTGGATACGTCAACTATTTCATTGGAACCTTCTTCCGGAGACTGACCGCCGATCAGGAAATGTCTCAGCGTGACGGTTTCTCCGGGAATATATTTTCCTGAGCTTTCTATGCTATGCTTATCCTGTATGTATTTATCGACTACATATTCAATATCCTCCGGGGTGATTTTCTTTTCACCAAAATTAGGTTTTATATTACAGAATTTGCATTCACTGCATGTTCCGTCTTTATTGATCTTTTTATATCTGCAGACATTTGTAATGTGGACTCTTAATCTGTCTGTTGAAAGGTAGGCAATTTCCGAAAACAGATGCTCCTTGTACCGAAGATTCTGATTTGCATCGGCAGAAAAAACACCTACGTTGTCAATCAGTAAATCAAAATAATATTTGATACTGTATTTGTCAGGATATTTTTCGGAAGGCACTAGCGTAAACGGCGAAAACTCAACATATTTGATGTTTGTCGGCGCATTGATGATCATCAGCGAAGCCTTGCTGCCGATCTGCAGATCCACTGCATTATTAGTAGCTTCTCTCAGTCTGCTCTGTATTTCGGGAGCGATTTTAATTCCCTGGATCATCAATGATATTTTAATGGCCAGCTTTTCCCTGGAACGGATTTTCCTCACAAGCCGCTTTTCGGGTTCACATATGTTTTCATGTACCAGTACCTGACCGTCTTCATTTATACTGGCAATGTTATGGTTAAAAGAAACACGATACAGGTATGCCTGCGCCCTGTACTTTCTGCGGTCTGGCGTATATCCGTCAGCCTGAATATTTAATCCGGGATATCTTTCATTTTTATACTCTTCCGCACATTTATAGATCCATGAATCATGGTCTGTGTGGCCTTCATAACTATAATTATAATTGCTGTACGGCACTGTTGACTGGCTGTTAAAGGGCTCAAAGTTATCGCTCGGACATACCCCGGAGAAAGCATCCAGATTCATCTCCTGCACAGTTTTCTGTCCGTTAGCCAGAAGCGACCGGTTAAGCAGTTCTGTAGACGCCTGGAATCTGCCATTTACTTCCAGTATATTTACACGCTTGTCATGAATAATCGCGTCAATTCCGCAAACACCCCGGTATCCATTATTACGAAGAATTTCAGCAACAATCATTACCTGTCTTCTGAATTCTTCTCTTAAGTATAAAGGTATCGTTTTATATGCAAAAAAATCAGCCCCTTTATATAACAGCTTATTTTCTGTAGGTACCTCTCTGATGATCTGTATGGACCCCGGGAGGCACACGACCCGATTATCGTATATGACAGCATGCATATTTACCGAAATATTGCGGCTGTGATACACAGATACAAGGTACTTGGATTTTTTATCCAGCGACGATAAAAGGTAATCCGCATTTTTGCTGTCTAAAATAAAAGTTCCGGAACCGCCGGAAGAAACCGGAGCCTGCACAATAAAACGAAGATTTCTGTCATACCTGATCGGCGGGACTTCGTAAGGATATTGTCCGTTATCAGTAAAATAGCCTTCGGTAAATAAATGATGCAGATCTGAATAATCACAGTCCATGCGGGTTCTTTCCACAATCGGAAGAAGCGGAACGCTTTCTCTGATCATTTCTCTTAATTCGGACTTATTATTGACCCTGCTCAGCAGCTTCTTATCATTGAGGCACAGAAAGTGCTTCCGTTCATCATCTGTAAAGGATAAGCGATGGGCTGTCGTTGGGTTATAAAACATAAATCTGACATCCTCTTCTCCTTTTGAATCAGAGATGATTTTTTTTATGGCTTCTTCATAAAATTTATCTTGTGACAGATCAGATGCATCATTGTGGTCAACGCGGTCTTCCGAATCCCCGTCCTGGTCGCACATTATGATCCGGTCTTCTGTGTTTTTCTCTCCGAACAGAAAAATACCGCCCTCAAATCCAGAAAACCCTTTTGTCTGCCTTACCGGCATATCCGACTCCCTTGTCCCGACCCAGTAAATCTTGGATAAATCCGTATGCTCTATCTCTCTTGCTCTTCCGAGACGGCTCTGAATCTTCTGAAAGAAGGCTCTATCGGTATCATCTTTTTCTCTTATGACACAAGCAGGGGCAGCGTCCCTTCCAAAACTGCGAAACAGTTTATCAGCCAGATCCGAAAGATATGATCTGCCTTTATCAGATTTATAGAACACCGGAATGATATTTCTAAAACTGTCTACAGCCGCTTTTAATTCTCCGAAGAAAATGTTTCTAAGCTGAGGATTTATACGTTCTTCATTCTGGTAATTCAGCCAGGACAAAAGATATTTAACCGAGTCCTCCGTCAGTAAAATAATAAAGTTGTCTCTTTTTATGATTTCCTTTGTAAGATGAGCCAGCAGTTCTTCATCATTCGACATATTCTCTTCGTCATAATAAGAATCAATGTCCGCTCTTCTTAAATGATTCTGAAGATTCTGAGGAGTATTCATCCCATCTGTTGTGCGATAGCTGATAAAAGCTGAAATATTTGTATTTTCCAATTGTTCTACCTCGCTGTTATCCGAGTATTGCAAAGCCGCTTAAACTATTGTACCGCGAATTAAAACCATCCGCATTTAAATCTTATGTTTTTCCGAACCTTAAGATATATTTTTATGTAATTGTTCATCATCCTGTGAATGCCGTTAATAAGACACATCAACTATCCGGTCAGGTATGCAGAGGTCTGTGCCAGCAGAACCCTCGTTCAATTATTCAGCGCAGTCTTACCTTTGTCTGTCTTCCTGCCGGCTCCGGTTTTACGGCTTCTTTCTTCTGTCGCCCCTGGATTCAAAACCACATACCGCTATTTTAACATCCGGAAAGGGCTCTGTATATCACTTGACGTCTTTATGTACCTGACGGAAAATATCATAGAGAATATCAGAAAAGGGCCACCGTTTTTGTAATGGTCCACGAAACAAGAATCTGATGAAGTGAGGCAGAAATGGAGAAAATACGTTTTGGCAGAACGGAAATGATGGTCACCCCGCTTACCCTGGGTACCTGGGGCATCGGTGGGGCCGGCTGGGACCCCAATTCAGATGAAACAAGGCTGGATGCGATTGCCGCTGCCGTTGAATGCGGCATCAACTTTATCGACACCGCTCCTGCCTACAATGCCGGTCAGGCAGAACGGTACATAGGAAAAGCCCTGGAGGATATGGGGAAAGGTCAGCGGGAAAAAGTCTATATCGCCACAAAGTGTGCCAACGCTTTTATTGGCGGTCAGTATGTCCGCTCGGGAAGGGGCGATCTGATTCTGAAGCAGTGCGAAGAGTCGCTCCGGAATCTTCGGACGGACTATATTGATCTGATGATCGTTCACTGGCCAGACCCGGTGGTCCCCTATGAAGAGACCTTCGGAGCCCTGAACAGGCTGAAGGAAGAAGGATCCGTCCGCCATATCGGAGTCTCCAATTTCAGCCTGGAAGAGCTTCAGAAGGCCATGGAATGTGCGGATGTGGAAGCTCTGCAGCTCCAGTTCTCCATGGTAAATCAGAATAATACCAAGGTCCTTGAATGGGCCCATGCCCATGACCTGGGTGTCATGACCTACGGGTCGCTGGGAGGCGGTATCCTGACAGGCAGATACAGGACTCTGAAGACCTACGAGACTATGGACAACCGGAACCGTTTCTATCCCTATTTCAGAGAGCCCCTTTTCTCCAGAGTCATGGAACTGCTGGACGTGATGCAGCCTGTGGCAGACAGACATGGGGTCACCCTGGCCCAGGTCGCCATTAACTGGTCAAGGCAGAAATGCTTCGTGGATACAAGTATATTCGGGGCTCAGACCAGGGAACGGATCCTGAGCAATACCGCATGCCTTAACTGGTCACTGACAGAAGAAGAAATGCAGGAACTGGACAGGGCCATCCTGGAAAAACTGGGATAAGATCCGAACAGAGAATCCGGAAAGAAGGCCCGCTGCAGAATCTGCGTCAGCAGCAGCACATATAAAAAAGCAGAAAAAGGTGTGAGGAAACATGCATCTGTTCCTTCACACCTCTTTTGCATCAGGCAAAAATTCACAGCCCCTTTACTTTATCTTTCCCGGAAGTTCCCGGAAAACTCTCTCCGGCAGATTCCCGGCGTCCCGTACAGAAATCCCACATTATCCATTTTCATCTGAAAACAGCAGATTCACTTCCCTGAAGACCCTGTCCAGGATCTGCTCTGTCAGCCGGTAGGCATTTTCACATTCGCTCTGCCTGGGGCCTCCGACGCAGAGGTCAAGACCGTCCGGCAGGCTCTCCAGCCAGGCAAGAATTCCGGCAGCGTCCTCCATACCGACAGCCGTATACATGGGCTTTCCGAGACGGATTCCTTCCCTGAGGCCCAGATCCGTACCTGCGGATGCAGCTCCTTCCGGCATAATGGTCAGTATGGCGTCAGCATCCCGCATATTCCATACAGTCCTCTGAGCGGTTCCCGGAGACGGCGTTTCCGTAAGCTGGGGATAGTCTGCAAGAAGGCCGGGGGCATCGGGGTAATCCTCTGCCCAGCCCCCTCTGGGGCACCAGCCGCACAGATCGATATGATATCTGAGCGCTGTGTCCATGGCGGCCCTGTCAGCGCCGGACTGGCCGCCGGTCCGAACAGTCTTTATCTTCTTCATCTTTCCTTTTCCCGCCTCTCATACAGGTCAGTAGGGTGCCTTACTCCAGATCCCCCAGATACTGTTTAAAGGCATCATAGTTCTTTCGGTCTTTCGGCGTGCAGTATACGGCAAAGGCGATCACGTCGAAAAATCCCCTGAATTCTTCGGTTGCCTGTCTGTAAGCCCTGGCCACCACACGGGGATCGTTCTGAAAGGCCCCGCATCCGAAGGCGCCCAGTACCAAAAGGTCCACGTGGTTTGCTGCCGCCACCCGGAAGATGTGTCCGGCTCTTTTTACATGGATGTCAAAGAGTTCTTCCTCTGTCAGAGAAAGGGGCTTTCCGGCACCGGGATTATACATATTGGAGGGTCTCCTCCTCAGATTCGGTGCGGCGCAGCTGATCACATCGACCTGCCTCCAGTCCTCCTTCTTCATTCTGACAGGGATACTGTCATCCGTCTTGCAGATAATTACGCCGGGAGAATAAATGCAGGCATCCGAATAGCGGGCATCTCCCCTGTTTCTGTTGACCGTATAGTACTGGTCATAGAGCCATTTTCTGTCCAGGGTGGAATACAGGGTAGAGCAGCGGCAGAGGCTTTCCTCCTGGGCCCTGCTGCCCTTTAAAACGCCGCCTCCAGGCCTTGTTGCGCTGGCAAAGTTCAGTACCGCGATCTTCTTTCCTGGATACCTGTCAGAGAGCTCCATGGCTGTCTCAAAGGTCTTATGGTCCGTTACAAGGACTCCGGCGGTTCTTCCTTCCCTTCCCTCAGTGCTCTCCGGAATGGGCACTTCCGGGTCCTCTCCTTCCCTGTACAGCCTGGTATTCAGCCTGCCGAAGGATACGGCATCACGAAGACAGGGATCTGTTTCATACCAGTCTCTTGTATCCTGAAACACTTCCACCATCTTTTCCTTTATATCGCTTTTATACACTGCTGTCCTGTCCTTTCCCAGTATGTGCCTTTGCTCAACAGCTTTTTTACTGTATCTGTTCCCGCTTTTTTATTTCATGATATCAGTTCTCTTTTCCCTTTATGATGCGGGGGATGACCATCTGCATAAGAATTCCTCTGGCATCCGCTTCCGGTACTGCAGGAACCGTTTCGCACAGTCCGTGAGCCTTCATGCCGGCCGCTGCCGCCAGGCAGAGAGCGTCCAGTATGTCATCCGGCCTGCAGTCAAGCTTCCCGGACAGACGGACGGCCATGTAGGGATCTTCCATCTCAACGTATTCCGAAAGGATATCCATCCGCTCCGTCATTCCGAAAAAGTCGTTTTTACGGCTCCTTACCACTTCTCCCTTCAGCCGGGCAAAGCACAGCTCCGGATGGCTTTCGCAGAGGACATTTTTATATTCCGGATGCCGTCCCAGAAAATCATCCAGTTCTCTGATCCTGGGAATAATGGCCAGGGTCTGCCTGGAAAGGCTCTTCCCCAGGGCCGCCATGTTGGCTGCCTTCCGGGCCTCCTCCTGCCTTTTCTCATCCTCATCTTCTGCGTGGACAGCCTGCCTGCAGGGAATGGGAAAAACGGTCGCTTCTCTGCCCTTTAAAAGCTTTCTCGCCTCTACCTCAGGTCTTTTTTGTTTCTCCTTCTCACGAAGACCCAATGCCATATCGATCAGGTATGCATCTGCGGAAGGGTACCTGCTCATGATCTCATTTATATCGGGATACCTTTCTATACGGATCCTTCCGTGATCCAGGGCCGCCAGGATCCAGCCGTTTCTGCAGCCGTCGATCCCGATATAAAGGCCTTCCGAAAGCATCTTTCTTCCCGGGATCGGAAACATAAGCGCGGCGTTCATGATGTGGGCAATGTTCTGGTCTCCTGCAAAACGGTCCCTGTCTGTAAAGTCCTCCGTCAGAGGGAGCCAGACAAGGGGATTTTTCTCCTCCCTGAGCACTGCATCCTTCTCCAGCATGCCGACATAGATCTCCAGAACAAACTGCTGGTAATAGTAGGTCAGATCCATCAGGCGGAAGAGACTGGTCTCCCTGCAGGTAATGCCGGTCTCCTCTTCCAGTTCCCGGTAGGCCGCATCCTCGGAGGATTCCCCCTTTTCCACTCTGCCGCCCACAAAATTGAGTTTTCCTTCATAGGGGTCCTTTTTCCTCCTGCAGAAGAGGACCGCTTTCTTTTCTCTGTCAAACAGCACGATGCAGTTCATATGCGGAAACCCCGCCGCTCTGTCGTTTCTCATAAACCCCCTTCTTCCTGACACTCCGGCCTCTCCGACTTTTTCGACAGGCTCTGTCATATATTTCCTGCTTCCTGCACTTGCCGGAAGGAGCTCAGCTTTCCCGGTTCCTGCTCAGAGGGACCTTCGCTGTGAATTCTCCCGGTCCCGGAACGTCTATGCGGATGACCCGCTCTCCCTTCTGGTCTCTGTATCCCTCAGGGAGCAGGATCTCATAAAAAACGCCAGTCATAACAGGATTGTTCACTCTGAAGACCAGGGTATCCTCATGGATGCCGAGTTCCTCTGCTTCCCCGCCCATGGCAAAGTGGGCATCCGATCCCACAACATAAGGCATGTCTTCATGGCAGACCTGCAGACGTACCAGTTCCGCGTCGTGGGGGGTGATTTCAGGAAGTTCTGCCCCATCCTCTGCGCTCAGGACCTGCCAGCTTCTGTGATAATAAGCAGTCAGAAGAAGCCTCTCTCCCTTCCATTTCTCCGGCAGATCGAACCATTCCTCCAGGACATCTGCCCCGGGGCGGATGGTCTGATCGTCGCTCCAGTTGAAAAAGGCGGCCTGCCGGAAGGGACTTTCCCCGGACTTTTCCCGGATCCTGACCCTGGAAGGAAACCGCTCTCCCGTAAACAGATCCGGGGCGGCCCATACCGGATGCAGCGGAAGAAGGCGGCGGATCTCCGTCAGCCGCTTCCCGCTGATCTGAGAGAGGGGCTCTGTCTGGCTGAAAAGCCCGCCGGACAGGTACTGATTCAGCAGCAGGATCCTGATCTCATGATCATTCAGAAGCCCCAGTGTAAGCCTGGTCCCCCTCTGCATGACCCTGTTCTCCCGAAGCATCAGGCAGTCAGCGTCATTGTCCCACCACGCTCCCGTCTCCCCACTGGCCGGGAGTACAGATCCCGAAGCCGAACTGGATCTGACTGGCTGATACAGGCTGCAGTCCCCGGGCCGATGCACAGGCATCCGCCTCCAGGATGCGGGAAGCCTTCCAGTTGGAAACGCCAAAATACCGTATCCTTCCTTCCCTTACCAGGCAGTTCATGGACTCCATGATTTCTCCTGCATCTCTTTCCTCTTCATCCCGGTGAAGCCAGTAGAGATCTACGTAGTCTGTACGAAGCGCTTCCAGACTCTCCTCCAGTTCTCTTCTGATTCTCTCCGGGCTCAGGTCTCCCCTGGTACTGTTATAGCCCCTGGGCATAAGACAGCCCTTGGTTCCCAGAAAGATATGTTCTCTGTGCTCCCGTCCCTCTCTTTCCAGCCACCTCCCAATGGTCCTTTCGCTGGCTCCGGCTCCTCCCGGAAGCCAGGAAGCATAGCTTCTTGCCGTATCGATCTGAGCGCCATCCCTGCATGCATGGGCCTCAAGGAGAGAAAATGCCCTCTCCTCCTCTATGCCCGTTCCAAAAAGCATGGTCCCAAGGGCCACCCTTCCGGGCAGGGCTCCGGAAACCGTTCTCATGACTGGTCTTTTCATAACTTCCTCCCGGCATTGCCTGATCTTTGCCGGCAGTTTCCGCATCTGTGCCCTTTTCTCTGAAACACCGGGGCAAAATCCTAAGCCCCGGAGGCCGCAGGCTTTTTCTGCTCCATATCAGAGAACTGGCAGATGCCTCCGCTGCCCGGCTTAATAAAACATCTGATCCCGACTGGTCCGGCGGCGAAGAAAACCGGCTGACTGAAGCTGCGCCGTGCTGTCAGATATTATTATAAAGCCGATATCATAAATGCGGAACACTGTGCAGGCCGGAATGCGGAACTGACTCCGGAGAAGGGGGGCAGCATCTTGTCATGCTGTGCAGAAAACCGATTCCTGCCAGTTCCCGGAGCTTCCGAAGACAGGCCTTTGAAACATAAAAAAGCCCCCGGCCGCATGGCCGGGGTGCCGGGCATAATAAAGCCCGCCGGTAATTTCCGGATTTTTGCCCCTTAAAGACCGCTCTTCACTCCCCCCTCAGAAGGCTTCTGCCTCAGGTCGTCCCCTCTCCCTTTACAGAGCCTGGAGTTTAAAGCTGGACTTCACTTTCTTGCCGGACGGCTCGCTTGCCTCTACCTTCAGAAAACCGTCGCTGTCAAGGCCGATCCTGCAGGTCAGCTCAAGGGATCTGGGAGAATCGGGCGGCAGGTCAAGCGTTACTGTCCCTATCAGTCTTTTATCGCTTCCGTAGTAGTCGTATTCCTCGTCCGTATAGTCGGACTCGTAAACACGGAAGGATACGTACTTCTGGTTGTCCTCCACCGGGGTATAGGTCTTATATGCCGATGCCGGAAGGACTGCTCCCTTTTTCAGAATGTTGGAGATGATCACCCTGTTGTCGGGATAACCGTAATGGGTGTTGGTGGCCTGTCCATAGGAAAGGCTGACCACATCCCTGAGCACGTTTGTCTCGGGCATATTGGCATAGAAAGCCGCCCCGTTCACCACTGCGTGTTCAGGCTCATAGAGCCTGATCCTGCAGTCCGGGAAGCGTTCCACCAGGCCCTCCTCTACCTGGAGCATATTGGAGCTGCCTCCCACGCAGATGATCTCTTCAATGTTGCAGCGGTCCTTATGGGCGTCGTAAAGCTCCTGAAGGCATTCAAATGTCTCCTCCAGCAGAGGCTTTGTTCTCTCATCAAATACCGCTCTGGTAACAGGCACTGTATAGATTCTGCCGTTCAGCTCCACCCTGGCCATGGCTCTTGTCTTTCCGGGGTCCGAAAGGTCATGCTTGACGGAAACAGCCGCGCGGCGCACCTTCTCTTCAAAGCCCGGATTTCCCACGATGGTAATGCCGGATTTTTTCTCAATATTCTCCGTAATGTAGCCTGCCAGTTCTCTGTCCCAGTCTCTGCCCCCTCTGCGCACCATATCCGAAGCTTCCACGGTATAATGCTCCGCACAGGAAGAATCCGCCCTGACCAGGGCCGTGTCACAGGTGCCGCCTCCCAGGTCATAGACAAGGATATATTTATTGTCTTCCATCTGAGACTGGTAGTAGGCAATGGCAGCAGCCACAGGCTCCTTGACCACAGCCCTGACCGGCAGACTCCTGTTTTCCATACACTCTCTTGCCGCTTCGGCGATCAGATGCTTTTCCTGCATGCCGAACTTGGCTGGAACTGTAATGACCATTCCCTCGATTTCCTCATCGATGGAGCGTTTTCTGGCCACCTGCACAGCCTTGGACACCAGAGCCTTATAAATCTCGCAGACGATCTCCTTGGCGCTGAAGGTCCTGCCGTCCAGGGTAAAGGACTTGCCGGACAGGATGGCCATCTTCACATCGCTCACCATGTTGACGGCAGCCTCCCCCTGGCCAGCATCCAGAGCATCCTGCCCTATCAGGATCCCGCATTCCCTGTCATAATAAAATACAGACGGGATGCCGTATTCTCCGGGATTTAAAAGCATCTGGGGCTGGTCCAGAAAAATCGTGGAGACCTGAGAATATGTAGTTCCAAAGTCAATTCCGATAAACATAAATCAATCGTCCTTTCTGATTCTGACCTTCTCCTTCTGGAGGACCTGTTCCCCCCAGACAAAACCGTTTCTGAGACTGGTTCTGACAGTCTCCTTCCGTGGATCGAACCCCTCTCCGGCATCGACTGCCTCATGAATTCCGGGGGAAAACTTTTCTCCCGGCAGGGAAGCCGTACTCTGAATGCCGTAGTCTGCAAGATATTCGCAGATTATGTCCAGAAAGACATCCAGATTCCAGGCTGCATTCTCCAGATCCGTATCTTTCTTCTCCCTGGCCTTGGCCGTCACGGAGTCCCTGTAATCCGCGATCAGGTTATACAGTTCCAGGTACTGATCAAAGGCTTTTCTGACCAACTGGTCTTCGGCAGCCTTTTCCATCTGTTTCAGAAGATTGCTGATGCCCAGCATGCTCTTCCGTACCTCCGAAAAGCCATCATTCATACGGGACTGGGCAGTTTCAAAGTTCTTTCTTCTTTCCTCTGCTCCGTCAGATGTCATGCGGTTTCTGGCCATGCAGAGTCTTTCCTCTGCTTCCTTATAGGCTCTTTTTTTGACTTCTTCGGCTTCCCTGCCGGCTTCCTCCAGAATGGCTTCCTTCAGCTTATCCGCCTGTTTCCTTCCCTCTTCCAGAATCTCTTCCTTTTGTCTCTGTGCTTCTCCGATCTCTGTGCTGATGCGCTCCCCGATCTCGTCCCTGACCAGCTGGGTGATTACGATCTCCCTCATCTGATCCGGATCAGGCCAGTCTTTTTTCTTCTGCATCTCTCTGTAGATGTTTTCTCTCAGCCTGGGAAGTGCTCCATCGATCAGCATGGCCGCATTGGAGAGCTGCGTAATGTCAGGATGTCGAATTTCGCAGTTTTTGTAAAAATACTGGGCCGCCTCTTCCAGCTCCACTTTTCCCGGACAGTTTTTGTCCTGCATATGATCCGCCAGCATGGTAACCAGGGTCCAGCCATCAAAGGGAGGCATGACCGTCCTGCCGGCCGGCTCTGTCAGAGTGAAATTTTCCGGCTTCCAGGACCAGACTACGAGCCGTTTCCTGATACATAATCCATAGCATGCCGAAAAAGCCATATTTAAAAGAGGGGAGTTCAGATAAATAATGAGTTCTTCCATCATCATCTCCAGAAGAGTCATGATCTCCCCGGCATCCTGGGTCTTTCTGCTGATACTGAAACGACGGTTATAGTCGGAATAAAGATTAAAGTAATAATCCAGCGAATTCATTTTTCTGCCCGCAGTTTCCATTGTCATCTCTCCCTTCTTACCTGTTTTCATATCCCAGAAACCTCATGGCTGCTTCCGGATGCCCTGCAAAGGAAATCCTCATTCCTGCAGTCACTGGCGCCGCCTGCCCCGGTAAAAGTTCATTTACTTCCCGATCTGTCATAACGGTCCAGACGATTCCGCTCATGTTCCTGATTCCCAGTGTATTGGTCCCTGCCTTATAAACGATCTTCATAAAGGCCGATCCCCTGCAGGGAATCCCCAGGATCTCTCCCGTAAGCACCGTACCCCTTCCAAAGGAGATCCTCAGCCTGTAGGAGGAATCCTTTCTCTCGATCAGCCACCTGGTCATCAGATCTTCCTTTATCGTGGTACTGCCGCAGAAGGGACAGGAAGCGGCGGGCACGAACATATGCTTTCCGCAGAAAATACAGGCCTGTGTCTGATCTTCCTCCTTCTGCAGGATCTTCTCCCATTCCTCCGGTGAAAGGATTTCTCTGGCTTCCGGCTCTTCCAGACAGCCCTTTACGAGCGCCTTTCTGATTTCCTCCGGCAGAATCTCCATACATTCCATGGAAGGAGCATAGCCGCAGATTCTTCCATTCATATCCAGATAAAGGAACCTCTCCTCCTCTTCAGTAAGCCCCAGAAACGGATCTTCGTATTCGGCAGGCCAGGCTCCTGTCAGAAGGCGGAGGATCATCGCCGAAATACTCATAGAAGGCAGTTTCTCCGCTGCTTCTTTCTCTTCGCCTTTTTCCTTCATATCTCTGAAATCGTAAAGATAACGGAAGAAGCCGTAAGCCGCATTGAAATAAAGCTGATGACCGTCCAGTCTTTCGGGTGTAAGACCTTTTTTCTGCAGATGCAGGAGCGTTTGCAGAAAGGAAATGACACTTTTCAGAGCCCCCTTTGCGTCCGCTCCCGACTTTCTGACATACTCCGGATCCAGCAGCCAGGCGTAGCCGTTTAAATAGCTTCTCAGGTCGCAGTCCGCTATAAGTCCCCTGCGGCCCCGGCTGAGATCATATCCGTCGACGGGAAGAAGAATGGTATCTGTTTCGATGCCGTTTTCATCCTCCAGAAAGCCGCTGTCATAAAGTCTGTCTGCCTTCTTCAGCAGGTCATTCAGATCTGCCTCCCCGTCCAGGGGAAGAGCCATGCACTGGTGTCCGGATCCTTCATAGAAGATCAGGAAGGGCTCCCTTCCCTGATTCCTGCCTGCACATCTGACCGCTTTTCCCAGAAGGGTTTCAAACCTGCCGGGCATCTCCGACGTATTCCTTTCCGTATCCTGATTATTATCCATCAGGTGCTCCTCCTATCCCTTCTTTTTGCCATTCTGCCGCTTTCCGGCGGGACCGTAAGGAGACCTGTCCGGCTGTCCCCGGGATCCGGTCTTTCCTTACATCCTTATTATGAACTGCCGCTTTTTTCCTTTCGAAGGGGGGATGTGGCGGAAGGGAAGGGAGGTTCAGCGGATATCTTCCACCGTAAGCTGGAGTCTTCTTCTAAAGACGGTGATGATCATACCCTTCTTCAGAATGACTCTTCCTCCCGGTCCGCAGTTCTTCTTTATTCCGTTATCCGTAACGATCCAGTCGGAGCCGCTCATGTTCACTGCCGCAAGGCTGTTGACCCTGCTGTTGTACTGGATCTTCATCCAGCCCTCGTTCAGCCCCGGATAGACCTGCCTTCCCGCCATAAGGGCTTTTCTTTTTGCTGTAATGTTAAGGCGGGTCGGCGCGATGTCTCTCCGGGCCAGGAATGTCACAGAAGTAAGCTCATTCGGGACAGGTCCCTGCACAGGCGCAGTTACCGGTGCGGGCTTTGGTCTGTCTTTGATCAGAGGAATCTTTTTGCCGCAGAAGATACAGGTCCTGTGCTTTGCCCTGTCTCCGAAGTTCATCTTCCCGCAGCTGCATCTGACCAGATCCGAAGCCGCAGCGCCTTCGAAAATTCTGATCCAGTCAGTGTCCTTGACCCGCATATGCTTATTCTCATTTTTGAGGCCTGTGGAGAATGTCTGGATAAACCCCTGCTTAACAGCCGGTGGAAGATTCTCCCAGCAGATCACCTGGGCTTCATAGCGGTAAGGGGTCAGGGGATCCTTCAGATTTCTGATTTCGTTGGAGTGATCTCTGGGATCGAAGGCAAACAGGGCATCGCTCCCGTAAATCACAGCCCTTGCATCATGGATGTCCAGATTGTTTTTCATCAGGTAGTCTCTGGTTTTTTTACCGTCCAGCGGATTTCCGCCTACCAGAATGAAATAAAAGAGACATGCCATGGAGAAGTAATCCGAATAGGTATCGGGCGTCTCTGTCACATAGATCTCGGGAGCGGCAAAGCCCTCCGTTCCAAAGATGGTCTTGACAGACTGAACACTGATATTGTCGCAGTCAATGATCCGTACATCTCCGGTCCTGGGGTTTATAAAGACATTATTGTAGCTGATATCCTTGTAGCAGACCCCGCGGAAATGGACCCTTTTGAAGAAATGGGCGATATTGATGCAGGCCTTGCAGAGGATGTCGGCTTCGGGAAAAACATCATCGTGCCTGAGCTTAATCACCTGAATATATTTATCCGTATCCACCAGCTCCATGATGTAGCCGAAGCCTCCGCTGGCGGGAAGATCGACCAGATCCAGGGGCCTGATAAAAGATTCCAGAAATGACTTTCCGTCATCATCGGTGAGAGGCCTTCTGATCAGATCCTCGATGTTTTTCTTAATACAGCGGTGTACACGACGGTTCTCGGGAGAGGGCTCAAATTCCTTAAAGGCAAATTCCTTCTGATCGGAGCATCTGCGAGCCCTGAAGACCGCCGCCACGCCGCCCCTTCCCAGTTCTGGGCCGATCATATATTCTGTTCCGGTCCTGGAAACAACGATCCTGTCGGTCACTGTTTTTCCGGATCTGGTCCTTCTTTCTCTTTCCTTATAATCTCCGCTGATCATAAGCCCTCCTTTGATCTGTACATATAGGTCTCCAGCTCTTTTCCTTCTTTATCCAGAAGGGTAAAGGTCCTTCCGTCCTCCAGATCCATCACTTCTTCCTTTTCAAGGAGGCTCCCGTCCTCCAGTTTCCAGACAAAGGCGCTGATATTCTGGATCATCAGCTTTCTGCCGCGGCGGACCAGCTGCAGAAGATCCTCTTCTTTCCCGCCGGCCTTTCCCTTCATCCTCGAACACCTGCTGCCCCTGTCCAGATATCCGATATCGTATAAGGGATGGGATGCATCCCGGCATTCCAGAAATCCGGGGACATGGCTGAAATATCTGTCTCTTAGGGAAAAACTGTTCTCTCCGGCCGCCTTATCTGCCTTCTCCAGAGCCTCGGCCCTGATATGGAGCTTATCTCCATCAAAAAGCAGATTGAAAGAAGACGAAGTATTCAGCCGAAGGCCTTTTTCCCCAAGTTCCTTTTCCAGGGCCGCTGCGCTCCGGAGGATCTTTTCCACCAGGCGGTCCGCCTCCTCGGCACCGGTCCTGCTTCTCCTGAAGGCTCCGCCGGCATGAAGAAATTCCAGAGAAGGCCTGCCTTCATCCGGATACAGGCAGAAGCGGTATCCGCCCTCTGTCCATGTATCTGCCGGCAGATCCGACACCGCATTCCTGAATTCCGTTATAATCTCAAATGATTCTTCCCTGGAGACCAGAACCTCGGCATATGTTTCTTCGCGTCTTACGTAAAAGCTCATGCAGGCAGGGTCCCATCTGTCGAAAAGAGATGCATCCGTATGACTGCGGATACTTTCCTGCAGAGCTCTGAAGTCTGTCGGTTTCTTTTTTTCATCCAGAGCCAGGACGATGGAGCAGTCGTCCCCGGTCCGCATGACGGAGAAATCCTTGTAGGGTTCTCCCTTCTCCTGATAGCAGAAGGGCTGATAGGGTTCGGGATTTTCCCTTCCCGTAAATCTTTCCTTCATCTGAAGTGCGTATTTGAAGAAATGACTGCTCTTGTCCAGGCTCTCATACATACCGTCGGTACTGAGCAGGACACCGGTAAAGCAGTTCCTGGGATAGATACCCGTGACGAAATCCTCCCTGGCACACCTTTCGTTGACCAGGCACCTGACCCTGGGGCTCTCCTTGGGACCATGGACACGCAGCTTTACTCCGAAATCATCATTGAAGATCAGAATCTGGCCGTCCCCCAGGTTTCCTGTCAGAATATGGTTCTCTGTAAAGACCGCATACATAAGGGTCGAACCATATCTGGTAAATTCCTCAATCCGGTTGAATGTTCCTTCGGGCATGGCTTTGTCGATCTCTTCCATGACCATTCTGATCCAGGCAGAGACCAGCTTCTCCCTGAAAGAAACGGAATGGATCCTTCTGACCAGCTGATTTTCGTCTCTGCAGGATTCGGAAGCCGTCGCAACGGTCTTTACCAGAGCTTCACAGGCAAGCCTCGCCCCAATATCGCTGCGGCTGCAGGAACTGACTCCGTCAGCACACGCAAGAACCGTCAGCCCGTTTACCGCAGCAGTCAGGCAGTAGTCCTGACAGGGCATCTTTTTATCCTTATGGCTCGTCCCTTTGCGGCGGGCCGCAAAAATCATGAGTCCCTTCTCCGCCTCCGATTCTGCATGGATGTAAGTCTCATAGGCCTCAGGAACGGACGCGGCCTCTACCTGGCTTCTGATCAGCGCAAGATGCGGATCTTCCTTTACAGCCGCTTCTTCCTCCGCCAGCTTTTCTTTTTCCTTTGCCTCTGCTGTCTGCACTTCCTCTTCCTGGGTCACTTCTGCCTGCTCTTTTACTGCCTGTACTTCTTCTGTCTGTGCTACTTCTGCCTGTCCCTTCTGCAGAACGTCTTCGATCTTTTCTGTATGATCCATTCAAAATCTCTCCTTCAGAGCTTTCCTGCCCCCTCCCGGGCGGAGGCAGAAAAGCTCCGGCTTTGTGGTATGATTTCCTGCGGCTTTATTCAGCGATGCTTAGTCTTCCCAGTCATCTCCTGTCTCTTTGCTGTCATATACAGGATCAATGATGATCTCGTTTCCGCCTCCTTCGAGTCCTGCACCGATGGAAGATGCAATGCTGCTGAGAGCAACGCCCTTCAGAAGACCCTTCAGCATAGCTACGTCGTCCACATCGAAGACCAGAGGAACATTCTCGTCGACGCTGCCGTCTTCTCTTACAATGTTTCCGATGGAAGCGAAGTTTTCCAGCTCTGTTCTGTTTGCGCCGTGGACGCCGATGGCGATCCTGGTGATCTTATCCTTTCCGGGATCTGTGCTGCTCTTCAGGGATCCTTTCAGTCTGCCTACGGCTGCGACGGTCTCGCTGGGATTATTGCTTTCGCCGTCTGTGATCAGGATCACAACGGGACGGTAGTTTCTCTCTCCCAGATACTTGCGGGACATGATGCTTCTGGTCATGTCCAGGGCTTCTGCCGTATTGGTCCCTCCGTAGGCGGACAGGGGAGCCCAGTCGATATGTTCCACGCCGGAGTGCTGATCTCCGTAGGTCCATTCGGCATGATCGTTAAAGCTGATGACGCGCATCAGAAGCTGAACTTCCTTTTCGGCAGCTGCTTCCTCGCATACCTGAACGGCTTCCGCCATGGCAACGTTCAGCTGATTCATGGGTTCTCCCACCATGGATCCGGATTTATCCAGATCAAATGTGATGTTAAGCTGGGGCTTTGTTGTGCTTGCTTCAATAATACTGGGCATAAAAAATACTCCTTTTTATATATGAGCTGCTCATTATATGGCAGCATGATTATTTTCCTTTGTAAGGAGGCCGGTCCGGCTGTCCCCTGGATCCGGCGCCTTAGTTCCTTACGTGCTTAAGTGTATGATCTGCGTTTTCTGATCTTCGAGGGGGGAAGAGCATAATCACGGTCTGATCGGAAGGGCTCCGGATACCCTGTCCTTCATTCCGTTTGCATCAGCTTTGCGGTAGGGAGGTCATGGCCGGGGCATTACCCTGACCGTCCGTTACCGGAATTGCCTTAGGCCGGTATAATGTAAAGACATAATCGCCTTCGGGGAGATCGGCTTCTGTCTTTTGGTAAGGAGACCGGTCCGGCTGTCCCCTGGATCCGGCGCTTTTGTTTCCTTACATGTCTAAGTATATAGCCCTCCATTTCCTGTCCCGGAGGGGGGAGGCTTAGGAAGAAAAGTCTTTTTTCTGTGTCAGGAAGAACATATCTTTTTCTCCACTTTTTCCCCCGCTCCCCGGGGCCTTTCAGTCCTCCCAGTCCTCTCCGCCTACATCCGGATCGTAAACAGGACTGATAACGATCCCGTTTTCTCCCCCGCCGGTTCCGCCGGCAGTGAGGGAGGAGTTAATGCTGCTGAGAGTCAGCCCCTTGATCACGCCTTTCAGACGGCTGATATCTTCCACCTCAAAGACCAGAGGTACATTTTCATCTCTGCTTCCGTCTTCCAGGACAATGGTTCCGACGGAGGCAAAGCTCTCCAGTTCCTGTCTTTTGGCGCCGTGTACCCCGACGGCGATCCGGATGACTTTGTCCTTCTCTATGCCGCTCCTGCTTTTCAGAGAATTTTTCAGCTTTTCGGATGCTTCCACTGTCCTGTCAGGCTGATTGCTCCCTCCGTCCGTGCACAGTACCACGATGGGTCTGTAATTTCTCTCTCCCAGATATTTCCTGGACATGGTGCCGCTGATCAGATCGATGGCCTCTGCCGTATTGGTCCCTCCCTTTGTTTTCAGAGGGACCCAGTCGATATGCTCCACGCCTCTTTCCTGATTTCCGGCGATCCACCGTGCATGATCGCCGAAGGCAACAACGCGCATAAGGACCTGTACTTCCTTCTTTCTCCCTGTTTCCTCACAGACCCTTACCGCTTCCTCCATACCTGCATTCAGCTGCCCCATCCTGCCTCCTTTTCTCATGGACACAGAGCTGTCCAGAAGAAAGCTGATATTTACCTGGGGTCTTGTGGTTCCACTCTCAATTAAACCGGGCATATGATTCTCCTTGTTTTCAACGACTTCTTTTCAGTAACCTTTCCGGCTCCTGCGGGATGCTGCATCCGGCTTTTCTCCTCTCGGTCCGGAAAGCCTTATCCTCTGCTCTGGCCGCCCCCTCCGGAAGCATGGCCCTGTCCGGAGCCTCCGGAACCCGCAGAAGCACCATGACTGTTTCCCTGGCTGCTGCCGGTCCCTTTTCCTTCTCCGGATCCTCTCACACAGTCTCCCCGGGATATGCTCCGGGAAGCGCCGCTGCTTTCCCCTGCTTCGGCGGTATGATTTCTGACACTTTCGCTTCTGGATGTGCCGTTTTCCTTATTTCCTTCGGATGAGGACCTGCGGACGCTCTCGCTTCTGGTGCCGGCGGAGGATGCCGCCCTTCCCCTGGTGCTGCCTTCGGCGTCGCTGCGGCCCTTTCCAAGAGGATTTCCGGAGCCGGCCCCGCGGCCGGTATCAGCCTGTCCCCTGCCTTTTCCTTTTGCTGCTGCCTGCGCATGGAGCTTGGAGGGGAACTTACCCACGGAATCCGGCCGCATGCTGCAGTTCCTGGAAAAATTCTTACAGTTTTCCGTGATGCCCGCCGCCTTCTCTGCGTTATGGATCTCTCCCTTGCCTTTGTGAGCGTTCTTCGGAAGGGCCACTGCCTCTCCGTCGCCGCCGATATGATGATGGACAAGGGGCTGGCCGCGATATCGGGCCCAGCCGGGATTGGCATTAATCATCTTCTGGTCCACAAGGGGATTATGGCCTGCTCTGACCCGGGCCTCGTTTTTTTTGCTGAACATTTCCGGATGATTCTGCAGAAGGGTATTGAAATAGCGGCTGCTGCTTCTTTCCCAGCCCTGGGCATTGGCCGAGGGATTGCCCTTTCCCAGATACTGCATTTCCACCTTCAGACTTTCGTTATGGCGCAGGGTATAGGTCTCTCCTGTGGATGTGGTATGCTGAGCGTCCAGTTCCTGGTCGGATACACCTCTGTAAGAATAAAAACCCATCAGATCACCGCCTCCATGGAAGAAATCAGCTCTTCAAGGGAAAAGGAAAGGGAATAAATGAAACGCTTGTCCCGGTCATAACTGAAAAGCTCTTCCTTTTCCTGGTCATAGAACAGCAGAAGGTCGTCATTACCCTTTTCGGAACAGACGGCGAGCAGGGCCGCCTTTCTGGGGGGAAAATAATACCGGCCGTCCGACAGGGCGGTCAGGGCTGCTTTTTCCGCTTCCTTCCGGCAGGGCTGAGGGGCAAAATCAAAGGCCATGCCCTTATAGACGCCCCGCATCTGCCAGAAGTACCAGGATCCGAAAAATTCCGTCAGTTCCCTGCCAAGTCCCGGCAGAGAGATTCCCTGCGCGGGCTTTGGCTTCCAGCAGATTTCACCGTCCTCATCGGGCTTTCCGATAAAGAGGGACTGATCCAGTTCCGGATCCCAGGACACGGAAGGCAGGGTCCCGAAGGTCTTTTTGTATAAGGTTTCCAGTTTCGTAAAGTATGCATCCTGTGCGCTTTTGATCGACATGATCCGATCCTCCTTTGTTTACTGAGGCAGAAAGGTCTCCACGTAGGCTGTTTCTCTTTCCGCGGCGGTATAAATATATCCGCTTCTTCTGTCCAGCCCCCGGATCTCTTCTCCTCTGATGACTGCTTCGTCCTTATTTGCATAGGCATAGCCCTGATGGGTGCCGTTCTGACTGTTCCAGTTTAAAAATCCGTGAGAGGGGCTGCCCGGCTGCAGTCCGAACCCCCAGCCGCCTGTATGGTTTTTTCCGATATTGACCGTGGTATCGATCTTCCGATAACTGGAGAAAGCCCCGGACCATTTTTCGGCGCTGAGTCCTGAACTGTGATGGAAAACGAACCATTTCCCGCTGCTGCCCAGTATGGTCCCGAAAAGCTTTTCATCCCCTCCGCAGAGGGCATAAACATCGTCTCCCGCCAGAGCACAGCCGAAATCTCCCGCCTGCTGCAGGCAGAGACCTTTCATGCCGTTTTCCTCCCTGATGCCTATGTTGTCCAGAATCAGGAAAAAAGGCATCCGGCGGCGGATCAGGGTCTGCAGCTGCTCCGCAAGGATCTTCAGAAGGAGGCTGTTTCCGTCCGAGATAATATCCAGGCTCAGTACCTTTTTCTGCCCTGCGGCACTGAAAATACTTTCGCATCCGGCATAGGCGGACTTGTCCGGAGGCAGAAGGGGAATGCATTCATCACAGAGCTCGCTCAGATAAGCCCTGACCTTATGGGCCTCCTTCTGTCCCTGGGCCAGACTTGTCTGCAGATCCCTCATGATGGAAGGCGGCAGGGGCACGGCGCCGGCCCCGGAAGAGATCAGGGCCGGCAGACGGGCATGGGGGCAGCTGCATAGGCCCTTTAAAGTGATCATGCGGCCCTTTGCCGCAAGGAAGCCTGTCAGTACATCGATATAGGCCTGGCCGTCGCATGTCAGCCCGTATTTTTCGGGTGCCGTATCCACCATCAGCCTGCTGATCCGGGAAGGCTGCATCCCGTACAGAGGGTCGAAATACCCTGCCCCGGGCCCCAGCTCCGTATATATGCCGCTGCCTCCGAAGACCTTCCCGAACTGGCTTTTCAGGGCGGCATCCCCCTGATGGAGCACAATGGCGGGTAAGCCGGCATTGGCCGCCGAAACGCACAGGCTCACAATGACTTCGCTGCGCAGATCCTCCGAATCTCCCGAGCATACCACCTTCATGCCGGTAATATCCGACTCCACAAAGCCGCCGATCTGGGAGGGCTTATAGAAGGTGATGCCTCTTCTCTGTATATTTGTTTTTGCCACCTGCCGTTCCCGCAGGATATCGCCGATATAATCCAGTAATCCCATCTGTGCTCCTTATTTACTGCCTGTCGAACCAGAACCGGAAGGGCTTTCCGAAGGCCAGGGAAACGATGGCCTCCCCCTGCCCCAGCGAAATCAGGTCATAGTCCTCTATGGTATGGGCCTGTCTGGGCCTGCCTTCCGCTACCTGTCCCTTCAGATCCAGATATTTATCCAGCACCACGTTCCGGCCCGACCGCTCCGTCAGGTATTTCAGAGAAGACGGGTCATCGTTATGGTAGAGGAAAAGGCTGGAGAAGCCCGCCAGGATGCTCCTGCCCCTGTGTTCCCCGTAGATCTCGAAGAGCTGGGACACATTCTGAACGGCTGCAAAGACCTTCACGCCAAGGCTCCTGCCGAAGTTGACACCGTCGTCTATGTGCTGCAGATAGGGAAGAAGCCTGAATTCATCCAGGATCAGGTAGACATTCCCCTCCTGCCTCTGCCTTCCCAGAGCCTCCTTGAGAGCCAGGTCAAAAAGCAGCCGGTAAATGGGAGTCAGGGTCTGGCCTATGGACAGGTCATATTCCACGTAAAGCGTCCTGCCGCCCTTATTCCTTACAAAATTCCTAATGGAAAATCCTCCGTGCTCGGCGAAGACTCCCGTAAAGATATCTCTGGTCACGGAGTACATTTCCGCCAGGACCCCGTTGGCCTGCTCCCCTTTTCCGTCGATATAGGAGGCGACGCTTCTTGCATCCTCATCAAAACTCAGAAATTCCAGTAATTTGTCGGCATCGCTGCTGTCCAGGATCTTTCTCAGCTGATCGTTGTAAAGAAACTCCTTTTTAAAATCCGGTTCCTCCTTCCCCGTCCGCATCATAAAAATCAGCAGTGAGGAAAGAAGGTCTCTTCCCGCATGGGGAAAGAAAGTATTATTGGTCCTTTTTTCTCTTTCCGCAAAGAGATTTCTGCAGATCTCCTGGGCATTGACCGTCAGGAAACGGTCTTCCCAGCCGTCTGCGCAGATCTCCCGGAAAATATTCCATCTGACCGAATCGTTGTAAAACCGTCCGGAATTTCCCAGGACTACCGATCCCTTCCTGTGACCGAAGGCGGAATAAAAATCCCCCTTGGTATCAAAGATGATCATGACATCCTCCGGTGTCATCCGGGCCTGGATCTGGTCCACCATCCTGTTCATGCCCGTAGTCTTGCCGCATCCGGTGGAACCGATCAGAAGCACATGCTTGTCAATGTGGTCGTCCGTCATGCCAAAGGATGACCGCTGTCCCTGATAAGTCCCTTGAAAAAGTATTTTTTCCCTCCCCGTCCGGGCAGGCGGGCGATTGGCACTCACGATACTTCCGTGCTCAGGCTGTCTTTCCATCCTTACCTCCTACTTCCAGCAGATAAACAGTGTTCTGCTGTAGTCCCTGTACCAGTAGGTCCCGATATGGCTGTACCAGTCCATGTCCCTGGGGGAAAGTTTCCTCCTGATCTTTTCCGTCAGATCCTTCATGGTAAATCCCTTTGTCATGCGTACCTCGGAATGACTGGCGCCGTTCCTGTATTCTTTTTCGAGAAAGCCTAACAGCTCCGCCGTTCCCGCTACGGTCTGCAGGACTCCCCCTCCGGCGGGACAGTCCGGCAGGGCAAATCTGCTGCTGATGCTGTGGTCCGTCAGGATCTCTTTCGTGGACAGAAGAAAGTAGGCCCGGGAGCAGTACTGCCCAGCAATGAGTGAATCGAAGGTAACGTCCACATGGAAGCAGGCGTCTCCAAGACGGACCAGGTTCCAGGCATGGCCTCCTGAGCTTCCGTCCGGATGGATGCCTTCTCCGATGGCGACGATGCAGGGAAGGCCAATCGTGTCGGCCAGGTACTTATAAGCCTTTGCATAACCCTCACAGACACATTTTCCGCAGAGAAGGGGCCCCAGGATGTTGTGGCCGGCATTGGGATAGCTTTCACATTCCCCGTAGCTGCTTTTTTTGAGCAGGTAGTCATGCAGGTAAAGGGCTCCTGCACGCATGGTCATTCCGGTAAGCTTTTTTCTTAAGGAGGCGACCAGCGTATTAAGCCGCTTTTCCAGCCTCTCCTGTTCCGATGCCTCCAGAGTATAGGTCACCCGGAAAACGGAAGACCGGGCGCTTGAATACAGGCGGGTCTTTCCGAACCCCACATAGAACAGCTCCGGATTGTCATAGTGAAGGGCATCTATGAGCCTCTGGAAGTCCTCCGGAGGGAAGGGGCCAGCGGCGATCTCCTCCTTTCTTCCCCTGAAGCCCTCCAGCACCGTCTTATATACGTTCTTTAAATGCGGCGGCAGCTTATGCAGGTAATATCTTGAAACTCCCATAGACAAATCTTCCTTTCATGACTGAAATCCTGCCCTTGCCCGGGCCTGCGGAAAACCGGGCCAGTTTCCTTCCTATTTCACTTTACCCGAGGACAGCGGACTCTTTTTCAGGGGGGATGCCTGACAGAGCCTCGGAAGAGTCTTCCTGAGCAGATCTTCTGGCGGCTCTGCAAAAGCAAAACATCCTCCGGATATGATTCGAAGGATGTTTCCATGTTGAAAGATCTCACAGGTCCGCAGGGTCCCGGAGCATTTTTCGGGGACCGGATATTCTCCGGCCTCCCCCTCTTCTGTCAGTTCCCCTGATCCTGTCTTCGGAAGCGATTCGGGATGCATATGTCAGGGGATCACAGCCATCTGCGCCATGACCTTTTCCCAGGGTCCTGTCTATTTTTATTTCCAGCCGGGCAAGCAGTTCGTCGGGACATGCATTCAGGATGCCAGCTTCTCCTACTCCCTCCGGGCCGCTTACTTTCTCAGAACTCTGCCCCGGAAACCACTGCGCTGTCCCCCCTTCGGAAAAATCATCTTCATGGATGAGTGCCTGGCCCCGGCTCTGAAGCATGGTCCTGATCCTGTCAAGAAGGTAAAGAAAGCCGGCCAGTCTTTTTCCGAACTGTATCTGACCGGCACCGGGGCCTGCCTCTTCAGGATCTTCTTCCTCTTCCGTCTCTTTTTCCTGAGCATAACTGAAGTTCAGGATTCCCTCCCCGGTCATCTCCAGCCCCGCCTCGGAGCGGCCGCCCTCCCGGACCCGCAGCTCCTGCCATTTACTGCGTAAAACGGGAAGAGGATCTTCTGCAAGATATGACCAGACCAGTACCCTGCCGCTCCGGCAGATCTTAATATTAAAGGGGGCGTGATGGCGCGCCCTGCATAAATAGTATCTGTCTTTCCTGCCTTCAAGGATTCTGTAATTTACAGAGAGCTCTCTCAGCGCTCCCTCAACACTCTCCGTCTGCAACTTTATCCACTCTTTTTATCCTTTCCGGACCGGATATTCCGGTTCAGTGCCGCCGCTCCGGGACATCCGGTCCTCAAACCGGTTTACTGTTCTGTATGAAGTATGCAGGATTTCTCCCCGCAGGATAATTAACCGGCGGTTATAGAATGAAGAAATCCTCTTTTCCTGCAGAAAGGCAGGTCAGCTCCTTTCATAAGAAGCCGACCGCTCCTGCCTGCCCATTTCCCTGGCCTGGTCATCGGTGACGACCAGGTCGTCCAGACGGCAGTCAAAGATCTCGCACAGAGCCAAAAGATTGCGGACCGTAGGGCATTTGGTCCCTTTCTCCCATGTGAGATAGGCTTCTTTGGAAATTCCGGCTTTATCATCCCCGGAGCTTTTTCCCAATAGTCCGCACATGTTGTCGACCATATCGTCCTGACTCAGGTTAAGAGCCAGCCTGTGCCTTTTGATGCGCTCCCCTGTCCTTACTCCGTTAACATCCCATCCCATTTTTGTTTTTTTATAATTAGAGGAAGCCTGCCGGACCTGCCTCTTCTTCTGCCCGGCCGGATCATTGATAACGACCAGATCATCCAGACAGCAGTCAAAGACTCTGCAGAGGGCCAGCAGACTATGGAGCGTAGGATGCTTGGTCCCGTTTTCCCATCCGCTGTAGCTTGTGGCTGAAACACGAAGGCCCTTATCCTCCAGATCACTGATCACCATAGCCTGTGTCTTTTTCTCCTTGAGTCCCCCGCGCCGTGCCATTTTCTCTCTGTGTCTGCAGATGTTCTCCCCTGTCTGATAATGATTGATTGCCCAGTTTTCAAAATCTTTTTTCATAGCTTTCCTCCCTGAAACAGCCGTTGTTTCATTCAGCCGGACCGTCGATTTTATCCTTGAGTCAATGATAAAAAACAAAAAACCGGTCAAATCAGGGGGGGAATGCGTACATCTCCTGACGAAAAAGTTGCTGTATTTTCTTTCTGCATAAAAAAAAGAAAGGCGGATCATTTTCCGTCTTTCCTCTGTAAATGTTTTCCTTTTTTCCTGCCCGGATGGCATATGTATGGAGCAAAGGACCTCTTCAGTTGTATCTGCTGCAAGCATCTGAACGCTTCAGAGCTATGCACAGGTAAATCATCAGGATCATTACAGACATTGCCGGTCTGAGAACCGCAATGGTCTGAGCGGTATGAAAAATCCAGACCGGTACGGGAGTCATTTTGAGAATCTGTCAAGTCAGCCGGGCTGAGACCAGTGCCCGCCGAAGCGCATAATGGATCCGGTCACCTGAGGCAGGGATTTTGTTCCGCATCAAGGGCAATGATCCTGGCTGAAGGGGCTGCTCCGGCAATTCTGCTGCAGGATTCCCGGTCAGAATCACCAAAAGAAAAAGGCTCCGGAGTGTAAGGGTAAGAAAAAACAAAGTTTTCGGCCTCTCTGACCCCATTGATGGTCAGACGTCCGCCGCCTGCAGCTGCGATCTCATCCACTGACTCCAGGCATATGCAGGCCAGTCCCCTGAAGCCTTCATTGTTTTCGTACCTGCCTTTTATATTGGAATCTATATTAAAGGACTGCAGAGACTCGCTGAAAAAAACATGCTGATTTTCCCAGAATACGTTTCGGGGACTGCCGTAAGTCAATGCAGATCCCTTTTTGAAGAAGCAGTACGGCGAATGCCCATGAATAACACACGCTCTGTTTCCGGCCATGCTCTCCGGAGACGGCCACTGGGAATGCCGCGTATACCTGGAATAGAGTCCGTTTCTTGACCATATGATCTGACGGAGCGGGGCATCCCAGGCTGTCGCCGCATCATCCAGGCGATAGGCAAAAAAGCGTTCTCCCGGATCTTTTTCCATGTCCCTGCTGATCAGTTCAAAAGCAGACGCGACCATGCCCGCATGGGCCAGGAAATATGTCATGACCTTCCCTCTTATGACCAGGATGTCCGGAAGATTCTCAAGGGGGAAGATCGGGTTCAGTTCCCGCTCGTGGTTTCCGCGTATCATATGGAAACCGCATTTATGAAGGTCCTCCTGATAGTATCTGTCAAGATATCCAAGAAGAGAGTAAGGATTTCCCCCGCCGTTGTAATCTCCGATGAAGTACACGTGATCCTTCTCCGGATCGAAACGGATCTTTTTCATAAGGCATCTGAGGGTCTCCGTCTCGCCGTGAATATCTCCGACTGCGAAATGCAGTCCTTCGGGATATCGCCTGCGAAGAAAATCTATATTGTCGTCGTCACAGCGAATAATGACCGACTCTGCCTTTTCTCGGCTTTCCGGGCGGTGCATGTCCCTGCTCATTCCAAGAAGCCGGTATGTGGAATAGTCTCTTTTCCCATGAAAGTTTTTTTCCAGGACTTGGGCAAATACAGAGTCTTTTCCGGCGGCACATTCAAACAGGGTCATGGAAGACCTTAGCTTTCTGGCGTCGATCGGACCAAAGATCCGGACAGGATCCTTTTCCGGCAGGCTTAAAAGGGCATTGCAGATCTCTGTCAGATTACCGCTCAGATAAGGATCCGCCATAAAGGCTTCGGCTTCTGCCAGGTCCCGGATCCCGTATTCCTGAGACATAAAGCTATTTCCCAGCCCTCTGACCTGAGGAAAAATGTACCACATCCAATGGCCTTTCTTACGGCCGGCCCTTATTTCGTGAAGGGCCCCGGTATAGTCACGCCTGTGCATCTTTACAAATCTGGATACATTTCCTGTCTGTTCCATTAACACCTCCCTGCCGGCTTTTGCGACAGCAATGCCGGTTTTTATCCGCATTTCAGGTCCAGATAATTATCCTTCTCCTTTTTGTTTGTCAGCATACCACAGTGCTCCGCATAGTACGATTCCACGTCCTCCCTGCAAAATCTGCAGGGAACGACCGGTGTGAAGAGCTCTACCCCTCTTTTGCCCAGCAACTGCACATGCTCATATGCCTCGGGTCCCACTGCTTTTCCCTTTTCCGTCGTCCTGAAAAGAATCAGATAAGACAAATAATCCTTTACTTCCTCAATTTTACCAGGCCGACAAAAATAGCAGCGGATCTTGCCTGGCAGTTCAGAGAGCTTGTTGCGAGATCTGTAAAGGCCGTATAGCCTTCTTCCAGAAGACGTGTGCACACTGCCTCATTTTGCGGCTCCAGCAGCGCATTCAGATACAGAAAGTCATAAAACTGAGATATATGATGGATGGGAGCATAGAATGTTATGCCGTCAAAAAGATACTGAAAGGAATGCATTCCCCCGGATGCTTCCTTCACCAGCTTTTTGCATTCCCTGCCCGGCAGGAACAGATACTGGGGAAACGGCCCCGAAGACCTGATTCCGTCACTGTAAATGCGGGAAGACTGAAATGCACTTTCATGGCTTGTGATTCCATGCTTCGTTCTCTTGAGCAGGTTCATGGCACTGAGCTCCGCCCCAAGCGAAATCAGGCTCGAAGAAGATATTTCAAGAATTTTCTCCCTGGGAAAAGCTCTCAGAAAATTTGATGCAGACCGATCTGACATTTTCTTTTCTGACTCAGGGCAAAACCACCGAACCAGTCGATCAAAACATGCACCTCTTCAAAATACGGATACTCTGCCCTGCTGATAAAAACATTTTTTTCTGCCATGATACTTCTCCTTCACAGACGGAAAGACCGTTTTCTTCCGGTCCTGTGTTGTTTGTGTTCTTATAATGAAGTATCCTGCAGAAAGAAAGATTCAGCACTAAACCCTGGGTTTATAAATTGATACATTTGCCGAAGCCTTACAGCCCCCCTGTATCGGAAGACTTCCCGGCCCCTGCATGACTGACACAATTCGGACATTCCGGTATGATCCGGGATCCGGATGTACTCAATGAAACCGGACACACCGCCTTTTTCTTCGATGGGTTCAAAAAGATCACCTTCGGCTTTATAAGTGTTCTGTTCTTGTGAGACCGGCTGCCCTCCGGAACAATGGTTTCATGTGGACTTTCACAAAACGATAATCGCTGTATCATCCCCCGCTGATGTCAAAAACAGGTCCCTTCCGTATATTTTATACTGCGGGGAAGGGACCTGCTGATTGCTCATATCTTCTGGATGTTAAAAAATTTTTCACTTTCTGTATGGTCGGAATATTCCTTCCGTACCGGGAGAAATCCCTGACCGGGCCGGACAGTCCAGTCAGCCGGAACTGACAGATCAGTAAAACGGTCCGGCTCTCTTTACTGCTGCAGATGAATATTTTTCGGGAGTCAGCTGTTCTTTTAGGAAAATCAGGGTTCAGAGCCGATGCCAGGTCTCTGAACCATCGTATACCTTCCGAATCCAAACCTGGTATTCTTCCCTATGTGTATGATCTCTCCTGCCAGCAGCAGGGCATAGAGATCGTCCTCTATATTCTCCAGATCCATGGTTCCCTTGATTCCGCTTAAGGGAATCTTCTCTTCACGGCGTTCCGAAAATCTGGCCGTGGAAACAAACCGTGACGACTGTCCGATCATAAGGGGAAGGCCGTCAGTAGGATCAAAGAGCGGTGCTTCGATGCCTTCAAAACAGTCCATCATATAGATACGACGGCACAGGGCCTTCATGACCGCCTCCGGCTGAAATTCCATGATCTGGCTTTTCATGTATTTGATGCAGGCCGGTGTATGGAACTTCATTCTGCATTCCTGCACTCCATCCCGCAGTCTGTATTCCACATACTCTGCCAGGGTCCGGATCTGATACCTGCGCATATCGATGTCATTTCCCTCGACCAGGATCTGACGACCTGTGGACGTGACCCTGCGGATCCTGAATCTGGCACGGCCGCTGCCCAGCCCCTCCTGGCCCAGCATATAAAAGGCCTGCAGGATCTGATAGAAATATACGATGACAGACCCGAACAGGGTCATGTCAAACCGCAGCAGATCTCCGGCACTGTATTCTCTCCGAAAGTCCTCGCAGTCAAGGACAAAGCCTATGCTCTCCCCTTCTGTCACAAAAGGGGGACGGATCTTAAACGGAGCGTACATGATCCTCTGCACGATACACTCCTGCCTGAACCGGCAGTCGCTGCATCTGCGGTCCTTATAGGCTGCTGCGGGTTCGACGACGCAGCTGCTGCGAAGGAGCATCTGTCCCATGCCTCCGCGAAGAGCAGAAGCCTTATTGACCGGCAGAAGCGCATCCTCCTGAAGCTCCAGTTCAAAGTGCAGCTTTACATATGGGATATCCAGCATTTTTCTTATCTGTTCATTCATTTCAAAATCCATTCCGCAGGGCTCTGCTTCTATAAACCTCCTGTCTGCAATGGAAATCAGATCAGCCCCTGCAGCATTGCAGGAGGCTGATCTGCAGGATAATTACTTCTTCTCTAACCGGCAGCTGCCTACTCCCTGCAGTACTCCCTATAGCCGGCAAAGCGGAAGATCGATTTCTTGACGCTGACCCCGTTCTCTGTTATTTCCTCGGTGATTCTTTCCGTAACGGCACTGACTGCTCTGATACCGGCTTTCTGCAGCATGGAGACTACAGAGAAGCAGAGCGTAAACTCTCCCTGACACATGACTGCATTTTCCTCACGGCTTTCTGCCAGAAGCCCGATGATCTTTTCGGTTTCCTTTACAGCCAGTGCGTGGATCGCATCCCTGTCAAGTGATACCTCTACATTCGGAAAAGGCAGGTCCCTTATCATTCCGAATTCCTTCTCTGCCGCTTTTATCTGCTCCACGGACCACCCGGCCGAGGGATGATTGCTGTAATTGATAAACACTGCTCAACCTCTTTTTCTCAATCCCATAATTGACACTTACTCTGTTCCTGACATCTTCTTTCTGATCCGGATCAGATCTGACATATTCAGGCAGAAGGTCATCTGTTCACTCAAATTCTGGTTTCGACGGCTTCAGATATTTTTGCCAGACCTTCCCCAAGCCTTTTATAGAAGTCCTTTCTGTTGTCCTTCAGCCGGATCAGACCCTGCCGCTCGTCCACAAACGGATATTTTTCCAGAAACTCCTCCTCTGGATGTACATCGCCTAATCTTATCACATATTTTTTCTTATCGCTCAGGGTGTCCAGCTCCTTCAGGCAGTAAGCGCATTTAGGGTAGTTGTCAGACAAAAGAATAATGGCCATTTGACACTGATCCATATGATGTTTGAGGACGTCTTTCCATTTGGCTCCCCATTCAATACCCGTGTCATCATACCAGACGCGATACCCCCATGACTGCAGTCTCTGTATGATGGCCTGACAGGGAGAATAGTCCATATGGGAATAGCTGATAAAAATATAAGGTTTGTCAACACTGTCAGCATCAATGTACTTCCGTCTGATTTCCTCCATGTATTCCGTAAGATTATAGGAATGACTCACATCCCGGTTCTCAGCACTCTCATCCTGCCGGTCAGGATCGTACACCTTTTCATGGGCTATGACAGTATCGAACAGCCTGTATTCATTCGTAACGTCCCTGATTGTATTGGGCTCGTTATTAATGTCGCTGTAAACAACACAGGCCATCTTGCATCCGTTTACTTCCATCCATCTGCAGAGCATCATAGCCATCAGGGAAGTTACCCGGGTTCCTCCGGTAAAGTCCATGTAAAAGTTCGTCTTCTCATCCCCTTCCTCCGCCAGAAGCTTCTGTATCTCCGTCAGAATCTGTCCGTAGTCCAGTGCATCTACATCAATAAAACTGAAAAAGGAACTGTCACCGTATTTTTTAAAAATCTCTGCCTCTTCCCTTATTTCTTCTGCCGACGCTTTTTCTGTTATTAAATACCATATATGATCCCGGGTCATCCTTTCATAATATTCCCGGGTTGTGCAGTCCGGATACTTCTCTGCCTCTCTCTCGGCCTCTTCTTCTGCCTTTTTCTTTTCATCGTCAGATGCCGCAGACCGGTCACGCTCCTCTTTTTTATCATCCTTAAACTTTTTCCGGATATTAGTCTCATCGCATTCCTTTGTTCCGAGAATGATCACCTTATCAAAGAAAGTGTAAGTTTCTTCCCATTTTCTGTTCAGCAGATATTTCGTCGGTGCTTCATTGGTAAACTTCCCCATTATATGCTCTTTATTGGTTGTCACATATTCGATCGATCCGTTTTCTTTACGGATCCTTTTCGGATAGAAATATTTCCCCTCTTTGAAGTTCTTTGGATTAATAAGGCTCAGTGTCGTAATCAGAAAGTCCATTTCTATTCTCCTCTTTGAATCACACAATCTTTTTCAGTCTTTCGCCGGCTTTCTAATATCCCGGTGTCTGTTTCCGATTCCCCTGCATCAGTATAACACATCCTGCCCGCTTTTCTGATTCTGGAACGAAGCAGATTAAACAGACGGGCATACTCCTCCGTATTCCCCCCTGATTTACAATGTTTTCATTCTGTTAAGATTAAAACTGTCATAACAAACAGCCCGTAAAAACCTGCCGGCTGAAGGAAAGGAATGTGATGCCCTTGGACTGATGGGATTCATCCTGCAACACATAAATAAAAAGAGTACTTTCGAAACGATGAACGGGCCCGGATCGTATTCGAAAGGAACCGTGTTAGAGCCGGGCGAAAACGGCCATTCCAAGTCGGGTGAAAAGGGCCATTTTGAAGTCGAATAAAAAAGGCCAACGCACCAACTCTAC
>ODAJ012150248.1_pt1 | contig 39781 bp, 27 predicted proteins | sample 1539241 | NCBI WGS metagenome assembly ODAJ01 (sample SAMN02144231, study PRJEB22623) | gut metagenome | biome: sheep rumen | host: Ovis aries | place: New Zealand
ATCCGGATATAACAGAAGAATAAAAGATAGCATATCCTACTCATTTGATCCATCATGATAGATGAGTAGGATATTTTCGGGAAGTTCAGAAAAAAAGGTCTGTATAAAGAAGTGATTATAAAGTATTATATTGATAAATGATGTTTTAAGGAAGTTTATCCAGAACTAAATGACTACAAAGGAGGAGGCAGTGAGTGAAATGAATTATAAATTAAAGCTGTTAAGAGGCTTGTTTCTTCTCCTGTCCCTCTTTTTCCTGGTCGGCTGCAGCCTGGTCCCGGATAAACAAGCCTGGGAACCGGCCCCTGTGGCTGCCGGGAAGACGGACCAGTCTCCTGATAGTCAGACCGTCCAGGTTCCGGATAGGGAAGCAGACAGTGAATCCGCCCAAGGCCTGGATCAGGCTTCTGACAGTCAGACCGTCCAGGCTCCGGATAGGGAAGCTGATAGTGAATCCACCCAAGGTCTGAATCAGGCTCCTGAAAGTGAATCTGTCCAGGGTTTGGTTAGGGAAGAAGGGCTTTTGGAAGACCTGGATATGGAAGCTGTGGCCGGAAAAGCAGGCAGCCTTATAGGGGACCCGGAAGACTATCCCTTTGAAGTGCGAATGCTGGATGTGGGCCAGGGTCTGGCTGTCCTGGTCAGGGCAGGCCGGGACCACATGATCTATGACGGCGGAGGCAGGGAAAGATCATCCTATGTAGTAAGCTATTTGAAAAAACATGACATAAGTTCTTTGGATTATTTGATTGCTTCCCATTATGATGAAGACCATATAGCGGGTCTGGTGGGTGTCCTCAACACGACTACCGTGGAGACCGCTCTTACACCGGATTATGTAGCGGATTCCCAGATCTACCAGTCTTTCAGAACCATGTTAGAAAAGAATGGGGCCAGGGAGATCCATCCCCGGCAGGGGGACAGCTACAGGCTGGGTGAGGCAGAGCTGGAGATTCTCGGCCCTGAAAGCTATGATTATGAAAATGAGAACAGCCGGTCCCTGGTGGTGAAAATATCCTATGGCCAGGTCAGCTGCATCATATCCGGGGATGCAGAATATGAGGCAGAGTCTGATATGGTAGCCCATGAAAAGTCTAAGCTGGATACCGATCTTTATGTGGCAGGCCATCACGGCAGCGGGTCTTCCAGCAGTCCTGCCTTCGTAAAAGCCATGTCCCCCGACTATGTCTTAATCAGTGTGGGGATCGATAATTCCTATGGCCATCCGGCCGAGGAGACCCTGAAGACCCTGGAGGACAATAATTGTCAGATTTACAGAACAGACCAGGAAGGGGAGATCACAGCCTGGTCTGATGGGGAAGGGTTTTTCATCCAGACAGAAGGGATTTCCACGGGTGCCAGGTCTGGAAGCAAGAGCAACGGAAATGTTTCAGGGGATAAATCCCCAGCTAAAAGCAGTGGGGAAGGCTCGGGGGATGAGTCAGATAGAAAAAACAGTGGGGAGGCCTCAGGGGATGAATCGGATGGAAAAAACAGCGGGGAGGCCTCAGGAGATGAGTCGGATGACAAAGCCGGCCAGGCTTCCGGAGACCAGGATGGTCAGACAAGCTATGTCCTGAATATCAGGTCTAAAATATTCCATGAGCCGGATTGTCCTTCGGTTTCCAGGATGAGTAATCACAATAAAAAGGAATTTACAGGGGACAGGGAAGAACTGATTGACCAAGGCTACAAACCCTGTGGTAATTGTAAACCTTGAATAATACTTATATATTTTCTAATGATACTGTAATGATACTGGCTAATATGACCCAGGCCGTCTGTTGGTTGAAAGCAGACGGCTTTTGTTTAATATTTGCTATGTTCATTCTCTAAATCTATGTAAGATGATTAATATACAAGCAGGAATGTATAAATCCAGCTAAAAAAATTTGGAAGTACTTGAAAATAGACACAGTTTATGCTTTTTTAAAAGGCATAATTGGTTAAAGCTTGTAGATAATTTGTGTTAATATAATAATATTAAATAGTTTTTTCGATGATTATAATATTTTCTGCGAAAGCTATGGCCGGTCTGGAATACCGGCAGGGAGAAAGAGACCACAAGTAGGAGGTTGTTCATGGAAAGGATAAATCCAGAATTTGAGATTCGACTGATTGATAAAAGCTATATGAAATATATTTTGCCGGCTACCCTGTCCCTTTTCTTCACTCAGGTCGCCCCCATAGTGGATGCTCTGTGTATCTCTTTGGGCCTTGGGGAGGAAGCACTCTCGGCAATCACTGTTGTTTCCCCTATCTATTACTTTTTTAATGTGATTGCATTACTGACCGGTGTGGGGGCCGGTGTTTCCATAGCCAAGGAAGGTGGTGCCGGTCACAGGGACCGGACAGGAAAGATATTTACCAGGGCTTTAATGCTGGCTGTGATCCTGTCCATTGTGGTAAGTATTCTGGGTCTGATCTTCATGGACCCCCTGCTCCGGGTTTTGAGTGCCACCCCTGAGAACATGACTTATAGCAAAAATTATCTGAGGGTTATGCTCATTGGCTTTGTATTCTATGTGCTGAATATGGGCGGGGCCTATGTGCTGACCGATGATAATAATCCTAATCTGGCCATGGCCGGGGGTATCGTTGCCAGCGTCATCAATATCATCATTGATGTGGTGGGAATCTTTGTACTTAAATGGGGCATCTGGATCGCTGCTTTCGGTACTGTCTTTGGCATGTTCTGCAGCTGCCTGGTCTATATGATTCATTTCCGCCGGAAAGAGAGACTGTGCAGGATTGACTTCTCCCCCTGGACAGCTGATGATCCCAGAATGTGGGATGTGTTCCGGCCGGGTGTACCCTTGGCCCTTATGAACCTGCTGTTGGTCGTACAGATGGTTGTGACCAATATGGTCCTGGAGGACGGAGCCGGTACGGCTGGTCTAAGTAGTGCTGCGGTGATTGAGAATCTGGAGCTGATTACTACCATCATCACAGCCGGCATTACGGAGTCTGTCATGCCCCTGGCGGCTGCTTATTTTGGTGAAGGCAACAAGTCCTGTGTGCTGCTGGTAAAACGTACGGCTCTCCGGCTGGGATTGGGTATTATGGTGCCCCTGGTCAGTTTCTTTGTCATCTGGCCCCAGGCTTATATCGGCCTTTACGGGATCAAGAGCCAGCTTGCCCTTGAGACTCTGCCCACATCTATCCGGATTGTGGCTGCCGGTTATCTCTTAATGGTGGTCAGCGAGGTCTTCCAGAACTATCTGACTTCCGTGGAAAGGGAAAAGATTGCCAATATATCCTTCTTTGTCCAGTCAATCGTCCAGATTATAGCCATGCTTGTGCTGGCCCGGTGGACACAAATCTACGCCCCCTGGCTGGCCTTTTTCCTGGGCCTGGCTCTGCAGCTGCTCTATCTGCTGGTCTTTGGGGACGTGCTGGAAGGATGCTTTAAGTTCTGTCAGGAGAAGACCCTGCTGATGACTGGCGGTCATGCCAATGCTGAAGTGGTCAAAGACTGGATGGCATCTGCCGCTTCGGTCCTGTCTGAGGACCAGGCAAATATTTTAGACCGGGAGATGCTTAGTCCTTTTGCCGGGAATCTGCCGGAAGGCAAATCCCCTATGTCCTCCTTTACCATTTTCACTGCCGAGGATGGGAACAAGGTTGCTGTCCTCCGTTATGATTCCAAAACTGATTACCTGGGAGAAGAGGATGAAGAGGACAGTCCCCAGGAGATTAGGGGGAAAGCCGCTACCGGCAATGACCTCATGAGGGATACTGGGCCGGCGGAAGCGAATGAATCTGTGATTGTCCTGGAACCATCAGCAGCGAATGACCTTGTGGAGACGCAGGAGCAGGCTGCTGTTAATGGACCTGACCCAGTATGTAAGCGGTCAGAGTTCAACACCATGCGCAGGTGGATGATTAGTTTTTCCTGATCCTGATCCGGAAAATTAGCCACCGGGGTGGATTGGTTACCTGCCAACAGAGCGGGACGGTTTTCTGTCACCAGGGAAGTCCAGTCTCTTAAAGGGAAGCTTCCTGTAGGGAGATTGGAAAAGCCCTCTGGTCTTATGAAGAGAAAATGATGATTAAATTGATTTATTACAGATATAGCAAAGAGACCAAAGGAGTTGGTCTTTCGTATCAACAAATCTGATTAGCTGCTTTGAAAGAAGGGAGCATCGATAAAGATGAAGGGAACGGATAAAAACATTTTTGAGGAATATATGAAGCTTCATGATACAGACTGGCCGGTAGCTGAAAGACCTGCCTACCGCCTGCTGCAGGATACGGCGGAAAGTTGCCCGGACCGGACGGCGGTCATTGCCTGTGACCGGAGCTTAAGCTATGCCCGGCTCAATGCTGAGGCTAATATAATCGGTCATGCCTTGGCCGAGGCCGGTGCGGCTGCTGAGGTGCTTGTGGCGGTTTTCGCGGACCGGGACAGCTATGCCTATGTCATGAGGCAGGGTGTCTTAAAGAGTGGGGCTGCTTTTCTGCCTCTGGACCCGGATTATCCGGAGGACCGGATCGACTATATTCTTAAGGATTCGGCTAGCAGGATCCTGCTTACGACAGGGGCCATTCTGGAAAGAAGAAAAGACCTTTTTGACCGGCTGGCAGCGGAAGGAATGATCATTCTGGATGCCAAAGCCCAAATTGAGGCTAATGCTGATGAGTTAAATGCTGATCTGGCTGCCAGGGCCGAGGCAGCCCGGCAGAATCTCAACCTGGCCCTGGATTATGACAGCCTGGCCTATGCCATCTACACTTCCGGCTCAACGGGCAGACCCAAAGGGGTTATGCTGACCAACCGGAACCTGGTCAACTTTGTGGATGATGATGTAAAGAACCGGGAGATCCAGGGTTTTACCAGGCGGGGCCGTGTCAGCCTGGCTATAGCGGCCCTTACCTTTGATGTTTCCATTATGGAAGAATTCCTGCCCCTGGCCAACGGTATGACAGTGGTTCTTGCCACCAAAGATCAGATTATGGATCCGGAGGCGATAGCCTCTTTGATCCAGGATCATCAGGTAGATATCATGACAAGTACCCCCAGCTACCTGTCTAACCTGATTGATATGGATGTATTTCTGCCGGCAGTCCGGAGGTTGAAGTCGGTGGATCTGGGCGCAGAAGCCTTCCCGCCGGCTTTGTTTGGGAAGCTGAAGGAGATCAATCCGGACCTCTATATCATGAATGGTTACGGACCCACGGAGGCTACCATCAGTTGTACCATGGAGGTCGTGGAAAGCGGGGAAAACATTTCCATAGGTGTGCCCAATGTCAATGTCCATGTCTGTGTGGTCAATGAAGATAACCAGCCCCTTCCCCTGGGGGAAAAGGGAGAACTGGTCATCCTTGGAGAGGGTGTTGGCCGGGGCTATATTGGTCTGCCGGAGCAGAACCGGAAGAGCTTTATAGAGCTTTTTGGTCACAGAGCCTATAAGAGTGGGGACCTGGCAAGGATTCCCGAAAATGGCCGGATCATCTTCCATGGCCGCCTGGATAATCAGGTAAAACTCAGAGGTCTCAGGGTAGAGTTAGGGGAAATCGAGGCTGCTATCCAGAGCTTCCCAGGGGTGGGAACTGCCGTGGTGAGTGTCATCAAGGAGCAGCAGGAGTATCTGGCCGCCTGGTTTACGGCGGAGACAAAGGTCGATATTGAAAAGCTGAAGGCCCATGTCCGCAAATATCTTACGGCTTATATGGTGCCCCAGGCCTTTATGCAGCTGGAGGAGATTCCCCTGACTGCCAATGGCAAGGTGGACAAAAAGGCCCTTCCCAGGCCGGAGGCGGCTGCCTTTGAACTGGTGGCCCCTGAAAATGAAAGAGAAGAGAAGCTTTTAGATCTGGCCAGAGAGGTTATTGGCACAGACAGGATCGGAGTTACCACAGATCTTTTTGAAGCAGGCCTTTCTTCCCTTGGTGCCATGCGGATGTGCAGTGAGATCCATTCGGCTTTCGGCAATGCCCTGAAGACCCCGGACCTGGCAGAAAGAAGTACGGTCCGTCAGCTGGCTTCCTACCTGGAAAAGACCGGAGGAGACAACGAGGGCCAGGAGGACTATGGGATCAGGGAACGTTATCCTCTGACCAAGACCCAGATGGGCATCTACTATGAGACTAATATCCATAGTGGGACTACCATTTACAATATTCCTTCCCTTTACAAACTGGATGAGTCTGTGGATATGGAAAGATTGGGACAGGCCATCGAAAAGGCTGTAGCCTGCCACCCCTATCTGCTGGTACAGATGACCGAGGACGAGGACGGCACCGTCTGGGCAGTCCGCAGGGATGAGGCTCCCTTTAAGGTATCTTTGATTAAGGCTGACCCCCCTGGTCAGGAGGACCTGGTCAGGCCCTTTGACCTGCTTTCCGGGGAAAGCCTTTGCCGGGCAGAACTCTACGAGGGACCGGCGGGCAAGTATTTCTTCCTGGATACCCACCATATCGTTTCTGACGGCGGGTCTATCGACATTATGATCCGGGACATCAATGAGATCTACCTGGGTCGGCCGGTCAGCAAGGAAAGTTACACCGGTTATGAGCTGGCCCTTGACGAGGAGAAAGCCCGGGGAGATTCCCGTTTTGAAGAGGCCAGGGACTGGTATGATCATATCTTCAAAGGCTGCGGCGGGGAGACCCTGCCGGTTAAGGACGGAAAGGATGAGGGACGGCATATAGCCCTGAAACGGACCTATGCCAGGACCGATGCTTCCCAGATCAGGGCCTACTGCGACGCCCGGGGCCTGACTCTGAATGCCTTTTTTACGGCGGCCTTCGGATTTGCCTTAAAGGCCTATACCTATTCGGAAAATGCTGTATTTACAACGATTTATAATGGCCGGAATGACCCCCGTCTTGCCGACAGTGTCGCTATGCTGGTTAAGACCCTTCCGGTCCTGCTGGAATGTGATCCCGGGGTCAGGACAGAGACCTTTATCTCTGACTGCCAGACCTTCCTCTTAAATTCCATGGCCCGGGATATCTATTCCTTTATGGAGATCCGCCAGGCCTATGATATCCAGGCTGAGATCATGTTTGCCTACCAGGGTGAACTGGAACATGGGGCCGAGATTGGGGGCAGGGAAGCAGAACTTACCATGCTGGACATTTCCCAGGCCAGGGCAGCTTTCGGCCTGGACCTTTCCCTGGACGGGGACCGGATCGTCTTTGACAGGGAGTATGATCCGGCGGTTTTCAGCGCTTATACCATGGACAACTTTTTAGAATTGCTGGACCAGGTATGCCAGGAAATGGTCCGCAGGGATAAACTGGGAGAGATCCGCCTGACAGACCAGAAGGAGGAAGAGGCTATCCGTAGGCTTCATGATACAGACTGGCCGGTGGAAGACCGGCCGGCCTACCGGCTCCTGCAGGATGCGGCCGATAAATATCCGGACCGGACGGCCGTCATCGCCTGTGACCGGAGTCTCAGTTACCGGGAGCTCAATGCCCAGGCTAATGCCCTGGGCCGGGCCTTGAAAAAGGCCGGAGCAGGCCCGGAAGGAAATCTGGGATCAAATGCCGGAGCAGGCCCGGAGGGAAATCTGGGCCGTAATGTCGAAGGCAGCCAGGAGGGAAATCCTGGAGGAAGTGCCGGAGCTGGCCTGGAGCAGAATCCGGGACCAGATGCCAGATCCAGTCAGCCAGCCAGGTCTATTGTTGCAGTTCTGGCAGACCGGGACAGCTATGCCTATGTCATGAGACAGGCTGTCTTAAAGAGCGGGGCCGCCTTCCTGCCTCTGGACCCGGACTATCCGGAAGACCGTATTGACTTCATCTTAAAGGATTCCGGTGCGGACCTCCTGGTGACCACCGGCCCTGTGATGGAAAGAAGAAAAGATTTATTTGAAAAACTGGCAGGGGAGGGGATGACCATCCTGGATGCCTTGGATATCCTGGAAGGCGCCTCCGGCCAGGACTATGACAATCTCAACCTCCAGGTGGACAGCCGGAATCTGGCCTATGTCATCTATACCTCCGGGTCCACAGGAAGGCCCAAAGGAGTTATGCTGACCAATCGGAACCTGGTTAACTTTGTGGATGATAATGAGAAGAATCGGGAGATCCAGGGCTTTACCAGGCGGGGACGTGTAAGTCTGGCCATAGCAGCCCTGACCTTTGATGTTTCCATTATGGAGGAATTCCTGCCTATCGCCAACGGCATGACAGTGGTCCTTGCCAGCAAAGACCAGATCATGGATCCGGAGGCCATAGCTTCATTAATTCTGGAATATCAGGTAGATATCATGACCGCTACCCCCAGTTACATGTCTAACCTGATCAGCCTCGATGTCTTCCTGCCGGCAGCCAGGACCTTAAAGACTGTGGACCTGGGAGCAGAGGCCTTCCCGCCTGCCTTATATGGTAAACTTTACAAGATTAATCCGGACCTTCACATCATGAACGGCTATGGTCCCACGGAGGCAACTATCAGCTGCACCATGGAGATCATCGACCAGGGAGAAGATATCACCATCGGTATCCCTAATGGAAATGTTCATGTGGCTACCATCGACCGGGATGGCCGCCTGCAGCCTCTCGGGGCCACAGGTGAGATGGTGATCCTGGGCCAGGGTGTGGGCCGGGGCTATGTGGGCCTGCCGGACAAGACCAGGGAAAGTTTTATCAGGATGCTGGGCCTGCCGGCCTATCGGAGTGGTGACCTGGTAAGGTTCAGAAAAGATGGGAAGATCGAATTCCACGGCAGGACCGACAACCAGGTAAAACTGAGAGGCTTAAGGGTAGAGCTGGGTGAGATCGAGCATGTGATGAACACCTATCCCGGCTTTAAGTCCAGTGTGGTCCGGGTAAAGAAGGATGCCTCCACAGAGTATCTGGCAGCCTGGTTTACGGCCGATAAAGAGATTGATCTTGAGGACCTGAAAAAACATCTTTCCTCCAGACTGACAGAATACATGGTACCCCAGGTATTCCTGCAGCTTGCAGAGATGCCCCTGACGGCCAATGGCAAGGTCGATATCAAGGCCCTGCCGGAGCCCCAGGCAGCGGAGGAACAGGAACTTGTTTTGCCGGAAAATGACCTGCAAAGGGGGATTCTGGAGGCCGTGGCCGAAGCTATTGGAACCGACAGGATTAGTATTATGGGAGACCTGTTTGCCCAGGGACTTTCTTCCCTTGGCAGCATTGTCCTCAGTGCAAAGCTGCTCCATCGCTTCCACCAGCCTATAAAAGTATCAGACATTTTCAAATACAGAACCATAAAAGACCTGGCAGACCTGATCAGCCATAAAGAAGGCCAGGATGGAGAGGGAGACAAGGGACATCCCCTGCAGGAGATGTATCCTCTCAGTATGACCCAGCAGGGTATCCTGGCAGACAGCCTTCTGTATGCGGGAAGTACAGTTTATAACATCCCCTATCTTTATAAGCTGGATGACAAGATCGTTTTGGAAAGGCTGAGGGCTGCCTTAGAAAAGACTGTGCTGGCCCATCCATACCTGCATATGACCATCGCCCAGACCGAGGATGGCAAGGCCGAAGCCAGGCGTCGGAAACCGGACCATGTTGAGATTCCCCTGCTGAAGGTTATGCCTTCCCAGGAGGAGCTGATCCGGCCCTATGACCTGCTTTCAGGAGAACCTCTTTACAGGCTGAGCCTCTTTGATACGGCGGAGGGCAAATATCTCTTCATGGATACCCACCATATCGTATCTGACGGAGTGTCCATCAATATCCTGTTGGAAGATATCAACAAGGCTTATGAGGACCAGGAGCTTGAGGAAGAGACCTATTCCGGCTTTGAATTCGCCCTGGATGAGAGCAGGGCCCGGGCTTCCGGTCAGCTGGAAACTGCCCGGAACTGGTATGACAGTGTTTGCCGGGGCTGCGAGCAGGGGACCCTGCCCCGCAGTGAAAACTGTAAGACGGATGAAACTTGTGCCCTCCGCAGGCAGCACGGGACCAGCAATGCCGGGGCTATAGTAGACTACTGCAGAAGGAAAGGCTTTAGCCTGAATGCCTTCTTTACCACAGCCTTCGGCCTGGCCCTCAAGGCCTATACCGGGTCGGAATCAGCCGTATTTACCACTATATATAACGGCCGCAGTGATCCCAGGACGGAACGGAGCGTCGCCATGTTTGTCAAAACCCTGCCTATTGTCATGGGAGGGAAGGCAGACCAGACTGTGTATGGGGCTGTGGAGGCAAGCGAAGATTATCTGATTCAGGCCATGGCTAACGATATTTTCAGTTTTGCCGAGATTAAAGAAGCCTACGGTATCAGTGCGGATGTTCTTTTCGCCTACCAGGGTGATTATGAGGAGGACCTGACCATAGGCGGCCTGCCGGCCAGAATCATGGACAGTTCCCTGTCCCAGGCCAAGTCCCCCTTCGGGATCGACCTTTATATAGACGGGGACCGGCTTCTTTACGAGGCAGAGTATGAGCCAGCCAGATACAGTGACTATACCATAGATGGATTTATTCGTATGATGGACCTGATCTGCGGTCAGATGACCAGTAAGGAAATGGTAAGAGACCTTGAACTGGTGGATGACCAGGACAAGGATAAGATTCTTAAACTCCACGATACAGACTGGCCGGTGGCAGACCGGCCGGCCTACCGGCTCCTGCAGGATTCTGCCGACAGGTATCCGGACCGGACAGCCGTCATCGCCTGTGACCGGAGTCTCAGCTACAGGGAGCTTAACGCCCAGGCCAATGCCCTGGGCCGGGCCCTGAAAAAGGCCGGGGCAGGCCCGGAGAGGAATCTGGGAGGAAGTACCGGGACAGGCCCGGAGCAGAATCCGGGAGGAAGTACCGGAGCTGATCCAGAGATGAATTTGGGAGGAAGTACCGGAGCGAGCCCGGAGGAGAATCTGGGAGGAAGTGCCGGGGCAGGCCCGGAGCAGAATCCGTTACCAGATGCCGGATCCGGTCAGCCAGTCAGTTCTATCGTTGCAGTCCTGGCAGACCGGGACAGCTATGCCTATATCATGAGACAGGCCGTCTTAAAGAGCGGGGCCGCCTTTCTGCCTCTGGACCCGGACTATCCGGAGGACCGGATCGATTATATCCTTGGGGATTCAGGCGCAAAGCTTTTAGTGACTACTGGCCCGGTTATGGCCAGGAGAAAAGACTTATTTGAAAGACTGGCAGGGGAGGGCATGACCATCCTGGATGCCAGGGAAATCCTGGAAGGCGCCGCCGGCCAGGACTATGACAATCTCAACCTCCAGGTGGACAGCCGGAACCTGGCCTATGTCATCTATACCTCTGGGTCCACGGGAAGGCCCAAGGGGGTTATGCTGACTAATCGTAACCTGGTCAATTTTGTGGATGATAATGAGAAGAACCGGGAGATTCAGGGCTTTACCAAACATGGCCCTGTAAGTCTGGCCCTGGCAGCCCTGACCTTTGATGTTTCCATTATGGAAGAATTCCTGCCCATCGCCAACGGCATGACAGTGGTTCTTGCCACCAAAGATCAGATCATGGATCCGGAGGCAATTTCTACGTTGATTCAGGACCATAGGATAGATATTATGACTTGTACCCCTAGTTACATGTCCAACCTGATCAATCTGGATATCTTCCGGCTGGCAGCCAGGTCCTTAAAGGCTGCGGACCTGGGAGCAGAGGCCTTCCCGCCGGCCTTATATGACAAGCTTCATAAGATTAATCCGGACCTTTATATTATGAATGGCTATGGGCCCACGGAGGCCACCATCAGCTGTACGATGGAGGTGATAGAAAGCGGGGAGGATATCACCATCGGTCTCCCCAATGCCAACGTCCATGTGGCTACCATTGACCGGGACGGCCGCCCGCAGCCACTGGGAGCCACCGGTGAGATGGTGATCCTGGGCCAGGGTGTGGGCCGGGGCTATGTGGGCCTGCCGGATAAGACCAGGGAAAGCTTTATCCGGATGCTGGGCCTGCCGGCCTACCGGAGCGGCGACCTGGTAAGACTTAGAAAAGATGGCAAGATCGAATTCCACGGCAGGACCGACAACCAGGTGAAGCTTCGAGGCTTAAGGGTAGAACTGGGTGAGATCGAGCATGTGATGAACACTTTCCCAGGTCTTAAGTCCAGTGTGGTCCGGGTAAAGAAGGATCCTTCCACAGAGTACCTGGCAGCCTGGTTTACGGCCGATAAAGAGATTGATCTTGAGGATCTGAAAAAGCATCTTTCCTCCAGACTGACAGAATATATGGTGCCCCAGGTATTCCTGCAGCTTGCAGAGATGCCTCTGACGGCCAATGGCAAGGTCGACACCAAGGCTCTGCCGGATATTTCCGCAGATAGGAAAGAGCGTAAAATCATAAAACCAGTAAGTGACCTGCAGCGGAAGCTGTGCGGCTTCTTTGAGAAGGCCTTGGAGATAGGGGAAGTAGGTATTACGGAAAACTTCTTTGAGCTGGGTGGAACCTCCCTCAAGGCGTCCCTGGTGCTCATGGCCGGCAGACTGGAAAAGCTGCCCTTCGTCTACCAGGATATCTTTAATTGCCCTACAGTAGAGGGTCTGGAGAAATTAATTCTGGAAAATGAGAAGAAGGGTCAGGCTCAGGGTGAAGGCCTGCAGCTGACAGAGCTTGCTCCAAAGCAGGAGAATGAAGCCCAAAAGGCCGACGGGGAAACTGTGGAAGAAACTGTGGGAGCCGGCCGGGAGACGGCCAGCCTGACTTGTCTTGCCTGCAACAGCAATGACCATCTGCAGGACCTTGAGTCCGGGGACCTGGGAAATGTTCTCCTGACCGGGGCGACAGGCTTCCTTGGCATCCATGTGCTTAGAGACTTGTTAATTCATACGGATGAGAAGGTCTATTGCCTCATGCGGGCCCACAAGGTCAACTCCCTCAAGAGGCTTGCCAGCATTTATTACTATTACTTTAATGAGTCCTGCGAGGAGGAATTCGGCAAGCGGATCTTTGTCATCGATGGAGACATTACCATGCCTGACAGCCTTAAGACCGCGGCCAGGGAAGATTTCAGGACCATCATTAACTGCGCAGCCTGCGTCAAGCATTTCGCGGATATTGACTTTCTCATGGAGGTTAATTTTAGAGGCGTGGAATACCTGACAGACATTTGCCTGGCAAAGGGCCTGCGGCTCATACAGACTTCCACCGTATCCGTGGGCGGGGATATTCCCGAGGACCACGAGGAGATCTGCCTGGCTGAGAACTGCCTGGACCTGGGTCAGGAAGTGAAAGCCAATGCCTATGTTTACACCAAATACCTGGCGGAAAAACATGTTCTTGAGGCAGTGGAAAAGAAGGGCCTGGATGCCAAGATCATCCGCCTGGGCAATCTGGCCAGCCGGTCCGCCGACGAAGAGTTCCAGATGAATTTCGCAACCAATAACTTTATGAACACCCTGAAGGCCTATGCAGTCCTGGGCTGCTTCCCTCAGACGGAGATGAGCCTGACCGATGAGTTTTCCTACATTGATGAGACAGCCCGGGCAGTGGTTCTCCTTTCAGGCACGGGCAGCCAGTTTACGGTATTCCATGCCTACAATTCCCATACCGTGGACATGGGAAACATCATCATGGCTATGAATGCCTGCGACATCCCGGTCAAGGTTGTGAAAGACAGTGAATTTAAAGAGAGGCTCAAAGAAGGTCTGGCCGACATGGAGATCAACAAATACCTGTCTCCCCTGATCAATTATGATCTGGCCGCCGGCCCGGTCCTGAAGGAAGTTGGCTCGGAAAACTTCTTCACCGTCAATGCCCTGTACCAGCTGGGCTTTGCCTGGACGATCACAGACATGGAATTCATTGAGAAGGCCCTGGAATACATGAAGGGCATGGGCTTCTTCGATTTTTAAAGAAAGGAACCTTGAAGGAAAGTACTTCAAAGAAGAAAATGTTGATTATTTTATTACCCTTTATCCTTTTACTTCTATGGAGTATGTATTTATTGAAGAGGCCCCATCACGAGGTCCGGATCACAGAGGTGACAGACACTTTTACAAAACAGAAGAAAACCAGTATCCTGGAAACCCCTTGAGGTGACGAGATTATGATTGAAATAAGCTTTTTCGCGGCAGAAGCAGTATTTACTGGAATCTGGCTGCTCTCCAGGCTGCTTTTGTGGATCAGGCAGGGAAAAATAAATTGGAAAAGGGAGGCAGCCCTGCTTCTGATGTATATCAATCTGGCAGTAATTATCCGCTATGTATTTTTCCCCAGGGACCTGGTCGACGGCCATGTACAGCCCCTGGTATTTGACCCGGCAACAGCCTGGCCCTTGCGGGTTAACCTCCTGCCCCTTGTCCATCTCTTCGATTATGACAATCTGAGGGACATGGTCTGGAATATTGCCGGCAATGGGGTCATGTTCGTCCCCACCGGAATTATCCTGCCTATTTTGTATAAAAACCTGGACAGCTTCTGGAAGACTTTACTTGCAGGAGCCGGCATATCTTTGTGTATCGAGATCCTTCAGCTGCCTTTTGCCTCAAGAGCTTCGGATATAGATGACCTGATTCTGAATACGGCCGGTGTGGTAGTGGGTTATGGGATTTATGCGGTGGCCAAAAGAATAAAAGGGTTCTTTTAATATTGTTGAAAAATAGATCATTGAATAAAATACCAGCTTCATGGGAATTATAGGAGGATATTATGAAACTATCACAAATACACCATATCGCCATCATCGTTTCAGACTATAAGCTTTCCCGGGATTTCTACGTGGAAAAGCTTGGATTCTCCGTTATAAGGGAGAATTATCGTCCGGATAAAAAGGACTGGAAGCTGGATCTCAGGCTGAATGATGCTACGGAACTCGAGATATTTGCGCCGGAAAATCCGCCAAAAAGGCCATCCTATCCGGAAGCCTGTGGACTCAGACATCTGGCTTTTCATGTAGAGAATATAGAAGATGTTGTTTCAGAACTGCAAGGGAAAGGCATTAAATGTGAACCAATCCGGACCGATACATTTACCGGGACCAAGATGACTTTTTTTGCCGATCCTGACGGCCTGCCGATTGAACTTCATGAGTAATTCTATTAGTAATCATTAACATTATTAGAGATATATTTAGGCTGTGATATTAAAAAGTATGATTAAATTAGACAAAGGGGAAATAGACAATCACAGGCAGTGAATTAGTGAAAAATATTTTATAGCAAAATGATTAGAACCAGTGTGATAGTCTTGTGATAAAACTTATGATATAGTAAGGCCGACACAGAGAAAACATATTCCAGGAGAGGAATACTAGTTTAAGGAGGACAAGATCATGAAAAAGAATAGAAAGTCTTTACTCGTTTTAATGATGGCAGCAATTATGACAACGACGGCGGCATGTGGAGGTGCAGCTACAGCACCTAAGTCCCAGGAGCAGACAACAGCGGCCCCAGTGGAGACGGCAGCGGCAGATATTGATCAGCTGGCCCAGTCACCGGACTGGGTAGCCAATCTTGAACAGGCCCAGACAGCCGACCAGCTTTTTGTAGTGGCAGGTGTGGGAGAGACCACAGCTTACGTATCCATGCATGAGAAGGACGATGACAATAACTGGCATGAGATCCTGACAACCCCTGGCTATATTGGAAAATACGGTCTGGGCAAAACCAAGGAAGGTGACGCTAAGACCCCGGTTGGCACTTATCATTTTACCAGAGCCTTCGGCATTGCAGATGACCCCGGATGCGCAGTTCCCTATTATAAGGTAACAGAAGATGATTACTGGTCCGGAGACCAGAGAGAAGGCTACCACTATAATGAGATGGTCAGCATTAAGGATTTCCCCGACCTGAACACAGAGGATTCCGAGCATCTGATTGAGTATACGGATCCCTACCAGTATTGCATCAACATCAACTATAATGAAGAGGGAGAAGCTGGAAAAGGCTCCGCCATCTTCCTCCACTGTTTAGGTCCCGCCAAACCTTATACCGGCGGATGTGTGGCTATCCCTGAGGAAGAGATGGTAACGGCCCTGCAGAATGTTGATGAGGATTGTGTCGTTGTAATTGACACCCTGGAAAAGATTGCACCGGATTACTACGATGACTGGGATCTGGGCCCCAAGACAGAAAGTGAAGAGTCAGCAGACCCTACCGAGTCAGCAGATTCCACTAGGTCAGCAGATCTTACCAAGTCAGAAGCCCCCACCGAGTCAGCAGACCTTATTATAGAGTATGGTAACTCCCAGTTATATACAATGGAGGATATGGATGCTGCAATGGATGTGATCCAGGACGAATTTTCCACTTGGAAGGGTTGTGAGATGCATAGTATCAGATATAGTTCTGATGACTGCAACAGCGAGGAGAACCTTAAGTGGGTAAACGGTCTTAAAGAGGGTAAAAACTACACCCAGTGCATCCAGTTCCTGACGGATTTCCATTCTCCTGTAGAGGAAGAGGACCTGAAGGAGACAGCCTGGGAGCCTGATACGGAATACAAGGATTACCAATGGACCCTGGCCCGGGCTCAAGGCGGTGACTGGGAGCTGGTAACCATGGGCTACTAGAATGACCAGGTGAATGGATCAGCGATGGAAGACAGACAACAGAGTTTGGCTGACCGGATGCATTCCATGGATTGGAAAAGGATTGGAAAAGATATTTAATTGGACATATTTCATGGATTTGGAAGATAACTATTTGATCGAACCGTATAATATGAATTGGATTTTATGTCAAATATAATGAGGCTGCCGCCCCGGGATGTGGAGACTGATTAAGAAGGTCTCCCAATTCGGGGCGGTAGTTTTGCTGTCTTAAGCTGGGCCAGGGAAATTTTCCCGGATTAGAGGCGGGAATCAGCTCATAAATTCCCAGATGATATTGACAAAACCTAAAACTATTGAATATTATAAGTTTTGCATTTACAATATAAAGGGACTATCGAGAATGGGCCCCCTATTACTGGGAAATAAATATATGATTTTGACATTTAGTATAAAAAGGAGACAGAACCATGCAGGATTATTCCTATAAGCCCCAGGGCGTTTGTTCAAGAAATATCACTTTTAGTATAGAGGATGGAAAGCTTCATAATATATCTTTTACCGGAGGATGTCCCGGTAATCTTTTAGCCATCAGTAAGTTGCTGGAGGGAGCAGAGGCTAAGAAAGCAGCTGCCCTGCTCAAGGGTAATGACTGCGGAGGAAGGGGAACTTCCTGTGCGGACCAGCTGGCCATCGCCGTTGAGGAGGCTCTTAAGGAGGCGGTTGAGCAGGAGGCTGAGAAAGCTGAAGCTGAGGGCTCTGAAGAATCTGCGGATTCCGAAGAAGCTGTAGACTCTGAAGAAGCTGTAGACTCTGAAGAAGCTGTGGACTTTGAAGAAGCTGTGGACTCAGTGGCAGTTTGAAAGCCCGGCTAAGACCCCAGGAGAAGTGGACAGGTATTATCGGAGGATACTTATGAATAATCACATCGTTGTTACCAAGTTTGGCGGCACATCCGTGGCAGATGCCACCCAGTTTTCCAAAATTAAAGAAATTGTCCGGGAGAATCCGGAAAGAAGGTTTATCGTGGTCTCGGCACCGGGAAAGCGTTTTCCAGGAGACCGGAAGGTGACAGACCTTCTGCTGGCCTGTTATAAAAAGGCAGAGGCGAGAGAGGACTTTTCTGCAGACCTTGACAAGGTCAGGGCCCGTTTTCAGGAGATTCTGGATGGATTACAGATTGATTTCCCCCTGGAGGAGGAACTAAAAAGCCTGGAAAAGTCTTTGGCTGAGGCTCCGGAGAAAGATTATACGGCCAGCAGGGGTGAGTATCTGACGGCAAAAATCATGGCGAAATATCTTGGATTTACTTTTGTGGACCCGGCCTGGTGTATCTGTTTTGACCAGGATGGCCAGCTGGATATGGCTATGACCAGCCGGACCGTGCGTGCCTCCCTCCTGCCTTTAAAGAGGGCTGTAATCGCAGGTTTTTACGGGGCGGATATGACCGGCAGGATCCATACCTTTGAGCGAGGGGGATCGGACATCACGGGAAGTCTGGCAGCCTGTGCTACGGAGGCAGATCTCTACGAGAACTGGACCGATGTCTGTGGTCTCTATGCGGCGGATCCCCGGATTGTGGACCATCCGGAAACGGTTTCCCATATGAGCTACCGGGAGCTGAGGACCCTGTCCTACATGGGAGCTTCTGTGCTTCACTCCGACGCAGTCCTGTCAGCCTCAGAGATGGAGATTCCCATCAACATCCGCAACACCAATAAGCCGGAGGATCCCGGGACCGTGATTATGCGCCATCTTCCTTCCGGTGTTGAAAAGAATCCGGTGACGGGTGTGTCCGGCAGAAAGGGCATGTCCGTGATCCAGATAGAAAAGGTTATGGTATCCGACGGGTCCGGCTTCAGTGCCTTGATGCTGGATATTTTAAAAACCCGGGCCCTGCCCTTTGAATACTGTCTGACCGGTATCGATTCCATTACCCTGGTCATCCGCAATGACCTGCTGGAGCCCTGCAAGGAAGACCTGCTGGAGGAGATTCGTACCACCCTCAATCCTAATTTTATCGGCCTTCGTGACAAACTGTCCCTTATTGCCGTAACCGGGGAGAAGGCGACAGAGGTCAGTGATGCCAATGTAAAGGTTCTGGAAAGACTGACGGAGGAGGATATCGAGATCGTTACCATCAACCAGGGGGCCGGCAAGCTCAACCTGCTGATCGGCGTTCCGGAGGACCGCTATGAGGATGCCATCCGGGCAATCTACGATTGCAGACAGACCCTGGCTAAGAAAAGCCATTAGCTTGCTTGACCTGGAAAGCCTGGATTGTTTTTGGGATTTTAGGACAAGATCTCAGGCAGGAATAAGGTATCTTAGTAAGTCTTACTTGTTTATGATATATTTTATTATAATAAAAATATAATGAAAGGCCCCGGGTCAGGGGCCTGCAGAGGAGTCCTCCAATGCTTGCTTTTGTGTGGCATTGGGGGCATTTTCTTTTTGGCTTACGACCGATCATGCTGGATTTGATTTCCCTGGCATGGGCAAAGCAGGCAGATTTATTGTAAAATACATAGTTTTAAAGTATTATTTATGGTAAGTTTTGTTGATAGTAATTTTTCAGGTTAAAGATAGATGTGAAGATGGGTGCAGGAATGGACCTTTTACCGGGAAGCCATGGCTGCTGTCCGGGAGAGTTTTGACGAAAAGCTGGGACCACCTGGACCAATTGATGGAAGAATTTCAGTGCATATCCATTGGATCTGATGGCAGAGTTGTAAGGAGTTTTTATGAATACAAGAGAAGAAAATGGCTTAATCTACATATATCTGGAGGGCAGGATCGATTCGGAGAATGCCCATGGTCTGGAGCGGGAGATCATGGATCTGATGGATGCCAATCTGGACAGGCAGCTGGCCTTTGACGCTTCTGGTCTTGACTATATTTCCAGTGCGGGACTCCGGGTCCTGCTGAAGGTCAGGAAGAGGATGGACCATCCTCCGGTAATCCGGGAAGTATCCCTGGAACTTTATGATATTTTTGAGACCACCGGCTTTACGGATATCCTTGAGGTAAGGAAAAAACTCAGATCCATTTCCCTGGAGGGCTGTCCGGTGGTTGGCCGGGGAGGCAATGGTATCGTTTACCGCAAGGATGCTGAAACCATAGTTAAGCTTTATAATCCTGGAACTGCCCTGGATAAGATAGAATATGAGAAAAAGTATGCCAGGGCCGCCTTTCAGGCCGGTCTTCCCACGGCCATCTCCTTTAATACGGTGAAGGTGGGAGACCAGTATGGGATCATGTTTGAAATGCTGGATGCCAGGACCGTGGGTCAGATCATCAAAGTTATTCTTCCCCAGTTCCGGCCCCTGGCTGACCGCCTGCCGCTGATGCTTGATGGCCTGGGACTTTAGGCTGTCTTCAGCAATGTTCTCAGATGCGTCTTCGGCCCTGACCGTGATTGAGGCGGAAGGTTTTGAAGGATAGGAAGGGTAAAGCTATATTAATTGGATATCATACAGACCTGGAGTTTATGAATATCCAGGAAGAAAGGGAGAAAAAACATGAGGAAAAAGAATCATTCTAAAAGCCGCAGGAAGAAAAAACCAGTCTTTTCCGGGAGTTATACTTATGCTTATGTCCTGCTTGCAGCCATATTACTGCTGTCTGCCTTTGTCCTGACCGGCCTGGAAGGGGAAGGAAGGGAAAGGACTGCTTATACAGGCAAAGATATTTATGGAACACTTTATGCTGATATTGAAGATGAGGATGAGATAGAGCAGATTAAAATGAGAAAGAAAGAACAGGAGAAGAATAAAAAAAATCCTGCCGTAGACCAGATGACGGAAGGTCAGGAAAAGGACCAGACTAAGGGTCAGGAGGCGACCAGCCAGCCAGGAAGTCAGGAAGCGACCAGCCAGCCGGAAAGCCAGCAAGCCACCAGTCAGCCGGAAAGCCAGCAAGCCACCAGTCAGCCGGAAAGCCAGCAAGCCAGCAGTCAGGCGGACAACCCGGATCCTGACCAGCCTGTTGAACAGCCGGATTCCTATGAGATTCATCTGCTGCTGGATTCTGGCCAGGTTTTGGATGGGAATGGACTTTTAAAGAAGGAGATCTGTGATCTGTTTAATGTGAAAAAAGATTATAAAAGCTTCGCTTTAGCCTACTATGAGACAGCGGACAGACTTTTTAACCAGGAGGGCTGGATTAACCGGATCCGGATGAGGGAGGATAAGCCGAAAAAAGATTATAAGATCACCTTTAAAAAACGATATCCGGTTGCAGGTGAAGATGTCAATGCCGCTATGAGCCAGGCCAGGTCGGAGGGCTTCGACAAGGCTGACCAGGATTGGGAAAGCCAGGTGGAATGGAATTATTCCAGTATGGTCCTAAGCTTTTCCGCTGAGGCCAGTGGGGCTACAGAAGGCCTTCAGACCATGGACCAGCTGGCCCTGGAGGATGCCCTTGCCATGTTGAGGGAGAATATGCCCGAAAAGGAGCAGAACTGGAAGTCTCCTTTATGGGGCCTTAATACACTCCAGACCGCCGGGGAGGCCGGGCCGGTCAGATTCAAGCGATATACAGGAAGATTCCAGGATGCGGAGCTGGATATTGAGGTCTGGACTCTGACAGATCCGGATGGAATTAGCAGTCACTATATCACGGAGCTTTCTTTTAAAGAAAAAGATTATAATAAGGCTGCCGGCATTCGTAAAGCTCTGATCGAAGACCTGAAAGTCCAGGGCCTTTTATTGGAACAGGACGGCCTTAAAACCCAGCATATTTTAGATCTTTATTTTCCTCTTAATTAGGGAATGAGAAGGTCAATCTGCCCTTTTGTCAGGAAAAACTGAGGCAGGGAAGTGGGGAAGGCTGGCTCTTAGTCAGGAATATACAGGGCCTGCAAGCTGCCTTTGTCAGGAAGAGAGGAGAAAAGGATGATGAATCAGCCCTTTGTGAAGATAGATTTACACGGATTAAGACAGGAGGAGGCGGTCCGGGTCATCGATAAGGCCTTGAAACAGGCCGGGCCGGGTGTTTATCAGCTGCAGTTGATCCATGGTTACCACCGGGGGACTAGTCTTCGGACCATGATTTATGACTTTTACCAGTCAGATCCCAAGGTCATCAGGGTTATGCCAGGCGACAATCCGGGGATTACCCTGTTGGTATTAAAGGATCTTTATTGAAAAACAGGCAGCAGCCGGCTGGAAAGCAGGAGAACTAACCAGCCGGCCGGGTGGCCTCTTTAGATTTTCCTGGATAAAACTACTTGAAAATGAGAGAATAATATCATTTTGTCTCATTTTCAAGGCTGGTAATCTAATTTCTAATTGATTAATTCCTTATCAACAAGTAATATATAAGAGGGATTGCGGACATTTTTATTGGCCGCAATGAAAAGGGTTTTTAATGGGTATAAGGAGGTAAATTATGAAGATTACTATTTTAAACGGAAGTCCCAGGAAAGAGAACACAGCTGCTCTGGTTGAAGCTTTTAAAGAAGGTGCCGAGGCAGCGGGTCATGTGGTGGATATCCTCCATGTGGGCAGGATGAAGATTGCAGGATGTCTTGGCTGTGAGTACTGCCATGGTAAGGGCGAGGGCAAATGTATCCAGAAGGACGATATGGAAAAGGTGATGCCGGCATATCTCAACAGTGATATGGTTGTATTCGCATCTCCCATCTATTATTTTGATATGACAGCCCAGCTGGCTGCCGCTATCCAGAGAGTATACTGTATCGGCAAGCCTGCCAAGGCCACAAAGGCAGCCCTGCTGCTGAGCTCCGCTTCTCCCAATCCCTTTGACGGTGCCATCGCCAGCTATAAGGGAATCTGTGCCTTCACAGGTATTGAGAATGCCGGTATTTTTACGGCTGCAGGAGATGAGAATAAGAGTGAGGCAAAATTAGCGGAGATCCGTGACTTTGCAAAAACTCTTTAAGAGCCGCCTGAAAATAGTTCGCTAAAAGAAGTAGGAGAATTAAGCCTGAGGGACCATTTCCCTTGGGCTTTTTTATTCATGAAACATAGGTATGCAATATAATGGCATATTTATGAAAAAAACCAGCTGAATATCTGTGGGGATTGAAGGATGATTATTGTCAGAATCACCTGTAGAAGGGTCTGCAGCAAACAAGGATAAGGATGTACAAGACAAAAAATACCATAAATAACAAGATAATATACTGCGTTATTAACATTATTTCTTGAATATTTAAGTTAATTAGTGTACAATTTTAACAACTGTACCACATTATTTTTTACCTAAATCTGAACATTAAAGAGGAGGTTTTTTATGAAGAGATTAGTTGCTTTATTATGTGTGTGCCTGCTCAGCCTTGGCTGTTTAGCCGGCTGCGGTGGTGGCGGCGGCGGAGCTGATGAAGATGTCGTCAGGATTGGTGTTTTTGAGCCTGCTTCCGGTGACAACGGTGCCGGCGGCAAGCAGGAGACTCTCGGTGTCCAGTATGCCAATAAAGTACAGCCGACTGTACAGATTGGCGACAAGGAGTACAAGGTTGAACTGGTAACTGTAGATAATGAGTCTGATAACTCCAAGGCTGTTACGGCAGCCCAGAACCTGGTTTCCCAGGACGTATCCATCGTTCTCGGCTCCTATGGTTCCAGTGTATCCATCGCTGCTGCTGACGTATTCGCAGAGGCAGGTATGCCTGCTGTTGGTATCACATGTACCAACCCACAGGTTACAGCAGACTGTGAGCAGTATTTCAGAATCTGCTTCCTGGATCCCTTCCAGGGCACGGTTCTTGCCAACTATGCTTATGAGAATGGCATGAGAAAGGCTTACTGTCTTTCCAAGCTTGGAGATGACTATTCTGTAGGTCTTGTAAACTACTTCGTAGAAGCCTTCAAGAAACTTGGCGGAGAGGTTGTTGAGGAGCAGTTCCCTGACAAGAACTCTGACTTTACTTCTTATGTAGCTAATGCAAAGAAGGCCGGCTGTGACGTATTCTTCAGCCCTGTATCCACAGAGGCAGCTGCTCTTATCGTTGACCAGGCTGAGGCCCAGTCTCTTGGCATGCCGATTCTTGCAGGTGATACCTGGGATTCCAACGTTATCACAAGTGCCGCAAAGGGTAAGAATGTTGAGATCGTTGTAACTACCTTCTATCAGGAGGGTGGTAATCCTGAATTTGATGAGGGAGTTAAGAAGTGGTTTGAGGAAGATAAGGATGCCAAGACCAACAACGGCGGCAACACAGACCTGGCAGCTGTTACAGCCATGGGTTATGATGCTTACTTTGTAGCTCTTGAAGCTCTCAAGGCAGCTGGTTCCACTGATCCGGCAGATGTACTTGCCGCACTTCCGACCCTGAATGTAACTGGCCTTGTATGCGGAGATGTTTCCTTCAACGAGACAGGCGATGCCAACAAGACAGAGGCATTCGTTAAGAAATGCAACACAGAAACAGGAACCTGGGAATTCATTAAGAAGCAGTCTGCTGAATAATTATTTTCCAAGGATGTTTCGTGTTCTTTGATGACAGTTTCACATGACACGCAGCGGGAGGCCTCGCGGCTTCCCGCGCTTATTTATAAGAAAGAATAGTATTATGGGATTATTACATACATGGTTTCCTTATATACTGGCAGGTATCGCTGTCGGTGGACAGTATGCCCTGATCGCCATTGGTTACACCATGGTTTACGGCATACTGAGACTGATCAATTTTGCCCATGGTGATGTATTTATGTGGTCCGGACTCATCATGGTTTACCTGGTTACAGTGCTGCCCCTGTGGCTGTCTGTGATTTTGGTTATTCTTTTTGCCATACTTCTTGGAACGACAATAGAGCGGGTAGCCTACCGGCCACTTCGAACCGCTCCCCGAATGTCCATTATGATTTCCGCCATTGGTGTATCCTATCTGTTGCAGAATTTTGCACTTTACATCACTGGTGGACTGACTAAGACATATCCGGCTATCAGCTGGCTGCAGAAGACAGTTACCATCGGTTCTGCGACAACCAAGATGGTTACTCTTATTACACCGGTGCTGACCCTGGTCCTTGTTTTCCTCCTGGTTATGCTCATTAAGCACACCAAGATTGGAATGGCCATGAGGGCTGTTTCCCGTGACTTTGAGACTTCTTCCCTGATGGGAATTGATATTAACAGGGTAATCACGGTTACCTTTGTCATAGGCTGCGGTCTGGCTGCAGTCGGTTCCATCCTTTACTTTTCCAACTATACGGGCATCAACCCCATGTCCGGCGCCATGCCTGGACTGAAGGCATTCGTTGCCGCCGTATTCGGAGGAATCGGCTCGGTTCCCGGAGCGGTTTTAGGTGCCTTTGTTATAGGTATCTGTGAAAACCTGATCAAGGGTGCGGGATGGACTACCTTCTCGGATGCTTTCACCTTTGTCCTGCTCATCGTTATTCTGATGGTTAAGCCTACAGGATTATTTGGTGAGAAGAATCTGGACAAGGTATAGGAAGGAGGGCATCATGAACAAGAATACCAAGGTTGCTCTCTCGACCATATGCATTATTTTGTTTATGGCATTCGTTTATTTCGGGGATATGTGGATACGGCCGGGATCCAGCATGAAGATGCTTATTACCGTAATCGAAAAAGGTTCCATCTATGCCCTGGTTGCAGTTTCCATGAATCTGCTTAATGGTTTTACGGGTCTCTTTTCCCTGGGCCAGGCCGGTTTTATGCTGATTGGTGCCTATACTTATGCCATATTTACCATTCCTGCCGCTTCCCATGATTCAGTTTACCAGTATTTTAACGGCGGCGTAATCAAGTGGTCCATCGTTGAGATTCTTGAGGGCAAGCTGGGAATCGTGGGCCATTATCTGGGCATGTTTATCCCCATTTTACTGGCAGGTCTTGTGGTAGCCCTGATCGGCTTTCTGATTGGTATCCCTGTGCTGAGGTTAAAATCTGACTACCTGGCAATTGCTACCTTAGGTTTTGCTGAGATTATCAGAGCCTTTTTCCAGTGGAATACCTTGGGACCGGTTACCAATGGTTCTAACGTTCTGAGAAAATATACAACCTATAAGAATGCTATTTTCCCTGTTCTTGTTGCGGGAATATCCATTGCTATTTTACTGCTGCTGATTAATTCTACCTATGGACGTGCCTTCCGGGCCATCCGTGATGACGAGATCGCGGCGGAAGCTATGGGTGTCAACCTTTTCCGTCATAAGGAAATGTCTTTCGTCATCTCTTCATTTTTTGCGGGTATCAGCGGAGCCCTGCTGGCCATGTTCCAGACGACCATCAGTGCGACTCCCTTTACTACAGTAATGACCTATGAGATCCTGCTGATTGTTGTTATCGGCGGTATCGGGTCTGTCACCGGATCCATTTTAGGAGCCTTCCTCTTTACGGCGGCTTCCGAGTGGTGGCTGAGAGGTCTGGATTCAGGCCGCTGGCTGGGTATATCCTCTGACCTGATGAGACCGGGCTTCCGTAAGGTAGTCTTTGCCATCCTGATCATGCTGATCGTACTGTTCTACTCCCGGGGTATCATGGGAGATAAGGAGTTCAGCTGGGAAGGTTTTATCGCCTGGTGGAAGAGACTTCCCGAGACCATCAGAACCTGGCCCAAGAGACGTAAGGCAGCCAGGGCGGCTAAGAAGGATGCAAGAGATGCCAAGTCAGCTGCCAGAGCCAGGGAAAAGCAGGGGAAACAGGAAAGTGCAGACAAAAAGCTTTCGGGAGAGGCTCTCTTTACTCCTCTGCCCATGGCTGACCACGTCATTGTATTTGATAAGGAGGGTAAGTAATGGACAAGAGACAAGTCGTACTGAAGCTCTCCGATATCACCATGCAGTTTGGCGGTGTCGTTGCTGTTGATAATTTGAATCTGCAAGTACATAAAAATGAGATTGTAGGTCTCATCGGTCCTAACGGAGCCGGTAAGACCACAGCCTTCAACTGTATTACAGGAGTGTATGAGCCCACCAATGGCTCCATTGAGATCAATGGGGATGTTGTCATAGAGAACTATCCCAAGGGAAAGATGAAAGACGCCTACAAGGGTCATAACCAGGGAAAATATACCAGGTCCCTGACTATGCTTCCCGATAAGGTAACCAAGCTGGGTGTGGCCCGTACCTTCCAGAATATCCGCCTTTTCAAGGGAATGACAGTTCTGGAAAATGTTATGGTAGCCATGCATATGAACCAGACGGAGTCTGTCTTTGCGGCTACTTTCAGGACAAAGAAGGCCCGGGCCACGGAAGAGGCCATGCGGGAAGAGGCCCTGGAGCTTCTCAGGGAAGTTGATCTTCTTGAAAACAAGGATGATCTTTCCACCTCTCTGCCTTACGGCAAGCAGAGGCATCTGGAGATTGCCCGTGCCCTGGCTACCCATCCGTCCATTCTTCTGCTGGATGAGCCGGCTGCCGGCATGAATCCCCAGGAGTCCGATGACCTGATGCGGTTTATCGGCCGGATCCGTGACCAATTTGACCTGTCCATTTTGATGATTGAGCATCATATGCAGGTTGTCATGGGTATCTGTGAGCATATCTACGTACTCAATTACGGCGGTCAGATCGCAGACGGAACACCGGAAGAGATCCAGGCTAATCCTGCAGTAATAGAAGCATATCTGGGAGGCGATGAATAATGTTGGCAATAAGAAATCTGAATGTACATTATGGCGGCATCCACGCTCTCAGAGGCATTGACATCGACGTTCCGGACGGTAAGATTATTTCCCTGATCGGTGCCAACGGTGCCGGTAAATCCACCACACTTAAGTCTGTCATGGGCCTGGTTGCCAAGTCTGACGGCCGGGTCTACTGGGATGATACGGAGATCACTTCCCTGAAAACCAAGGATATCGTTTCCCATGGTATCATACTCTGCCCTGAGGGAAGAAGGATCTTCCCTGATCTGACTGTGGATGAGAATATTGCTGCCGGCGCTTATTTAAGAAAAAACAAGGCAGAGATTGCCAAAGACAGAGACTGGGTCTACAGCCTTTTCCCGAGACTGTCAGAGAGAACCTGGCAGCTGGGGGCCACCCTTTCCGGAGGTGAGCAGCAGATGCTGGCCGTTGCCCGGGCCCTCATGTCCAAGCCCAAGCTTCTCATGCTGGATGAGCCTTCCCTGGGACTGGCACCCCTGGTAATCAAGGATATCTTTAAGGTAATCCAGAAGATCAAGGAAGATGGTGTAAATATCCTCCTGATCGAGCAGAATGCCAAGGTTGCCCTGGATATCTCCGACTACGCCTATGTTATGGAGACCGGAGTCATCACCATGGCAGGTCCCGGCAAGGCCCTGCTCAATGACCCGAGAGTCCAGCAGGCTTACCTGGGCGAATAGGAGAATCCGCTCTTTGTGACCTGCAGTAATTTCAAATGTTAAAAAATATCCCCTTTCGGAAGAACAGGTTTATCAGGTATCCTGTCCGGCTGAAAGGGGATTTTTGGATGATTATAACAAAAAAGCATAAGCCGGGAAGGACCATAAAAACAAATCTCCCGGTACTGGTTCTGGCGGTCGCCGGGCAGTGACGGCCCAGTCAGTTAATTATATAAATATAAAATACAGGTATTTGAAATACCCTGTTTACATAGAGAATTCATATGTTATATAATGAAACAGTGTGATAAAAACAGCAAGAAAGTTATGATTTATAAAAGTTTTTATCATTTAAATATTTTTAGGAGGCTATTGTTATGACTGTACTTTATGTGATACTTGGAGTGATCATGGTCATTGGCGGCTTTGTCTGTATGGCTTCGCCGGTGGCAACCCTGCTTTATACAGGTTACTACATCGGTATTCTTATGCTGGTCTACGGTGTCCTGGGTATTATCCGGTGTGCCAAGTATAAGGGAGATGTCCTGGACTGGGTCATGAATATCCTGGCCCTGATCGTCGGCATTTTTGCCCTGATAAGACCTGGAAGCACCCTGGTATTTGATGCTTTGATGATCTTTGCCCTGGCCGCTTACCTGGTGATTCAGGGTGTAGTCCATATCGTTCTGGCTTTTAAATCAAAGAAGGTCAACAGTAAATGGTTCTGGATGCTGCTGGTAGGTATTGTCAGCCTGGTCATGGGTATTTACTTATTTATCAATAAGGATGTGGCCGCCGCCACAGTGGGTATGCTGATCGGAATCTGTTTCATTGAAGCGGGAATCAGTACCATCACCATGGCTCTGGCCATCCACGATGTCAAGGGCCGTATCAAGGACATTTTCCATTAGGGGAAAATGTAATTACAAAATCAGCTGCCAAGGAGGAATGACCAATGGGTATCAGGAAATATTTGAAGTATCTGCGTGATTATTACCGGGAGAGTAAGGGAACCTTTATCTTTTATTCCATCCTGCGGGTACTGGTTATCCTCACGATGATCCGATGTATCTTTACGGGTAATTACCAGAGTGCGGCACTTTGTGTCCTTTCCCTCTTTCTTTTCCTGCTTCCTGCTTTCCTGCAGGATAAGATGCAGGTGACCATACCGCCCGTATTCCAGGCTATTATTTTCGGTTTTATCTTTGCAGCGGAGATCCTGGGAGAGGTGAATCATTACTATGTCCGCATCCATGGCTGGGACACCATGCTGCACACCATGAATGGTTTTCTGTGTGCCGCCATCGGTTTTTCCCTGGTATATCTGCTCAACCGGACCAGTGAGAATATTAACTTGTCGCCCTTTTATCTGACCCTGGTGGCCTTCTGTTTTTCCATGACCATCGGAGTCCTCTGGGAGTTTTTCGAATTTGCCATGGATCAGTTTTTCTTCCTGGACATGCAGAAGGATTTTATCGTTAAGGAATATGGGTCCGTAACCCTGGACCCGGCCCAGATGGGAACACCCATTCATGTGAAGGACATTACGGAGACGGTGATCCACACCCTGTCCGGCCAGACCTACACCATAGAGGGCGGTTACCTGGATATCGGTATCCTGGATACCATGAAGGACCTGCTGGTTAATCTGGTGGGGGCTGTGGCTTTCAGTATCATCGGCTATTCCACCTTGAAGTTCTCCAAATCGTCCAAGGTGGCGGACAGCCTGATCATAAAGCCAAAGAAGAAGGAATAAGCTAAGCTAGCATCACCATGGCAGGACTCATGTCCGGCTATGGTTTATGCCAGGAGAAAATGGTATATATCCATATAAGAGAGGCGCCCCTTTTACGGTCTGCCCTGCTTTTCCGGGCTGGACCGCAATTGGGACGCCTCTCTCGTTTTTTTTATTATTTAAGCTTTGCTATTTCAAAATGATTTTTGGCAGCATGGCGGGCCGTGGATTCATAGAGCTTTTTCCTAATACAAGGCAAAGCGTTAATAAAATCCTTGCCGGGACTTTGCCAGGACGAGGCAAAAGACCTTGGGACCAGAGGAAGCCTGCCGGAATAATTTTAGAATATTTTTTCTTCTCTTGTTATCTTTGTTAAGAAATGTTTATAAAGTCTTGAAAAAGAAGGTATTTATCAGTAATATGGGGGCAGGAGATGGCATAGTCTGACAGGCTTTGCCCAACTGACCATATTTATATTATAGTAGTCCTGGTGAAGAAAGACCGGACTAGAGACAGGTAAGGAGGAAATGTTATGTGGTTCTGGCTTGCTTTGGGGTCGGCAGTGTTTGCGGCCCTGACATCGATACTGGCCAAGATAGGAATAGAAAATGTTGGCTCCAATCTGGCGACGGCCATCCGGACTATGGTGGTCGTGATCATGGCCTGGGGTATGGTCTTCCTGACCCACCAACAGACCGGTTTCAAAGATATCAGCAGTAAAAGCTGGATTTTTTTGATCTTGTCAGGCCTGGCGACGGGAGCCTCCTGGCTCTGCTATTATAAGGCATTACAGATTGGCGATGCCTCCAAAGTGGTGCCTGTGGATAAGCTTTCCGTGGTGATTACCCTCCTGCTGGCCTTTGTCTTTCTTCATGAAGAATTTACCATCAAGTCCCTCATAGGCTGTGTCCTGATCGGGGCCGGGACTCTCTTCATGGTCATTTAACCGGAACCTGGATTTCGGTGTTTATATTATTTTTACTAATATTTTGTTGCTTATAATAGAGAAGGTGAGCTGGACTGGCTACCCTGCTGATGGCGGGATACAGATGTATCTCCCCGTATATTCAGCAGGGCGGCCTTTTTTAGTGGGAAAACAGGTTTAGTATATGGTCTGGAATAAATCATATAAATACATTTATTCTGTCTTCTGACCTTTACAGGTTTGGGAAATTATGAAAGGGAAAAACCAATTCCTCTATACAGGTAGACACTAAAAAATAAATCCAATATAATATAAATGACTAATTTTTTATTTACTATTGACTATGCTAAATAACCAGGAGGGCTATATGATTCCTGTACCAAAATTATTCAGAAAAACAAAAACCGTCAGAGGAATTCAGGCATATATGGAGGATGCCTTTAATGAAGTCCTCCACACTACCCTCAATCCTGCAGGACCCGGTGCCATCCGGATCCATCTGATTCCACCGAAGAAGGAAGAGGATGCCTTGAATCCCAGTGTGGCCATAATCAATGGCGCGGATATTGTGCCGGTGAACTTCGCCTGGGCTGTCATGCTGGCTGAGATGATCCGCCAAACAAATTATTATGACGGCCGGGAGATCGGGGAGGAGGAGATAGAGAAGATTCTCCTCCAGGCCGGTGAAAATGTGAAAAAGGTCATGCCCATTCTAAGCAGGAAGCGGATTAAGAATGATATGCGGACCATCTATGAGACCATCCGGCAGATTGCCTACCGGGAGGAGGTTACGACTGATGTTTATTATATGAATATAGGAGACTATGCCGAATATATGACAGCCCCCCACCGTATGGATCTGATGGTCAGTGCCATGACAAAGAATGGCAGCTGGCACTGTAACCAGAAGTGTGTCCACTGTTATGCGGCTGACCAGACCTTGTCAGAGGAGGAGGAACTGTCCACGGAAGAATGGAAGGCTATTCTCGATAAATGCCGGGCTGTGGGTATCCCCCAGGTGACCTTTACCGGTGGAGAACCGACCATGAGGGAGGATCTCTTTGAATTGATCGCCTATGGCCGCTGGTTTATCTCCAGGCTTAATACCAACGGCATCAAGCTGACCCGGGACTACTGCCGGTCTCTGCGGGAGGCGGACCTGGACAGCCTGCAGATCACTTTTTATTCCCAGGATCCCCAGATCCATAATCAGCTGGTGGGAGCCGACCGCTTTGACCAGACTGCCCAGGGAATCGACTATGCCCTTGAAGCAGGGCTTTCTGTCAGTATTAATACACCCTTATGCACCCTGAATAAGGATTATGTAAAGACCCTGGAATACCTGCACAGCAAAGGTATAATCTATGTCACTTGCTCCGGTCTTATCACCACCGGTAACGCTGCCCTGGAAGCATCTGAGCGGTTGCAGCTGACCAGCCAGGAGCTGGAGAATATTCTCCGGGACGCTGTCGCCTACTGTAATGAGAAGGGGATGGAGATCGCCTTTACTTCCCCGGGCTGGATCAGACAGGAGGTTTTTGATGAGTTAAATATCCAGTCGCCTTCCTGTGGAGCCTGTCTTTCCAATATGGCCATTACGCCGGGAGGAAATGTGGTGCCCTGTCAGAGCTGGCTGTCTGACAAGCCCCTGGGCAATATGCTCAAGGACGACTGGGAATCCATATGGGAGAGCCAGACCTGCGTGGAACACCGGAACTATTCAGCTGATATGACGGGCGAGTGCCCACTCAGGAGGTATTGCCGATGACCTGTATCATGAAAAATAAGATAAAGTATGTGCTTTTGATGGTGGCAGCCCTGCTTCTTCTCTGTTTTCCCGCAGTAGGGGCAGAAGCGGAGGCCACTGATGAGATTAAAGATTTTACAATTACGGTGGATGTCAAGGAGGACGCCAGTCTTCAGATGACCTACCACATAGACTGGGAGGTGCTGGATGATTCCATCGGCCAGCTGGAATGGATCGATCTGGGAGTGCCCAATAGTCATCATGAAAACATCACTCCTCTCAGCGGCAACATAGACCATATCGAGGATAATGGCAGCAAGCTTGCCATCTATCTGGACCGGGGCTATGGGGAAGGAGAGACCGTCAGTCTGGACTTTTCCATGGACCAGGATAACATGTACCAGATTGATAAGTATACGGAGGGAGAGACCGTATACAGCTTTACCCCCGCCTGGTTTGACTCCATGGACGTGGACCAGCTCACCATCCGCTGGAATGGGGACAAGGCCATTTCCTGGCAGCCGGACTGCCTGCAGGAGGATGGATACCTGGTATTTAACGGCTATCTGCCGGCGGGCGAGAAATATACCATGTCCGTGACTTATCCCAATGAAGCCTTCGGTTTTTCCGTGGACCGGCAGGCAGGCAGTGGGGATAGTGATAGTGAGGATGCAACCTCTGATGCAGGTTATATCTTCCTGGGACTGGCCTTCTTTGCACTCATGGTTGGAGTACCGGTGTATATGGTATATAGGTTTATCCGCTGGATTATAGATGGCCTCAGTTTCGGATTCACGGGATCCACAAAGGAGGCCACAGAGAAAAAGATTACCAGGACTAAGATCGAATACTATGAAACATGCCCGGGCTGCGGTGCTCCCCGGGAGGAGGGCAAGGACAAATGTGCCTACTGTGGCCGCAGCATGATAAAGAGCAAGGAAGTCGTTGAGGAAAACCAGATTGAACATCCGGAGAAATATAGCAGGAAGGGTACCTACCCCTATGGGAATTCAGGGAACACCTTCATCAATGTCAATGTGGTGAATGTACCAGTATCCCGGCCCAGGTCTTCCTACAGGCCTCATTCCAGACCTTCTTCCGGTTCTGGCAGGGGCAGGTCTTCCGGCGGATCTTCCTGTGCCTGTGCCTGCGCGTCCTCCTGTGCCTGTGCCTGCGCTTGTGCCTCCTCGGGACGGGCCGGCTGCTCGGTGAAGGATTTCTATAGGGATAGTATCCACAAGGGACGGATCCGGGTTCAAAGCGGTGAAATTACATCTTCTGCCCAGGCAGAAGAGAAGCTTTAGAAAAACTTCTTTTGAAGTGGGGGAGGAAGAAAATGGTGAAAAGGATATTTGCTATGTTGGCAATTACTCTATTAGGAACCGGTTTGATCACCGGGTGTAATAATAGTTCTATGAATGTAAAAAATGAGGAGATTAAAGATAGCAGTGCCACTGCTGATAAGGAAGAATCTCTGGACAGCCAGGCAGTGACCGAAGAACTGCCCTGGTGGAAAAAGGTGAACGCCTATGAGATTTATGTCAAAAGCTTCAAGGATTCTGACGGTGATGGCCAGGGGGATATCAAGGGTATCACAGAGGAGCTTGATTACCTGGCCTCCCTGGGTGTGGGTGCCATCTGGCTCACCCCGGTCTACAAGTCTCCCCAGGCCGACAATGGCTACGACATTGCAGACTACTACCTGCTTGACGAGACCTACGGAACCATGGAGGACATGGATACATTGATCGCCGAAGCGGGAAAGAGAGACATCCGTATTGTCATGGACCTGGTTTTCAACCATACTTCCAATGAGAATGCTTGGTTTGTGGAATCTGCTTCCGGCAAGGATAATGACAAGAGCGACTGGTATATCTGGCGCGATCCCAGGCCCGACGGCAGCGCCCCTACAAACTGGAGAAGCATTTTCGGGGATTCGGCCTGGACCTGGAACGAGGAGAGGGGCCAGTATTATCTCCACACCTTCCTGCCGGAACAGCCGGACCTGAACTGGGAGAACCCGGAAGTGAGACAGGCTCTCTTTGACGTGGCTAATTTCTGGATCGACAAGGGAGTGGGTGGCTTCCGGATGGATGCCGTCACTTATATTAAAAAGCCGGCAGACTTCAAGGATGGTAAGCCTGACGCCGACGACGGCCTGGTGGGTGTTCACAGCATGACGGCCAATACAGAAGGAATCCTGGACTATCTCAAAGAATTTAAAGAGAATGTCTGTCAGGGTAAGGACATCTTTACTGTCGGGGAAGCCAATGGCGTGGAGGCTTCTGAGCTCTCCGACTGGGTCGGAGATGACGGTGTTTTTGATATGGTATTTGAATTCAGCCATGTCAATATCGATTTGATCGACGAATCCAACTGGTGTGAAACCAGGGACTGGAAGCTGACTGACCTGAAGAAATGTCTTTCCGATACCCAGGAGAATACCGGCGACCAGGGCTGGTGTCCCGTTTTCTTTGAAAACCATGACATAAGCCGGTCCATAGACCATTATCTGCCCGGTTGCAGTGATGAGAAGATGGGCGGCAAGGCCCTGGGTACGGTTCTGTTTACCCTCAGGGGAACCCCCTTCATCTACCAGGGAGAGGAGCTGGGCATGCGCAATGTCAACTGGCCCTCCATCGATGATTATAATGATATCTCCACCAAGAACCATTATGACTTCTGCATAGAGCAGGGTTACCCGGAGGAAGAATGCATGGATGCCGTCCACCTTTTTGCCCGGGATAATGCCAGGACCCCCATGCAGTGGAGTGGGGGTGCCAATGCAGGCTTCACTACCGGTAAGCCCTGGCTGGCCCTGGCTGATAATTACAAGACCTGTAATGTGGAGATAGAAAGTGAGGCCCAGGATTCCGTACTTACCTGGTACCGTACTCTGGCTGACCTGAAAAAGAACCATCAGGTTTTGATTGACGGATCCTATGAGGAGATTTTCCCGGAAGATGAGCAGATCTATGCTTTTAGCAGGGATAATGGCAAAGACAAGGCGGTCATCCTGGTGAACCTTTCTGACAAGGAGGCCAGTTATGATCCTGCCGTGCTGGATGGCTGTAAGCTTCTCCTGTCCTCCCTGGGTAACAAGAGCGAGACAGGAAGCTTAAAGCCTTATGAATCGGCCATCTACCTTCAGGAAAGTGAATGAGAAACTGGAATGGACAAGAAACATAAAGCTAAGAAAAAAGAGACGGACTTGACTGGTAAGATAACCCTGACCAGTCAAGAGAGAAAATATATCAGTAAAAAAATGTCCTATGCCCTCCGTCATAATCTTCTAGATAAGTTTTAATCAGCTTTCTATCAGGTTTCTAATAGGTCTTAATCAGGTTTTAATCAGCTTTCTATTAGGTTTTAATCATGTCTTAGTCAGGTTTTAAATAGAATTTGGTTAGAATCTGATTAGTGATGATTCCTTTTAATTCGTTTTTAATATGTTTTATAAGAATTTGTGAGGTGGGATTTTGGAGAAAAAAAGATGTAATTTCAGCTTAGGATCGACCCAGTACCAGCTTTCGGAAAAGTTCCTCCTTTACCATGATACCCGTTGGTGTAAGCCTTTACATGATGACCAGGAATTATATGCCATGTTGGTCCTGGAGGGTATGCAGGCAGGGGTGAGCTGGAACCTGATCCTTAACAAGGAGGAGAATTTCAGAAAGGCCTTTGACGGTTTTGATCCCCGGCTTGTGGCTGCTTATGATGAGGCCAAAGTGGAAGAGTTAATGCAGGATAAGGGCATCATCCGCAACCGGAATAAGATCAGGTCAGCCATCAGTAATGCCCGGGCCTTTCTCAAGGTCCAGGAAGAGTTTGGCAGCTTCGATGCCTATATCTGGAGCTTTACCGGGGGTCAGGTCATAGACCACCACCTGAAGGATATCCAGGACATGCCGGTTAAAGATGAGCTGTCAGAAAAGGTCAGCAAGGACCTGAAGAAGAGGGGATTTAAATTCGTAGGTCCCATTATCATCTATTCCTACCTGCAGGGAATCGGGGTTATCAATGACCACTGGGAATACTGCGACTACCGCTGACAAGACTGCTTGCAATAATAAGAATGATAAACAGGGCCCCGGCAAGGGAGAGCCCACGGAGAGAAAATATGCCTGAAAAAGTAAATGACCGCAAGTCAACCCTGATGTTTATTACTTCCATGCTTATATTTGGAACCATAGGCATCTTCAGAAGATACATACCACTGCCCTCGGCCTTTCTGGCATTTTCCAGGGGCATCATGGGAGGCCTCTTTCTTCTGGCCTTTATGAAACTAAAAAAGAAGGATGCCGGCCAGAAGCTTCCGGTTTCTGCCTTCATAGGCCTGGTGGTCACAGGGGCTCTCATGGGTATTAACTGGATTCTCCTTTTTGAGGCATATAACTATACGACAGTATCCGTTGCCACCCTTTGTTACTATATGCAGCCAACCATAGTTATCCTTCTATCACCCATCATTTTCAGGGAGGCTCTGACCAGGAAAAAGGCCCTTTGTGCCACCATAGCTATCATCGGCATGGTCCTGGTATCCGGCGTAACCGCTGAGGGAGGGACCCGGGGAGGAGACCTGAGGGGCATCCTGCTGGGTCTGGGAGCTGCAGCCTTTTATGCCTCCGTGGTCATCATGAACAATAAGATCCAGGGTATAGAGGCCTACCAGAAGACGACCATCCAGCTGCTTTCGGCGGGAATCGTTATGATACCCTATCTGGCCCTGACAGGGGGCTTCAGCAGTGAGGGCTTTACGGTGACCTCTGTCCTGCTCCTGTTGGTGGTGGGCATCGTCCATACGGGCATCGCCTATGTTATGTATTTTGGCAGCATGGACGGCCTGAGGGTCCAGTCCATCGCCCTGCTAAGCTATATCGATCCGGTTTCCGCTCTCTTTTTCTCCGCCCTTCTTCTAAAGGAACGACTGAGCATCCCCAGTATGATTGGGGCTGTCATGATCATCGGCTCAGCCATCGTCAGTGAGATGGAGCCGGGGGATCGTTGAAGACCGGGTGACTGGAGAAGGTGGAATCCATGGACGAACATAAGATGACCTGGCATCTTTTACGTAAAGATAAGTTTTGACGGAAAATATTTCCAGAGAAAATGAGTGTGACCTGATCGGATCTTTGGGAAAAGGGAGACTTGTGGTGAAAAAATCTTTGGAGAAAGGGAGCTCAAGGGAGCCGGAATTTTTGGGAAAGGGAAGTCTGGCAGAGCCGGAATTCTTGAAAAAGAGTGCACTGATTTCAGTGAATATCGCTGTGGTTCTGTTTGGTCTGGCCGGCCTTTTTGCCCGCTGGATTCATCAGCCGGCCCTGGTGATTACTTTCGGGAGAGTCTTTTTTTCATCCCTGGCCCTGGGCATTTTCCTGCTGGTCAGAAGGCAGTCTTTCAGGCTGAACAGCCGCAGGGATTTAGGCCTCATGATCTGTGCCGGAGGGGTTCTGGCCCTGCACTGGTGGGCTTTTCTTGAATCTATACAACTTTCCACAGTGGCCATCGGGACCATTACATTTTCCTCCTTTCCCCTCTTTGTAACTTTTCTTGAACCAATGGTTTTTCACCAGAAACTGAAGGCAGAAAATATCATCATTGCTCTGATGATCCTGCTGGGAGTTCTGGTCACCATCCCTGAGTTTTCTCTGGAAAATAATATGTCTGCCGGGATTTTTGTGGGGATGGTTTCGGCACTGGCCTATGCCGTGCTTACCCTTATGAATAAAGCCTTTACAGACAGATATAGTGGCAGTCTGACCGCCTTTTATGAACAGACTGTGGCAGCACTTGTTTTACTGCCCTTTGTGTTGAGGACAGAAATTGACTTGTCCAGGTCTGATTTATGTCTGATCCTATTTTTAGGAGTCGTCACTACCGCCATCGCTCACACCCTTTTTATTTCCAGTCTGAAGGATATTCCTGCCTGGCTGGCCGGCATATGTTCTTCTTTGGAGACGGTATACGGGATTGTTTTTGCCATACTGCTGTTGGGGGAGATTCCCTCGTCCCGTGAGATCGTCGGAGCGATAATAATCGTCACTGCGGTAGCTGCGGCTCAGCTGAAAAAGTAGCTGCAGCTCAGCTGAAAAAGTAACTGCAGCTCAGATGGAAAAGGTTTAAGGGCTTCTTTTGCAGTTTGTTATAATCTGTTTGAAACATGGGATAAAACCAACAGAATGATCATGGCAGGGGGACCCTGCGTCAGCTAGGGAAGGAGTGAAATCATGTTAGAGAAACGATTTATGGAGTTGGTAGAAAGGGAGCATGGTTTTGAATATTATCAGGCTTACAGGGACGACGTGGACCATATCATATGATTGGGATTTGGCCGGCAGAATTATTTTGAAGAGAAGACACAGTAGTCAATACTGTAAACTGCAAGACGGTACAGCTATAGCTGCTATTTCATTTTTATATCTAATTCACAGATTACCCCCTGTCCGGATTAACGTCCTGTGCAGGGGGAATAATATTGCAGTATGGATTAAAAGACAAGATGGATTATAATACAGTATCTCCTATAGTCCACTATAGTCCAGGCCTGCCTTGGCAGCCTGTTCATGCTGGTATCGTCTGGGGATGTTGTAGGTCTTCCCATCTTTAATCAGTTTGGCTCCGGTCTGGTGGTAGGAGAAGGCGACTCCATAGTCCAGGCACTGGCGGTGGAGGTCCAGGATCCAGTCATAGTCACAGGGCCTCGCCTGGGGGCCGGATTCACCGCCCACAGAAACTGAACTGATCCGGTACGGCCAAGCCTGGAAATAAGGTTCCAGATCAACCGCGGACAGCATGGGCTCCACCATGACAGAGTGGTGTTTAAGGGGCAGGGGAAGATAGACCGGCAGCCGCAGGTCCACCGCCCACTGGTTCTCACAGGTTACAGCAATATGTACATGATTCCAGCCATCTTCCCAGTCATGGGGAAGGTGGTTTTCTATTCGTTCCGGTCTCTTGGTAATCATGAAGAAGCTGCAGTCAGACCGGTCCCTCATCATATCCCAGGCATCCTCCCGCCAGGCATCAGCGTCCTGGTGGAAAAAATCAGAGGAAAAGCAGGTATAAAACAGAGAACCGGAGGGGATCTTATAACTGCCCTTATACTGACCGGCTCTCAGCCTGGTCACCGGCAGCCGGAAGCTCTGGGTCTTCTTTACCACAGAGGGATCCCGGCCCACGGCTTCATCCCTCCGGTACATATAGCAGTGAAGACAGCCCGGGCTTACTTTGGTGCAGCCGTGCCAGGCATTCCACATCTTAGTTATGGGAGGGCGGGGATCGGTCCGGGAGTCGGTCGGGAATAAACTTAACTGTCTATATTCCTCCATAGAAAATGCCTCCATTTCAATAATTTTCATGCCTGGTTTCTAAAATAATATTACAGGAACCTGGAAAAAAATCAAAAACATATAAGAATCCAAAAATCATTTTCAAAATGAAAAATAGTTCAAAAACAAAAAACGGTTTTAGAATTAAAAATCAGTATAGGAGCTAAAAATCAGCTTGAGGACTAAAAAGCAGTATAAATGCTAAAATACATCTTAAAAAAGTAAAAAGGATCCTATAATTCATTATAAGAAAAATCAGAACATATGTACAGGAAATTAAAAAAGGACGACAGCGTAAACTTACTGTAGGATAAAACATGGTAGAACACCCTTAAGGATTATAGTTTCGAGTAGATATAGAGAAATGTTTTAAGGT
>ODAJ012166975.1_pt1 | contig 39773 bp, 44 predicted proteins | sample 1539241 | NCBI WGS metagenome assembly ODAJ01 (sample SAMN02144231, study PRJEB22623) | gut metagenome | biome: sheep rumen | host: Ovis aries | place: New Zealand
CTCATCAGACCCCTGCCGATCCGGTTTCTCGCCACCCCGTTCCCGTCGATGGTGATGAGGCCCTGCTCCAGCTCCTCCCTTACCTTTTCCAGTTCCTTTTCCGCGCTCTGTTTCCAGTATGCTCCAAGGGCTCCGCTCAGTTCCTTCTCAAATCTCGTCATGGTCCTGTCCTCCTTCGTGGGTATGTGTTTTTCGTTATGGTATTAATCACTCTAAAGCACATTTATATCCACTCATTCCGGAGGGATAAACTGTACAAGGATTTCGGCATCTTATTGTCTACATTATTTCGCCGGTCATGATGAAATGCGCATACTCTTTCCGGTGATCAATCAGGAAGAGGACCAGCTCATAATACCCCAACCGGTTTGCGATCTGCTGTACCATAGGGATATCAAACATGTTCGTCTCCCCGGTGTCCCTGACCGCCAGGATCTGCCTGCGGACAGTGTCGGTAAACTCCCCGACCAGAACCCGGCAGGCATCCGCGCCGTAAGCGATCCCGAGACTGCTGCCTGTGTCCCATTTCACATGGATCGTCCCCATGTCATCAACGGCGGTCACCGTCCCCTTCGTGCCGACAGGCGGCGCCTGGATGTCCTCCATCCGGATGAGCTCCACTCTCGTTCCCTTCGGGTACCTTTCCCGCAGATCGTCCACAATTTTTCTGTCAGTGATCTTCATGTCTGTTTTTCTCCTTTCCGAAGGCTCTGCCCTTCTACCGCCTTAAGCCCGCCGGCGGCGGGTAAGGCTGCAGGAGGCCGGCTCCTTCGTTTATGCTGTGCGTCCGTGGCGGAAGGCTGCGTCTCCGTCAAGGTTCCTCGTCAGGATCTCTCGCGCAGTCTCGAATTCCTCCCCGACGAATCCGAGCCGGATCAGCCAGGTGCGCATCGCGAATCTGGGATTTTCGACCTGCGGTTCCTTCGGGCTCGCGCTCTTTGCCGCCTTCGCCTGTGCGCTGAGTGCGAGGCAGAGCTGAATGTAGCTCTTCAGCTCCCCCGCGTGGAGACCGTTCCGTTTATTCCCTTCCGGGTTCGCGAACTGGAAGAGTCTGAACTCAACCGTGCCCTTTGTGAAAACCGCGTGGAGGTTGAGCATGTGGTAGCGGCTGTCGTTGTAGTGCTGGTCGCGTCCGCAGGTCGCGTTGTTTTTTGTGTACCAGATGTCTGCGAGATCCTGCATGGTCCGGGGTTTTTTCCGGTTGACCTCCGTAAGGAAGTCCCTGTTGACCGTCCTGCAGTAGCGGCTGATCCTGCTCCGGTCGATCCGGATCGCGCTGGTCAGGAGCTCCTCGTGACTCGCCATCAGGTTTGCGAGGTTCCTCAGGCTCTTCGCATCGTGGCCGGCTGCCCCGATGTGGATGTGAACCCCGCACATGTGGGCGGGGTCGCTCTTAGCGCCTTTGCGACGGAGGCGCCGTACCAGCTCCTGCAGTGTTTCGATGTCGGAGTAGGTGAGAATCGGCGTCACCATCTCGCACTTTTCTTCGTCGGTGCGTGCCCTGATGCTTGAGTCCCTCTGGAACTTCCACTCCCTTCCCTGCCCGTCCCAGGCGCTCCAGGTCATGTAGCCGTTCCGTCGTGCCGTGTACTCGTACCTCCCGGTCCCGAAGTAGTCTGCCGCTTCCTTCGCGGCGTTCTGCCTTGTGATGCTGTGCATCTCGATCTCGACCCCGATGGTCTGCGCTTTCATGGCTTCGATCTGCTTCCTTGTGGTCTCCTTCATGGTATGTGCTCCTTTCCGTGCGGGTGTGTTTTCCTTGCACTGTATTAATCACTCTGAAGCACATATATATCCACTCATTTCTGAGCCGTAAAACTCACAAAGATCGGGGGCATAATCTGTGTATCTTACGCCTTCTTTCCCGCCCTGAAAGCGGAGGATCCGGAAAGGTTCCTGAGCAGGATCTTCCTGTCCGCCTTGTAGTCGTCGCCGATGAAGCCGAGGCGGAGGAGGAAGCACCGGAACGCGTATTTCGGGTTGTCTGTTTCCTTATCCTTCGCCGTGACCCGCTTTGCTTCCTTCGCCATCCTGCAGATGGCTTCGATGAGTTTCGTATAGGCCATGCAGTTCTCCGCGGGGATCCCTTCTGAAAACCAGGGGAAGGAGACCTTCTCATCAGTCACGATGACTGGCACTTCCTCCGTGCCGAGCGCCTGCTTCAGAAGCCCCTCCTTCGCGCTGACCAGCTTCTTCAGGTTCTCGAGCTGCGCTTCCGTGAACTGCACCCTCGGCATTTCCACCGTGAGGGAGACGTTCTCCTCCGGCTGTTCCTCCGTGTTCCGCTCCCAGTCTTCCGGCTCGAACCCCGCCATGACGCAGGCGTCGATCACATCGCTGCTCGCTGTCAGGTTCGTACCGTCCGGGAAGGTGAGCGTCCCGTCCTTACCGATGTTATAATCCCCGACCTGGTAGGCGCATGTCGGCATTCTGAGGTAGGCCGCTTTCAGTCCCGTGGCCTTCTCGATGACGCCCACCATCCTTTTTCTCTCTTCTCCCGTAACGTTAAAATGAAGTTCCATCTCATACCTCCTTCTGTGCGGGCCGTGCCCTCCTGCTGTGTGACACATAATCCCGTACATCCGCCCCGATAGCAAGCCGCATATCCGACAAGGATCACGCGCCGTGATTGTGCATTTCATGCGCCCACACAATGCCGCCAAGTACGAACCATACGCAGGGGAGCGCCACTCCGTTCCCCCAGAGCCTGTACTCTGCGGAATCAAGGTGAGGGGCCCTCAGCCATTTCACGATCTGGTTCCTTGTCTTAGGCTTCTTCGCCTTCGTCACGAGCCTGCGGTGCGTTTCGAAGATCTCCTCCCAGAAAGCGATCTCCTCTTCAGAAGGGTTCTCCGTCCCCAGTCCCCTGCACCACCAGTCAGGGAATCCCTGGAGCCTTGCGCACTCGGTCGGCGTCAGCCTTCGGACGATGTATTCCGGTCCGAAGACCCCGTTCTGAAATCCGGGATTCGTACCGTTTACCAGGGTGGCCGATACTTCCTCGGTCACTGCCATCCCCTCTGCTTTCATCTGAGGATAAAAACCGTATGAACGGCTGTTAACGATCGGCGGATCCTTATAGTCCGTTGCCACAAGGGTATTCGCCATATCCTCCTCCGCCTCCGTAAAGAAGGAAGCCTTGCTTGCGGAGTAAACAGGGTGAGCAACCGCTCCGGGACCCTTTGCGACGATAGTCGGTTCCAGTTCCTCCTTCACCGAGATATCGAACTTAGCGTTCTGACCCATGTTATATGTGGCTCGGTCTATTCCGTAGGCGGGTTCGCCGGGTGCCATGACAAGCGGCACATTGTTCCCGCCTGTTCCCATCCTGCCCGTCAGAGTCTGGATGGCATCTCCGCCGTCGATCCCGATCCGGCTGTCGGCAGGATGATGTTCCAGGGCGACCGCCGCCGGGACCACTCCTGCACGGAGTGTCGGCGAGGTTTCTTCTTCGTATCCGATGGACCGGCTCTTCGCGGAATGCTCCGTGCAGAATCCGGCAGTCACAACTGCAGGCGGGTGCCCATTGGCATGAGCCCGCAGTGTTCCCGACACATTTTCCGACACATCCATCCACGATCCGCCCTGATCGTTCAGGCAGACTCTGCCTGACGCTGCAGCGCTGTTTTCAGAACCGCGGGCAGCTCTTTTCCACGCATTGAAGCCCGCCGCAGAATACCCTGACAGGCCTTCGGACTTAAACAGTATGTCTCCGGCACTCTCTCCTCCAAAATCTGCGACAAGAAAGATCCTTGCTCTTCTCTGGGGTACACCCCAGAACTGAGCGTCGAGAAGACGGTAAGCAACGCTCCATCCGTCTCCCACGTATACATCGGCATAGGGCCATCCGTTCTTCTGAGGCGCAGGCACCTCGGCGGACGGCTCTTTGATGCCGATGACCGCATCGAGGACCGACTTGAAGTCCGCGCCGCCGTTGCTGCTGAAGGCGCCCGGGACGTTCTCCCAGACGCAGTATCTCGGTTTTTCTCCATTGGTCTCCTCCCTCATCTCCTTTATGATGCGGATGGCCTGGTGGAACAGGCCGCTCCGCTCCGCGTCAAGCCCCGCCCTTTTCCCCGCCACGGACATATCCTGGCAGGGGGATCCGAAAGTGATGACGTCCACCGGCGGCAGGTCATGCCCCGACAGCAATGACACGTCCCCGAAGTGCTGTACCCCGGGGAGCCTTTTTGTCGTCACCCGGATGGCGAAGGGCTCGATCTCCGAGTTCCATACGGGCTGTATCCCGGAAAGGATGCCCGCAAGTTCAAAACCCCCGGATCCCGAGAAGAGGGAGCCGAGGGTCAGCTTTTCCTTATTCATCTGTCATATCCTCCATCACTTCCTCGGGCGTGAGCTTCTGCCCGTCGCGGATCACGTACGCATCCGCTGCGGCGCCGTGTCCCGAGCACCATGAAAGGTACCGCTTCACGGCCACATCCACGAATCTCGGGTCAAGCTCGATCCCCCTGCACACCCTGTCCGTCTCACAGCAGGCGATCAGCGTGCTGCCGCTCCCGAGGAAGGGATCAAGCACGATGCCGTTGGTCATGCTGCTGTTGCGGAGCGGGTACCCCATGAGCGCCACGGGTTTCATCGTCGGGTGGTCCTTCGAAGATCTCGGCCTGTCGTATTCCCATACCGTCACCTGCTTCCTGTCTGAGTACCACTGGTGCCTGCCTCCCTGCTTCCACCCGAACAGGCACGGCTCGTGTATCCACTGGTACGGACTCCGTCCGAGGACGAGCGCGTTCTTCTTCCAGATACAGCAGCCGGAAAGGTAGAAACCCGCGTCTTTAAACGCTCTTCGAAAGTTAAGTCCCTCGGTATCGGCGTGCCACACGTAGATGCTGCCGTCATCCGCCAGGTTCGCGTGCATGCAGCGGAAGGCAGAAAGGAGGAAGCTGTAGAAATCCTCATCTGCCATGTTATCGTTCATGATTTTCCCGGCGGTCTCCTCCACGTCCACGTTGTACGGAGGATCGGTGAGCACGATGTTTGCCTTCTGTCCGTTCATAAGTTGTGTGTATGTTCCTTCCATGGTCGAATCGCCGCAGATCACCCGGTGCCTGCCGAGGCACCAGAGGTCTCCCGGCTTCGAGAACACGGGCTTCTTCAGCTCGCCTTCCACGGCGAAACCGTCCTCTTCCACATCCTTCGAGTGGACCTTGTTGAAGAGCGTCTCGATCTCCGGGGGGTCGAAACCGGTCTTTCCCAGGTCGAAGTCCGACTCCTGGATGTCTTTCAGGAGGTCAGCCAGGAGGTCATCGTCCCATGCCCCGGTGATCTTGTTCAGCGCAATGTTGAGCGCCTTCTCACGGGTCTTGTCGACGTCGACTACCGCACAGGGGACCTCAGTAAAGCCGAGGTCCGCTGCCACGGTCAGACGCTGATGCCCGCCTATGATCGTCATGTCAGCGTTCACTACCAAGGGGTCGGCAAAACCGAACTCCTCGATGGACGCTTTGATCTTTTCGTATTCCTTATCACCCGGCTTCAGTTTCTTGCGCGGGTTGTATTCGGCCGGTCTAAGGACGGCGACCGGCAGCACTTTCAGCTCTGCTGTTCTCATCTGTCTTTCTCCCATCAAAAAAGGCCGCCTTTCGGCAGCCTCATAATTCTTATCGAAACTCATAGAGTATCCAGAAATCTTTTCAGTTCGCATGTGTTCCTTATCCCTTCCGCCCCGTACTCCGTGATCATCAGAAGGTTTCCCTCAAATCCGCCGGCAGATGTGTCTGCAGGCATCAGGCACCCGAGCTTTTTCCCAAGTCCGTGCGCCGCCCTTACGGTATGCATTGTCCCGCTGCTTACCCCGCACTCTATGGCAATGACCGCGTCAGCGATCTCCGCCATCAGCCGGTCCCTGGCGATGAACTTCCACTTTTCCGCGTGGGTGTCCGGCGGATATTCGGAGACCAGACATCCGCCCTTCTCCACGATCTCTTCAGCAAGGGCTTTGTTGCGGCGCGGGTATATGTTCGAGGTCCCCGACGGGAGTACCGCTATCACAGGCATCCCCGAGTCCAGGGCTGCCCGTGCCGCGATGGTGTCGCAGCCTATGGCAAGCCCCGTGACAATAACGAGGTCTGAGATCCCGCACATCTTTTCTGTCATCCGGTATCCCCCGGCCCTGCCTTTCTCCTGCGGGTGCCTTGTCCCGACCACCGCGGCGGATCTTCTTCCGAGCAGCCCTGGGTCTCCCCTGTAATAAAGCGTTCTGTCTTTCCACTGGGTCGTGCCTTCCATGATCATTCCCTCCTTGTGCGGACTATATTCGCTCTGAAGGCGGTATATAGCAATACACATAGTACACAAGATCACTGGTTCCTTATCGCCGCGATGGCGAGCACGTTCTTCCCCGCTTCCGTAAGGAGCCTCCTTGATTCCGTAAGCGTGCTCCCGGTCGTGATGATATCGTCGTACAGGATGACGTTCGGCTGTCCGACCTCGGCCGACATCTCGAAGACGGGCTCGATCCTCCTCCTGTTCCCTGCCGTTATCACGTCTTCATAGAAAGGTATCCCCAGGTCTTCGGCTGCCGCCCTGCAGACCTCCGTGGCAAAATGGAGCCCTTCCGCATGGCGCCTCCTCGGCGTCGTGCAGATGCACCATCCGCCGTCCCTGAGATGGCCGCCCAGGGTCTTCCCGAGATAGTCGCAGAGGCTGTCGGCAAACGGCCTTATGTTGGCAGCGTCCCCCTTGATCTCTTCGAGCGTCTTCCCGTTCTTTCCGGTATTGTAAAAGCTCGTGTACATGAACCCGCATTTAGAGCGCAGCATGACCCTGCTGACCAGGCCGCACTTTTTTTCCAGTGTCTTCCAGCTGCTCCTCCGCCTGTATTCCGCGGAACTGTCGAAACCGAAGTCGGACATGCTGAAAGCCAGGTCGTCGCTGTCAAGGAGCTCAAGCTCGGCGATCAGGAGCTTCTCATCCCATTCCGATCCTTCCCCAGCCTTGTTGTCGGCGAGCCTGTAGGCCCTCGCCTGCTCCGGGGTCAGCCCGTCCGCATAAAGGACCGGCACTTTCCTGAGCCCCAGTTTCTTCGCGGCGGCATACCGTGTATGCCCGGCAAGGATCACCCCGGCCCCGTCACAGACGATCGGCTGCAGGAAACCGAACTCCTTTATGCTGTTCGCCACCTTGTCTATGGACTTATCATTGTTCCTCGGATTCTTCTCATACGGCCTGATGCTGCCGATGTCAGTCTCCGTGATATGCTCCATGATATCTTCATTCGTGCCTGCTGTTCTCATTCAGCTTTACCTCCATCTCCGTCTTCAGGTCCCTGTGTCGTGTCTCAAATTTCCAGAACGCCCAGCGGCACCTGTCCGAGCAGAACTTCTTCCTGCGCCCCATGCGGTTTGGTATGACCGGGGCGCCGCACCATGGGCAGAACTGTTTCGCGCAGCCCGCAATGAACTCGCTCATATCCGGATCTTCGTATTCCATCGACGCCCTCCTTCCCGGCACGAAACTACCGTGCCGCCTGCCCGCCCGGCACGAAACTCTAACAAAAAAAGCAGCGGTGGAATTGGCTCCATCACTGCTTTCCGTAACGATATTCGATTGTGTAAAATCTATTGTTTATGGGCTTTTCCGGCATTTGCCGTGCCTGTCCCCAGGCTCTCCGGACCCCCGCCCTGCGAATTTTGCGAAATTGCGCGTTTGAGGGGGCGGCGGTCCCCGGATACTTCACCGTAGAGAAGTGATCCGCCCCTGGGGTCATTGTGAATCGTCACAGCATCATTTGTTATATTTCCTTCTCGCGTCTTCCATCATCGCGTCCTTAAACCGAATTTTGAATTCCGCGTACCTCAGGACCGTTTCCTGTTCGATGAAGTCCGCAACGTTTCTGGATATCTTTGACAGCATCCCATAAAAGGCTGCCCGGCGCGAGTCCTTCTCCTGCTTGGCGCCTTCCATGTCGAGCCGGATATCCATCTTGGCCGGCCCTGTCGCCTGTGTCTCCTCCCACTGAAGCACATCAAACTCCACCTCTTTCTGCATGCTGATCTGCGCTTCTTCCGCCAGCGTCAGCCAGTCTTCGGGAACGGTATAGTACAGTTCGCTTCCCATCAGCATCGACCAGCATCCCGTCTGCTGGAGCTGCCCTTTTCTCCGGCTCTCAATCAGCCTTCCGACTACGGATTCGGAAAGCCCCGTGAGTTCACAGATCCTTCGGATCTCTACGTCAGGCGTCCGGATATCTGTCAGGCCAAGGATGTAATCCGCGGAGCAGTTAAAGAACTTGCTGTACGCTATAACGAACTCCCCTTTCTGGTCCTTTATGATTCCCGTTTTGATGTGGTTCACGATCGACTTTTCAATACTGCCTATCGCATTGTTATACTCACGGGATTCATAATCAAAGTTTTCCCGGGTATTGACGTGGATAAGCCCCAGGTCATACAGCTGTTTTGCGAGTCCTTTAGGGGATTTTATCAAATTGTCCTTGTTCTCTTCTGCAGAGTCATATTCGTCGATCAGAGAATAAAGGCGCTTGCCAAATTCAGATAGCGGTTCCTGGTTCCTTAATGCCATATCTGTCCCACCCTTCCATTAAAACGATTTATTTTTCGTTTTTATGCAAATAATAAACATATAAAGATTTTAGAAAAGCTAAACATTTCGTTTTCTATGGGATAAAGTATAGCCAAGCTGATCGAAACGGTCAAGCGGAACACAATAATATCTCAGCCCTGTAAAGGAGGTGCGCTATGGAACTTATCAAAAAAATCCTCAAGAATATTGAGATCCACCACAATGGAGTTAACCGCTCCCTCACGATCGTCTACGGCGAGAACCACATTACGGTTCGGATCACCGACCAGGGAAGGTTCAGGATCGACTCCAATCTTCTCCTCGAGGGTCCCCCTATTGACGGCAGCACAGAATGAAACGCGATCCGCGGCACTGCGGATCGCACTCAGTCCCGGGCAAGACGCTAAACTGCTCTTTTTTTATTGTCAGTAATGGTATTCCGGCGTCTGGTCTTCCTGCCTCGTCTTCATGCTGTGGTGGCGGTGGCACAGCGCCTGCCAGTTGCTTCGGTCCCAGAATAGCTTTCGGTTGCCGCGATGCGGGACGATGTGATCCACATCCGTCGCTTTAACGTACCGCCCTGCCTTCATGCACTCCTCGCACAGAGGATGTATCTGCAGAAACTCTTTTCTCGCTTTTCTCCAGGCGCTTCCGTACCCTCTGCCCGAGGCAGACCGCACGTCTTCAGGGTGCAGTGCCCTGTGCCTGTCGCAATACTTCTGCCCCGAATGGACGAGAGCCGCGCAGCCGGGATGTCTGCACGGCTTATCCGGCCTGTACGGCATCAGCGCACAAGCCCCCACTCGGCAAACTTTTCGAAGCCGCCGATCCTTTGGATATAGTCACGCGCGGTCTCCACGATCTCTCCAAAGGGCACATCGCCAATGTGATCGTCACCGATAGCGCAGCAGACTTCCACAGGCTTCCCGGTTTCCTGCGCTTTAAGCCACGCCCAGATGTTCACTGATACGTCCGCCTTGGACAGATCCTTCCCGTGCAGGCCGCCTCCCGTGACGCTGTCCGCCATATCGCTTCCCAGCTTGCGGTTCGTGGCTCCCGTGTCAACGTCTGTACCTCCCGTCCAATCGCCGAGGGGATTGATCTCTGCTTTCGGATACCAGATACGGAGTTTCTCCGTAGCAACGCCGCTCTGACATATGATCAGCCGCTTACCGTCCATGATGTATTTTCCGTCACAGCCGTATTCGTTGTACAGCTCTTCGGCAATTGCGGTGAGGTATTGCTGCTCCAGCTTCAGGGGAACTCCCCTGAAAATTCCGTTGTCCCCGCACCGGAAACCGTTCTCCTGGTTCCTTGCGAGATGGACGTCCTGCGCTGCTTCCACATAGTCTACTGCCACTTTCCCGGCTATCCTGTTCACAACGGCTTCGATCTCATACAGAGGCAGGGCGATATCCGTTTCCGCGATGATGTGGCAGATGCCGTGCCCCAGAAGGACCTCCACCGCGATCCGGGGATCAGCTTCCTGTTTATAGGCGATGTCCACTATAGCTCCGGCGATGCGGTCCGCCTGCTTGTCGGGATGTGCGGGGTTCACTTTTTCAAACATGGTATTCCTTCCTTTCATGCAAAAGGCCCCGGAAAGTTCCGGGGCTCCCACGCGTTTTTCATGATATAAACATATCAGATTCCGCAACGGCAATTTTATCCCGTTTTGGACACGAAACTCATAACTTGCCGAACAGCAGGACCGTCAGTCGGTCCAGCGCCCTGTTCTTGCGCTTGTAGGCGGTCGGCTGCTCGATATTCAGATACTCCGCGATGTAGCAGGCAGCGCTGCTTCCATAACCGTTGCTGTCGCCGTAAAAGGTCTCAAGGCAGTACCGTTCTTCATCAGTAAGCTGCTCCCACGCGGGCCTGAACCAGTCCATATACTCGACTGCCTGCCGGTAGCGCTCTTTTATGATATCGATCTCTTCAATATTCTTTATGATCCGTTCTTCCGCGGCCTGCGGATTGTGGGTTTTGGGCATGCCGTCATAATCAGGGCTTCCGACACCGGTCATCTTATCATGGATCCGTTTGATCTCATCATCGGTGCTGTTCAGGATGAACCGCATGGCGTCGTAGTCCTTGATCGCGGCGATCGTCGCCGACCGCTTGTCCAGATACTTCCACATAATGCTCATGGCTCTTACCTCCGAAAAAATAATTAGAAATTGCTGTTTCCCGGATTGCCATCAGATTGGCTCAGATTGTCAGGTGTGCTTTAACAGCGGATATAAGGTTCTGCTGGGTCATGTCCTTGTGCTTCAGGGCATCCAGAACGTCGCAGTCCACAGTATCCCTCGTCAGGATGTGATGGATAGTAACTACCTCTTTCTGCCCCTGCCGCCATAAGCGTGCGTTTGTCTGCTGATACATTTCCAGCGACCACACAAGCGAAAACCAGATCAGTATGTGGCCGCCCTTCTGGATATTGAGGCCGTGGCCGGCACCCGCTGGTGAGATCAGGCCGATCTGGATCTTACCCGCATTCCAGTCCGCGATATCCTGATCGCTCTTGAGATCCCTGGGCTTATATCCAAGTTCCGTCAGATATTCCCGGATGCGCTCGTGGTCGTGTTGGAACCAGTACGCCACAAGTACGTTCTGTCCATTGGCCTGCTCGATGAGGTCGCCCAGCATCTCCAGTTTCCGATTATGGATGATCCGCATCTTCCGTTCGTCATTGTAAATGGCACCGTTCGCCATCTGCAGGAGCTTTCCTGAAAGGACCGCTGCGTTGGCGGCGTCAATCTCCTCACCGTCCACTTCCACCAGAAGCTGCTTCTTCATAGCGTCATACAGTTCTCTCTCGTCAGGATCCATGTCCGCGTAATGGCTGACCATCACCTGCTCAGGCATATCGAGGTAGTCCAGCGCCTTCATGGAAACGGTGATGTCTGAGATCTTACTGTAGATCGCTTCCTCTGCTCCGGGAAGAGGCACATAGTTATACACAACTCCGGTATATGGATTCATTCCCGCAGGCTTAAAGTAAGCCTCGCGGTACCGGCTGATAAACCTGCCCAGCCTCACGCCCTTGTCCACCAGGAAGGTCTCTGCCCACAGGTCAAGCAGTCCATTGGATGCAGGTGTGCCTGTCAGACCGACCAGCCTCCTGATCTGCGGACGCACCTTCCGCAGTGCTTTCCACCGCTGGCTCTGGTTGTTCTTAAAAGAAGAGAGCTCGTCAATCACCACCATGTCAAAGGGCCATGGGATTCGGCGCTTTTCTAAGTAATCAACCAGCCACTTCACGTTCTCGCGGTTGATCACGTAGATGTCTGCCGGTACCCGCATAGCTGCTTCCCGCTGTTTTGCACTGCCCACGATTACAGACATCTTCAGGAAGTTCGCATGTTCCCAGGTGCGGCACTCTTCCGGCCATACTGTCTTCGCAACACGTAAGGGTGCGATCACCAGCACCTTACCAACGTCGAAGCTGTCAAACATCAGGTCCAGAATCGCGGTCAGGCTTATACAGCTCTTCCCAAGACCCATCTCAAGAATCAGCATTGCTTCCGGATGCGCTTTCAAAAACTCCACACAGTAATTCTGATATTCATGTAAGTCACTTCTTTTCATCGATTTCCCTCATTAGTTGATGTATAAGCGCTGGTCCGTTCAGATCAGTCAGTGCTTCAAAGTACTGTGAACAGAAGAACTTTGTGATCTCCCGGACAGCAGCCTGCGCCTTACCGTCATTCGGATACTTCTTCAGTCTCCGGTAAGCCGGCCGGAAGTCCTTCACTGCCTGCATGATGACCGCGTTTGCGAGTGCCTTGTAATTCGCTCTGTACATTCAGTTCTCACCCACCTCCCTCAGGATGCCCGGGATCTGCTCCGGGTCGTCTAAGACACAGACATGAAAGCCCAGATCCCGAAGCTCTTTATGGCGTTTTTCCTGCAGGGGCCGAGGCTCCTTTCCGGGAGCCTTGACCTCGACAAAACCGATGTGCGCACCCGGCAGAAGGACCAGGCGGTCAGGCATTCCGTCAGTGCCCGGCGATACGAGCTTTGGACACATGCCGTCCCTCGCCTTTACTGCATTCACGAGTTTCCGTTCAATCTGCTTTTCCCGCATAGCCGTACCTCCGGCGCTTTTCCCGCTCCGTCTGTTCATATTGTTCCCGGCAGGATTCAAATACTGCTGCCATCCCCGCATAGGCCGGGATCCGGTCAATGTACTTTCTAAGCAGCCTGTGCCTGCCGTCAGTCTTTCCGGGGCCGTTCCGCGGGAAACCTTCACGGTCACTGGCCATCACGCCTGCAAGCTTTCCCGCGCCGGTTTCCGCCCCTTTATGGTTTCGTCTCAGATTACTTAAAAAAGTCATCGCTCCTCGGCTCCTTTCATCACCTGATATTTGAGGGTGCAGGTTGGTGCACCTCTCGCATAAGAGTTATATGGCATTATTGATTTTGTTTTTTTCTCCTATAGGATCCCCTGTCAGAAAGGTGCACCAACCTGCACCCCCGGTAAAAAATCCAGTATCCATGCGGATTTTCAGACTTCTCGAAGTGCAGGTCGGCGCAGGTCTGTGCAGATCGATTCAGCAGCATCTCCTCACAGTGAACCGCTAAAAATGCTTCATTTTTATGCATTGGGTATAGAAATCCCCTTCACCGACCTGCACCAGGGCGCACCTTTCAGGTGTCAAATTCTGACTTGACCCGCAGTCCCAGAACCATTATTCCCTTCCTGGTTTTCTTCCGTTCAAAGTCCCGCTGCGCCAGAGCGCCGTAGAAATCCGCGGTGCCTCTGGCATACTCACCCATGCGCAGACAGTAAGCGCGATACTCCTGATACAGCTCGCCGGACTTCTCCCGATAGCCCGGATCGATCTCACAGCAGTCCTCCAGGAATTCTCCCATCCAGTCATTCTGCCCGCGGTAAGCATCGATGGCGTCCTGCACCACCTGCGGATTCTTCAAATGAAAATCCTTGTCAATGATGCGCCGTGCACCTTCGATGATCCACGAAAGCACAGCCGGACCCGCGTGCTCAAAAAGGAAATCTGCATAGTTTTTCACGTCGCTCTTTCCCTCAAACACGGCATTGAAGGGGATTACGATGAGCCGCCTCCAGGTGCCCTCGTCGGTTGCCCCCACCTTAGGCAGGTGGTTCGTGTACAGGACCAGAGTGTGTGACGGTGTGAAGGATGCGGGCTTGCAGAACTTCTTCTCACCGTAAATGTCATCGGTGGAAGTAAGCTGCTTGACTACAGAGGTGTTGAGACGCATGCCCTCTTCCAGCTCCTTTGCCAGCGCCAGGCGCACGCCCTTAAGTTCCGCCATTTCCGGCTTTACGTTCCTGCGGCAGCCTACGGTCAGCGTGTCCGCTGACACGTTCCCTGCATATCCGCCGAGGACCCTCGCAATGGTATTCCAGAATGTCGACTTGCCGTTGCGTCCTTCCCCATACGCGATGATCATAGCTTCCATATACACCCTGCCGATAGCAGAAAGGCCTACGACTTCCTGTACGTAACCGATCAGTTCCCGGTCATTCAGGAAGGTCTTGTTCAGAGCATCCTGCCACAGGGCCTCTCCCTTATCGCCGGGCTCCACCGCCGTAACTTTTGTGCAGTAATCCTTCCAGTCATGCTCCCGCATGCCTTCCAGTCCATCCGCCAGGCGGACAGATCCCTGAGGTGTATTGAGAAGAAGCGGATCGGCATTGAGCTCCTCCAGCTTCACCCCGACCATGGGCTTGGCTGCTTCCATAGCGGAGCGGATGTATTTGATGTTCCGCCGGCCCATCACGAACTTGTGATAAGAAAGCGCAGCCAGGTATTCCATAAGGAGGTGGATCTGATCATCGTTAAGCCCGTCCATGGCCCTTTTTCCGCCGGACAGCGCATCTTCGCCGGTACCGGAGTTCAGAACCGCCTGCTTTGTGGTGAACATGAGAAGCTCCGCGTCAGCAAGCTGCTGGTCCAGGAACTCGATCGTCGCACCGAGCGCCGCTTCCTTTGATTCTTCCCAGTAAGTACCGTTGTAGCGGAAAAAGTCCGTCGCCGGATTGAAGCAGATCTCGTCTCCGTATTCCTTTGACAGGACCTTCGCCTGTCCGATATCAGAGTAATCCTCGGGCTTTAAGCACCCCGCGGGTCCGGCAATCCTTGCGGCATTGTATTTCTCAGGAGGCACATATCCCTCCTGCGCTGAGACAACCTTTTCGAACTTCTTTGCGCTAAGCCATATCTTTCTGAGCTCCCCGCCCGGCAGGGGCGGATCACACTTTTTCGACTCCTCCATGAAAATCTCCCGCGAGATGTCGTTCCAGCCGTAGCGCTTTACGACCCGGCCGGCAAACCGGCTCATTGTGGCGTTCCGGCTGCCCTCTTTAATGATGTAACTGCCGCCGTAGACGCCCCGGTTCATCTCTTCGTCGAAGTCATCCTCTTCTATGACTTCATCCAGTTTCTTCGTACCGGGAAAGTACTCCACCCGGGGGTTTTTTGTTCCATAGAAGAAGTGGGCCGAATCCATCGCTTTAGGATCAACGTGAGGACAGATCCTGGCCACCCGTTCCTTCATAGCTTTGTAGGCAGCGTGATCTGTAATCTCGTCGATCTCCAGAAAGACATGGAACTTCGGCCTCTCCCTCTTTCCGTTCTTCTTTTTCATGTGGTGCCGGCTGTAATGGATGCCGATCGTCACATCCGGAAATGCTGTCCGCAGGTCCTCCGGAGTTATCCAGTCTTCCGGATTTTCCGAGTGGTCATTATCAAACTCTACAGCCAGGCAGTTGCTTCTTATAAAATTCGCATTGCTGCGGTAACTGTTCTTATACTCTGCACAGACGTAGTCGCGGGCGACTGCCCGTTTAAGTGATTCCGCATCTGTCACATCAGCCCTGTGCGGGTAGAGGCAGTTTTCCTCCCTCCCGAGGCAGTCAGCGTAAAAAAAAGTAAACATATGCTATTCCTCCTTAGGCAGAACAAGCTGCCGTTCTACTTCATCCAGGTTTCTTTTGAGATTCCTCATCGATCCTTTCCAGTAGGGCCTCACAAAGGTTTTTCCCCCTGAGGGGAGCCGGCGCCAATGTCCGACCACATGCCAGACCAGAGCGTGATAGGTACGGCTCCGGCCTCCGCCTGTAATGGCATCGATCAGTTTTTCCGTACCGATGTATCTCTGTTTCACGTACCGCACGATCCTCTTCCGGTTTCCCTTATCATCGATGGACGTGACCTTCACCTTCTGTTTTGCCCCCTTGCGGAATACATCCTTCACAACAGGGTGAAGCAGCGCGATCATCACACCGTACCACGCGTTCATCACAAATCCCGCCATCTTAAGCAGCGCATTGACAGCGATTTTCTTTTCCCGGATCATCTTCTCCGTCATGCCGATGTGTCCGATATCATCCACAAAATTGATCCCATTGATGCCGTGCATTACAAACAGGGGGCAGGCGATCTGCCTGGGACCAAGATAGATGATCAGGGCTCCAACGCGGGCTTCTTTGTTTTCAGCAATGATCTGCCGGTAGTTTTTGAAGATCACAATGCGGTAGGTGTCTGTCGCAGAGTCTTTTCCTTTGATCGAGAGCTCCATATCTGTCAGCGGGATACTTCCGCTGATCAGGATGTCGGCAGGCGTTCCGGCATCAGCTGCAGGCGTGCTCTCATGCCAAAGCCGGTTGAGCTGCTTTATGTCATCAAAGGTCACCGTGACCCGGTCACTCGGATTGGTCTCATTGATCTCCGACCACAGCTCCCTGTTGCGTTCCTCGTCCAGGAACCTGGCATACACACTGTTCAGAGCAGAGTTCTGCTCAGTGACCCCGTTGGCCCTGCGCATCTCTTCCACCCTGGCGTGATATTCCTTCCAGGTCGTGACCTTCTCGGCCTTTTCCATATACGTGGAGTAGAACTCTTCAAACTGTGCATCGTCTAACAGGTTAAAAAAGTCCACTGCTTCCTGATACTGTTCCTTCGTCGACACCTGGGAGAACTGATAAAGCATCTCATCCTCAATATCTCTGCGTTCCATACTTGTCATCTGATTGGCCTCCTTATTGTTTCCGGCAGACCGGAATCCCTCCGGCCTGCCTCGTTCCTTTATCAGTCATCCACATCGCAGCGCTGGTCGTTGATGACATCGCGTGCAAAGTCGAGAGCTTTCATAACAGCGTCCAGTGCTGCGTCCCCGCAGCATGCGATCTCAATACCGAAGATCTCTCCATCGTCGTTAGTGACCGGCTCGAAATGGAAATCACCTTCCAGGCACACGAGGTTCAGATAGGTTCTGCCCCCGGCTTTTCTGCAGGGTGTTCCTTTATATCCGGTTGTACCGGCTTCAACAAGCAGCTCTGTGCGGCGGCCCGTAACCGACCTTTCAAATGTCTCCACAATCCTGTCATTTATCCTTTTGTGTTTTTCCTCAACTGCAAACATTGGTCTCTTCCTCCTTTAAATATCTGAGCGGTATTCCTGCTTCTGCTGTGCCGCGCCTTGTGGGTGAATCCCTGTTTCTGATCTCCATGGAAAAACATCTCCTTTCACCGTTCTGCTTTCCCATGCCTGCTTAGGCGCGATTTTTATAACGAAAATCGAATTTTTCTATCGCTTCCTTTTTTATAGAAAATGCCGTCCCGGAAATTATCTTCGGGGACGGCTATAAAAAAGCCCTCTAAGCAGGCATGGGAATACAGCCGGAGATGTGGCGGCGATAATTTCAAAAAAATCTGAAAACCGTTATAAAAATCCGGCCTAAGCAGGCATGGGTAGTTGAGAACAGAAGAAAGGAGGAACCTTTTATGACAAAGAAGGACAAACAGGTTCTCATTGACGGACTCAGGAAGCTGGCAGCGGATGTGGCGGATCTCGCCTCGATGCTGGAAGGATCTGAGGGAGCGTCGCAGAAACAGGCCGCCCTTGTTAAGGAGCCGGCTCCCACAGTAACGGAGGAGGCACCTGCAAAAGAACCCGCTCCTGCGGTAATGGAGGAAGCACCCGCAAAGGCGTACACCTACGAGGAAGTCAGGGCGATCCTCGCCGAGAAATCCAGAACAGGGTTCCGGGCAGAAGTTAAAGCGCTTCTCTCCGCTCACGGCGTGAAGCAGCTTTCCGATGTGAAGACCCCGGAGGAGTTCGCCGCGATCATCGCTGAAGCGGAGGTGATCGGAAATGGCTAAGCATGCATACCTGGCCGCTTCCGCCAGCGAGCGGTGGCTGCGGTGCCCTCCCAGCGCAAAGCTCTGCGCTCAGGAAGAGGACCGCGGATCACCTTACGCGCAGCAGGGTACGGACGCCCACGAGCTCGCGGCCTATCTCACTGAGAAGGCGCTGGGCCGTAACACCCGCGATCCCACTGAAGGCCTGACATGGTACGACGCGGAGATGCAGGAAGCCGCCGAGGGCTACGCAGCTTTCGTCATGGAGCAGGTCGCTGAGGCAAAGAGACTGTGCGCTGACCCGCTGGTCTGTATCGAGCAGACTCTGGATTTCTCAAAATGGGTCGAGCACGGATTCGGAACCGGTGACTGCGTGATCGTAGCAGACGACCTGCTTCATATCGTTGACCTGAAGTATGGCGTCGGCGTACTTGTCAGCGCATCCGGTGAAGATGGGACAGGCAACAGCCAGCTCAAGTGCTACGCGCTGGGCGCGCTGGATACCTTCGGAGACCTGTACGACATCCGCCGCATCAGGCTCTCGATCTACCAGCCCCGCAGGGGGAACGTCGATACTTTCGAGTTGACACGACAGGACCTGCTGAAATGGGCTGACGACGTACTGGCTCCGATCGCCAAACTGGCCTACGAGGGCCTTGGAGAATTTGCTGCCGGTGATCACTGCCAGTTCTGTAAGGTCAAGGCGACCTGCCGGAAACGGGCTGAGTACAACCTGGAGCTGGCCGGGTACGATTTTGAAGAAGGGCCGCTTTTGGAGGCTTATGAGATCGCGGAGATCCTGCCGCGGATCGACAGCCTCGTATCCTGGGCCGAGGACATCAAATCCTACGCGCTGGAGCAGGCTCTTTCCGGAGTCCGGTACCCCGGCTTCAAACTGGTCGAAGGCCGGAGCAACCGCAGGTACACCGATGAAGCGGCAGTCGCTGCGGTCGTATCGAATGCCGGATACGATCCGTATGAGAAAAAGCTGCTGGGCATCACAGCTATGACCAAGCAGCTCGGCAAGAAGAAGTTTGATGAGCTCCTTTCCGGACTCATCGTCAAACCACAGGGTAAACCCGTGTTAGTTCCGCAGACAGACAAGAGGCCGGAACTTAACACAGCAGCAAATGATTTTATGGAGGATTAATAAAATGGCAAAGGGAATGAAAAACCCGACAAAAGTTGTAACCGGAAGACACACTGTTTTCTCTTATCTGAACGTCAATGAACCCAAGACCCCGATGGGCGGCGGAACTCCGAAGTACAGCGTCTCGCTGATCATTCCGAAATCCGATACAGTGACCGTCGCTAAGATCCGCGCCGCGATCCAGGCGGCCTACGATGAAGGCCAGTCCAAGCTCAAGGGCAACAGCAAATATGTGCCCGCGCTGGAAGACCTGAAGACCCCGCTGCGTGACGGCGACAAGGAGCGCAAGGGCGACGAGGTTTACAGGAACGCCTACTTCGTGAATGCGAACTCCACCACCAAGCCGGGCGTGGTTGACGCTGACTGTCAGCCGATCCTTGACACCTCGGAGCTCTACTCCGGGATCATCGGCAGAGCGAGCGTGAACTTTTACGCGTTCAACAGTAACGGCAACAAGGGCATCGCTTGCGGTCTCAACAACCTGCAGAAGCTCTCTGACGGCACACCGCTCGGCGGACACAGCCGCGCTGAAGATGACTTCGCTGATCTGGATGATGAGGATGACGAGGACTTCCTGTCCTGAAGAGTGATCGAAGGGAGCGGGCGATCTGCCCGCTTCCTTTTATATGAGAAAGGAGTTTAGTGGAAATGCGGAACCTATCCCTGGACCTTGAGACAAAATCAAGTGTCGACATCACGAAGTGCGGTGCCTATAAATACGCGGAATCCCCGGACTTCGAGATCCTGCTCTTTGGTGTGTCTGTTGACCACGGCCCCATCTCAGTGTACGATCTTGCCTGCGGTGATGCTGTTCCTGATGAGATCATCGCCGCCCTTTCCGACGATCGCGTGACGAAGTGGGCTTACAATGCCAGCTTCGAACGCGTCTGTTTGTCCGTCTGGCTGCGCCGCAATTACCCGCAGTACTTTAAGAGCTACAGCATTCCCGGCGATCCTGTCCGGAACTACCTCGATCCGTCCTCATGGAGATGCACCCTGGTGTGGGCTGCCTATAACGGTCTGCCTTTGGGGCTTGATAAGGTCGGCGCTGTCCTCGGTTTTGAGGAGCAGAAACTCAAAGAAGGAAAGGACCTCATCAGATACTTCTGCTGCCCCTGCAAACCCACGAAGAAGAATGGCGGCCGGACCTGGAACCTGCCCCACCACGACCCGGACAAGTGGGCGCTGTTCAAACGATATAATGAGCGTGATGTTCTGGTAGAGCTCCAGATCCAGGAACGGCTTAAGAACTACCCGGTTCCGGATTTCGTGTGGGATGAGTACTGCCTTGACCAGGAAATCAACGACCGCGGCATTATGATCGATCAGGAAATGGTGACGCAGGCGCTCCGGATCGATGAATTGTCAAAGACAGACCTAACTGCCAGGTTAAAGAGAAAGACCGGCCTCGAAAACCCGGGCTCGGTCGTACAGATGAAGTCCTATCTTTCAAAGAAGGGAATGGACGTTGACAGCCTTGGGAAGAAGGAAGTCGCAGCAATGATAAAATCGGCACCGGAGGATCTCGCAGAGGTGCTTTCCCTTAGGCTGCAGCTTGCCAAAAGCAGCGTCCGCAAGTACCAGGCCATGCAGAACGCCGTCTGCGCTGACAGCCGCTGCCATGGAATGTTCATGTTTTACGGCGCCAACCGCAGTGGCAGGTGGGCAGGCAGGCTTATCCAGCTGCAAAACCTGCCGCAGAACCACATGGAAGATCTGGACCAAGCACGCGCCCTGGTGAAGGCTGGCGACTATGAGATGCTGGACATGCTGTACGACTCTGTCCCCGGCGTACTCTCGGAGCTCATCCGCACTGCCTTCATCCCGCGTCCCGGATATAAATACATCGTCAGTGACTTTTCCGCCATCGAAGCTCGCGTGCTCTCCTACCTTGCCGGCGAGAAATGGCGTGCGGAGGTCTTCCACAAGGGCCGCGACATCTACTGCGAAAGCGCCAGCAGGATGTTCGGCGTGCCGGTTGAGAAGCACGGCATCAACAGTCACCTACGGCAAAAAGGCAAAATTGCCGAGCTTGCTCTCGGCTATGGCGGCAGTGTCGGTGCTCTTACCGCCATGGGCGCCCTCGACATGGGGCTTTCCGAGGACGAGCTGCAGCCCCTGGTGGACATGTGGCGTAGCAGTAACCCGCACATTACTTCCTACTGGTGGGCTGTGGATGCCGCCGTCAAAAAAGCGATCAAACAAAGGTGCCAGACACGAGTTGGCGACATCACTTTTGCAGTAAAGAGCGGCATGCTGTTCATTACGCTGCCGTCCGGAAGGCGCCTGGCTTATGTAAAACCCCGGATCGGCGAGAACCGTTTCGGTGGAGAATCCGTCACCTACATGGGAATCGATGCGCAGAAGAAATGGTCCCGGATAGAATCGTATGGTCCGAAGTTTGTCGAGAACATCGTGCAGGCGGTAAGCCGGGACATTCTGGCTTACGCCATGAGGACGCTCCACTACTGTCAGATTGTCGGTCATGTACACGATGAGCTCATCATCGAATGTAGCCCAGATGTGTCGCTGGACGTGATCTGTGAGCAGATGGGGAGGACTCCTCCCTGGCTTCCTGGGATTGAACTCAGAGCAGATGGATATGAGTGCAATTATTATCAGAAATCATGAATTCCAATTCTAAAGAGAAAAGCGCTGGGGACAAATTCCCAGCGCTTTTTCATTAAGAACCTATATAATTATATCTTCTCACTTATCAACATACGGTGTTGCGGAGACTCCTTTATCCCGAAGATCCGAAACCTTTTTATCCAGGATCTTTTTCCAAAATCTATTAAACCAGGCAGTTTTCCCAAACACTTTTACAACTGTAGGGCTTACAGAATAGTATACGTAGATAAAGGCTTTTCCAAATATTGTTTTTGACAGTGTCTGATCCCTGTATCTACGGAGGGTCCAAACTTCGGGACAATCATATGAACCATATACAGCTGTTGCAATGTAGCATCCGCTTGTCGGTGCCGCCGGCGGGGCCACATATGATGGATCCTGTCCTTTAATTTCAGTATTCAACCTGTTAAGTTCCGTTGTCCTGAAATTTGCGTTAAATACTCTCGGATGCGTATTAAGGAATTTAACCGATAGCAGCTGAACATTTTTAATATTGTTCTTATCTTCAGGCATATGCTGCTTCAATGTGTTTTCAATCAGTTTCAGTATTACATGTGCTGATGTCGCTCGATCTATGTATTCTTTATCAGCGCCCTGAACCTCTTTGAATTCGTTCCAATGTTTCTGAGCTAAAGCCGCGGCATTAAACGCGAAGTTTGAAGCATAGTCAATAATTGTTGCTACATTTTCAGATGTTTTATCGTCTTTTGATTTTGCCAATAACTCTATTGTCGAAGCCGAACATGTCGCAAGATTCTCAGTTGCTAATGACAGGTTCATCAGATTAGTTTTCATACACTGGAAGTAAACTTGAAAGAATGACGCTTCCCAGTTATTAGGGTCATTTTGCAGTAACAATCCGTAGTACTTCTCTGCGTTGTCTGCGTTTCCCTGCTCTCTGGCCCTTCTTGCAAGAACCAAAAGGTTTTCACTTTCCTCCTGTTTGTCAATTTTAACTGTCCCAATTAATTTCTTTGCTTCTTCGATAGAATACTTTGTTCCGCAATGCTGGCAGACATAGAATCCATCTTGCTTTACAACATCATTACTCCCACAAAGCTCACAGATTATTTTTGTCATGATTGAAATCTCCCTTCGTTGAGCACTGTAAGGCACTGTGCTTTTTCCATCACTAATAATAGCACTGCTTTACTTGTATCTACAACAACAGGCACCTTGTGAAATCGCATTATTTATCTATCTGGTACTGTTTACCGATCTCCTTCGCACGCTTAAGCAGCTGATATACCCTCGGCTCCGATACTCCAAGATCCGCTGCGATCCTCGTGACGGGATCTCCCAGAAGTTCCCTTGCTTCAAAGGCTCTCGCGATCCTCGGATCCTCCGCATCCATACGGGCACGGATCACAGAGTACTCCATTTTTGCCATGACCTGCTGCTCTACGAAGTCGCATGTCTCGGGTTCGTATCCACTCTCGACCAGGCCGTCCCAGGAGATGAGCGCTGCCTGCTTTGTATCCGGTGTCCTGCCATAAGGGCATTCTGAGCACTTGTTGGTATCCTTGCATTTGACAAATGCCTTACGCTGTCCGGGTACCATGCATCTTGTGCTGTAATATCCGCTGGAGTGCACGTTGTTGATGTGCTCCCACTGTTCTTCTGCGAACGCTCTGTTCGTTGTCTTGAAGAAATACACACGTATCTTCTCGCTGGCACCAAAGTGCAGATACCTGCAGTTCTCTTTAGTTATCCCATAATTAGCCATATCTGCATTGTCTTTGATTTCAATCGGGGCGTCGTAAAGGGTCTCCCCATTCTCTCCAACATAAGATCTGTGTTTAAATTCGCCACTGTTACTTGCATCAACCTTCTTTGTCCGAGCCATCTTGCTCTCCTTTCGCTTTTTGTCGCGAAACGGAGAGCCTCGAACAGACGCAAAGAAGGGTGCACTTAAGAGACCGGATTCTGAGAGCTATGTTTGAAGCTCCCCGTTTCTGGTTAAGTGCCGTCCCTGTCCATCGGTCTGGCAGTTTCTATTCAGTTGTCACCACCGGCGGAAAGATGGACAATGCCGCGGTCTTTCAGTCCGCAAGTGACGTGGACGCCTTGAGCGCTCAGACAGATCTGCACTATGTGCCGGTCCGGCTCAGAACTCAAAGCTTATAGAGGAATTGATCCTTTACCTTAGATATATAAGAATTGCTCCGAAAAGATGTTCGCGGGCATCAGTTCTCTTTCCAATGAAGATAAGGCCAACCTTTTGACGTTCTTTTTCTATGAGATCCCGCAGGTTCGTAATGCCTGCCGCCCACTGTCTGTATTTCCTCCTTTACCTTTACTCCCCCATTTGCAGGTCAAAATTCCAAATCAGAATTATTAATTATTTCTAAATTCATCTCCCTGCTTTCCTGTGCCTGCTTTTTTCATGCTTTTACAAAAGCTGTCCTTTAAAAGCACAAAAAAGCCGGAGCCGCCGACACACCCACTACGAGTGTGTCGACAACTCCGGCTATTTGGTATCTCGCATTCGGATCCGTTGCTCGGTAGTTGCGTCAATTACAGATAAACAGGCTGGAACTGCTGCAGTTTTCCTGCGCCCATCAGCCCGGCACACAAGATCAAGCCTGTGTGACTATCTGCCGTCTACAACGATATTTACTATGGTGCATGCTTACGGATAAAACCGCTTTGCATTGATCACATTTTATACTGATAATCCCGTCCGTCTCCCTTTTCATGTCGAAAAGACGCCGACCGCAACAGGAGCATTTTACAGGAACAACCCCTTCTTTCTCTTTTGTGGCTCCCATTTACGTCTCTCCCTCCTTATGAGCTTTTTCACCGATCATTTTTACCCTCCCGAATGGCCTTATGCAAATGGCAGGCTATCATTTTCTAAAGTGTAGTTTGACGGGTTCAGATACCGTGCCATATATTTTCTCGCTTCTGATGATACAACGAAGTCCATTTCGCGTGTTTTAATGGAATTCATCAGTCTTCCGCACTCGGCGTCCAGTATTCCTGTTGAATCCGAGGCGCTGACCATGATTTTGACCATCGGATCGTCTTCTCCACCGCTTGTTTCAAGTATACTGCCGTCGAAAATATACAGTCCGTACTCATTCTTTCCGGAAGGACTCTTCCACCGGAAGAAATGAATCTCACCAATATTAACGCTGACCGAATATGCGTCCGCCAGCCCGCAGCTCCCCATAGGAAGGGAATTCGCCACAAAGACCTTTTTACCATTAATCATCGGGAAGTAATGACAATTATCATAATTCTGTCTGATGTCCACATTCTCCCAGCGTATCTTTTCCTCGTCCGTATCCTTCACCAGCTTGTCGAGAAAAAACGCCACGGCTTTCAGGTCTTTTGTCGGTGCAACGATATCTCTTTTGAGCAGGTCATCGATATTAATCTGGAACAATCCGGCGATCTTCCAAAGAGCATCAACGCTCAGCTTTCTCTTTGATTCCGTCCCTACCGTGCGGGAAATATATCCCGTACTGAGATGCAAGATGGATTCCAGCTCGGACATCTTCAGATTGCTCCTCTTAAGCAGGATCTCCAGGTTCTTGCTGAATCGGTCTGCATCAAAATTTCCGACACTCTTTACATACTCTTCGAGCTGCCTTTCCTGCTCCATTATTGCCTCAGTAACTGCCATGGACTCTTCGTCGACATCATCCTTCTCTTCCCCCATCGCATCGTACAGGTCTCGCAGCTGCTGGAGCTGTTCATTGGCTATTGCATAATCCCTAATCGAATTTACCCTGTATATGCCCAGTGAATCCGTTTTCAATTCCTTTTTAGGATGCTCTTCATCTATATAATAGTACATGTCTTATCCCTCCTTGTACATTTATGATAGTTCTGTACAAGTTTCATGTCAACAGTTCAATTAATCCGCATTTATTAAACTTTCTTGAACATTTTTTGTGGATAACTTTGCATCTGTCCACCAAATACAGCATTGTCCACAGTTTTTATCCGTCATTTCCACTCTTTCCACAATAAGTATCTTGTACTTGAACAAAAAAGGAACCAAAGAGAGTATGCGATCATCTCTCCCTGGCTCCCTTTAGCCGTTACAGAGTACCCTTTTACTCTGCCTTCACGATATGCTTTTTGACTTCAAATACCCTTAGGTTGCCGTCTTTATCCGCCCTGACCTCCGCGTCATTGCCCCGCCTGACGATCTCCTTGATAGCCCTTATAACCCTTTTGTCCGATTCCCGAGATTCCTTCCCGGCTCCCATGCTATGCTCCTCCGCTTTATACTGCTATGCCCCTCCTGATGAAGAGCGGTCTTTCCTTCGGATCCTCCGTCCTTATGAGTCCGCACCTTTTCATGTGCACATATGCTGCACTTACGCTCACTCCGTATGTTTCCGCGATCTTCTGTCCGATCTCCTCGAGGAACACATACCAGTGCCTGTACTGGTAGAACGGATCGATACCAGGTCTTACAAAGATCCCGTCCCCGTGTCCTGCTTTCCTGTTAAGTTCCATAACGAACGGGACGAACGTGGGCCTCGGCATCAGGACGGCAGCCGCGTATACATTTGCCTGATGCTCCATGAAATCCCTGTCTGTCCATTTCCTGTTCTCCGGTCTGTCGTTTTCGAGCATATTGCTCCGGCACATGATCTTATCCATGACGCTCCTCGCGGCAAGGATATCCTGACCGCAGAATGCCGGATAATGCATACAGAAATGTCCGCCCTCATGGATGACTGTAAACCTTCCGAATCCATCCTCTCTTTCCGTCACTCCCGAATCGATGATGATCGCACCTGCGGGGAAGAACTTGTTCACAGTTTCCCCGTCTTCGCACACCGGGATCATGGCGTCCTTGAAGACTGTAATCCCGTTGATTCCCATCCCCGGGACGATATTATAGATGTCCTGCACATCGATTGTCGCCCCCAGATAGGACTCGACAAAGTGAACGACGTTGATCTTTCCGGGCGTTTTCAGCAGTTCGGGCCTGTAATCCGCAACCTGGGCCTCCGCATAAGCCATGACCTCAAGGTCGCAGACGACCGGCGTGCCGTCAAACTTCCTGTTAGGGCAGTTGAACTCAATCATCGTCTATCGCCTCCTTTGTCTTTATGTAGTGGATAAAACGCCTCCAGTCATCTTCGCTGACAACACCCTTCTTGGTCATGCGGAGTGCGAACCTCGCCATCTCACCGGCCTCAGAATACATCATGATGTCGTCAAGGTCCCGCGGTATCCGGGAGTTCTCCCTGGCCGCGAGGTCATACATCATGGCGATGTCCTCCTCCGTGAACTCCAGAAATTCGATCAGCTTTTCAGTTTTTTCCTCGTCGTAGGGCTTGCGCCTCCCCTGCTCCACGTCGCTGACAAAACTGACGGAAACGCCCAGCTCTTCCGCCACATCTTTCAGCGTCAGCTCCCGGCTGTCAGCAATGCGTTTGCTTCTGAGAAACTTCCCATACCTCATGTTCTTTTCCTGCATGATCTCCTTCTTTCTATTGCGTTTTACGCAAAATTGTCCGGATTTGGGTAAACAGTATTATAAAACTACGCCAGCCCAAATTTGTGAACACTTGTTTGCTTCGGCGTAACTTTACTGTAACACTGAGGAAGGATATATGCAAGAGAAAAATCGAACATATTTTCGAATATTGTTTGTGTATTTTTGCCTTGCCGGGAATCCCCGGGGTCCCGGGATTCCCGTTCAAGTCCGTTCAGAAAAACTATTCTCAACGAAAATGCGGCTGTTCATCAGCTGCCGATAGTTGTCTTAGGCCTGATAAAAGGGACCACTTTAGATTCGGCATCAAGTGTTCCGGGAGTCAGTCCCAGAATGTCCTCAAGATCGCCCTGCGAAAGATAGATTCCGTTTTCATGGAGAGCCTGCATCATGCTTCTCGCATTAAGATAATCTCCATCAAACAGGACATCAACTGCGCTTTGGAATATGGTGCTGTTGAGCTTTCCGGGAGTGTCTCCGGGTTCATGGAGCCTCCATCCCCTGGCAGAGACTGTCCTCATCATGTACTGGAACTGATTAGCCGTAATAAGGTTCAGCTGCCTTGCCCTGTACATCATGGCCTGAATCGACACCCCCCACTTTTTACGGAGCGTCCTGTAGTACTCCACATTCCTGGCATACGGTGCGACTTCCCTGCCGAAGGTTTCACGCGGAAGAAGAAATGCGCTCGCAAACATATTGGCCTGCTTTTCCAATGCATTAAACTCGTCTTTACTAAGGCTTTCATTCGAATCGTCCCAGTTGTGCAGAAGAATATGGCCAAGCTCATGACACATATCGAATCTGAGCCTTACATCCGGCTTTTCACCGATTGCAAGGGCGATGATAAACACGCTGCCGTGGTTCTGCACGTTTATGCGCTGGCTGAATGCGTCGATTCTTTCATCAACATTCTTAAACCCTGTAACGATAATGCCGTTTGATTCGAGAGTGTACTGCATATTGTCAACGGGTCCCATTCCCAGTTTCCAGTACTCACGCACTGCCTTTGCAGCAGCTTCGATCTGCGCGAGCACTTCATCTGAATCCGCTTCAAGCAGATTGTCCGGTCCGTGAAACAGAACGGGCGGCAGATTACGGGCGGGAAAGTCCACATAATTTAGCAGCAGTTCATAAACCTTGGCTACGTACTCCAGCTTTATCTTCTGGGCATTCTGGATCATCTTTGACGCGGATGCCTGTGATCTGAAATATGTATTATCTGTTGCCGTAGTGCAGAGGTCTTCGGAAAAGAAAAACTCAAAAGGGAATCCCAGCTCCCCGGCGATCTTCTGGACATTTTCAAAAGGGGGCGTGTTCTCACCATTGGCATACAGCGACAAAGACTGCTTTCTTATACCAGTCTGTTTCGCGAGCTCCGTCATCCTCATGCCACGGAACTGAAGCGCCTCTTTCAGTCTCCGTCCATTAAACCTGTTTTCCATTTCCGTTTCGGAAGCAGATCATGCCTGCTTTCCTTCCTCCTTTTTCTTGGGTGTAATAATAGTTTCTTTCTGCGGAGCACTCTCTGCAGACTTCTTCAGTCCGCTCTTTACAGACACAAGGTTATGAGAATCTTTCTTCTGAGCCTGATCACCTGTTTCAGGAATTGTCAGCTCACTGAAGTCGGGCTTAAGCAGGTCCTCAAGAGAATACTCCTGCGCAGTCCGGAAATCCGGATCCAGCAGCTTTACTGCGATAGAAGTAATACTGAAGTGTTCGGCCTCATATACCACAACAAGATGTGTATAGCCATCGTCAAAAGAAACCTCTTCTTCCATGATGTTGTCGTAGTCATTTCGAAACTCTTCTTCAGAGAACCCCGATACCTCTTCCGGAAAACAGTCACCAAGGCTCATCTGATAACAGGCAGCCTCCACTCCCGAATTCTGAACATAAAGAATCGACTGGAGATAGTGCGGGATCCGCCGGTCCTTCTTCTTCGGGATCATCTCGAGGGTCTGCTTCGTGCAGATCGTATAGGTTGTCTTATGCTGTCTGTCAATGAGAAGGCATCCGGTCCAGGCAGATCTCTTAAAGTATTTCAACTCAACCGTATCCGAAACGACGCTGTCCCTGAGATTGGTGTTTATTTTATCCCCCCTCATAAAAGGAACCGCGTTATATGTAGCCATGTTATTGGTCCTCAGGTACTCCCTGATATCCTCCCCGACACCTTTTTCTACTGCCTTGACGATCAATCTAAGAAGGGGCTCGCTTTCTTTGACTTTGAATAACATGTAATCTATTTCCTCCTCATAAAATTTGAAGCCATTTCTGCACACAAAAAATCTGTATCTTTATTTTACATAAAAATACAGATTTGTCAAGCAAGGTGTGTGTTTATTTAAAAAACGACAATCGCTTCGCATAGAACAGTCAAGTTCGTCCGTTTAAAATGTACCAGTGAATGCTTTCTCTTTTTAGTCTATTCGATTTCAAAGATCAGTTTTATCGTATCCGTAAGCTTCTTTCTGGTTTCTTCCTCATTATCCTCAAATATAAACGGAAGCCTGATGAAATGGACATTGATATCATCAGAAACAGCTATGGGAAATTCTGTCTCCTTATCTTCATATCTGTACATCGGGTACAGAAGATATACATCGCTGAGACTTCTTTTTCTCGCATACTCCAGGACCTGATACATATCCCCCTGTTTTACTTCACTGTCGATATTTGCGGCATAATCTGGGTTGTCTTCAAAGCGGGACAGTTCCTTATACTTGGTGTCCAGAATGAACACTTTGCCGTTGTACTCCACAAGAATATCGTGCCGCATAGTAAACGCCGCGCCTGTTACGTTACCTTTGTATATGATTTTATCAACAAGGCTCGCCCGGCTTTCCTGCAGGCAGACTTTTGCCCCGTAATCCTCAAGCACTTCCCGCAGGAAACCACCTATGAATCCCTCAAAGAGAAGATCCGTCGGGAAAAGGAAGCAGAATGCGTCATGGGTATCAATGGAATAATTCGACATTTTATTGAGCAGAAACATTTTGCTCATGCTGATAATTATCCCATAATTTCTGTGCATCTTGCTGAGCCGGATCCCGTCGCAGTCATTCGGTTTACATGGAACATCCGATACCTCATCAAGTCTTGTAAGAATTGTCCGCAGGACTTTCTGATTCTTTTTTGATGTGCTGTTATACAGCTGTCTGCAGGTGTACTTGATGATCCTGTTCACGGGATTATCAAACTCGAATGTCGAGTACGTACAGCGGAACCGATCCGTCTGGCCGTTAGGGATCTTCCTCAGAATATAGTCCTTGTAATCAAACTTTCCCCTGATCGAGCGGACATCTTCCGTTTCCTCCACATATCTGAAAAAGGCACCGCGCTCAATAGCACTCCTCACATATCCGATATAGAGTGTGATGAACAGTTCTTTCAGGTCTTCGGAATCATGCAGTTCACTGGAGATATTCAGAAAAGGATATTCCAGTCTGTTACAGTATTCGATCCACCGGACAAGATTCTCAAGAAGATGTTTCTGACTGAGATCATCCGTATCGTGATCATCATATTCGGTGCTGAACACCTTCGGAAAAATATTCAGCTGCTCGCCTTTGAAGACTATCGTCCCGACATACTTCTTGGTCCGGATCCCCTTCTGCCCGGTAAAGTCAAGAAACTGCTGCTGCGTCCTTATTTCCTCATCGTTATAGAATACAGACCGCTGTTCCCAGTTCTGCTGCAGAAAATCCGACAGCTCATCAAGAGCACTCTGGCTCTGCCATGAAGCCGGCAGTTTTGGATTTTTAATTGTGGTATATTCATACCTGTTCAGAATCATCTGCGCCATCCTTTGTCTTTACACGGAGCCGTCCGATTACTTGATCCTCTAATTCAATACTTGCGCCTGACTTCTTAATCACATCGTTGAGGATATTTGCCACCTTCTTACGGTTATCATAAAAATACTCGTAAAGCAGAGGGATAATGCTGTTATTCAGGATGTCACAGATATTGTCTGCAGTCTTATTCATAAAATAGGAATGACCAACAAGAAGATCCGTGCTGTCAAGCTCCTTGGCGAGAATAAGGTTCATCTCGTGAAGCACTTTTCTCAAAACGCTGTCTTCAACCAGGCTGTCATCGGGCTGCTGCTCAATGAAGGAAAACCTTCTGCGCAGAGCGGCGTCAATAAGAGAGATGGACTTGTCCGCGGAATTCATGGTTCCGACTATATAAAGATTATTCGGAACTGCAAAAATATCCCCCGACTGCAGCGTAGCACAGGTTTCGTTGATCTCTCCCCAGCGTTTATCCTCTTCGATGAGTGTGATCAGTTCCCCAAACACTTTTGAGATATTCGCACGGTTAATTTCGTCAATAATGATTACATAATTGTTGTCCGGATCAATGAGCGCTGTATCAGCAATTTTCTTAAATGTACCGTCAATTGTCTTAAAGGACATGCCGGCATTCTCAGTATCCGGACGCAGTCCCTGAATGAATTCTTCATAACCATAACTCTGATGGAAGGTCGTAAATACAATCTGCCCTTTTTTCACATAGTCATTATATTTCACCATGACGGCTTTTCTTTCTGCGGCAGTCTTTTTTCGTATATCCGCGACTCTGTTTTCAATAATCGCAAGAGCATACTCCGCCGTTGAATAGGTTTTTCCTGTACCAGGCGCTCCATAGATTATGAAATTGAGCGGATGCACCATACTCGTTCTCGGTTCTCTGACAATCTCTAGGCAGTTTTTCAATTTGTTATCTCCGCTTTCTTCATTCTCCGAAATCTCCCCATCATCTATATCTGTGCTTCTCATCTGAGCAAGAAATTCGCTATAACGGTCCATTGCACAGGAAAAACCTTTATTAATACGTTTCTTGTTTATCTCATCAAAATTTGAGGCCTTCTTAATTAGCGATACTACCTGCGAAAACCGGACAAGATCTGTATAATAGAACAGATTAGAGTTCTCAATTTCAACATCATCTAACTTAGCTGTGTCCAATTCCAGAGAGTCCGTATATGATTTCACCACTTGCGGAGAATATGACTTCCCCCCATATGGTTTCCCAATCGGTTTTACCTGCTTACTCAGCCAATCCGTAAAAATTATCTTTCTTTGAGAAAGATCCGCCTCAATATACTCTCTTGCAAGTTCTGTTGTCTCTTCTGATCCTTTATCTTTGTCTACGATAATCTCGTCAAGTTTTACCGCTGTATTTGTCGGCAATTTGAAAAACCGGTTATTAATGCCTTTGAGAGACTCCGATTCAAAAGTTATGTCTGATGCCTTTATCGTATACAAATCGTATATGAGCTGTTCATATCTTTTGAGCATAACCATGTAGCTACCTGAATGTACAATACGTCTGTATTGAACGTACTCTGGTGAGTCCATATTGGTCATTGACATCTGGATCTGGTCTGCGGCGTTTTTTCTCCTTGACCTCACAATACTTACATGGACCATTTTTTCATTTTCAGTAATAATCTGGGTTTCGTTGTCCAAATAAGCAATGTTCTCCTTATGAAGATAAACCGGGATCTGTGCGACGAAGAATTTCTTTAATTGATTATCCTCTTTTTCATATTCAATTTCAAAATAGCCATCTGCCCTAACATACGGAAACATATCCATCTGCTCTCCCGTAATGGCAATATGAGTCTGATTTGTTGTTCGTCCGGAATCGAGTGTATTGGATGCTTCCAGCCTTTTTACGATTAGGCCGTCATAGTTGTCTACGTTAATCACGCTTCCCACACCGTCCAGGACATTATAAATAAGTTGTATAGCATTTTTGAAATCCATCACGGCCTCCATTAATTACCATTTTCGTTATTTTGCGCATATTATTAGACATTTTTTATGCAACATGCTGAAATGTACATAAACATGATAAACACTATTGTGTTCTCATGTTTATCATGATATTCTAAGCACACAATCATGATACACATTATTTTTTATCATGTTTCTCACGAAATACATTGCTCTACTTCAGAAAGGAGAGATTTTTATGAAGAGAATCGATTCAACAAACATCCTGCTGCTTGGGCAGGAGTACTTTTCCAGCATCGGTCTTTCCACCAAGGCCAGATCCTTTTTTACAAGCAAGAACTTTGAGAGTGCTGCAGTTATTATTCTTCCTGAAGTCTGTATCATCCGCGATAATAGGCCGCCGGGATCATCTTCAGGGCAGACGCATATTCATGTTACGGGTGATGTACGATTCGCTTTCTATGACAGGACTGTCATAGAAAAAACCACCAAGACTTCCGGAGATGATATCCGTAAAGTAGTGGTTTCCAAGTCAAATATTGAAAATCTGAGAAATAGAACCTCGTCCTTCTCAGATATGGATAATGTAGAATCATCTACCATCTCCAAGTTATCCGTTCATAGCAAAAATGATGTGCAGGTACAGCTTAGCAAAATCCGCAAGGACGGGAACGACTTTCTCAATCTTCGCCGTGGCCTCTACTTGAACGATCTTCTTGTTTTTCTGAAATACAGAGGCCAGAACAGATTCTTTGCGTTTGGCATTCACAAGGAATTCTTTGAAAATGAGTATATGATCGCCAATGGGTTCCTTACTGATCTCACATCTCCTGGAACAGTGACTGTCGGATCTGTCATTAAAGAACTAGCCGATACCAATGATACATCGGCAACACTCCCCGCTTCCAACGACCTCGATGATATGATTTACCAGCAGCTTGTTGATGAAGCAGACGCAGACAACTCTTATGACAGTGACTACCGCCCCGAACTATATGATGGTTCCGTCAGCGGAAGCGGAAAATCCGGAAGACCTGCTACAAGCGCCTCCCTTGGAAAAGCGGCAATAAAGCATAATGGATATAGGTGTATCTTCAATACAGGAGATGACAAGCACTCGACCTTTTTAAAGCCGAACAATCTCCCTTACATGGAAGTGCACCACCTCATTCCCCTTAGCGAGCAGTGGCGCTTTGCCAACAAGCTTGATACGAAGGCGAATTTAATTCCGTTGTGCCCTCTCTGCCACAGAAAGCTCCATCACGGTAGACAGGCAGATATCGCAAATATGTTGCACGAGCTCTTTTTGCTTTACTACGATGCCCTTGATAAAAGCGGGCTGCTGGTCATGAAAGACGGCACCGTGCTGACAGAAGATATCCTTATTTCTTTTTACTAATTTACTCAACTGTTCCTAGCAGTTTCTGATACATGCCGGCAGATAGCTCATCTACTGCCGGCTTGTTCTATATATTTTTTCACAACTGCTGCGATCGCTCTTCCTAATAATGGAGGGACGGAGTTTCCGATCTGCATGTAGGTCTTTGTATATGCGCCTCTGAAGAAATAGTCATCGGGATAAGACTGTACCCGGGCAGCTTCCCTTGGTGTTAAGCCTCTCGCTTCATAAGGATGTATATACATATTACAGTCGAATTTCATATGAGCGGTAATAGTCTTACAGACCTTATCCGGTTCGAGCTTAAAGTATTTATCTTTGAAAATATCATTTCTGCTTGCGTAAGGCATGATATCTGCAATTTTGGGATCTGTAGACTTATCTCCCGGGTTCAGCCTTCTGAAGATTTCAATGTCCCTGTCATTATTATATCTTGCTTTGTGATTAAGAACCGCCGGATATCTGCGGCCCTGATTAATCAAACTCACATACTCATTATATTGCTGAATAAAATCATGATCTATTCGTCTTCCCGATTCCTCTGTATCCAGTTCTGTTGAGTTTTTTATCCGCGAGGCCTTTAATTCACGCAATCCATATAGTGCGTCTTCAAGAAAATAGTCCGGGATACTTTTGCTTGAGCTGATAATCTCTGCAAAAACCTTTTCATTATCCAGGCCGATACGGTTTCCAATATAGATCAGCCTTTCTCTGTTCTGTGGAACACCGTAATCCTTGGCATTGAGGACATGCGCTGAAACGCTATATCCAATAGCTTTAAAATCCTCAATTACCTGTTCTTTTACAGATAACATTCCCTTTACATTTTCCATAACAAAGAAAGGAGAACTGACCTTCTGTACAATCTCAACAAAATACTTATAAAGCTTATTTCTTGGATCATCTATCAGCCGCTGCCTGTTCGCCATGGAAAAGCCCTGGCATGGAGGTCCACCTACAATTATATCGACATCCACACCTTCCAGCAGTTCATCTACACGGTCAACAACAGCTTCCTTGATGTCACCAAGTATTATTCTGTTTCGTGATGTCTCGGGGTGGTTATGTGCATATGTATCCACGCATACTTCCTGAATATCATTTGCAAGGCAAGTGACGAACCCTTCCTGAGTAAATCCGAGTGACAGCCCTCCGGCTCCGCAGAACAAATCCACCATTTTAAGAGACTGTGCATTCTTTTTTGATCGCACCTCATTGATATAGGAATTACAGTATTTGTTTACGGGGCACTCTCCGCATTTTTTATGTTCTTCATTGCAAATGCTGGCCAGATTTCTGAAACCTTTTTGAGTTTCAGAATCATTCTCGTATGAGTCCATTATCATTCGGGCTCTATTTTTTAGAAACAGCTCGTCAATATCTGCTGTTATTCTTTTGACGCAGACATCTGCCGATTCTTCTGATGCAGGGATTTGAAATGCTTTGATGAATGACAGCATCTCCAAAACTTCATTATTGCTTTTTGCCATTTATTAGAACCACTCTCCAATCTCTTCCAGTTTATTTCTCACTTCATCCGCCACTGCTCTGGCAACATTAACTGTAACCGCATTACCAAACTGTTTGTATGCCTGTGAATCGGAAACAGGAATTATAAAGTCTGATGTTTGCGGACCATCAAATCCCTGAAGTCTTGCACATTCACGCGGTGTTAATCTCCTCAAGCCCTTCTCCTGCGTAACATAATTATCCTGGCTCGCTCTGTGCATTTTAGCCATTGTTGCGCATAGAGGGCGCGCTATCGGAAGATCTGTTTCAGCCTTGGCTTCCCACCCTCCAGTTCCATTTGACAGGATAGTCTTCTTTATTTTTTCCGTCAGAAAATACTTGTCTGGTACATCTGATTCTAGCAGATCCTTCATATAATAGGTTAAAGGGATAGTTGGCGGAGGATTAAACTCCCTCACGGCTTCATTCGCAAAACAAACAATGTACGTACGATTTCGCGTCTGAGGAATACCATAGTCTGAAGAATTCAGATTCATATCAAAAACCTGATATCCCAGCTCATCACTCAAGATTTGTTTGATTCTGGCAAATGTGTGGCCATTATCATGCGTACGAAGTGCTCGGACATTCTCCAGAATTACCGCACGCGGTTTATGTTTCCTAATCTCGATTTGATAGTTTATTATCTCCGCTATTCTGAAAAACAATGTTCCCCTTGTATCTTCAAATCCTTTCTGCTCCCCCATCATGCTGAATGGCTGACAAGGGAAACCGCCTATCAGAATATCATGTTCCGGTATATCTTCTAAAGGATATTCTGTAATGTCTGCAAGAGTTGCCGGGCAGTCATAATTAGCGTTGTATGTCTGTACTGCGTACTTGTCAAAATCGTTTGCCCAAACAATATCAAATCCCGCATCAAGAAATCCTTTATCCAATCCGCCTATTCCACAGAAAAGCGATACCACTCTCATTTGCCCTGCTCCTTTCTGTGGTTTTTAATATACTCACGGATCCACTCACATATCTGAACGGATGCTGTTTTTCCTTCAGCATGGAGCATTTCCATGAATTCTGCTTTGATCTCCGGTTCAATAGAGACTTCAATTTTGGAAACCTTCTTGCGTTCCCTTTGCCTTCCGTAATTTTTTTGTTTATCTGTCATTTTATACTCTCCAGGTTTATTTCAGGGTTGGATAGTGGTCCGACCCCTCTCAGACCATGTTCCGACCATGGTCTTGCCATGATCTCTGTCATTATAAATCTATATCCGTTTTCTATCAACGCCATATTATTTTCGTTAAGGACTAATAAAGGCATCCTAATCAAACGCTTTCAGCAGTATAATGCATTAAGGAGGTAGTCCCCATGGCTGATGTTCATTCAAAAGAAATCCGCAGCTACAATATGTCCAAAATCCGCAATAAAAACACCAAACCAGAGGAGACGGTAAGGAAATTCTTGTTCTCCAAGGGGCTTCGATATAGAAAAAACGACAAACGGTATCCTGGTCATCCAGACATTGTTTTTCCAAAGTACCACACAATTGTTTTTGTTAACGGATGTTTCTGGCATCTACATGAAGGCTGCCGATACGCAGTAATACCATCTTCAAACACTGAATTTTGGAATAAAAAGCTTACAGACAATCGTAACCGTGACAAGAAAATCAAATCATCTTTGGAATCCATGGGGTGGAGAGTCATTGTTGTCTGGGAGTGCGAACTGAAAAAGGATAGACGTCAACAGACACTCGAGGATTTATATCAAGAAATCATTAAAGAGCACTAAGCGTTTTGCTTAGTGCTCTTTCTTGCACCCATTTACTCTTCTATCATACCAACCTTGATTTCCTTAGAATGGATTACTGCGGCATCCTCCTTGCTTACAACTTTCACGAGCGGGCCACCATACTTCCGGTAAGCGGCTCCGTTCCGATCGTTCCTAATGGCAGCATATGCTTCCGCTCCGAGCTTCTCACCGTAAAGGCTGATGAGATCCCCCCGGGCGGCGTCAGCGTTCTCTCTGATGATCGTATTGTCTTGAGTGTAGATCACTATCATTGTCCGTTCCTCTCTGTATCGATCGCCATGTTTGCGTCGTAGTTACTGGTAATCTCGAAGAATTCACCATCATACTTCTCATGAGCGGATATGCTTATCCGCCGCATCACGGGCCTGTGCGAGTACTTCCTTTCAAAGTTCATACGGCTGACAAGCCGCCACATCTCTCTGAAATCCCTGGCCTTGTATATGCGGCAGAAACTCCCGCATTCATCTTCGGTCCATTCCACTTTATAATACATGGCGCCTCCTCGGTTCCAAATCGAACAAGACAATTGTACCACAATTGCATCGCACAGAGTGATCATATAATTGGCTATCAAAGTCAGTAAAATAGTAGCCACAACTTATCGAATAGCAAAATCATAGCCACAACCCCCGAAATAACAAAATAGTAGCCACAACCCTTGACAAAATCACAAGCTCGATAAGTTCGCGCAAAGAGAAAAAGGGATTCCCGCAACCCGGAGCGTAATGACCCCGGAATACGGAAATCCCTTTAAACAGGCATTCTCAGCCCTCTATTACTCTTTCCTTGATAGCAAAACTACGGTCTCGACGTGCACCGTATGCCCAAACTGATCCACCGGCCGCACCTTCCTAAGCTCATAACCGCCGTCTGCCAAAATCCTGAGGTCCCTTGCGAGTGTCGCCGGATCGCAGCTGACATATACGACTCTTTCCGGTCTGATCTCCAGGATCGTCTCCAGGCACTTCGAATCGCACCCCTTGCGCGGAGGATCCACACAGATCACGTCGATATCCGGGTCCTCTCCCGCCGCCTTCCGTGCCTGCACATAAGCCGGAAGTACTTCCTCCGCCTTCCCGACATAAAACTCAGCATTCTCGATACCATTGCGAGCCGCATTCTGCTTCGCGTTTTCGATCGCTTCGGGAATGATCTCGACGCCGCAGACTTTTTTGGCCCTTCGCGCCATGAACAGAGAAATCGTGCCGACTCCGCAATAGAGATCCCACACGGTTTCTTTTCCGGTCAGATGAGCATAATCCATAGCAAGACTATATAGTTTCTGCGTCTGCTCAGGATTTACCTGGTAGAAAGAAAGCGGAGAGATCCGGAATGTAACAGCCTCAGCAGCAGGAACAAACTCTCCGTCTGTCATTACATCATACGCATGCAGCGTATCTTCAATTTCATCCCGTCCCCACAGCGTTCGAAGCTTCCGGCCGAGGATCACATTCGTGCGCTCTTTATTAACATTGAGAACTATCGACGTCATACCAGGCACATTTTGCATATGTTCCACAAGATCCGACTCATAGGGCAGGCTGTCCCCGTTCGCCACAATACAGACCATGATCTGTCCGCTGAATTTGCCGCTGCGGATCAGAATATGCCGTACCAGTCCTTTGCCGGTCTCCTCATCATATGGAGGGACTTTGTGGATCTCCATATAGGTCAGCACGCGGTCGATGATGTCCTTATTGATCTCCTGCCCGAGCATGCAGTCCGTCATCGGAATGATAGAGTGGGTTCTTCCGGCATAAAAACCAGCCACGATCCTTCCTGCAGAGTTCTTTCCAACCGGCACCTGCGCCTTGTTGCGGTATCTCCAGGGACCTGTCGGATTGTCCTGCATTCCGACGATCGGTTCCATTACAGTATCGATCTCTTCTTCCGGGAATCCGCCGATCCGGATCAGATCCGCGCGGACCTTGTTCTGCTTATAGACAAGCTCCTGCTCATAGGAGAGTGCCTGCAGCTGGCATCCGCCGCACTGCCTCGCGACAGGGCAAAGAGGCTCCACCCTGTGGGGTGAAGCCTGTAAAATCTGATCAAGGTGTGCGTAGGCATATGACTTATTGGCTTTCATGATGCTCGCCCGGACATAATCTCCGACCACGGCGTCCTTAATAAAGACGGTATATCCGTCCTCCAGCTTGCCGATGCCCTCGCCCCTCATTCCGATATCGATTATGCGGACTTTGATCTCCTGTCCCTTCCGATACCCGGAAACCTTGTTCTTCTTCATAATTCGGTTCTCCTGATATTGGACTCAAGAAGGTTCTGGTATCCGATCCAGCCCGCGTCGCTCTGGCCCGCTGCCAGCGTCTCCTTAAAGATCTCCAGTTTCGCGTCCGTGTTGTCGGCAAAATTCAGAGCCAGTGCCTCCGCGATAGCAGGCTTTTTGGGAGAACCGTATTCCA
>ODAJ014729642.1_pt1 | contig 39612 bp, 34 predicted proteins | sample 1539241 | NCBI WGS metagenome assembly ODAJ01 (sample SAMN02144231, study PRJEB22623) | gut metagenome | biome: sheep rumen | host: Ovis aries | place: New Zealand
GTATGACCGCTGCAACGATTGTTTCCGGTAAGTTTAACTTCAAATTTCTGGTAAGATTTTTCTTTTGCCACCGACCTTGATACTATATCCGCAGTTGAACCTTCACCGTCCAAAGTAACGGTGTAACCGCTTACGGCTTGTTGATTGTCGTGAGTTAACAGTCTTTCTCTTACAACAAGTTTTGCACCTTTATTAAGTTTTGCGGTTGTTTGTCTGTTAGTGTTATCCACCCCTTTAATTTGTACCATTTCCATTTCCATAACACTGTTATCCTGCAAATAAACTTCCGTTCCGGGATTTAATATTCTTTTGCCTGTTCCGGTACCTGACCCGAAATGTTTTTCAACATATTTCACTTTAGAATTTTTGCCTACATAAAATCTGTGAATACCGTCATGTTGCGAATCCTGGTTACCGCAATTATCTATACCGCAACCGGCAACTATAACAACATCACAATTTTCACCTATATAAAAATCGTTATAAACAACTTCTTTGTACCCGCTGTCACTTAAAACTACGGGAATATGAACACTTTCGTTTCTGGTATTATCTTTTATTCTTATATCTATTCCGCTGCCTTCTGTTTTTGTTTGAATATCTATATTGGCGGTAGTATTTCTGCCTGCAAGTTTGCCGTTAGCTCTGAAATTGTATGCTCCCATAGGAACATCATGTAAATCGGCAACTTCGGCTATTAATCTTTTTTGTATTTCGTTCATTTCCATATCTTTGATGCTCCTAATTTAGTTTTGCACAAGTTGTAACTGCTGATTCCGTTCCTAAAATTTTCGGTAAAATTTCGTCTCTTGAACCCTGCATTGTTATCTTACCGTCCGCAAGAACAAGAATTTCGTCCGCAATTTCCAAAATTCTTTCCTGATGAGAAATAACAACTATTGTTCCGTTATTGATATTTTGTCTCATAGAATTAAATATCTTTGTTAAATTTTGAAAACTCCACAAATCTATTCCGGCTTCAGGTTCATCAAAAACGGACAGTTTCGATTGTTTTGCAAGAATAGTTGCTATTTCGATTCTTTTAAGTTCCCCGCCGGACAAAGAACCGTTAACTTCTCTTCTTATATATTCGCCTGCACACAAACCAACTTTACTTAAATAGTTGCATGCCTGTTCCAAACTTAAAGTTCCTTTAGATGCGATTTTTAATAAATCGTAAACTTGTAATCCTTTAAATTTTACGGGTTGTTGAAAAGCATAACCTATTCCGGATTTTGCTCTGTCGGTTATACTTTTATCCGTAATGTCTGTTTCATCAAACAAGATTTGTCCTTGTGTGGGAATTACTATACCCGCAATTATTTTTGCAAGTGTGGATTTACCGCTTCCGTTAGGACCGGTAATAACTATAAACTTGTTATTATCAAATTTTATATTAAGATTTTTTAATATTTCTTTTTTCTGTCCGTTTACCATAACATCAAAAGAAATATTTTTTAATTCTAACATTGTTCTCTCCAAAAATTGTTATTAAATGTTTTCATATTGTACCAATATATTTTTTTTAAATAAAGCATTAAACCAATTTATTTTTAATTTATTCCGGTATTTATAAAAGCTTGTTTACAAAGTTTTACAACTTGTTTCATTTCTTTTTCGGTTATCGTTAACGGCGGATTAAAATACATAATATCACCCAACGGTCTTAACAAAAGTCCAAGTTTCAACGCTTGTTTATATATTTGGTAACCTGTTCTTTTTTTGGAATCCAACGGCTGTTTAGTTTTTTTATCTTTAACAAGCTCTATAGCATTTATTAAACCTATACTTCTTATATCGCCAACGAACTTATTTTGAGAAAAAGTTTCTTTTATTAAGTTGTTAAAAAATACAGCTTTTTTTTGTGCTTTTTCTATTATTTTTTCATCTTTTAAAATATTCAACACTTCCAAAGCGGCAGCACTTGCAAGCGGATTACCTGAAAAAGTGTGTGAATGTATAAACATTTTTCCTTTATTATAATCGGCATAAAATGCTTTATAAATTTTATTGTTGGTTAATGTCAGTGCCATAGGTAAATAACCGCCTGTTAACCCTTTACCCACACACATAATATCCGGTGTTATATCTGCATGATTACATGCAAACATTTTACCGGTTCTTCCGTAACCGGAAGCAATTTCGTCCGCTATTAAATGGATATTATATTTTGTACATACTTTTCTTAACTTTTTTAAATAGTTCGGTGAATAAATTCGCATACCTGCAGAACCTTGCAACATAGGTTCTATTATAAATGCGGCAATATTTTTATGCTGTTTTTCCAATACTTTTTCGGCATAACAAAAACATTCGGCATTGCAACTTTTTCTATCTTTGTTAAACGGACACCTGTAACAGTCCGGGCCTTGCACTCTTAAAATATCTATAAGCAACGGTTGAAATATTTTTGAATATAAATCCACCCCTCCTACAGACAATGCACCAACTGTTTCACCATGATAAGCATCGGATATAGCCATAAATTTTTTCTTTTGCGGGTTACCTGTTTGATAATGGTACTGAAAACTCATTTTAAGTGCTGATTCAACAGCAGATGAACCGTTATCCGTAAAAAAAACTTTTGATAAACCTTTCGGTGCAACAGATATAAGTTTTTCGGATAAATCTATTGCTGACTTGTTACTGAAATTTGCAAATATAACATGCTCCAACTTTTTTAATTGGTTTGATACTGCTTTATTTATTCTAGGATTACAATGTCCTAAAAGGTTACACCACCACGAACTTATAACATCGGCATACTTTTTGCCGTATATATCGTACAAATATAAACCTTTGGCATGATCTATTATCATCGGAAGCAAAGTTTCATAATCTTTCATTTGTGAGCATGGATGCCAAATATATTTTAAATCTTTTTGTTCCAAATTCATTTTATTACCTCAAATAAATTTTGTTCTATAAAAATTTCTTTGGCGTTTTTTTCTACGGTTGCTATTACCGGAATACCTGTAAGATATTCTATTTGTTTTTTATTATCTGCATGCATAAAATTTTCTTTATCATAAAAGTTCATTATTATACCTTTTATATTTATGTTCAACTTTTTTGCATATTCCACTGTTAATACTGTAGAGTTTATTGTGCCAAGTACTGATGATGCAACAAGTATAACATCAAGATTTAAACTTTTTATTATATCCGTAAGAAAAATTTCATTATTTTTTTGTGTAGAAATTTGGCAAATTATTCCCCCGCACCCTTCAACAACCAAAAAATCATATCCGGGTTTTAAATTATTAAAATCCATTTTTATTTTATCCAACGAAATTATTGTATTTTCCATTTGTGCTGCAAGGTGCGGTGATACAGCCGTTTTAAAAGTATAAGAAACCAAATCCTGCGGTTGAACATTTATTCCTGCAATATCACAAACATATTTCGCATCACCCGGAACTAACTTATTATCTACAATTTCAGCACCGCTTAAAACAGGTTTAAAATATCCGGCATTTATATTTTTATCTCTTAAATATTTTACAAGTAAAGCGGTAACGAAAGTTTTACCGATATCGGTTGATGTTCCCGCTATAAAAATCGATTTTGTCATTTTTCAAATCCTAATTTTTTTATTGTATCAAAATCTTCATCTATTGAAGTACCGGAAGTTGTTAACATATCACCGGTAATTGTGGCATTTGCACCTGAAGAAAACATCGATACACCTTTATCTTTAAATAAAAGTCTTCCGCCGGCAAGACGAATAAATGCATCGGGTAAAATAAATCTTGCTATTGCAACTGTTCTGTTAATTTCTTCCTGCGATAAAATTTTATTGTTTTCAAAAGGTGTTCCTTTTATAGGGTTTAAAACATTTACAGGAACGGATTTTATACCCAGATTATAAATATCAAAAAACATATCTATTCTGTCTTCAAAAGTTTCTCCCAACCCGAAAATTCCGCCGCTGCAAATTTCAAGTCCGGCTTTCTTTGCAAGGTTTATTGTATTTATTTTATCATCGTAAGTGTGTGTAGAACATATACTTGGGAAAAATCTTCTTGATGTTTCCAGGTTGCAATGATATCTTGTAACACCTGCCTGTTTTAATTTTACAAGCTGTTCATAAGACAAAAGTCCCATGGAAGCACATAACAAAATATCACATTTGTTTTTTATATCTTTATAAGTTTGGCAAACGGAATCTATTTCCGTATCGGAAAGTTTTTTACCGGATGTAACAATGGAAAACCTTTTAACTTTTTTATCCGCATTATGTTTTGCTTCTTTAAATATATTTGGACTGTCAAGTAAAGGATACTCTTTTATGCTTGTTTTATAATGTGAAGATTGTGCACAGAACTTACAGTTTTCGCTGCACTTACCGCTTTTACCGCTGACTATTGAACACATATCGAATTTGTTACCGCAAAATTTTTGTTTTATTTTTTCGGCACACAAAGAAAGCTCTTGTAAATCTGTATCTATAAGAGATATTGCTTCCTGTTTTGTTATATGATAATTTTCATTTAAAATTTTATTACTAAGTTCTTTTAACATAATATTTTCTGCTCCATATAACGAAGATTATAGAATATTTTAAAAATAAAAACGACTGAGGCAAAGATGTATGGATGCATGGATAGATGGAAACGACAATACGGCAATTTATAATTAATGTAAAAAGCAGGAAGAAAAAGCTCTTCCTGCTTTTTGTTATTTTATGGATTGCTTCGGCACTTATAGTGCCTCGCAATGACTAAAATACAAACTTATATCCAACTTTCAATTGTAATGTTGAATATTTTACATCAGCAGTTTCAGGTCCATGCGGATCTCCAATTACTGCATTGTTATTTGAGTAAAGAAGTTCAAAAACAAAATTTTCTTTTATTGTTGTTCCTGCACCTATTCCCCAATATAATCCGTTTGAATCCACATCATTCCAATCTTCAGGATCCATTCTTAAAATACCATAGCCGATTTGAACTAACGGATAAACATTGTTAAAAATATCATTTCCTGTTTCAAACACATATTTTGCTTGAGCATATAGATTTGTCCAACCTGCTTTTAATCCTTCCCAATTTGATATTTCCGAATTGAAAACATATTGTACACCTGCACCGATTGCCAACTGAGGCATTACATAATAAAAGAAATCTACACCTGCTGTAAATGCAGGGTCAACACTTTCACTTACTGTTTCAAAACTATAATCAACATCTACATTAGACATGAGATTAAAACCAACCTTAACATCCAATTCCATTGCTCCTTCATCTGCCGCAAATACAGGTGCTACCATTGCTACTGCCAACAAAACTGCCAACAAACTTTTTCTCATTTACCTTCTCCTTTTTTAGTTTTACTTCATAAATATTGTTTTAATTCTACTAAAATTCTGATATTATTTACAATTTCCTTAGAAAAAGATCTTTTTGTGTTTATCATTTAAGACCTTAAGATTTTAGGTTACATTTCTCTTTACATTCAAAGGATTTACAGATTTTAAGCTATAACGAAATATTTGACGACTGAAGTGTACTGAAATGTAGCGGAGCGAGTGGTACTCGAAGGAGGCAAATATAAAGTTATAGCTTAAAAGATAAATCCGTTTAGCTTTAATTATTTTTGAATGTGTTACTTTCTGCTGCCGGGCTTAATCGGTTTCGAACCACCCTTACATAACGGACATTCTTCAGGTTTATAACTTTTAACTTCCAAACTCAACAATGAAAATCTCGGAACACCGAAATCCACTTTGCCGGCACTTCTGTCTACCAAAGAACATACGGCAACAATTTCTGCTCCCGTTTCTTTTAAACTTTCTATAACTTCTCTTGTGGAAAGTCCTGTTGTTATAACATCTTCAACTACAAGAACTTTTTCACCTTTACTTACTGAAAAACCCCTTCTTAATGTAACTTTACCGTCAACTCTTTCGGTAAAAATTGCTCTTGTTCCGAAAGCTCTGCCCATTTCATGACCGATTATTACTCCGCCCATTGCAGGTGAAACTACAACATCTATATCTTTTACTGCTTGTACAATTTTTTCTTTTAAGTTCTGTGCCAACACTTGTGCAACTTCAGGATGTTGCAATATAAGTGCAGACTGAAAATATGTATCGGAATGTAATCCGCTGGACAACAAAAAGTGTCCGTTTAATAATGCATTGTGTTTTTTAAACAACTCTTTCATTTCTTCTTGGTTCATTTTATTATAACTCCTTAATGGATTCGTAAATATTCTTTGCAACTTCTACAGGATTTTCCGCCTGAATTATAGGCCTTCCGACAACTATAAAATTTGCACCCGCTTTAACTGCGGATTCCGGAGTTGCTACTCTTTTTTGGTCATCTTGAACTTTAACAGGTCTTATACCCGGTGTAACGACTTCAAACTCTTTACCGCAATTTGATTTTATTGTTTCTATTTCAAGCGGTGAAGATATTACTCCGTCAACTCCGCAATCTTTGGCAAGTTTTGCTCTTCTTACAACTTCTTCCGGAGTTGTAACTTGGCTTGTTAAAACGGTCACCGCCCAAATTTTCGGCCTGTTTTCAACAGATGTTGCAAGTTTTAACATTTCCTCTCCGCCGCAGGAATGAACGGTTAAACTGTAAACTCCCAAATCTCTTGCAGATTGCACCGCCCTTTGAACGGTTGCCGGAATATCATGAAACTTCAAATCCAAAAATACTTTTTTACCGTTATCGTTTATCATTTTTATTATTTCTTTACCGGACTGTAAAAAAAGTATGGGACCGACTTTAAAAACATCTATATAAGGACTTAAATCTTTAACTAATTTTTCTGCTTTTTTAAAATCAAAAACATCTAATGCCAATATGGTTTTGTTCATAGTTTGACCTTACCTTGCAACTCTTTAATATTCTTTATTTTTTTATCTTTCAAATATTTTTCAAGACCGTCATATGTGTGTTCAAATACTTTCGGTTCCACCAAAACTTGTGTTCCTATACTTACACAAGTTGCACCGGCAAGTATAAATTCTATAACATCATCACTGTTTGTTATTCCGCCGCAACCTATTATAGGTATTGAAACTTTTTGAAATGCATCAAAAACACACCTTAAAGCCATAGGTTTTACACAAGGGCCTGACATTCCGCCTTTAACGGTAGAAAGTTTCGGTTTAAATGTGTTTATATCTATAGCCATTGCAGGAAATGTATTTGTTAATGTTACGGCATCCGCACCGCAATTTTGTGCCGTAAGTGAAAGTGCCGCAATATCTTGCACCTGCGGTGACAATTTTGCGATTACGGGAAACTTTGATATATGTTTTACGCTTTTTATTATATTACTTAAAAGTTCAACATCTTGTGATATGATTGTTTTTTTTAAGTTAGGACAAGAAAGGTTTAATTCTATTGCCGATATTTTAGGATATCTGTTAAGCTCCATTACAGTTCTTGCATAATCACTTACACAAGCGCCTGCAACACTTACGATTATAGGAACTTTTAATTTCAATATTGCATCCAACTTCGTTTCTATAAATTTTTTTACACCGATATTTTGAAGTCCGATAGTGTTAAGCATACCGCTTGCAACTTCGGCAATTCTGGGTTGCGGGTTTCCCAACCTTTCTTCCAAAGTTATGGTTTTTGTTACTATGGCGCCGATTTTTGTAATATCGATTAAATCCGTTAATTCATTACCGTAACCGAAAGTTCCCGATGCTGTGAGCAACGGGCTTTTCATTTTTATTCCTAAAAAGTTTGTACTTAAACTATTCATAACGGTATTATTATATCTTTTAAGAGTATTTTTTTCAATTATTATTCTACGGTTTCAATATAAAAAGTTACCGGACGGAACCCATCGTTGCAAGATATCATTGCGGAATGTTTATTTTTCATCCAACCGTCAAAAAAGTTTCCGCCGCCTTCGGCAAGTTCTTTAACGAACTTTTCCATACTTTCCCATGCACTGTCGCATAAATTTTCAGGTTTTTGTGCATTTACCGAAACAAAAGTGTCTCCGACTTTTAAAGTGCATGCATGTTCTATAGGATTTTCATACTTTTGTATTAAATCTTTATATTGAGTTTGTTTCAGTACGGTAATTTTTACAGATTTCATAATTATTTTAAAGATAAAAATTTATTTTTGAAATCTTTAAGAGCCATTGCTCTGTGACTGATTTGATTCTTTATTTCTTCACCGAGCTCTGCAAAAGTTTTTTCGTATTTAGGAACATAAAATAAAGGATCATATCCGAACCCCGTAGTTCCGGATAAACTTTCGGCAATGTATCCCTTTATTTTACCTTCTCCGAGTATTTTTACATTACCCTGCGGATCACTTAATGCAATAACACATCTGAATTGTGCTTGTCTGTTTTCCATTTGAACACCGTTAAGTGCTTTCAATAATTTGTTGTTGTTATCCGCATAAGAACAATTTTCTCCGGCATATCTTGAAGAATATACTCCGGGTGCACCGTTCAAATAATTTACTTCAAGACCGGTATCATCTGCTATTGCCCAGGAATTAAAATATTTTGCAACTTCGGTTGCTTTTTTTATTGCATTATCCTGCAAAGTTTGTCCGTCTTCAACAACTTCGGGATACTTTTCGAAATCGGTCATAGGTTTTATTGTTACCGACAAATCTTTTAAAATATCTTTTATTTCCACAACTTTATGTTTATTTCCAGTGGCAAGTATTATTTCTTTCATTTTATTCTCCTGTAATATTAACTCTATTTACTTTATATATATAAATATCACACTTTTTTGTTTTAGCAAAATAAAGTTTTTCAAATTTTATTTTATCATTGTTATATTCGTCTAAAGGTCTGTACGACATAATATAATTAATATTCAGTTTTAAAATATCATTAACGGTAATATTTATAAGGAAAGCATCTTGCTTTAACAGAACAAATTTGTCCATAATGTTATTTTCATGAACCAAATTCATCAAAATATTTGCATATCTGTTATATATGTTACTGTATTTGTTGTCCTCATCCAATTGTTTTAAAAATTTAAAATTAGGATATGTATTAGTACAATTTAATGTTCTTACTTTTTGAAACATTAAAAAATTATTTAAAATAAAATTGTGTCCTTCAAATATCCACAAACCTTTTTCTTGTGCATTTATTTCTTTTACCGTTTTTGAAAGTTCCAAATCGGTCACTACATTTATTCCTTTTTGTATCGGATTTACAAACAGCCCGGAAACTATCATTATCAACATTATCAAAAATACGAAAAGTTTGTCTATTTTGTTTCTCAATATTAAATAAAACAAAACTAGACTTAGTATAGATACTATAAAGATTTTAAATATATCAAAGTATTGTCCATATACAAGTATGTTTGATACAACAATCAATGCGGTAAGTATAAAACTTACAACAGATGAATAAATTTTGTTCATTTTATATTTAACTAACGAAACACTTCTAACAAATATCAAAACATTTAAAAATCCTAAGACAACAAATGTTCTATAAGCAGGAGAAACCTTCATCATTGTTATTTGAGCTAAAAATTTAGGAAAACCTACTGCACACCATACCGTAAAAAACAAGTATAAAAACAAAAGCATAATTAAAAGTTTATCTTTTATTTTATCTTTGAATAATACAATAGCAGACACTATTAACCCAATTGGAAACAAATCAAAAAAAACGGCAAAATTACATGGCTGTGTTTTTAGATTGGTATTAAAAATCGGTAAAAATATATTTCCCCAATATCTAAAAACATGAACAAAAGAGTTACAACCTGCATCAAATTCGGTATATTTATCCCCGCTTGTTTCAAACCTTATTCCGGGATATACAGTGTTAGTAACCAAATCCATTGTTTCTTTTGATTTATTAAATATGTATATTAGAGCAATAATAAACAATATTGAAAAAGCACTTATAGGTAAAATATCTTTTTTATCAAATTTAAAATTCTTATAATTTTCGATAAAAGCCCACAAAATAATCGCTGCAAGAATATAACCAATCGGAACTTGCCATGCCGGATATAAAACAAACAAAAAACTTCCAATAAATAGCATTATAAAAAAAATCATTATCACTCTTTTTATAAAAGATTTCTGCACAATATAATTACTAAGCAACAGTATTAACAATTCTCCATAAATAATTATTTCTACTATTCCGGAAGGAGTCCACCACCACTGAACGACAGGAGCAAAAGTTATAAGCAGAGTTCCGACTAAAGAAATTATTTTATTTTTATTCGATATCAACATTAAAAATTCAAAAGAAATTAAAAACAGTAAAACAAGTCTTAATATCCAGAAAAAAGAAAGACCTTTTGCCGTTCCTAAAAAAAGAAATCCCAACAAAAACGGTCTAAACACGGAAACAATATTTTTTACGGGCTGACCGTAAACCATAAACACATCGGTTTTTGTTCCTCTTAAATAGTTATTAAAATATCCGTAATTAGGATCTTGAGAGAATAACATCGGTGTGTATACTGCATATTCATCAGATCTAATATCTCTTGCCTTACCGAAAATAATATCCGATTGTTCTTTTGAAAAGTCTGTACTTAATAAATTCCATAAACCTATAGAAGAATTATTTAACTCAAAAACGATTGCAAATAAAATTATTCCCAAACCTATAAAATATCTTTTTTTATATAGCCAATTATACAAGACATTTACATTAAAAAAGAAATGCGAAAATAAGAATATTAAAAATGTTAAAAGAATTAAAAACCTTATCCAAAAGTTTATATTTTTCAATTGTAAAAAGCAGTCTTGCCAATTTATACCGGAAAAATAAAAAGTATTATTGTTACAAGCAATATTATCAAGATAAAAGCTGTCTCCCTTTTTGTCTCCTGCAACAACAACAATTTCTTTTATATTTCTGTCTATATGTATATTATACCGATACAAAGGCTTATTTTCAGCTTCGTAAACCAACAGAGAACTGCCTAAATCCGTATCACCGACAAACAACTTTAAAGAAATATTTTCATCCAACGGTTTTCTTAAATTTATTCTTATATCTTTTATAAACGAATTTATATTATCAATATACAAAAAATGTTCATCCGCCGTAGCAACAAGTTTATTATCAATTTGTTTATAATTATAATATCCGACATCAGGCGTTTTAAAAAGAAACGATTTTACGGAAAAAAAGATTCTATTCTTTACCGGATAAAAAAAACACAACGAAGAAGATATTAGAATTGATATAAAAAAAATAAAAATTAATGATTTTAATTTTTTTGAAAGAATACTCATTTAGTTTTTATTTGGTTCAGCATAACTTCATATATTTCATTATGTTTCCTGACTATTGTTTGTAATATAATACCGCAAATCCACATGATTAAAGACATTGTAGCTATTGCACCCGAAACAATAAGTGTCGGATATCTCGGAACCTTACTTGTTTGTAAGAACTCTATAAATATTGGTACAAACAATATCATTGAAACAGCAAACAATATAAATGCTATTATTGAAAAGAAATAAAACGGTTTATAATTTTTAAACAATGAAAATATTGTTTTTAATACTAAAAGACCATCCGAAAAAGTATTCAATTTTGAAAAACTGCCCTCGGGTCTATCATTATAATCTATCGGCACTTCTTTTATTGCAAATCTTCTGTCGAGTGCATGAATTGTCATTTCCGTTTCAATTTCAAAACCTTCCGATAAAACAGGAAAGGTTTTAACAAAAAACTTACTCATCACTCTGTAACCTGACATTATATCTTTAACTTTACTTTTGAAAATTTTGTTTATAATAAACCTTACAAGTTTGTTTCCTATATTATGAAAAGGTCTCTTGTTTTTATTAAAATATGCAACAGATCTATCCCCTATCACCATATCAACATTCTCTTTTAAAACTAAATTACACATATCATCAGCATAACTTAAAGGATGTGCACCGTCACCGTCAATCATAACATAACAATCTGCATCTATTTCTCTGAACATTTTTCTTACGGCATTACCTTTACCTTGTCTTGTTTCATACATAACAACAGCACCCGACTCTTTGGCTATTTTTGCGGTGTCATCGGTAGAATTATTGTCACAAACATAAATTTCCGCTTGCGGCAAATATTTTTTACATTCGTTAATTACATTTGCTATCGTTAATTGTTCATTATAACAAGGTATTAATATTGCTGTTTTAGACACTAAATTTTCCCTAATGCTTTTTTCTGTGCTTTTATTACTTGGAATATTCCCGTTTTTGCACTGTCCAACATTTTATCCAAATCTTTTCTTGAAAATGTGTGACCTTCGGCTGTTCCCTGAACTTCAACCAAATCACCGTTATCAAGCATAACAACATTCATATCTATATCGGCAACATTATCTTCTTTTGCGGACAAATCCAACACCATTTGTTTACCTACAAAACCTACACTTATTGCCGCTAAAAATCCTTTCAAAGGTAATGTTTCTATCAATTTTTGTTTTTGTAATTTTTTAAGTGCAAGAGCAAGCGCTATAAAACCGCCGTTAATTGATGCTGTTCTTGTTCCGCCGTCTGCTCTTATAACATCGCAATCTATGGTTATTGTTCTTTTACCTAACTTTTCCAAATCCACACAGGCTCTTAAAGATCTTCCTACAAGCCTTGAAATTTCCTGTGCTCTGCCGTTCTGTAATTTCTTTCTTGAAATTCTGTCGTTGCAAGATCTAGGCATCATGGAATATTCCGCAGTTACCCAACCTTGTTCTCTTTTTTCCGCTTCTATAAAAGGCGGAACTTTTTCTTCAACGGTTGCAACACACAAAACTTTTGTTTCGCCTAAAGAAAACATACACGAACCTTCGGCATGTTTCAAATAATTTTTTACTATTTTAATTTTTCTCATCTTTTCCTCATTTCGTTCCAAAATTATACATTCTACATTGTACATTATACATTGCCGTTTTTAGTTTTCGTAGTTCTTTAAAGTTTCTTCCAATGTTGCAATCTTGCTTTGTGTATCCGCAAGTTTTTGTCTTATTCTTGCAACTTCTTCGGCAGGAGCTTTTTCTACGAATTTCGGATTAGACAATTTTTTATTATATTTTTCCTGTTCCGCTATAATATTTTTTATTTCTTTGTTTATTCTTGCTTTTTCTTTTTCTATGTCTATAAGACCTTCCAAAGGTATAAGCATTTCAAAACCGGTAGCAACAGTAAGTGCGGAATTTTTTTCTCTTTGAATATCTTTACCGATAACCAAATCTTTTATTTTGCCTAATGCTTTTATGTATGCTTGGTTATTTTCAACAACAGCTAATTTACTTTCGTCCAACACTTTTATTTTTGTTGTAATAAATGCCGCGGGTGAAATATTCATTTCACTTCTTACATTTCTTATTTTAGAAACAATTTCCTGAACTACAGCCATTTGGTTTGCTTCGTTTGCAAAAACAAGTTTATCGTCATAAACAGGAAAACTTGAATTTACTATACTTTCCGTTGTGTTATTAAATATTGACCACAACTCATCACTTATAAACGGCATAATAGGTGCAAGCATTTTTATTGTTCCTTTCAATATGTAAATAAGAACGGACAACACCTGTTTCTTTTCTTCAACATTTTCGGATGTCATTCTGATTTTTGAAAGTTCTATATACCAATCACAGAATTTCGTCCAAATAAAATCGTAAAGAGTTCTTGAAGCAACATCTATATCGTAAACCTCAAATGCTCTTGTAACGGTTTTTATTGTTTGGTTATATTCGTTAAGAATCCACTTATCCGAAAGTTCTTTTACCTGCGGAGTATCGGATATTTCCAATTCGCCTTTATTCATAAGAATAAATCTTGAAGCATTCCAAATTTTGTTTGCAAAGTTTCTTGCGGCAAGGAAAGAATCGTTCGATATTTGCATATCTCTTCCCGGAGCTGCGGATTGTGCCAAAGCAAACCTTAAAGCATCCGTTCCGAATTGATCCATAATTTCCAACGGATTAATAACATTACCTTTGGATTTAGACATTTTCAGTCCGTGCTTATCTCTAACTATACCGTGAATAAATACATCTCTGAACGGTATATCGTTCAAGAATTCAAGTCCCATTTGAACCATTCTTGCAACCCACAAATAAAGTATTTCGTGACCTGTTACAAGAACTCCGGTAGGATAATAATATTTCAATTCTTCATTGTCCGGGTTTTCTCCCCAATTAAATACACTGAACGGCCACATTGCCGATGAAAACCATGTATCCAAAACATCGTTATCCTGAACTAAATGTGTGTTACCGCAATGAGGACATTTTGCAGGAGTATCCTGTTCAACTATAGGAGGACAACTTGTTTTGTTACCGTTTTCATCAACGCAATAGAAAACAGGTATTCTGTGTCCCCACCAAATTTGTCTGCTTATACACCAATCTCTTAAATTGTCCAACCATAATGTGTAAGGCTTTTTCCAAGACGCCGGATAAAATTTTACTTTTTCATCTTTTGCAACTTGAGATGCTCTTTTAGACATTTCTTCAACTTTTAAAAACCATTGTTCCGACATTATCGGTTCTATTGTAGTTCCGCATCTGTAACATTTTCCTACGGAATGACTGTAATCTTCCGTTTTTAGAAGGTATCCTTGTTCCTGCAAATCCGCAACTATCTGTTCCCTTGCATCTTTTGCGGACATACCCTTATATTTTTCCATTATATCCGTCATGTTACCGTTGGCATCTATAACTTCAAGTATTTCAAGGTTATGTCTTCTTGCTATTTCATAATCAACCGCATCGTGAGCAGGTGTTACTTTTACCGCACCCGTTCCGAACTGCATATCGACAATATAATCGGCAACAACTTTTATTTCTCTTCCTACCAAAGGAAGAATTATTGTTTTACCTACTATATTTTTGTATCTTTCATCATTGGGATTTACTGCAACGGCAGTATCACCTATCATCGTTTCAGGTCTTGTTGTTGCAACCGTTAAAAATTCGTTGGAATCTTTTATAGGATATTTTATGTACCACAAATTACCTTTTTCGGGATGATATTCAACTTCAATGTCGGATAAAGCGGTATTACATCTCGGACACCAGTTAACTAATCTTTTTCCTCTGTAAATTAAACCTTTATCATAAAATTTTTTGAATGCTCTTTTAACCGCTTTTGAACAAGCCTCATCCATAGTAAATCTTGTTCTGTCCCAATCGAGACCGCAACCCAACTTTTTCAATTGGTCTAAAATCGTGTCACCAGTTTCCTGTCTCCACTGCCACATTTTTTCTATAAATTTTTCTCGTCCCAAATCGTATTTTGTTTTTCCTTCTTTTTTAAGAAGTTTTTCAACAACGTTTTGTGTTGCAATTCCGCCGTGGTCGGTTCCCGGAACCCACAAAGTGTTATATCCCTGCATTTTTTTGAATCTGATAATCGCATCCTGTAAAGAATCGTTTAATGCATGTCCCATATGCAAAGAACCGGTAACATTCGGAGGCGGTATAACTATCGTAAAAGATTTTTTTGTTTTATCCGGTTTAGAAGAAAACGTTTTGTTCTCTATCCAATATTTTACCCATTTTTCTTCAACTTTTTTTGAATCGTAAACTTTTTCCATTTCCATAATTTTAGCCCTTATATCTTATTATAAACTTTGTTCCAAATATCGTTGTTTTCCATACACAAATAAACAACAACACTGCTGTCATGTTGTTTTATTAAATCAACAAGATACTTGTATATTTTTATTCTTGTATTATCATCGTATCTTAACTTATTATCGTGAGACAACAAAAGTTCTTCATCGAGTATTTTATTATCTGAAAATCTGTTTTCTATGACTTTTTTCAGATTTGCAACCATTCTTAAAGAACCGATACTTATCCATTTTATATATTTTCCATCTATAAAATCAAATATATTTTCAATAGTTTTTTTGTAACCGTCTTTCCAATCTTCATACAGTATTACAGGGTCAAAATGGAACCCGACACTATAACCTGCTTTTATGCACTTTTGTGCAGCTTGTAACCTTTCTTTTAAGCTCGGTGTACAATGTTCGTTTTCTTTTATCATCTGTTGTGCATTTACGGACCACGAAACCACAATATTTTCGCTTCCGCCGAGTTTTAACAAATTATCTATATTTACACTTTTAGTTTTGAATTCAAAAGATATATCTTTATTTTCTTTAAAGAATTTAACAATGTCGTTTGAAAAAAGTGTTATATCATCAAATATTAAAGAATCGGTAAATTCACCGCTGCCGACTCTCGGCAAAAAAAACATTTTGTTATCAACCGGTTTTATCTTTTCTCTGTTTAAAAAGTCCGGCAAGTTGCAAGGCAATATTATTCCGGCAACATTTTGGTATCCCTGCAAAAAGCAATAACTGCACTCGTATAAACAACCGTAACCTATGTTTAATATGGAATAATTGCAGCATCTTACATTTTTTGTGCACGGACACGGCTTAAAAAAGTCATACTTTTCGTTTACCAAAAAAAGATTTTCTCTTCTGTCGTTATATTTTGCAACAGAAAATTTTTCTTTTTTTAAAAAACTTTTTAACGATTCTATTTCAACAAAGTTTGCATCGGGATAAAGATTTTTTATTCTTTTATATAAAGCGGAACCTGTAACTTCGTTCGTATAATAAACATTTTTAGGGTTAAATTTTTCGGAAACCAATTTTGCCTGTTCATTAGTTAAACTTAAATCGGGTAAATAAAAGTTTTCTTTTTTTGATACTGAATAAGTTTTCGGATATCTTCTTTTTAAAAGAATTTCTTTTACTTTTTCGTAAGATTTTTCTTCTATGGAATTTATTACATCAACCGAATTTATGTTTTCTTTTTTGGAAATTTCAAAAACAAGTCTTGTAAGTTCTCTTACTTTATTTATTCCGAAAAAAGGAAATTTTTGTTGAATATTGCGGCTGATTAAAGAAATGTTGCTATCCATTGTTGCTTATAAAATCGCAAATAGAATCTGCAAGTTCCTGGCGAACGGATAACAATTTAGCTTTTTGACTTTCATCCAATTCCGTTTCAAACGGACTTGCTTCCGATATGTGGTCGGTAACATAAAACAATGCTATGGCTTTTTTGTTTATCGCAGAAGCCGCGGAAAACACGGACGAACATTCCATATCCACAGCATTTATCTTGTTCTTATCAAACCAATCTTTATATGTTCTTTGTAAAACTATAGAGTTTGATGTAATACATTTAACCTGTTTTATATCTTGTTTGGTTTTAGATAAAAAAGTTTCCAATAACATAGTTGACGGATAATAAGAATCGGGATTTCTTTTCATTTCAAGCATTTCGGAAAAGCTTTCAAAATTAAATGTTTTTTTCACTATAAGTTTATCTGCTATTTTTACATCTCCGACACCGCCGCAACTGCCGAACAATATTATATTTTCACAAGCTGAATTTTTTAAACATAAAACTATATCGCCGACCAAAAAATTATTTTTCGTTGAAATTACGGTTACATTTTCATAGTTCATTATTTTCGCAAAGAAAAGGTTTTTCCTTTTCGGTTTTCCCAATTTAGAAAACAAAGAATGATCCGAAACAGGACAAATTACACAAGTTTTTTTTATTTCTTTTAAATTAATTCCTAAATTCAGTGATAAATCTAACATTGTTTTTCCTAATGGTGATGATGGTGGCAACAACCGTTACAACATCCCGAACTTTGTTTTGCCGCACAAGACGAAACCGTTGTATTGGAGTTTCCTGCGGAAAATGTCGAAAACTGTTTTTCCACTTCTTTACTTTTACATTGCGGACATTCTATTTCTTCTTTATCCGTTGAAAAAACTATTTTCTCAAATTTCGAACCGCACTTTTTACAAACAAATTCAAATAAAGGCATACTATTTTCCTTGTGCTTTTTCTACCGCTACTTTGTGACCTTTTATATTACTGTTATTTAATGCATCAATAATCTGTTGCGCATATTCGTTCGGAACTTCAACAAAAGAAAATTTGTCGAAAATATCTATGGAACCGACAATATCTCCGCTTAACCCCGTTTCACCTGCTATCGCACCCACAAAATCGCCCGGTCTTACTTTTTTGCTTTTACCGATACTCATAAATAATCTTGTCATACCGGCTTCTTTTGCTATTCCGTGTCTGTTTTTTTTGCTTTTCGAAAATTTTTTCCCGGAATTTCTGTCTCTTGAAAAATCTCTTTCAAAACTGTTTACGGTCATATCTATATCTTCATGCTTTTCGGGATTTTCTACCTGCAACATCATTTCAAAAAGTGCTGCGGCAACATCCACGGATGTTATATTATCCGTTATTAAAGATTCTATTTTAGTTATATATTTTTCAAATGTGTTTTTCTTTAAAGTTTCTTTAAGTTTTTCCATAAAGGAAGAAACTCTTACATTTTCAACATCGGCAAGTGACGGAACAGGCATTCTTTTTATTGTAACTTTAGTATATCTTTGAATATCTCTTATTTTGTATATATCTTTCCCCGCAACAAAACTGTATGCTTTACCTGCTCTTCCGGCTCTGCCGGTTCTGCCTATTCTGTGAACGTAAGATTCTATATCTTGGGGAATATCGAAATTAAATACGGCTTCAACATCATCGACATCTATACCCCTGGCGGCAACATCGGTAGCAACAAGAATTTCTATTTTGCAGTTTCTGAATTTGTCCATAACTCTGTCTCTTTGAGTTTGGTTCATGTCTCCGTGAATCGCATCCGCGGAATAACCTCTTATTTGTAACTGTGCTGTAACTTCGTCCACTCTCTTTTTTGTATTACAAAAAACCAACGAAAGTTTGGCATCTGCCATATCTATGCATCTTGCCAATGCTTCAAGTTTTTGATGTTCTCTTACTTCGCAATACAATTGTTCCGTTTGAGGAACGGTCAACTTTTCATGAACAACTTTTATGTTTACGGGATTTTTTTGATACTTTTTTGTAAGCACCAAAAATTCTCTCGGCATAGTTGCGGAAAAAAATACCGTCTGTTTATCCTGAGGCAAATTTTTCAATATTAATTCTATATCATCTCTAAACCCCATATCCAACATTTCGTCGGCTTCATCCAAAACCACGGTTTTTGTGTTATCGAGTTTTATTGTCTGTCTTTCGATATGATCTATAATTCTTCCCGGAGTACCTATTACGATATGTGCGCCTTTATGAAGTGCAGACATTTGTCTGACTATAGGTTGTCCGCCGTAAACGGGAACAATATTTATACCTTTTTTATATTTTGATAACGATTTAAGTTCTTCCGCCACCTGTATCGCAAGTTCTCTTGTAGGGCACATAATAAGTGCCTGAACTTTCTTTTCTTTAGGAACTATTTTTTCAAGGATAGGTATTCCGAAAGCAGCCGTTTTCCCGGTACCTGTTTGTGCCTGTCCTATTAAATCTACACCTTCTATCATCTTGGGTATTGCCAAAGATTGTATGGGAGTCGTTTCTTCAAACCCCATATCCGTAACGGCTTTTAATATCTCGGGTGACAAATTCAGTTCCGTAAATTTTAGTTTATCCATTATTTATTTTTGCTCCATAATTTTCTTAACCGCTTCAACATCAACATCGGTATCGCAACAACCGTCTTTAAGTAACGGAACAAACTGAGCCATAACTTTTAACCCGTCGGTCATTTTTATGCCTTGCGCTCCTTCAAAGTGGCAGGCAACGGCAACAACAGCTTTTATTTTTTGTTCCACCAAAATATTATAAATGGCTTTTCCGCCTTTCATAACATAAACTTTTTTATATCCGAGTTCATCGGCAAGTTTTTGTATTTGTGCGATTTTGCAAGCTCCGCACTTCATACAAGTATAATAAGTTCCTTCATCTACGGCTTTACAACTTTTGGTGCTTCTCATACAGTGCGGTAAAAGAACAATCCTTTCGGAAACAGGAACTGTTTTAAACTTTTCCGCCATTGCCGAATTTTTCTTGTTTATAAATTTAGTGTAATTATTTTTGTTAACATTTTTAAAATTAATACATAGTTTCATATCTTTTTATTTTATCAAATACTGCCGAAAATCGCAAAGCAGAAAATCGCTTTGCGATTTTGAGGGACAGATGTATGTATAGAAGTATGGAAACGACAACAATAAATTACATCACTTCGTTTATAATAACATATATTTTTGTTATTCTAAATTTTTAAAAATTTTGTCAAATTCTTCGAGAGTTGTTATTTTGTTAAAACTGTTTCTTATACTGCAGGCATTAGGTAACCCTTTAATATAATAAGGAGCAATTTTTCTTAACACGACAAGCCCTTTTTCTTTCCCGTAATATTGTATGGAATCTATTGCATGCTGTCTAAACCATCTTAACCTTGTTTTTATTGTTGAAGGAGGTGTCATTTGTTCTTTATCAAAAAAGTATTCTATCTGTTTAAATATATCATAGTTGCCTATTGCTCCTCTGCCTATCATAAGACCTGAACAATTTTTTATTTTCAAAAACTTTTCCGCGGTTTTTATATCAACTATTCCACCGTTAGCAACTATAGGAATTTTCGCACCTTCGCAAGCTAAAGCAAAAGCTTCCAAATCGGGATCTCCGCTGTGAGCAAATTCAGCATATCTTGCATGAAGTGACACCATTTTAATTCCGCAATTTTGTGCTATCTCAATAATTTCCGGTGCAACATTTTGCCCTTGCAACAAACCTATTCTTGTTTTTATAGTTACCGGAACAGACACCGCTTTTACAACTGCAGATAAAACATTTTCTACTTGTTTGGGATTTGCCAAAAGTCTTGAACCTGCACCGACCTTAGTAATTTTTTTTGCCGGGCACCCCAGATTTATATCTATAATTTTGTATCCCAAATCCTGAACTCTTTTGGCACATTCAGACATAATTTCCGGTTTGGTTCCGAAAATTTGTGCGGCAACACAATTTTTTTCTTTATCGGATGTAGTTAAAAGTTTGTAAGTTTTTTTGTCTCCGTAAACCATTGCTGTTGCAGACACCATTTCCGTAAATACAAGTCCCGCTCCGCCATCAACGGCTAACTGTCTTAACGGTAAATCGGTAATGCCTGCCATAGGTGCAAGCATTAAACAATTCTTTAATTTAATATTTCCGATGGTAAGTTTGGGAAGTTTTAACATAATATTACCAATTTTCGAGTTCCAAAGAAGGTTTTATCGAAACAACTTGTTTATTCGGATAAACATATTTTTTCTTTAGTGCTTTATGATATGCAACATGAGCTATCATAGCGGCATTATCGGTACAAAAAACAGGAGACGGTAAAAATATATTTATCTTATTTTTCTTACACTCTTTTTTAAACATATTTCTTATTAAACTGTTACAAGATACACCGCCGCCTAAAGCAATCGATTTTAGTCCGTATTTTTTTGCAGCCTCAACGGATTTAGTAACAACCGTTTCCGCAACGGCTTGTCTGAACGATGCACAAATATCGTTAATTACATTTTGTTTTTTTATATCAACTTTTTTTGAATAATTCAGTACTGCGGTTTTTATTCCCGAAAAAGAAAAGTCCCAAGTGCCTTTCATCATAGGTCTTGTAAAATGCACGGCATCATTGTTACCTTGTTCGGCAAGTTTATCTATTATCGGACCTCCCGGATAAGGTAACCCCAAAATTTTTGCGGCTTTATCAAAAGCTTCGCCGCAAGCATCGTCTCTTGTCCCGCCCAAAAATTTATATTTACCGTAATCTTTTATTATCACAAGTTCCGTATGTCCGCCTGAAATAACAACCGCTAAAAACGGAGGTTTTAGTTCTTTATTTTCTATTGCCGCGGAAAATATATGACCTTCTATATGATTTATCGGGATTAACGGTTTTTTATAAATACAAGATAAAGTTTTTGCCGTCATTACACCTACAAGCAAAGAACCGGCAAGTCCCGGTCCGTAAGTGCAAGTTATATAATCTATTTCTTTATCGAAATTTTCAAAAGAAATATTTGCCTGTTTTAATGCTTGTTCAACCACAATATTTACATTTTTTATATGTTCTCTTGAAGCAAGTTCGGGAACAACTCCGTTATATTTTGCATGAACGGATATTTGAGAAGATATTATATTTGATAACACTTTATTCCCGTTTTCCACAACGGAAGAAGATGTATCATCACATGATGTTTCTATTGCCAATATTCTCATTTTGTTAAAGTTACTACGGAATATGTTCTTTTTTTATCGTAGAAAGTATATTGAATAGAACCGTCTTTATACTTTGTTTTTGATAAATCTATTTTAAAGTTTCTTGCCAATGTTTTAAATATAGGTTCAAAGTTTTCCGGTTTTTGCTTTTCGGAAAGCTTTATTGTTTTATAATATTCATTACAAGTAACACCGCTTATTTTCACTTCTTTTACAAATTGTGAAACAACATTTATTTGTTCTATACCGCTTGATGTAAGAGCCGTAACAAGATTATTATCCAAAGGCACATCTATTGCGGTAAGAGTATTTTTGTTTGCGGACAAATATGAAAAACCTAAAATTATACCTGCAATAAAGAGTATAAACAAATATACTTTTATTAAAAATTTACTTTTTTTCTTTTTAGTTTCTTTTGCCATTTTTATTTATCTTCTTTTTTTGAATCTTTTTTTTCGGTTTTGGTTTCGGTGTTATCTTCTTCTTTTAAATCTTTTTTTTCTTCTTTAGGAAAATCTTGCTCATATTTTGAAGGTTTTTCTATATATTCCGAAACTTTATTTGCTTTTATTATCTTTATTGCAGTATCCAAAACTTCATCTCTTACAATTTCTTCTTTTTTATCTTTATTTTTCGGTGTTCCTTCGGATTCTGCCTGCATATACAACTTTCCTTCCGTTTCCGGAGAAACTTCTACATATACATCCGGTGCCACCCCGTTTTTCTTATCTTTTTTATTATCGGAATGAGATATCATTTTTCCGGAAGGCAAACAATATTTTGCTATAGTTAATCTTAAAGCACTGCCGTCGGATAACGGAAGTATTGTTTGAACCGTTCCTTTACCGAACGAATTTGAACCTATAACCAGTGCCCTTTTATAATCTTGTAATGTACCCGTAACGATTTCGGATGCGGAAGCCGAACCTCTGTTTATTAATACTACAACAGGAATATCGGAATAATCCGGTTTTTTCTGTGTATAGTAATATTGTTCCATAGTTTTATCTTTACATTTTGTGGATACAACCAGACTGTCTTCCTTAATAAACAAACTGCATATATTTATTGCGGAATCCAAAAGCCCGCCCGGATTGTTTCTTAAATCCAAAATAAAGGCTTTCATATTTTCTTTTGAAAGTTCTTTTAACATACTGCTGACATCGTTATAACTTTGTGCATTGAATTCCGATAATCTTATATATCCGATATTATCTTCCAACATTTTTTTCTTAACCGTTTCTATTTTTATTTTTTTTCTTATTATCGTAAATGTAAGTTCTTCTTTCGTGGAAGGTCTGTATATGGTTAACACAACTTTTGTTCCGGGATTTCCTCTCATAAGTTTTACCGCTTCATCGCTTGTAATATCCTGAGTAGATTTATCGTCTATTTTAATAATTTTATCTTCCGGCAAAATTCCGGCATAATATGCGGGTGTATCGGGCATAGGAGTTACAACGGTAAGTTCGTTATTTTGTATTGTTATTCTTATACCAACTCCGCCGAAAGAACCTTGTGTTTCCGTTTTCATTTCTTTATAATCTTTTTCGGTCATATACTGAGAATAAGGATCCAACGTTCTTACCAAACCTCTTATTGCACCTATTATCAAATCTTTATTTTCTCTTTCTTCAACATATTTGTTATCTATTATTTCCATTATGTCTATCATTTTTCTGAGTTCGTCGTATGTCGTATCCGACTTGGCATACACATTACCGAGAAAAACAAAACAAAATAAAGCTATCATCAAAACTTTAATTTTATTCTTAAACATTTTTTCCCCTTGCTTGCATATAATTTGAAAATTTTAATAATAATGTTTTATTATAGCATTTTAAAACTTATTTTTTTTCTTTCAGCCACAATAACGGATTTTCCGGAACATTATACTGTCTTATCTCGAAATAAAGTATTGACTCATCACCTTTTCCGACTTTCGCAACTTCCTGTTGTCTTACGATTTTTTGATCTTCTTTAACGGATATTTTATCTAACTGTCCGTAAACACTAAAGAAAATACCTTTGTGGTCCACTATTATCATCTTTCCGTAACTTCTAAACTCTCCGACAAAAACAACGGTTCCGTCTTCAACGGACTTTATGGTTGAATAATCTTGTGCTTTTATTTTTATACCGTTACTTATAACATTCGTATCCAAATCGGGATGCTTGTTTTTCCCGTAATTCAAAACTATTTTCCCGTTGACGGGCCAAGGTAAATTATTTTTCCTTGTGTTGGTACTTGCGGGTTTTGTTGTTTTGTTTTGATTTTGACTTGCTTTCATTAACTTGTCTACTAATGCTTTTAATGCTTTTTCCGAATTGTTAAGTTCTTTGATATCATGTTCGGCTTTAACCCTTTTACCTGCGGTGGTTTTTAATAAAGCATTTTTATCTTTCTGTAATTTTTTGTTTTTTTCCATTAAATTTTGTTGCTTGTTTTTTAGATTTTCATATTCTTTCTTTGCGGTTGTATATTTATTTATATCGGATTGTGCCGTTATGTTTGTGTCTTTTGCAACGTTATATTTTCGGGAATTATTTTCTATATCCTCATATTTTATTTTGTACTCTATCGGATAATCGAAATACGATACAAGTTTCATTTTTGTATAAGATAAGTATTTATTATTTAACTTTTGCGCATACTTTTGTTTGCTCATATCGGACTCATTGTATACATCCGAAGCAAACTGCAATTTCTTTTCCGTTTCGGAAATTTTATCTTTTAAAGATTTTAATTCTTTTTCGTTTTTATCTATTGATTTTTGTATCCTTTGGAGTTCTTGCTTTACTTTTTTTTCTTCTTTTACAAGTTTATTTTTTTCGGCTTTTTTGTTGGAAATATCGGTATGCAGTTTGTTTAATTCTTGTTTTCTGTTTTTTAAATCCGAATTGACATCCGTAAAAGAAACATTTACGGAAAAAAGCATAAGTAGCAGGATGATAAATGTTTTGATTATATTAAACATTTGATTCTTTTGTTACAAGAGTAACCATTGAACTGAGCGGAACCAAGACATATAAAATTTGTTCGCTCAACATAAAAATATCGTTTTGTTTGAATATTGTTGCCAAACATATTAATGCATATGCACACAAACCTAATAAAATACCGCAAATCATTTCAAACAATATGTCTTTATATAAACCTTTCAATATATAAAACAAAAACTTAAAAAAGAATACCGCTGTTATTAAATAAAAAATTACTCTGAATATTTTGTTATATCTGTTTAAAAGAATTTTATTATCAAAAAACATTTTATATGCTTTTTGATCGTAAACAATATCGTTTATAAAATCAGTATTTAAAAGTTCTTTTTTCAAATTTTCAAGTTCGGATAAACTGTTCATATCCGTTATATTTACCAACATAAAAGAAGGAAATATAATTGCATCTTCCGGCACAACGGTTTCCAATTCTGGATTTATTTTCGAAAATTTGTCGTCATCGTAAGAATTTACAAATTCAACACTTTTTAATTTTTTATATTTCAACATTTCGGATAAAATATCGTCTTCAGTTTTTTCCGAAGAACTGTCTATAAACATTGCTATTTTTAAATCGGACAAAGATTTATTTATGTTCGTTTGCAAATTCAAATAGTATTGTAAAACAAATATAAACGAAATATTTATCAATACTATTAAAATATATCTGAGAATTTTTGACAGGTTTATTTTCATATGTTTTTTTGATATATATTATATGCCGTTTTTCTGTTTACGGCAACATTATACATATTTTCATATTCTTGAACGGAATTTTTCCAAGAATATTCGCTTGCAAAAGCATTTTTCATAACTTCGTTCCACAAGAACTGATTTTTATATATATCGTATGCTCTTAATACACAATCAATAAATTTTTCACCTTTATAAAAATCAAAAACGAAACCGTTACCCTTTGTATTATATGTGGAAAAATCATTTATTGTATCGGCTAAACCGCCTGTTTTGTTTACTATAGGAATGGTTCCGTAAGCCAATGCTATTATTTGGCTAAGTCCGCAAGGTTCAAATTTCGAAGGCATCAAAAAAGCATCTGCACCGGCATATATTTGATGAGATAAAGGCTCGTTATAATCCGTACATACACTCACTTTATCCTTATACAAGCTTTGCAAATATAACATACCGTCTTTTATATATCTGTCGCCCGAACCCAAAATAACTATTTGAATATTGAATTGTGTAAGTTTCCCTATCGCATCCATTATCAGGTCAAAACCTTTTTGCATATCAAATCTCGACACACAACCTAACATAAAAGCATTTTCATCTTGTTTAAATCCGCATTTTTCCTGCAAATATTTTTTACAGAGTTTTTTGTTTTCATAATTATCCGCAGAAAAATTCGCAACTATATTTTTATCGTCTTTGGGATTCCAATAAGAATAATCTATTCCGTTTAATATTCCGTAAACATCGTTTTTCCTTGTTTGCAAAACCACTTCCATACCTTTACCCGCCGGTCCCTGAATTTCTTTCGCATAAGTAGGACTAACCGTAGATATGATATCGGTATATGCAAGACCTGCTTTCATATAATTGAATGTATTATAAAATTCCAATTTATCGCTTTTATAATCTTCCCAGGAAAAGCCCGCCAAAGGAACTGTCGATGCGGCATCGTAACTGCCTTGAAAGGCTATATTATGAATTGTATAAACGGTTGATGTATTCCAAAAAAAGCCGTCATTTAAATTTGTCGTTTTTAAATATGCCGGAATTAAACCCGTATGCCAATCGTGACAATGAATAATGTCCGGTCTGAACATTAAAGCTTTTGTTGCTTCTATTGCGGCTTTTGAAAAGAAAATAAATCTTTCTCTGTTATCGCCGTAACCCACACCGGAATCATCTCCGTAAACACCGAGTCTGTTAAAATATCTTAAATTTTCTATAAAATATACGGGAATGTTCCCGTCCAACATACAAGTTTTTATCCTGAAATTTTCCTGTTCTTTGCCTACAAATACGGACAATTTGTAAGGAAGAGCTTGTAAGTTATACTTAGCTCCGTCAATTAAACGATATTTCGGGATTATTATTCTGACATCGTGACCTTGCTGTTTTAAATATTTCGGAAGGGTTCCGACAACATCCGCCAAACCGCCTGTTTTTATAAAAGGGACACATTCGGCTGCAACCATTAATATATTCATTTATTCCGCTTCCCTTAAAAATTTAGCAGATTCTTCCGGTATCGTGGGATTAACATAAATACCCGAACCGAACTCAAAGCCGCTAAACTTTGTTATTTTAGGAATAATTTCTATATACCAGTGATAATGAGGGATTCTTTCCTGCTTTAACGGATAAGAATGTACCACCAAATTATACGGCATATCTCCTAAAGCTTTTTTTAATCTTCTTAAAACACTTATTGAAATTTCCGCAAGTTCTTCCAACTTGTATTTATCTTTCAAATTTCTAAAATCTTCACTGTGCTCTTTCGGTAAAATCCATGTTTCAAAAGGATATCTCGAAGCAAAAGGAACAAAAGCGACAAAAGAACTTGTTTCCATAACTATTCTTGTTCCGAAAGTTATTTCCTGATCTATAATGTCACAAAACAAACATCTTTCTTTAAAATCATAGTATTTTTTTGATATTGTCATTTCTTCCTTAACGGATTTAGGAATGATTGGTAATGCCACCAACTGAAAATGCGGATGTGCAATAGTTGAACCTGCACTTTTTCCATGATTTTTAAAAACCAAAATATACTCAAATCTCAAATCATTTTTTAAATCGTTTATTCTGTCTTGTGCAGCTAAAATACTTGCAACGAAATTTTCGGTTTTTATAGCGTCAACTCTATGATTTTGGCTTTCTATCAAAATTTCATGAGCACCGACACCTTTCATTTTGTCGTATATTCCTTCGGCCTTTCTTAAAATACTGCCTTCGATAGTAAGTATAGGTTTATTGTTCGGAATTACCTTTACCTGCCATTTACTGCTGTATTTGTCGATTCTGTTACCTTTTTGATCATAACATGCTATAGGCTCGGGAATAAGATTTTCTTTTCCTATACAAAAAGGACATACGGAATTATCATCGGTATTTTCTGCCAAATCAAATTGAAAATCTCTTGAATCGTTTATTATAACCCATCTTGCCGTTATAGGATCTTTTCTAAGTTCTATCATTTTAAATTTTGTATCCTCTCCAATGCTCTCGTAGCTTCTATTTTGGTAGGTTCGGCTTCCAAAGATTTTTTCAACAACTCTATCGCTTTATTTTTATCTCCGGAAGCAAAAGCTTTTAATCCGTCATCATAATATTTTTGTGCCGTAACGGCATTTATCTTATCCATTGCTTTCTTAGCCGACGAATTTGTTTCATCGTAAGATAATGCTTCTTTATATTTCTCGTAAGCTTCCGTCAACTTTTCTTTCAATTCCAAATCTCTTCCTTCGGTATAAAGAATTTTGGACACTTCTTTGTTGGATTTGGAAAGATATGTTTTTATTTGTTCGTTATAACTGTAATATTTGTGTTCTTCAGACATTGCTTTCAATTTAGTAAATGTTTTTATTGCCTCTTCATAATCTTTTAATGTGTATTGTTCCACACCTAAATTATAAATTTTCTTCATTTGCGCTTCTAATTGTTTATTGGTTAATGTTTTATTCGGATTGTTTTTGCTTTCTTCCAAAGCTGCTTGCTTTGCAAGATTTATTTGTTCTTCGCATTTAACAATATATTCTTTAATATCGTTTCTTGAAGTATTGGATAAGTATGCCGCATTGAAATAAGACAACGCTTTCTCGTAATTTTGTTTTTCATATTCAACAAGTCCCTGTTTAAATATGTTATGCGATTGAACCGCAGTCACCTTATCAACTTTTTTCTGTATGAATTCCAAATATTGCAATGCACCGGCATTTTCCGGATCTATTTCCAATATTTTATTAAATTCGTCTTTTGCATATACAAACTCACCGTCGTCATAGTGCTTAACGGCTTTTATCCAATGTTCGGAAATTTCTTTTTGATGTTTTTTTCTGTTTGCATATATTTCTTCTTCTCTTATTCTATTGTTTGTTTTTTCCATCCCTTCCAAAGCTTGTTTATTTCTGGGTGATAATTCCAATGCCTTTTCATAGTAATTTTTTGCTTTTACCAAATTGTTTCTCAACAATGCGGAATCGGCTCTTGCCAAATATTTCTCTGTCTTATCGGAAAGATCCATATCCGTTTGATACAAATCTTCGGATAAAAGTTTAACATATCTTTTTGCCGAAGGTTCATTAGGATATACAGCCAAAATATCTTCGTATTGCTTTCTTGCGGAAACATAATTTTTCTTATCGTAATCGTATTTTGCCTTATTTAAATAATATCCCAAATAATGCTCATACGCTTTACCCGAATTGGCTATTTTTCCGAAATATATTCCCAAAGAAAAAATATGTTGATCGTTATCGCTGCCCGCTATATCGGAAAAAGAGTAAGATAAATTTACTCTGTCAAAAATCAAACTTAAACCTGCCGTTATACCTTTGTTAAATCCGTCTCTGTAATCTCTCCAACCTACTCTTACCGATAACGGATATATCGGCACGGCTTCAACACCGCAAGCATATCCCAAATCCGTAATCTGTAAATTTTTTACCATATCGGCAACCATTGCCACTTTATATAAATCATACAAATTGTATCTTGCGGATGCCGTCAACAACTGTGCCTGATTTACGGAATAATCATCATACTCAAAAGCATTACCTAAATTTTTTATGGTAAGTGCTCCGGTTAAATCGTTATCTATAAAATCCAAAGAATATATGCACCCCAAATCAACACTGAACAGGTTTATTGATTTATCCGAGCCATCGTCCGCATATGTTGATATATTGTAAAATTTAACGGTAGCACCTACGGAACCTTTTTCCACCGGAACCGGATATTTACTTATTATGGGATACACATAATTGACTGCTGCCATTAAAAAATTCTTAAATCCCGTTTCGTCTTCATTCAGGTCGGCACCGGAAACCGTAATTGAAAAGTTACCGTTTTTTTCGGTAGGTATTATCAAACCGACATTGGCACCATAGTTTTTATTATATACGGTGTAATACGAAAGTTGAACTTCTTTTGAAATATTTTTGTAATTGGATGCCGGATTTATAAAAAAGCCGAAAACGGAAGGTGACAAAGCTAAAATACTCGCACCTATAGATTGAGAATAAGCATCCGGATTTAACACATAAATAAAATCGTCCGAAGCCGCAAATACAGGCGCGGATAAAAATCCTGCCAATATCACCGGCAATATTTTTTTTAATATCATTTTAATAATTTTCTTATCCTTTTTATTGTTTCTTTTAAATTTAAAGGTTTAAAGATACAATCGTCCGCACCTTTATCAAAAGCTTCATCAACGGATATTGTAGTATCTGCCGTTATCAACATAACCGGAGGCATTTCGGAAAAAGTTTTACTTTTTTTCATGGCCTTAAGAACTTCAAATCCGCTTTTATCCGGCAAATTCTTATCCAATATAACCAAATCCGGATGTATATTAACCAAAGCTTCAAAACCGCTTTCTGCGGTAGTGGCTTCATAAACTTCAAAACCTTCTTCTTCTAAAACCACGGTAACTGTTTTTAAAAAAATTTCGTCGTCATCTATTACCAAAATTTTATTTTTTTCGTTCTTTTGCATTTACTACTCCTTTCTAAAAATCCCTTTCAGGAACCATTATTATTAACATTTTAGACAACTCATCGGAAGTTTCCAACGTAACACTTACTGTATCTTTTAAATTTAAATTTGCATCCAACATTTTATATTCAGGATACGACAATGTCATATCGTAAGTTCCTTTAGGCAACTTTATGTCCAAAGGTCTAAAACTGGATAATCCCATGTACTTATTCTGCCCGTCTTGAGATAAAGTAACCGTAACATTCTGCATCGGTGTAAGAAAGCTTTCGGGATTTGAAAAACATTCTTGTATAACCTGAATTTTAAACACCTTGTCTTTTATGGTTTTTATTTCTACAAGTTTATCACTGTTCAATGTCATAATGTTTAAATTTATTCCGGAAATATTACCGGTTAATTCAACAATGCTTTTTTGCTCGCCTTTATCTTTAAACACAGCAGTGTAAACAAAAACTCCGCATATAAGAACCAATACCAAGGCTATTGCAATAAAAAGAGGGCTCTTTAACAAGTTTTTCTCTTTTGCCAATTTAGGGATAGGAACGGTAAAACCTTTTTCAAATTTACGAATTAAAGAATGTTCCTTATCGGAATGATTTTTCAATTCGTCCGGAAAAATAATTATACCTTCCGTAGGCTCTCCTATTACATTAGCACTGTCATTAAAATCATCTTGTATGCATACGGTTATGACAGTAGTATTGTCTCTTCCGCCGGCATTATTTGCAGCTGTTATCAATTCTTTTGAAATAGCGACAACATCCGGTTTTTGTAAATTAACGATATCGTTTATTGTAAAGTCGGAAAGTTCACCGTTTAATCCGTCCGTACAAAGAACATATATATCACCGTTTTTAACTATTTCGGACTTATAATCAACTTTTACCGTTTTGTTTATACCGAGAGCTCTCGTTATCATGCTTTGAATTTCTGCCATTTTGGCATCTTCTTTGGTCATTTTCCCGCTATCTATAAGCTCTTGAATTTTAGAATGATCTTCCGTTAAAAGTTGTATTTTCCCGTTTCTTATTCTATATACTCTGCTGTCTCCGACATTGTATATATGTACTAACTTAGCTTCTCTGTCGAACCAAACTCCCGAACAAGTTGTTCCCATACCCGACAACTTCGGATATTTTTTCGTTAAACCGTGCAAATAATTATTTGCTATTTTTATTAAAGCTATCGGTTTAAGGACTTCTTCGTCATATGTGTAATACAAATCGCCCAAAATATCCAAACAATCTTGTTTGTTTATATTGTCATACAAAGAAAGCATTACATCTACTGCACTTTTGCTTGCAAAATCACCGGCAACTCCGCCGCCCATACCATCACAAACGAAGAAAAAATCTCTTTCTTGCTTAACACCAAAACAATCCTGATTCTCCGTTCTTACAACACCCGTATTTGTTTGCGCCGAACTTAATATCATCATAAATATGTAACCTTAACTTTTTTCTTCGATTTCTTTAATGATGACCTTATCTTAAAGAAGAAGAACAAAAGTAACAACACTAAACCTATTCCCATAAGTTCTATAGATTTTAACTTATAGTCCTTTAAGGAAAAAGTAGAAGTGTGTTCCGGATTTGCCAAGAACATCGGCCAAACTCTAAGATTCTTCAGGATTTTAGCATTGGTGTTTACTATTTGTATAGAATCTTGCATATTTGTATATAAAATTTCTATTAATTTATCACCGTTTAAATCCGCAAGTACAGGTGTAGAAGTTATTGCCAAATTACTTGCTTTAATATCTGCCATTACTTCAACTTCTTTTCTCTTAACATTACTCTTTGCAACTATTAATCTTCCGTCTTCCGTTCCGAAAACAAGTTCCGGAATATTATCTTTATCGAAATCGTAAACCGCAGGCGAAGATATTAATCTCTTTGATTCCGGAAGAGCTAATTTCCATAACATTTCTCCGGAAAGGTATGTAGTGTTACCTTTCAATATTTGAACCGTTCCGTTTGCAGAAACAACTCCTACATCGCACATACCGTTACCGGTAAAATCAGCAATAACCGGAGATGCATTGAACTTTAAATTTGCAGGAGGTACCGGTTCTATAAAATATGTCCACATAGCAGAAAACTTGGATGTATTTATAGCTGAAACATATTGAGGAACATTAGACATAACAACAACTTCATCTATACCGTCACCGTTTAAATCTCCTACGGCAGGTGCACCTGCTACAAGATGAGGTTTACCTGTTAACTCCTGTAAGTTAATTGTTTTTTTCGTTCTTGTTTTACCGTCAATGAAATAAACTTTACTGTCATAATTTGCAATCACAACAAAAGGTGAAAAATCTTTTCTTGTTAATATTACCGGGCTTGCATATATAGGACCGTCAATAAATTCGGAATATTTTGCATAGTTACTGTCAAAGCCCGGTGCATACATAAAATGAACAGCACCGTCTTCGGAAGTAACGACAATATCTTTTCTTCCGTCGCCATCCAAATCGCAAATAACCGGTGTAGTTTCCGAAATATGTCCGCCTAAAATTTCTCTTCTTATTATATTACCTGTCTGTCCGTCGATAATATAAATTAAAGACGAATCGGAAACAGCAACAATATCGGGAACATTATCATTATTAACATCATCACAAACCAACGATGCTATACCCGAATTATAAACTTCCACGGGTTTCCACATTCTATCACCCGTTGCTCCGCTCCATGCATATAAAAAGCCGGAACTTGTTAACATTGCAATATCGTTTTTCCCGTCGTTATCAAGATCCGCAACTATAGGCGTGGATGTAATTTCATAAGATGATGTATCGGCCTTTAACGGAATTTCTTTAGACCAATCCAAATCCAACGACAAATTCAATTTATTAGGTGAAGAAGTTATCAAAGAGTAAGATGTATATCCCAAATATATTGATAATGCCGCTCCGACCAACACCAATAATGTTACAAACACTCTCATAAACTTAAAAATCTTTAATGCGAGTATATGCTGTTTTGAAGGCAAAGAATAATCTTCACTGAAATAATCAACAAGTCTGAAAATTGTTCTACCTATTGAAATTTCATCGCCTATTGCAAGTTGTGTACTGTTTAATTGACCGAGTTTTTCTCCGTTTATGGCAACTCCGCCTGTACTACCTATATCTGTAATCGTGTATTGTCCCTGAACGGCACTTATTTTCGCGTGACCTTTAGACACCGTCATATCTCCGGACAAAACAACATCGTTTTCTATTCCTCTGGGAGAAAGACTTTCCCTACCGATAAAAGTATCTCCGTCCGATTTCAAGAAAAACTTTTTACCGAAAAATCTTCCGTAAACTCCTATCAAATAATATTGCGGTATAACAACATCTTGTTTACTTAAAGCATCATCCAAGAACATAATCTTGTAATCACCTATCGAAATTTCATCACCGAAATTCAAAGGTGCTTCCGTTATGGAACGGAAATTTATTTGCGTTCCCATTATGGTATTTTGATCTTTTAACGTATATTGGTTATTTGCAAAAATAATAGTACAATGATGTTCGGAAACATTTTTATCCGGAATTACGATATCGTTTCCTTTTTTGCTGCCTATAAAAATTTTTAATTTATTTTTTCTGGCAACATATTCAGATATAATTTCTTCTCTTTTCTTTACTAATAGTCTTGGCATTTAAGACTCCTTTTTTATCTGGCTATAAATAATGCTGCAACTAAAGATAATCCTAAACTTACTTTTGCGATTGTTCCGCCTTTTCCCGAACCGGAATCGGAATCCGAACCGCCGGAACTTCTGTCTGAATTTTCCAAATTAGACAATCTCTTTTCTATTCTCTTTATATCTGCAGTATTTTTATTACTTGTATCGGAAGAAGAACTTCCTACTTTTATATTATCAACTTCTTCTCTTATTGAACTTATTTTTGCATTTATAAGTCTCATTTGAGAAGTGCTTAAAGCCGAACCTTCGGAAGAATCTTTAGAAGAAGCTACCATACTTTGCTCCTTTTCTATAGAATCCAACCTTTTACCTAAAGCAACATAACTCTGCTGCATTTGAACAAGAGTCTTTTTAAGTTCATTAACTTCTTCTTGAGAAGGTGCACTTGAAACGGAAGATTCCGTTTTTGCATTTGCCAACTTTGATTCCATTTCTGAAATCTTTTTATTTACGGTATTTATTTCATCTTTAAAGTTCTTTACTTCATACAAAACTTGAGCATTGTTTGCGGAAGAACTGACTTTCGAACTGTCTTTACCTAAAGAAGCTAATGATGTTTCAACATTATTAACTTTTGAATTTAAATCGTTCATATTCTTTTGTATATTTTTCAATACGGATGAAGATAGTTCCGAACTTGCTCCGGTACTTTTAGCTAAATTTGTTTCCATACTGTTAATTTTTTTGTTTAAATCGTTTATATTCTTTTGCAAAGATGCAACTTCTGCAGATGATGCCGAAGATTTCGAATCGGATTTTGCCGATGCCAATGCCGATTCCATACTGTTAAGTTTTGTTGTTAATTCGCTGACATTCTTTTTCAAGACAGACACTTCCGCTGCTTGTGTTGCAGCAGCTTTCGTATCAACATTTTTAGCTACCGATGCTTCCACATTATTTATTTTCTTACTTAAAGCGTTTATATTTTTTTGTAAATATGTTATTTCAGCAGAAGTAGGAGCGGACTTTGAATCGGACTTTGCCGCTACCAATGTCGATTCCATACTGTTAAACTTTGAAGATAAATCGCTCATTTCTTTTTTCAATGCCGTCAGTTCTGCTTGAGATGCATTTGATTTCGCATCGGAACTGCTTTTAGCCATTGCCGTTTCCATATCACTTATTTTCTTACTCAAAACATTTATATTTTTTTGTAAGTATGTTACTTCTGCCGATGTTGCGGAAGATTTCGAATCGGATTTTGCCGATACCAATGTCGATTCCATACTGTTAAACTTTGCCGTCAAATCACTGACATTTTTCTTTAAAACATTTAATTCGGCCTGTTGTGCCGTGGAAACTTTTGTGTCCGTATTTTTGGCTAACGATGTTTCAACTTTATTAACTTTTGTATTTAAATCCGTTATATTCTTCTGTAAGTCTTTTAAAACCGCCGCAGAAACATCGGACTTGGAAGCATCCGCTTTTTTAGCCAAATTTGTTTCAACGGTGGTAACTTTTTTACTTAAATCGTTTATATTTTTCTGCAAGTTGTTTACCACTGCAACGGAAACACCAGTGCTTGAACCTGTTCCCGAACCACCGCCTGCTTTAACTTGTGCTTCTAAATTTTTGAACACTTTCGAAGAAGACAATGTGTTATCCAACATCATAGGCATGTTCGTTTCCAAATCGTTCATCAACTCAACCATATCTACCGAAGCATTTCCGGAACCTTTTGATGAAGAAGCCGTTCCGCCGCTTTGAACTTTCTTTTCCAATGCGGCAAGTTTTGCATTAAGAGCATCATAATCCTTTTTGGAAATAACTCCCGAAGCGGATGCACTGCTGCCGGAAGAAGATTTCTTATCAAATTCATACAAGGCCTGTAACAAAGAACCTCTTGTTATTTGTTCGTCCGCAACGAAAACAGCGGCTCCGTACTTATTGATAAATCTCGGCATTTTACTGCTCAATTCCGTTATAATAGCCTGTAAAGCCGGATCGGCAACATCTTTCTTTTCTGCGAAAACGATACCGCTTGAATTCAACAAAAATAAAACTGAAACCAAGACACTAAGAATTTTTTTATTCATATTCTACCCTCTAAAAAAAGAAATTAAGAGCAAACTTTGTATTCTGCTCAAATATATTACCGCTGCATATTGCAATATCCAACTGTAAATATGTGTTCATAATACTAAAGTCAAACCCTAAACCGAAATTATAAGATGCGGTTTCGTTGTAGTCGGAAGTTATATCGTATCTGCTTTCAACCGCATAACCTTCAACACCGCCTCTTAAATATATTCCGTTAATGGAAAACATTTCCATTTTTAAAAGATCTATAACCCCAAACTCAAGTCCAAGGTTTCCGCTTAAAGGTTCGTTTTGTCTTTGAACCAAATCCAATGCTCCGGTAAGTTGATATTTTTCCGCAAAAAGAACTTTATCGGAAGCACCGACTTTTGTTGTCATAGGTGCACTATCATCACCGATATTTACACCCTTTTGAAATATCGCACCGAAACTTATTAATCCGTAATCTGCGGCATCTATCGAATATATAACACCCGCATCTATATCCAAACCGCCATCCGATACACCTACTTCGGACATATTTTTAGTAATGTATTTTAAAGAAGCACCTACATATAAACTTGTTGTAGATTGCCATAAAGGAATACCGGCAGATAAATAGTATGCCGCATCGGTATCACTTATTGTTCCGAGTCTTTCTCCGCTTTCATCCGTATGTTGAATATTGTCCATTTTAGAAGATATATAACCTATACCTACAACTGTTTTACCCAAAACATCGGTAAATTTTTGTAACGGTATTGAAGCTGCAAAGAATTGATGTGTGGGCGTAACATCTTTAAGTCCGGGATATTTATCCGAACCGCCTGTTGTAGCCATTGCATATACAGAATAATAATCCTGTATTTGTGCAAGACCTGCAGGGTTCCAATAAATTGCCGATGTGTCATCCGCAAGTGAAGTATAAGCTCCGCCCATACCTATAGCTTTAACACCGACACTTTTCTTCAAGAAAGCTGCTGCATCTGTTCCTGCAAAAGCATTTGTTACTCCTACAAAAACCAAACAAGCTAAAACCAATGATAATTTGTTTATTTTTTTCATATTATTTACCCACTATAGCTAATGCCGTATATCTTCTGTCACTTCCGGCAATTATTTCTACTATATAAGCACCTGTTGCAAGAGTTTCACCTGCATAATTTCTACCATCCCACTCTTCTTCATTTGTGCCTGCCGACCTTTGTTCACCATCAACCAACTTACATACAACTTTACCTGCTTTATCGTATAACCTGATAGTAACATTTGATGTTTTTGCTAATAAATATCTAATCTTAACTTTTTGTCTCTTAGGATTAAACGGTGACGGATAAGTCAAGATATCCGCAACTCCACCGGATAAAGTTTTAAATATTACATAATCTCTGTTTATGGTTGAAGAATCATTATTCTGAGATTTTATTACTAAGGTATATGTTGTGTTATTATCAAGTGTTTTGGGAACACTTTCAAGTTGACTAGCAATGTCCGAATGAACATATGATATTTTGCCCTTTTCTGTTTTATACAAGCCATAAGTATCACTACTACTACTTACAGTAGCGGTATAAACAACACTATCTTCAAAAGTCGTTTCATAGCCTTCATCTTCAACTTTTACCTCGCCTCTATACAAAGTAATCGTTGCTGAAGTTAAATCTATTGAATAATTTGTTGTTTCAATCGTCGGATCGATAGTTGCCAATCCTGTAAATTTATCCGGAGATGTAATTTCCACACCACTTGACAAACCTGAGAAAAGCCTTACAGTGTAAGCATCCGACCATCTCTTTGAACCATCTTTCAATTGTGCATAAACCATAAAAGAATTTATGGGGTTTCCTTTTGAAAAAGATACACTTTGTTCAAAATCAACAGTTCCATCATCATTGATAGAAAAATCAGGATAGTCATACTCCGGACTTGTAGTATAATCATTCCAATCAGCATTCTCTCCCTGCCAAAACCTATATCTTATTTTTGTTATTTCCCCACCATATTCAGGTTTTATATTAACTTTTAATGTAACATTGATATCTTCAAATGGATCACTGCCTGTATCATTTTTAAAAGTAATACTGGAACTTTGTGTAATGTAAAACACAGATGCAAATGCAGATTGGGAAGTTGTATCTGTTCCTTCCGTAGTAGCAAAAACTACCGGTTGACCGATAAAAGAATACGAATTCTTACCGGAATCAGTTTTAAAATTTGCACCATTTAATATGGTAACAAAATTTTTACCATCAGCACAATTGTAAGCCACTAAAAAGACAAACAACAACAAAAAAGATAATACAAATAATTTTTTATTTATCATTGTAAGTTCACCAAAACCAATATGGTCCCTTTTTGAGAATCTGAATTTTCAAGTGCTTTTCCTATAACCGTTCCTACTTTCGGATTGTCACCTGCTTTCTTTGCATACCCCGGTATCGAGGCGGATACAAGCAAATCTCCTCTTTTTATAGCTCCTCCTTCGTTACAAACTTTTGTTGGAACTTTACCGACCAAGGCCAACTTATATCCTTTTTCGTCTTGATTCATTAATACACCCGGTTCGGTAGAAATGACTCCCGCAACCATAGTGTCTTCGGCTACTTTTGTTTTTACTATTGCATTATCTTTTGCCGGGTCTATCGAAACCACATCACCCGGAACAAGTTTTTCGGTTGATTGATAAATTTCTGCAAGGTCTGCACCATTTATACGATTGTTATTAGATTTTTGTATATTATACCAACCTTGTTTTTCTACACCATTAACAGTTCTTTTTGCCCAAACTTTCGCAGTATCGTTTTGCGCCATTGCTCCTATATCTTCTCCACTGTCAATCTGTTGTGCATATGGTGCTGTAGTTACATTCACAGTATTACCAACTCTTTCTAATCCTGTACCCGGTGTAAATGAACCAGATACTAAAGTATCCAGTGCAACCTTTACACCTTGTCCAGAAATAGCTTCCGTACTTGTCGCAACATAACTATTTGTTACTGTTGGTATTGTCGGCTTATCACTCAAATCATTATAACTTCCGCTTGTTGCCACTTCTGCTAAATCTGGCTTATTGCTTATGTATGCTAAACTTTCAGTATTTGTTT
>ODAJ012083899.1_pt1 | contig 39606 bp, 30 predicted proteins | sample 1539241 | NCBI WGS metagenome assembly ODAJ01 (sample SAMN02144231, study PRJEB22623) | gut metagenome | biome: sheep rumen | host: Ovis aries | place: New Zealand
TGCAAAAGAATAGAACTGATATGATTTTCAATAAAATAAGAACTATTTTCACATTGCTGGCCATCAGCTTCTCCACCATGCTGTCTGCACAGGTGGTCAAGGAGATTGCGGTCAGCCAGAAAGAGTCCTACACCGACCATCTGTCGTTGAAGAAAGACACACGCGACATGGATCTGATGGTGAAGTTTGTGTTCAACGAGGAGGCTAACACACTGACAGTAAGCCTTATTTCCTACCGTTGTCTGTTTGTATTCTGGGAGCGGGTACGTTTCAAGCCTACTTTCAGATGTCGCAAGCTCCGCCCTAAGATGCTGCCTTATGTGGCCCAGTTTGAACCAGACGCTCGGTTCCGCATCTCCAAAGCCCTCAAGAAGTCACTCCCACGTCCCCGCAGGAAGTATATGTTCAACCGCTGGAACACTTACGACGGCTTGCAGCCCGTGCCGCAAGACTACAAGCTCGTAAACGACTACATCAGCCAGACTTTCGGCATCATGGACAAGCGCAATCAGGTGAGCTTCACGCTCCGCGATGTCTTTGTCATGGAGCACACTGACTATAACGACTACGAGCTGATGTTCGGAAAGGATATAAACACGCAATACCAGATAACCATTCAGCGCGACCCGTGCTTCGGAAAGGACGAACAGCTGAAAGGGGCACAGGATGCCGAGAAGAGCATTGCCACTGCCTATGCCTCGTTCAGGCAGAAATATGGTTCGGGCAAGGTGTATAGCGACGAGAGCCTCAAACTGTTCCATGAGATGCAGGACGTGCTTATGGGTCAGTTCGCGCGCCAGGACATAACCAGCCCCTGTCCCGACATTCAGCAGGCATGGGACAGCTACAACCTTTATACCGACTCCATCAGACAGATGACTTGCAAGGTAGTCTATCTGCCCTCAGCTGACAAAAGCGGCACAGGGATGAGCGGCCAAGGCAATGCTGCCAACCTCATGGCCAGTGAGCCCGAAGCGGCTCCAACCGGCATCCTGCCGAGAAGCGTTCTTCAGAAAGCACGCCAGATAGACCAGATGGTGGCACGATGGCTGAACAGCACCGACAGCATGGAGCGCCGCGCAATAATCATGCAGTGCGGCGACATCATAAAGAGATGCAACGAGGAGATAGCCACCCAGGGAGTGGTCACTCCCGAGCAGAAGCAGGCTGTGGACGTGTTCCGCAAGGCCGTGCGCTATTATTATAATATATGTAAATAGGCAACTACTATGACGAGCAAGCAAGCAACCATCACAACCCTGTGCGCCACCCTGCTGCTATCCGGCAGCATCAGGGCGTATGCCCAGAAAGATTCTTTAGTGAGCGACAGCGTTGAGACCAACCGCATAGAGATACAGAGCCGTATTCAGTCTATGAAAGACGAGGCAAGGCAGATATACGTGTCATTCCGCACCATGCCCACCAACGAAAAGGACAACAAGGTGAAAGCTCCTATGGCAAAGGCCATGGCTGAACGGCTCAAGTCAACCGACCTCGCAATGAAATCGCTCGAGTTCAAGTGGACTACTTACTACCAGACTATTCAGCCCACCATAGCCGACGACGACGAACTGCTGAACGAAGCCAATACTTTTCAGCAGACCAATCTCGCCGTAAGGGACTCGCTCAATGCCACCATAAACAGAGTGGCGCTGCTGCAGGCTTTCTGCAAAGCCGAGGCGTTCATGCCCACTCAGGATAAAGTTTATAAAGATATGCAGAAGAAAGCACTCGAATTGTCGCTTGTCAGCAAGCTCGCTCCACAGCTTGAGAAGCTGAAAGGCGAAGAGAAACTGGTGTTTGCAAACATACAGCAGCAGTACGACAAGGCCAAGGCTGCTGCCGATGCCATGCCCGGACTGAAAAGGCGAATGGCTGCGCTGGACCAGAAGTATATAGCCCTGAAAACCTGTTCCGAGAAGATACAGGCTGCCGAATACAAGCCTCTAATCCAGCGCGCCAAGGACTACCTGCTGGGACTGGCTGCCGTGGCCATACTGCTGATGTTCATCAACATGGTGTCGAGCAAGATACAAGCCTACAAGCAAACCCGCGAAAGCATGAAGAAGATGAAGGAGATGATGAACAGCGATGGCAAGTTCTATCCCACCATAGCCATGCTGCCCTTCGTGCTCCTTGCCCTGACCGGCTGCGACAACACGCCAGAGCTGCCAGGCGACACAGAGGACCAGATGGCGGACTCGGTGCAGGTGATGCAACTCTCGCAACCAAGGTTCGCCAACCGATGGAAGACGATGGTTGTGGATGCCTGTATGGGCAGCAGCATCGCGCCGGCTCCGCTGACGGACTCCCGGCAGGTGCGCATAGAGGTGACTGAGACCACGCGCCGGCTGCTGACCGTCAGCCGGGGGCTTTCGCCCAGACTGGTGAGGGTGGACAACATGGCTTCGCGACAAGCCCGGCAGCTCGGAATAAAGATGCTTGCTCTGGTTGACCTCACGCTGCCGCAGCCTGCCATAGACCGCGAGCGAATAGCGGTGATGCAGATGCGCGGCCTCTTCTCTGAGGGCAATCTCTACGTGGCGTTCATCCGCGGTACGGCTGTCACCGAGACCATGCCTGCCACCAACTATGTGCTGAGAAACCTGTTCCAGCAATGCGACTCCACCCGGAAATTCCTCTACCGCGCAATCCTCGCCAAGATGGACGAGATGGCCGACGGTGCCGAATGGACTGCCGGGTCGCGCTACAGGGCTATGGTGGTGATGTCGGACGGGGCTACCTATCGCGACGATATGCCGATGGACCCACAACACTTCGACATGGAGCGCCGACTGGCCTACAGCGACACCACGCGTCCGCTCTACTATGCCGACTTCAGCGACTCGGGAGATGCCGACCCCTTGGCGTTCGACATGACTCAAGCCGACTTTGCGGGCTCCGACGACGGCGCGATGCTGCGGTCGCGATGTGTTGCCTCGAAGGGACTGTATCAGCAACAGTTTGACTGGGCTGCCATCAAGGGCAACATTCAGCAGGCCTTCGGGCTCGACTCCGTAGACTACCGCTTCACGCTGGAAAACCCCGACAACAAGGTCTACAGCGGACGCAGCGGTCGCGACCTGCAGATAGCCTGCTATGATGCTGCCACCGACACGCTGATGGTGAAGGGCAACTGCCACTACAGGCTGGGCAGTGTCTACGACCCGGTGATCGTCAATCCCCGGCCTCTGCGCGACGTGCTGCTGCAGGGCATAATCATAGCCCTGCTGCTTGCACTGGCGGTGTATGTGGTGTTGCAGCTGATAGTGCCCTATATCAGGTATCGCCTGTTTCTGAGGAACCACGTCGTGGCCTATTCGGGACCGCTGATGGGAGCTGAAGGGCTCATGCTCGGCGAGACCTGCTATCTGTGCAAGGCTCCCTTTGCCGTGGGCGACAGGGTCGTGAAGAAATGCCGGCACAGCGTGCACCTCGACTGCTGGGAGGAGGACGGAGGTCAGTGTCCCGAATATGGCCGCCACTGCCACGACGGACGCCACTACTACAACCGCCAGCAGCTGCTCGACCCGGAGAACGCCACCTTCTACCTCCGTTGGATCATCGTCGCCATACTTGCCGGACTGGCAGCATGGCTCACATATACCGTGCAGATGCATCCGCTGCTGTCGACGGTTTCAGAGCGCATCATACTCTTCCTGAACGACATCAGGCCCGGCACGCCGGAGGCTGAGGCAAAGATAGCCGAATACAGCTCTCTGGTGAACCACTTCCCGTCGTTCGGCCTTTGCATAGGCTTCTTCCTCACCCTCATGCTCAGCTGCCTGTCGGTGGCTCAGCGCGAATGGCCGGTGCGCATAGCAGACATCACTCTGCGCACGCTGCTCGGCGGTCTGGGCGGAGTGCTGTTCTTCCTCATAGGCGGAGTCGTGTCGGCTATAATCGGACTCAAGGAAAACACATTCCTGATAGACTGGATTCCCTGGTCGCTCACCGCCTACTGGATTGCGCTGTGCGTGACATGGAGAACGCGCATCAGGCTCCACCACTCGCTCATCATAGGCGCAGTGCTCGTAGGCGTGGCATCCACCTATCTATGGGCATGGCTCTACACGGGGGCAACGGTAGACTACCGCCTTGCGCTGCTGGCCATCTTCATCATCTTCTCCATAGCGATGGCTGTCAGCATTGCCAAGAACTCACCACGCTCCGAACGCTATTTCCTCACGACAAGCGGCATAGTGAAGCAGATGGACATAGCTCTCTACAAATGGTTCAAGGCCAACCCCAACGAGCACGTCACGATAGGACATTCCGTAGACTGCCACCTGCAACTGTCGTGGGACATCCAGAGCGTGATAGCACCCGTGCAGGCCGAAATCTATATGCACCACGGCACTCCCAGACTCTATGCTCTCGAAGAAGGAGTCTTCGTCAACGGCAAGCCGCTGGCTGTGGGCAAAGGCATCAGGCTCTATCACGGCAAGTCGTTCTCTATAGGCCAGACCCTGTTCACATATATTGAAAAGGACAACTGAGCAACCATGCCTGACGGCACAAAACATGAAGTCATTGTATAAGCTTAGCTTCAAGAAGCAACGCTCGCAGTTCATCATCGTGATGCTTGTCTTGGCTGGACTGCTGACAGGTGCCACCTCTGCCGTGCAATACTGGTATGCCCATGAGGAGCTGCGCAAGAGCGCGCACGACCATGCCAAGTCCAGATTAGAGCTCAAGAGCATGGAGATACAGGCTGCAATGACTTCAGTAGAGTCTGCCATCAACAACTCGGTGTGGATGGTTGAGAAACGTATCTACCAACCCGATTCCATTTACTCCATACTGCAACGGCTCGTAGCCCAGAACGTTCAGATAGTGGGAGCTACGGTTTCGTTCAAGGCCGACTTCTATCCTCAGTTCGGTCGTTGGTGCGAGCTGTATGTCAGCCAGCGCCGCGACGGTTCGTTCGAGCAGAAACAGATTGGCGGTCCACTCCACGACTATCTGCAGAGCGACTGGTTTCGCGAAGGCATCAAGGCCAATGCCTGCAACTGGAGCGAGCCTTACTACGACAACATTGGTGCCAAGATGCTGGTATGCACCTATACCATGCCCATACGCAATGCCAAAGGGCGCATCGTCGGACTGCTTGATGCCGACGTGTCGCTTGAATGGCTGGCGCATTTTGCCAACTCGCAGACCACTTACAAAAGCAGCTACAACGTAATTCTCTCGAAAGGCGGCAAGCTTCTGGTCCATCCCGACAAGCATATCCTCCTCAGGTCAACCATGCGCGACCAGGATATCAGTAAGAAAGACAGGGCCTTCGACCAGATCAGCCACCAGATGTTCAGGGGCATGAGCGGCCACTCGGAAGTAATCACCATGAAAGGCGAGAAGAAGCACGTATTCTTCACCCCGGTAAGGGGCAACACCGGATGGTCTATCGCTATGGTGTTCAACGACGACGAGATTTACGCCACTCTCCAGCAAGCCACCTTCCGTATGTCGGCCATACTCCTTGCCGGCCTGCTTCTGCTGGGTTACATCATCTGGCGCTCCATTCGCAACATGAGACGTCTCGAGGACACGCGCAGAGAGAAAGCCGCTTTCGAGCGCGAGCTGCGCGTTGCCAGCAGAATACAGATGGCTCTTCTGCCCAAAAGCTTTCCACCCTACCCCGAACGCAACGACGTTGACCTCCATGCCACTCTCGTACCGGCGAAGGAAGTGGGCGGCGACCTCTACGACTTCTACATCCGCGACGAAAAGATGTTCTTCTGCATCGGCGATGTCTCTGGCAAGGGTATTCCGGCATCGTTAGGCATGGCCATCACGCGAACCCTGTTCCGCAACGTTTCGGCACGTGAGTCCAAGCCACACAGCATCGTCTCGGCAATGAACAACACCCTTGCCGAAGACAACCAGAACAACTTCTTCGTCACACTCTTCGTCGGTGTGCTCGACCTGCCTACGGGTGTGCTGAGCTATTGCAACGCCGGCCACGAACCACCGATAATCATCAATGAAACGGCAACACCACTGAGAGTAGACTCCAACCTGCCCATCGGCGCTATCTCGCAGTGGCACTACACCATGCAGGAAATAACCATCACACCGCATACAACGATTTTCCTATACACCGACGGAGTGACAGAAGCCAAGGATGCCGCCCACAACCAGTTTGGAAGGCAGCGGATGCTCAGGGAGCTCACTTCCAGTGCCAATCCCAAGACGATTGTCGACAACATGACTGCCGCCATCCACTCGTTTGTAGGAGGAGCCCGGCAGAGCGACGACATAACGATGATGGCTGTATGCTACAACAAGCAGGAACGGGCTGTGCGCCTCAACCGCAGCCTTACGCTGACCAACGACGTGAGCAACATTCCCGAACTAACCAAGTTTGTCAACGAGGTGTGCAGGGAAGTCGACTTCAACAACAGCAAGACCAAGCAAGTGCGTCTGGCTATGGAGGAAGCCGTAGTCAACGTCATTGACTACGCCTATCCCCATGGAACTACCGGAAAGATATACATTGAAGCCGTAGCCAACGACGAACGACTGAAGTTCACCATCACCGACAGCGGCAAGCCTTTCGACATCACTGCCTATCCGGAGGTAGACCTGAACATTCCAGCCGAAGAGCGCCCCATCGGCGGACTGGGCATACACATCGTGCGCAAGATGATGGACTCTATCAACTACAACCGAATTGACGGAAAGAACGTGCTGACCCTGCGCAAGAAGCTGTGACACACCGTCAGCCTACAAGGCAGCAAGCCAGCCAGAAAGCCTTTCCCCCTTCCTCTCGTCAACTAAAAAGCAACCAAAATATGACAACATCAATCACAAAATTAGAAGACCGGGCTATCGTCACACTCGAAGGCGAGCTCGACACCGCTGCCAGCCGTCAGGTTGAGCAGAGTCTGGCCCAAGTCTACAGCTACGAGGATTGCGACATCTTCATCGACTGCTCCGACCTCACCTACATCTCGTCGAGCGGTTTGCGGATACTGCTCTCCATCTATAAGTTCACACGCCGCACCGGCCACAAGGCAGTGCTCATGCACATCAACGACCACATACACGACACCTTTGCCATCAGCGGGTTCATTCAGCTTTTCACCATAGAGAAATAGCATCATGGCCGACAACGCTATCCAGGCACTGCAAGCCGAGAACGATGCCCTCAGACAAGAGATTGAACATCTGAAGAACGAGATGGTGAGGCTCGTGAGCCGCAATCTCGACCTCTCGGAGCGGCTCGAGGAAGACAACGAGCTGCGGCGACGAACCGAAGTGGCACGCGAGCTGCTCAACGGAAACATTGAGCGCCAGCGCAACGCCGACCTGAAAGACGACTCGCAGCTCATGGCTCTCATCGAAATCAAGGTGGAAAACGAGAAATACCACCTCGACCCCGACTTCAACGGCAAGCAGCTTGCACAGGTCATCGGAGTGAGCCACGAACGGCTGCTGCGCCTGTTCCACCGGCAGACCATCCACCGCACACCGGATGCCTATCTCGACAACCTGCGCACACTGACAGCCTTGCGGATGCTGCGCGAAAAGCCCCACTACAGCATAGCATCGGTGGCCGAAGACTCAGGCTTCAGCAACGTGCGCACCTTCCAGCGCCGCATACAGGACATCGTCGGCATGAGTCCGGCTGAATACCGGGCACTCTTCACAAGGGACATCAAATAAGCAGAAAGTATCAGGGAGAAAGTAATATGAGTCATATTACCAACCAATATGAGTCATATTACCGACCAATATGAGTCATATTACTTTATGAAAACACGCTTCCTTTGTGGTGAAAGGCGAGAGGCGAAGTGGTGAGAATACAGCAGAGCCGGTGCGACTACATTTGCATCGGCTCTGCTTTTTTGTCGCAATTCAGGGCTGCTGTCGCAACAATATCCCATCTAAAGGCAGCCGTCAGCTTGTCCAAAGCATCCAGCATCATTACTTTTGTGGAAAAATAAAAGCGAGTGAGATAAGGGTAAATTCCTTTTAATTGGTTAACTTTGCTGCAATATACATTCCTAAGGCTATGGCACTGACTGCAACATTAGAATTCGGCGACAACAACATAGGGCGTTATCCTAAGCGTTATCTGGTATCCGACTACCATCTGGTGTTCGACCGTTCGTTCAACACGTTCGCTCCCGAGGCCACGGCACGCTGCGAGCGGCTCGAGGTGGTAGTGGTGGCACCCGGCAGAAACGATCTCAGCCTGTTTGAGTGGTTCTCCACGCAGGGGGCTCAGGACGGGCGCATCGTCATCGGCAACGACAGCGACAGCGGCAAGACCGACGACGACACGCAGATAATTCACTTCGAGGACGGCAGATGCTTCGCATTATCCGAAAGCTACGACATCGACAACCAGCGGCGCAGGCTCCTCAAGCTTGCCATCATAGCAGAGCAGCTCGATATTGACGGCATAAACTATAATTGCAAATAATCAGATGGCTACACTATATTCCAACGAACTGAAAGCGGTGGTGGTGCAGGACAATTTCCTTGAGAATCCACTCAACGTGATGAAGGAAAACTGCCAGACGGTGCAGCACTTCGACTATCGCTGCGAGCACCGCCGCAACGAGGCCGGCGACCTCTACGGAGTGTCGGAGCCTGTGCTCCTGAACTTCTCTGTGCGCATCGGTTCGCCGCGCGACGGTCGCCCATACTACAGGGCTATGGCCGCCAACGAGCACTACCGTTTCTCGTTCATATTCAACGCCACGTTCAACAGCATGGGCCGGCTCAACGGCTATGAGGACGGAATGGTGGTCGACGGCTACGTGGTACACATCGAGGAGCAGTCGGCAGAGAAAGACAACGGTGAGGGCGAGGACAGGCAGACACTGCTCAAGGTGATGCTGCAAGTGTGCTCAGTGACCTATCTGGGCAGCGACAACAACTACAAATGCACCTTTATACAGTAAAATCTCTTTGGCTCCTCAGCTGAAAGGGGAGCCAAAGAGCTACTTTATGATTAGACAAACTATAACATAACAAATCGAAGCTCAAGAACTATGGCTACAGGAGTTAACAAGAAAGCGTTGTATATCTACAGGTTGACTTTCGGCAACACAATAAACAAGAAGGACGACAAGCTCAGCACGCTGTTGCTGGAACAGGGTGTGCGCAAAGAGTTCACCGAAGGCAACGACACCTACTACCTCATGTTCAACGGCATCAAGATAAACCGCAAGATATATCAGCCCAGCAAGATTGAGGTGGAGCTCGACATCATGCAGACAACCAAGGATGCCACCTCCGGCAAGGAAACGACAAAGGCACCCAGCTTCGACAGCGTGACCGCTCTTCTGCTGCAAAGACAAGTGAAGCTCGACATTCTGGAGGTAGACCGCATTCCCGATACAACCAGAACGATTGATTACAAAGCCACCTACAATTTGGCGCAGAAGTTCTATGTCCATGAGCTCAACCCTCAGCTGAAGCGCGATGTCAACGGTACTAAGATGTATGTGAAGATGGACATCTTCAGCATGGACAAGCTTATGACCCTTAACCCCTACTGCAAGGCTTACGTTGCAAGCAAGCTCGGCTCGGAAATACTCCAGCCCGAGAGTGGCAACTTCGGCAAAAAGACAGGAGGCGAGCCGCTGATTGAAACCGACTTCGAGTCGCAGCGCTTCCTTAAATACAACGAGTCGGGCACAAGCCACGAGTTCATACAGCCATATCTGGTGCAGTACAACGAGTCGTTCTACGACTTCCTCGTGCGCACCGCCAACCGTTGCGGAGAGTTTCTCTATTTCGAGGACGGCAAGCTGATACTCGGTTTGCCCAAGACCAGCGAGGTGGAAACCATCAGCGACTTTGAAACCGTCACCGCTCAGAAGATTTCGGGCGACCCTATTCAGGTGAAAGACTTTACCCGCGACAGCGTGAAGGCTTCACCACTCGATGACGAAGCAAGCTATGGCGACAAGGAAGAAAAGGATAAGACAGACGAGGAAAAGAAAAAGGAAAAAGAAGAAAAGGAAGAAAGAGAGAAGAAAGAATCCGAGCTCAACTATTCGCGCATCGACAAGAAGTCGACAGGTTTTCCCAGGGGCGTTTTCCCCTATTACCTGTCGAGCAATTCAGAGATTGCCGCCGACGACTACATCTTCCCTTTGGTCAAGGACAAGTTCTCCAACCAGAAGCGCGAGATCTATGCCGACGGCAATGGCAGCGAAATTGCCATGTCGAAGCTGATTCCTTTCTTCAAGACCGTGCTGTCAAGCGAAGAGGGCGGAGGCGATGCCTGCATTATGAGCCTGCTCCGACAGATTGTCATCGAGGAAGGCATACTCAATCTGAAGGCACTCACTCAGGTGAAGGACGTCAACGAAAAGCAAAAGGAGACCCATCTGGATCCATACGAGAAGAAAACAGAGCAGCACAACGACGAGAAGACCGTGCAGTTCTCCTCGCTCTCCGAGGCAGGCTGGACCAAGCTCGACTACTACCGCGACATCCACACCTTTGAAGTGTCGCAGCAACGGCAGATAGTCTGCATCAACATGGGCACCGCTTTCATACCCGTCAAGCTGGGACAGATGATTCACATCGACGGCATCGACGGCACTTATGTCATCATTCAGATACAGCAAAACTCCGAAGAGACATGGAGCCGCGACTATGACAAGTACGACACCGTGGCCGACGATACGTTCAAAGGCAAGCGCTCGCTGAAGATTTATGCCATTCCGGCATATAAGCAAGGCAACTCCGAGGCCTTCTATCCGCCTGTGCAGCCTGTGCCCATAACACGCAAGGTTGGCCCGCAGACGGCTTTCGTCACAGCCAATGAGGACCCGAAATATCAGGGACGCGTGCGAATAGCCTTCCCCTGGCAGACAGGTAATGGCGCATTGGAAAACAAGCTGGAAAAAGCAGAGCAGAAGCTCAAGCAGGTCAATGACGATTTGAAAGCTCTCAAGAAGAACAAGGACAAGCTGATGAAGCTTAAGACCGAATATAATAAATATGTGGTGGACCTGATACGCTACGTCAATGCCACGCCCGAAGAGCGGAAGAATATTATTGAAGAATATCAGCCGACAGCCGACAATGGCTCTAAGGAGCTCGAAGCTGAAAGGCTTACCCTGCACAATCAGGCCGAAGAACTGAAGAAGAAGAATCCGAAGGATAAGGACGATGAGGCCAAGATTAAGTATCTCGAAGCCGAAATAGAGAAAAAGAATACCGAGATACAGGAGCTGAAGCAGGAGCTGAAGGATGCTGAGGACCGGAAGAAAGCCTTTATCAACGACATGATAAAGGCCGGAAAGGAGCACGACAAGAAGAAAGGCAGTGCTGACTACCAGGATCCGGAGAAGGACAACACCGTCATCGTCACATACAAGAAAAAGTACGACGACGCAAATCGAGACTACAAGGAAGCAAAAGCTGACCTCGAAAGAGCCAGTGCCGAGCAGCAAGAGCTGGAAGGAAACAGGAACGCACTGGCTGAAGCCATCAAGAAGGAAATGGAAGATATGTCCACTCCCTGGGTGCGCATAGCCTCGCCTATGGCCACACCGGGCGGAGGAGCCTTCTTCAGACCACGTGTAGGCGACGAAGTTCTCGTGAACTTCGAGTACGACAACGTTGAACGCCCTTACGTGGTGGGCAGCCTCTACTCCAAGAACGTGCTCACACCTGACGAAGGTCTGTACCGAAAGGCTGCTCCCATGATGCAACAGAAGAGCATCTCGATGCAGCTCATGTCGCCTAACGGACACCATATCACGTTCTCCGATCCCGGCAGTGGAGGCAACTTCTTCCTCAACTGCATCTCGCCGGGTCTGGGACTCTACGGCAGTATGTTTGGTTTCAACAACTTCGCGCCCGAAGCCAAGGATCTGGCAGGCGGCATCCACATAGGCGACCGCTATGGATTATACGAGATAGAGATGAAAAGCCACAGCCGTGCCATCGACATACGCTCGCCTTTCGGCACGGTCAACATCAGCGCTTTCAGCGGCATAACCATCAGCGCGCCCAACGGCAATATCGCTATCAAGGGCAAGAACATAACCCTTGAGGCCGGCAACAAAATCACTATGCTCTCGGGTAAGAACCTCCAGACTCTCTCTGCCGACTCGCCAGACGGCAAAGCCAATAAAGCACAGGAAAAAGCAGTGTCGGCTTTAGGCTCGTTAGCTTCCGAATTGTCTAAGACCTATGCAGAATCCGTGTTTGACCTCTCGCTGGTACGCCAGGTTGTAGAAGTGTTCGTCCGCCCTGTCGACGGAACGATGCTGCTCAAGTCGAAGCGTTACCTGAAGTTGGAGGCCGGCAATGGCAACGCCACCATAAAGCGCGACCGCTACAAGAAAAACGTAAAAGACAAGAAGGAAACCTCTGAAGAGTTCTACAAGGCTTTGGTAACAACTATAAGAGAAATAAACACCAAAGTTGACACATTCTTCCTCGCTTACGAAATTCTCAGGTCAGCTGTCAGCCGCGCATTGGCAGCATATAAAGCCAATCAATACGTAAGAAACCTACAGAATGGAAACGATCCCGACTTGTTTAATATAGTGAAAAATCTGGATGCATTGGCGGCAGACACTTTCACCGTAGACCAATATGCGCATAAGTTTAATGCGCAGGAGGCCAGCGACCAAGATGCTTTTAATACCATCAAGCCACTTGCGAAGGCTGTCGGTACTGCTGTTATTAACTTGAAAACGCACGTTATGAGTTTCGAGCAAATACTTAATAATGTTACTGAATATGATTTCGAAGGTTCCAATTTGCGTGAGCGGGCAATTAGAGCATTGACCGATAACGCCACGTATTTCTTTGACATTGACAATTGGAAAAGGGTTATTCTGAATAATGATAACTTCCGATTAGCCGTAGTGGATGGTTGCACGGAACTGACAGGAATGTCCAAGAAGGTTCTAAAGCGCAAGCTCATGCTCATGTTCCTATACTATGTGGGGCTTTCTGGTGCCAATGCAAAGGACAAGTACATCAAGATCAGCTACAAGCTTGACGATATAAAGAATAACAATACATTCAATCAAGATTACTATTGGAAGCGTCAGGTAGTCAACATAGACAACTTCTTCCAGAAGTCCAACCTCCTCAGAACCTTTATGGAGAATACTGTCCTCAAGGTTAAGGACAAGATTCTTGAAAGCACCAAGGGAATCTATGACTACATCAAAGACCGCGAGGTGTGGGACGAAAAGAAGAGCGGCCAGATTCTCTTCTCCGACCAGCCAGACTCCACTTTGAACTTCAACGGCAACCACTTGGAAACCCAGACAAGCGCCAACATCGGCACGATGGACTACCTGAAGAAAGTACTTATATCAATCAAATAAGAGCGCAAGAGATATGGACACTATATTCAAGGAATGGGAGAAAAAGCTCTCTACATTCGAAAGCAGCGTAGAGAAAGACCTTGCAGAGATACGCAAGTGCAAGGCCGAGATGCAGCAGATACAGGTCGACATCACCGCCGAGATAAAGAGTGGGCACTACCTGCGCGACCCGCAGCGGCTTGTGCTCTCTGCACCAGAGATAGTAATAGGCAACGTAGACCGCAACGGAACTCTCCTGCAAGGCGGCTCGGTCATCATCCGAGGCTCTCACGTCGGCGTTGAGGGCATTGGCGAAGGTGGTGATGTGGAGCTGCGTGCCTCCAGCCTGCGCCAGGTTGCCGAAGACCCGGGGCCCGACGGTAAAGAGCACGTGGTGGGCGCAGTCTCCGAAGTGGTCAGCCATGCCCGCAACATCACCCTCCACAGCGAGGACGCACAGGGAGCCTTCTCCTCGCCTACACCCATGGCAGGCATCAGCGGCGTGCGAATCCATGCCGACCAGACTGTAGACATACACGCCGCCATGACCGCAGAGAGCCGCGAAAAGCAGCTCGACGACCTCATCAAGAGCAAGGAAACGCTGAAGAACAGCCTCAAGCAGCAGGCATCGGCCTACAAGAGCTCGTTTGGAGAGCTGGTCAAGGAGATGGAAAAGCTGCTCGAAGACAAGGAGAAGCTGTCGGGAGACTACAGCGACGTGCGCGCTAACTTCCAAGACATAGGCGACATCAACGAACAGATAGAAACGCTGTCACAGGCCATCACCGAGCAGACCTACGCCTACTCCGAAGTGCTGTCGCTTCTGGCCGAAGCCAGCCGCCAGCTGAAGTGCTTCAAGGACGAGAAATCGAAGATAGTGAAGGGCGACGACTTCAAGAAAAAGCCTACGGGAGCGCGTGTCAACATCACGGGCGAGCGCATAAGCCTCACGTCAATGGACGGCGAGAGCAACCTGCGCGACAACGAAGGCTCCGGCATTTCGGTGAAAGCCAACACCGTGGACATCGCGTCGATAGAACATGACGGCAAGCTGAAAAAGGACGGAAAGGTGAGCATACAGGCCAAGAACGTTGAGGTGGCCACTGCCGGCACCGCCGACATGAAGCGCGACGACAAGGGCGTGGTGGAGAAAGCCACCTACACAGCCGAGGGCGACTTCACACTGAAGTCGAAGAACATCACCATCGAGAGCGTTGACTACGAAGTGGCCGACAAGAAGCTCAAGGAGAAGCAGCTCACTGCCGACAGCAAGATAAAGCTCCGCGCCAAGACCATCGAGGTGAGCACCGAAGGCTCTGCCAACGTGGAGGTCGACGACAAGGGCAAGCTCACTAAAGCCAACATGACAGCACAGGGCGACATCATCGTCAAGTCCAAAACCTTCACCATTGAGAGCACCGACAGCGACATCGAGAGCGGCAATGCCAAGGAGAAAGCCCTCACCAAGGGCGGCAGCGTGGCCATCCGCGCCGAGAAACTCGACCTCTCTGCCACCGACACCGAAGGCAAAGCCACGGGCAGCGTGAGCATCAACGCCAAGTCGGTAGCCGTGAAGTCGATGGACGTGGAGAAGGAGAAGCGCACCGACGACAAGCTTGCTGCCGGCAGCACCATGACCATCGTGGCCGAAAAGATGTACTTAGGTGCCAAGTCGAACGACGTGAAGAGCAAGAAAGTGCAGGTAATGTCGGAAGAGGTGGGTGCCTTTGCCGACAAGACACTTGAGATACAGCAGGACAACGGCAAGGCTATGGTGCAGCTCTCTGGCGGCAACACCTCGATAGGCGGCAGCAAGACACAGCTCTACGGCCCCACGACCATCAACGCAAAGACCGAGGTCAAGGACGAGCTGAAAGCTCCGAAAGCCACCATAGACAACCTCGAGGCAAAGACATCGTTCAAGTCGACAAACATCAGCGACGGCATAGCAGTGCCCGCACCACCCAGCACGGCCAACCTCAGTGCCAAGCTGAAGACCGAGGATGCGCCGAAGTAATCCGCTCACCCACTTACCACCACCAGAATAACCATAACAACACCACAGAAAGATATGACAAACTACATAGCAGTGGAACTCACAGAGTTCGAGAAGAAGATGAGCGGCTACATCATGCTGTTCAACTACCGCATGACAAACCTGTGCGTAAAGGCCGAACCAACAGCATTGCTCCCCGTGACCGTAGCCTTGGACAGTTCCGAATACAATTTCGAGGACGTTGCCGTAACCATGAGGCCCGACGAATTCTCCTTCGACGTTTATCCCAAGAACCAGAACAACCTTCAGGCTATAGTGCGGGGCGTGGAGGAGATGCACCCGGAGTTCAAGATGGAAGTGAAAACCGAGAAGCAAGACGACGGCAAGGAGATACACCACGTGGTCTACACCATGCCCGATGTGGACAAGACGCGCCGCGACCTGATAAACGAGACCTCAAAGATATTCCACAAGGAGTGTCTTGCCAAGCTCAACGTATGCTTCGTGAAGCAGCAAACGCAGATGACGGAAGCCTTCGAGCATCTCTCTGCTTCCGACGTTGACGAAGCAAAGGACTCACTGAAAAAGATATACGAAGAGTCGAAGAAACAAGCCGACAAGCTGCTCGATGCCAAGCTTCAGGAAACAGAGGAAGCCTATCAGCACTACTTGGAGGGAAAGAAAGACGACAATCAGAAAGACGGCAGTGGCTTCGACGTTACCAAAGCCATGAAACTGCCACAACAATAGAATAACAACAACCATACAAATGAAAAGAAAGAACTACAAGCGACCATCAGTGAAGGCAGCCGCCCTCGACGAAATGACAATGCTGCAGGCCAGCGAGAAGGGCATCAAAGCCGTGAAAGAACAGTACGAAACCGAAGAGGAACAGGTATGGGAATAGTCAGACCACTTATGCAGGCATCACTGCTGCTCGCAGTGATGCTTCTTTCGGCATGTAAGAAAGACAGCGACCCCGAGCCGCCCGCGCCCTCGAAGACCTACACTCTCACCGTGAGGGCTGATAAGGGCAGCGATGCCGAGACGCGTGCGCTGTCTATCGACGACGGTGGAAAGATGATTGGCGAGTGGGCAACCACCGACCACGTCTACGTAAAGAAAGGCAACACCTGGTGCACAGGCTACATACAGCCGCAGTATGCCGGTACTTCGACCACGCTCTCGGGCACTATCTCCGGCGTGGAGATTGCCGTCAAAGATCAGCTGCTGCTACAGTTTCCACGTCAGACCATCGATTACACCGGGCAAGACGGCACCTTGCAGACCATTGCCGAGAGCTACGACTACTCCTCTGCCACAGCCACTGTCTCCAGCGTTGACGGCGGACAGGTCAGCGCCGATGCCGTGACGTTCAGCAACCAGCAGGCCATCGTGAAGTTCAACCTCCGCACCACCTCGGGCACCGCCATCCAAGCGAGCAGTCTGAAGATAGCGGCTGCCGGACTGAAGACCTCCGACGGCGCAACCGGCGAGCTCACCATCACCCCCGCCTCGCCCACAGCGGAAATCTACGCAGCCCTCAGCGGCATCAGCAACGCCACCATCACCCTCACGGCAACCGTCGGTTCTGAGACCTATCGCTACGAGCGAGCGGGCGTAACCTTTGCCAACGGCAGATACTACCCCAGAACCGTGAAGATGAAGTCGCACGAGGAGCAGCAGCTCGGCCAGCCGCTGACGCTGGAACCGACCGAAGACGACACGCAGATAACCTTCATCAACAATGCCGAAGGCCCCGTGGAGTTCAGCCGCAACCTCACCAACTGGGTGCAGATAGGCTCCGGCGAGTCGCGCAACATCACTGTCGACGCAGGCAATCAGGTGTATTTCCGTGGCAACAACGCCACCTACTACCCCGACAGCGAGCCCTCGCTGATTTCGTGTACGGCTCCGTGCTACGTCTACGGCAACGTAATGAGCCTCGTCAGTGCTACCGGCTACGAGACCCTCGCCACACTGACAGAGCCCAACACCTTCCGCCGCCTGTTTGAGGACAACGCAAACATCATCAACCATCCGCAGAAGAGCCTGCTGCTGCCTGCAACCACACTGCAGCCCAGCTGCTACCGCAATATGTTCTCGGGCTGCACGTCGCTCACCGTGGCTCCCACGCTGCCGGCGACGACCCTCAGAGCCAACTGCTATCAGGCCATGTTCGAGGGCTGCAGCGCACTGGCACGCGTGAGATGCCTTGCCACAAACCTCTCGCCTACTGACTGCACCACCAACTGGCTCAGCAACGTGAGCGCGACAGGCGTGTTCATAAAGAACGCAGCCATGACTTCGTGGCCCAAAGGCGACAGCGGCATCCCCTACGACTGGCAGGTGGAATAGGGCATCGTGGCTGAAAACAGATAATCGGGAGCCGTTACCGGCTACCCGATTTTTTTGTGTCCGACTGCGCCGGAGCCTCCGCTGAATTTACGGAGCGCTCCGTAAACTTTCTCCAGCAGCCCCGTAACAATGCTACAGCTATCCTGTAACATTGCTCCAGAGCCTCTGTAAGCTTACTCCGGGGCTGTTGGAGAAACATTACGGCCATTTTCCGATTCAGCAGACGCACCAGACTGTGGATTATTATAGGCCCGGAAGTAGCTGTTTTAAGGAAAAATATGTACCTTTGCTCCGTTAAACGCAGCGAAGGTACTCACGTTCGGCAAAAAAAAAGAAATTCTTTTCTTTGTTTTGCTCTTACTTAACCGTACCTTTGCACCCTGATAATCTGCCTGTTCGGCAGAAAACACAAATCAACAACCATGCAAGACATAAGGAACATAGCCATCATAGCCCACGTGGATCATGGCAAGACTACACTTGTAGACAAGATGATGCTCGCCGGAAAGCTCTTCCGCGAGGGACAGGATAACAGTTCGCAGGTGCTCGACTCGAACGACCTGGAACGCGAGCGAGGAATAACAATCCTATCGAAGAACGTATCAATAAACTGGAAAGGCACAAAAATCAACATCATCGACACTCCGGGACACTCCGACTTCGGCGGTGAGGTGGAGCGCGTGCTCAACATGGCCGACGGCTGCCTGCTGCTTGTGGATGCCTTCGAGGGTCCAATGCCTCAGACGCGCTTCGTGCTGCAGAAGGCGCTGCAAATCGGACTCAAGCCGATGGTGGTGGTAAACAAGGTCGACAAGCCCAACTGCCGCCCCGAGGAGGTCTACGAGATGGTGTTCGACCTTATGTGCGACCTCAATGCCACCGAGGAACAGCTCGACTTCACGGTGGTCTACGGCTCTGCAAAGCAGGGCTGGATGGGCCCCGACTATCAGCACCCTACCGACAACATAGACTATCTGCTCGACAAGATAGTTGAGATTATCCCTGCTCCGCAGCAGCTTGAGGGCACTCCGCAGATGCTTATCACGTCGCTCGACTACAGCAACTACACCGGGCGCATTGCCGTGGGGCGCGTGCACCGGGGCACCCTTGCCGACGGAATGAACGTGACCATCTGCCACCGCGACGGCTCACAGGAGAAGACACGCATCAAGGAGCTCCACACCTTCGAGGGTATGGGACACCAGAAGACTGCTTCGGTAAGCTCGGGCGACATCTGCGCCGTCATCGGCCTGGAGCACTTCGAGATAGGCGACACCATCTGCGACAGCGAGCAGCCCGAACCGCTGCCCACGATAGCCATCGACGAGCCCACCATGTCGATGCTTTTCACCATCAACGACTCGCCGTTCTTCGGAAAAGAAGGCAAATACTGCACCTCGCGACACATCGGCGAACGACTGCAGAAGGAGCTGGAGAAGAACCTTGCCCTGCGCGTGGCAGACTATGAAGGCTCGGGCGACAAGTGGATAGTGAGCGGACGAGGCGTGCTCCACCTCTCGGTGCTCATCGAGACCATGCGCCGCGAGGGCTACGAGCTGCAGGTGGGACAGCCCCAGGTGATATTCAAGGAAATCGACGGCGAGCGATGCGAACCCATCGAGGAACTCACCATCAACGTTCCCGAGGAGTTTGCCTCGAAGATGATAGACATGGTGACACGCCGCAAGGGCGACATCATTGGCATGGAGAGCCAGGGCGAGCGCACAAACATTGAGTTCGAGATACCCTCGCGCGGCATCATCGGCCTGCGCACCAACGTGCTCACCGCCAGCCAGGGCGAAGCCATCATGGCCCACCGCTTCAAGGACTATCAGCCCTACCGCGGCGAGATAGAGCGAAGAGTCAACGGCTCGATGGTGGCTCTGGAAACAGGCACTGCCTACGCCTATTCGATAGACAAGCTGCAGGACCGCGGCAAGTTCTTCATCGACCCGGGAGAGGAGGTCTACTACGGTGAGGTGGTGGGCGAACACGTCCACGACAACGACCTCGTAGTCAACGTGACCAAGGCCAAGCAGCTCACCAACGTGCGCGCCAGCGGCAGCGACGACAAGGCACGCATCATTCCGAAGACCGTGATGAGCCTCGAGGAGTGTCTGGAGTATATCAAGGGCGACGAGTATGTTGAGGTAACACCGAAAGCCATACGTATGCGCAAGATAATACTCGACCATCAGGAGCGAAAGAAAGCAAGCAAGTAACTAAATATTTACTACTCAAAAAAAACAGAAACCATGAAGACTAAGTTTATGACTGCTATCGCCGTGGCTCTTGCAATGAGTGCAACAGCCGTGGCTCAGGAGGCCAACAGCGCGTGGCCCTGGGACTTTCCGCAAAGTGTTCCCCTCACAGCCGAGACCGGGCAGAATGTGCTGAGCTGCTACGGCCACTACTTCGATGCCGTGGAAGAGGGCAAGAGCCTCATCAACAACGTGCAGATATTCTACAACACCACCATGGAACAGGTGGGTAAAGACAAGTCGCTGCTGGCAAGCTGGCAGAAGGAAGTAGAGGTGCCCAACGCTCTCATCATCCCACTCGACCGCAAAGGCAAGGCCAAGAAAGGCGACGTGGTGCTCACGTGGTGGCAGTCGGGCAGCGGTATGCAGCGCGCCAAGGTCATCGACGACAGCGACCCCACTCAGCCGTGGGTGTGCTATCTCGACACCAGCTGGCCCAACGACCCCGACAGCCCCAAGACTGCCGAGAAGCGCAAGGGCGAACAGCTGAAGCCCGGCACCTTCACCGTGCTCAAAGGCGGCAAATGGCAGAGCGGCGAGCAGGTGGCTTATCGCGCTAACGGCAAGTGGAATCAGGGAAGCATCATACATACCGATGGCGACAAGGTGCTTCTGTCGGTCTTTGCAAGCTACATCGAAGCCACAACAAAGAGCCGGTGCAAGCTCATTCCCTTCAAGGAGAAGTTCAAACCGGGCGACAAGGTGTCGGTGGTTTGGATACGCGAATACCGTCCGGGCTACACTGTGGTGAAAGCTGACGAGCTCGCGGGCCGTGTCTACGTTAAGCAAGACGGCAAGGACAAGATAGAGTGCAAGAGCATAGTTGAGGTTACGAAAATGCTCAACGACGAGTAAGCCCCCATTGCAGAGCAAAAGAGGTTCTCCGCTGACGTGCAGCAGAGAACCTCTTTTCGTATGTAATGGCGTGTAGCCCCAGCGCGGAGGTGAGCCTACAGCTGCTCTATCAGGTGCTGCGTCACCCGGAACGATTTCTCGGCAATGGTTTTCCAGAAGTCGAAGTACTGCGACGCATCGGTGTCCTTGAGCGGAATGTCGCTGATGACGCGGAACGAGAGGAACGGAACGTGGTAGAGATAGCACGTGTGGGCTATCGCCGCCGACTCCATATCCACCGCCTTGGCCTCGGGAAAGAGGTCGGCAATGTGGCGCATCTTGTCCTTTGAGTCTACAAACCAGTCGCCCGTGACGATTAGTCCGGCGTGTATTGTGGGGAGGGGGGCACCGTCGTGTGGGGCATTGCCTATCGAAAGAGCGGCACTGACGAGGCGCTCGTCGGCCTTGAAGCGAGGCGGCAAGCCCTGCATCTGCCCGTAGACAAGTTCTCCTTTTCCGTCGAGGTTGCCGCAATAGACATCGTGGTAGCTAAGCTCCGTGCTCACCACGACATCCTGAACCTGCATAGTAGTGTCGGCACCGCCGGCACATCCCGTCGAGATAATGCAGTCGGGGTGGAACGTCTCTATGAGCAGCGTGGTGCCTATTGCTGCATTAACCTTGCCTATACCGCTCTTGAAGAGCACTATCTCCTTGTCGCCGATGCGTCCGTTGGTGAACGACCAGCCGTTCATCTCGGTCACGCGGACATCAGCCAGCAGAGCGGCAATCTGCTCAAACTCGCTCGGCATGGCTACTATAATTCCTATTCTCATATCATAAACTGTTATTTCCTGACGGCAAATTTACGCTTTTTGTGAGTTCATTCAAAAAAAAAGAAACCTGAAAGTGCTCTTTTTTTGCTATTGTCTTTGCTTAATCGTATCTTTGTAGCCGTATAATGCATCAAAGATAATTATTATGACTGTTGTCAGCACACGCGAATTTAGAGCTAATCAGACAAAGTATTTCGCCTTGGTAGACAAGGGGGAATATGTCGTTGTGCGCTCGCGGCATGGGCGCTACCGCATAATGCCCGACGATGACGATGCCGAAGAGTCAGGAAGAGATGTCACTGCTGAGGTTTGCCAAGGGCTTAGGGACTTCCGCGCGTATCTCGACGGTGACAAGACAAGGATGAAATCTGCTTACGACTTGTTAGATGAGCTACGAAATTCAAACGACTAAGGATTTTGAAAGAAGCCTGAAAAGACTTTCAAAACGCTATCGGAGCCTGTATGAAGACTACGGTAAATTTCTCGACAGCCTGCAAGACAATCCCTTTCAAGGGGTCGAATTGTATCCCAATATCAGGAAGATTAGAATGGCAATAGCCTCTAAAGGCAAGGGGAAAGCAGGCTCAGCACGGGTTATTACGGCAAATGCCATAGTTGCAGAACAGCAGGGAAGCATAGCTCTTCTGACCTTATATGACAAGTCTGACGCAGCTACAGTGGACATAAACATCGTGAAACAAATGGCAAAAGAACTGGGATTTTGACATTAAGACAGCCCAGCTACACCTTATTATATTATTAAGAGATGGATATAATGAAGAAAGTGCTGCCCGATGTGGCAGCGATAGTGTTGTTCGCAGCGATTAGTATCGCTTATTTTTTTGTTCCCGTAACCCAAGGAAAGATACTCTACCGCCACGACTCGTCGGCAGGACGTGGTGCTGGACAGGAACAGCTGGAGTACAAGAAGCGCACCGGCGAGACACCACGGTGGACTAACGCCCTCTTCAGCGGTATGCCGACCTACCAGACTGCGCCCTCGTATAAGTCTACCGACGGCCTCTCGCACATCGTAGAAGCCTATCACCTGTGGCTGCCGGAGAACGTATGGTTTGTCTTTGCTTACCTGCTGGGCTTCTACATACTGCTCCGCGCCTTCGACTTCAGGCAGCTGCTGGCATCGCTGGGAGCTGTGGTGTGGGCCTTCTCAAGCTACTTCCTAATCATCATAGCAGCCGGACACATCTGGAAAGTGTATGCCCTGGCTTTCCTTCCGCCCATGATTGCCGGACTGGTCTTGTGCTACCGGGGCAAGTATCTATGGGGTTTCGTCGTCACCGCACTGTTCACTGCTTTCGAGATATGGGCCAACCACGTGCAGATGACCTACTATTATATGTTCATCATCGTGCTCATGGTGGCTGCGTTTCTTGCCGATGCCATCCGCAAGAAGCAGCTGCCGCGCTTCCTGAAAGCTACGGGTGTGGCCGCCGCAGCAGCCTTGATAGGAGTGGCTATCAATGCTTCCAATCTGTATCACACATGGCAGTACTCGCAGGAATCGATGCGCGGAAAGAGCGAACTGGTGAAGAAGAACTCGGCAAACCAGACCGACAGCGGACTCGAACGCGACTACATAACCCAGTGGAGCTACGGCATAGGAGAGACGTGGACACTGCTTATCCCCAACACAAAGGGCGGAGCATCGGTGCCCATGAGCCAAAACAGCATAGTACAGAAGAACGGCGACCCGATGTATGGCTCCATCTATCAGCAGATAGGACAATACTGGGGCGAGCAACCGGGCACGAGCGGCCCCGTATATGCAGGTGCCTTCGTCATGCTGCTGTTCGTTCTGGGACTGTTCATCGTCAAAGGACCGATGAAGTGGGCGCTCCTTGCAGCGACCATTCTGTCGATTATGCTCTCGTGGGGACACAACTTCATGCCCCTTACCGACTTTTTCATCGACTATATGCCCATGTATGCCAAGTTCAGAACAGTGGCATCGATACTCGTTATAGCCGAGTTCACCATCCCGTTGCTTGCCATGCTCGCCCTGAAACGCATCGTTGAGGAGCCTCAGATACTCAAGACCAAGGCACGCTACCTATACGTCAGCCTCGCACTGACAGCTGGAGTGGCCGTGCTGTTTGCGCTGATGCCGGGTGCTTTCTTCGATTTCATATCCTCTTCCGAGCGCCAGGCTCTCAGCCAATTCCCACCACAGGACCTCAATCCGCTGCTTGCCAACCTCACAGACCTGCGCCAGCAGATATTCGCCGCAGACTGTTGGCGCACCGTGGGCATAATCCTCATAGGCACGGTGCTGCTGCTTTGCTACCGCGCAGGCAAGCTGAAGGCAAGCTATATGGTAGGGGCTGTACTGGCGTTGTGCCTCGTAGATATGTGGATGGTTGACAAACGCTACCTCAACGACGATATGTTTGTTCCCAAGAGCGAGCGCGACACACCGCAGCAGCTCACTCAGACCGACGAACAGATACTCAAGGACAAGACTCTCGACTACCGAGTGCTCAACTTTGCCAGCAATACGTTCAACGAAAACGAGACCTCCTACTACCACAAGAGCATCGGAGGCTACCACGCCGCCAAGCTCCGCCGCTATCAGGAGATGATAGAACGCTACATCTCGCCTGAGATGCAGCAAGCCATGAAGGGCATTGTGGAGGCAGAAGGAGATATGCAGAAGGTGAAGGGCGACAGCATTTTCCCTGTCCTGAATATGCTCAACGCACGCTACTTCATCCTTCCGCTGCAGGACGGCTCTACCGCACCGCTGCAAAATCCCTACGCTATGGGCAACGCCTGGTTTGCCGACAAGCTCACGTTTGCCGACAATGCCAACCAGGAAATAGATGCTGTCGGCAAGCTGAACCTGCGCCACGAGGCTGTGGCAGACAAGCGCTTCGCCTCTGTGCTGCACGCCGTGGCACCCGCACAGGCTGCCGACTCCACACGGAAGGTGGTGCTCAGGAGCTACGAACCTAACGAACTGAAATACGACGTGACCACTGGCAGCGATGCTCTGCTGGTGTTCTCGGAGATATACTACCCCGGCTGGACTGCCACCATCGACGGAAAGCCAGCCGAACTGGGCCGCGTGAACTACATCCTGCGAGCACTCAACGTGCCCAAGGGTAGCCACAAGGTGGTGCTCAGCTTCTTCCCCAAGAGCGTTGACACCACGGAGACCATAGCCTACGTGGCTTTCGCACTGCTCATAGTGGCCTTGATTGCCGCCTTCGCGATACAGTTCAGACGAAAAAAAACCGCTCCCAATGCCTGACAACCAGCAGAACAGCAAAGTCGCAACAGACCTCCGGCTGTTTGTTTCGGCACTGCGCTCACAACAGCCGACCGTTCCCAGGGTGATAGATGCCGAGGTATGGGCCACCCTGCCAAGCCCCTGCACGCTGCTATGGATAGAAAACAGCAGCGTGACAGACGGATGGCAACTAAGCGACGAGCATATAATCACGGGCGTGCCACACAACGAATGGCAGCTGACCCTGCAACGAGGCCAATGCGTTGAGGTGCTGCCCGTGGGCGAAGAGCAGTGGGTGGTGAAACCATACCACATCGGCGACCCTGTCACCACAGACCGATACGATGCCGACACGCCCTTCATTGGACAGCCGCTGGCAGAATGGACTATCCTGCGAGGGCTCGACTACGAGGACAAGGGCATCGTCAGCGGAAGGCTCTACCCCCTTGTCGACTCGCTGAGCGACGTGCAGCTGGTGCTCAGATGGATGCTCAACGAACCCGACCAGCAAGGCGGACGCATGGTGTGGGACTACTCCGAACGGCTCACCGCAGCACAGGCAGCCGACAGGACCAACCACAAAAGACTCTTCGACCAACGCAAAGACTTCATAACTGACAACTGGCCGTTCCTGAAGAACAGATAGCAACCAGATTATTCACTAATAAAAACATCAACATGAAACGCAAAGAACTAATCAAGCGCACACTTGCCGTATTCCTGGCAGTGTTCAGCAGTTGCGCCGCCATGGGGCAACAAGAGCAGAAAACCACTCCCAAATGGCTTTCAGAACTGAAAAACCGCATCACTCTCAACGGCTATGCACAAGCCGGCTGGTCACACCAGAACTCCAACAACAAAACAACCAACGCCTATAACCTGAAGCGAACGTTGCTATGGGCTAAGGCAAGGATAACCGACAGGTGGTCATTCCTTTTCATGCACGACTTTTCGAGCGTCGTACAAGAGTTCTACACCGACTACCGTTTCACACGCGACAACTCACTGAGCGTCCGCTTCGGACAGTTCAAACATTCCTACACGATGGAGAACCCCTTGTCGCCCACACAGCTCGAACTTATCGACGTTTACTCGCAAGCAGTGCTCTACCTTGCAGGTGAGGGGCCTGACCCACTCAACGGAGTCAACTACGGTCGCGACATGGGACTGATGGTATATGGCGACTTGGCGCGTGGCCTGCTCCACTACGAGCTTGCACTGATGAGCGGACAGGGCATCAACCGCCGCGACCGCAACAACCAGAAAGACTTTATCGGCAAAATCGAGGTGCGCCCGGCAAAGGGGCTGCGCTTCGTTGCATCCACATATCTCGGCACGGGCAATGCTGTGGGCACCGCGGCATGGAACCCCGACATCAAGGAAGGCGACAACTACCGACGCAACCGCTACAGCATCGGAGCAGAAGTGAAGACCAATCCCTACTCGCCAGCCAAGTTCAAGGAAGCCCGTTCGGCTACTGTCAGGGCAGAATGGCTTGGCGGACAAGACGGCAACGTAGGCAGCCGGGGAGGATATATCACCACCACAGTGCCCGTCGTCGATGCACTCGACATCGTGGCAAGCGGCGAAACGTTCGACCGCAACACCAATCAAGACGGATGGAAACAGACAAACCTCACACTGGGAGTGCAGTACTGGTTCTACAAGAAGTGCCGTATGCAGCTGCAATACACCCGCTGCTTCTGTGGCGAAGAGATAAGCAAGAACGACTACAACTGGCTTCAGGCACAGGTGCAGGTGGCTTTCTGAACCACCGGCAAGCGGTAAACAACATAACAGATAACCCTTAAAACATCATAACAACCATGTTCATAAAAATTATTCTGACGGTAATCTTCCTTGCCGTGATGATATATGTGGGCATATACTCACGCAAACAGGCAAGCAGTGTTGACGGTTTCGTGCTCGGAGGGCGCTCCGTAGGCCCCTGGCTCACAGCCTTCGCCTATGGAACGTCGTACTTCTCGGCAGTGGTTTTCGTAGGCTACGCCGGACAGTTCGGCTGGAAATACGGAATGTCGGCAACGTGGATAGGCATCGGCAACGCCCTGATAGGCTCGCTGCTGGCATGGATGCTGCTCGGCAAGCGCACCAAGCTGATGACACAGCACATTGAGTCGCGCACCATGCCCGACTTCTTCGGCACACGCTTCGGCGACCAAGGGCTGCGCGTGGTGGCCTCGGTGATAGCTTTCGTGTTCCTCATCCCCTATACGGCAGGTGTCTACAAGGGCATATCGACACTCTTCGAGATGGGCTTCGGCATACCCTACGAGTACTGCGTGATAATAATGGCAGTGCTGACAGCCGTCTACGTCATCCTCGGAGGCTACAAGGCCACTGCCATGAACGACTTTGTGCAGGGCATCATAATGCTTTTCGGAATAGTGACAATCATCTTTGCCGTTCTCAACACGCAGGGCGGACTTTCCGAAGCGGTAGCCAAGATGGCGGCACTGCCCTCCGACAGCGACCCCGCAGCCAACGGAGGATTTGCCGACTGGTTTGGTCCCGACCCGTGGAACCTGCTCGGAGTGGTCATCTTGACGTCGCTCGGAACATGGGGTCTGCCCCAGATGGTGGGCAAGTTCTACTCCATCAGCGATGAAGATGCTATCCGAAGAGGCACCATCATATCGACAATCTTTGCCCTCGTAGTGGCCGGAGGATGCTACTTCCTCGGAGGTTTCGGACGACTGTTCGGCACTCCCCCCACCCTGCCCAACGGCAAGCTGGCATTCGACAGTATCGTTCCGTCGATGCTCGTCACCCTGCCCGACGTGCTCATTGCGCTCGTGGTGCTGCTCGTTCTCTCCGCTTCAATGTCCACACTGGCATCTCTCGTGCTCACATCAAGCTCCACCATGACCCTCGACCTCATCTATCGCGACAAGAAATCGCTGCCGGGAGAGGTTGAAGAGGGTGCCATCGACGATGTGGTTGCCGAGAAAATAGAACGCCGCAAGGTAGTGGTGATGCGCGTGCTGATAGTGTTCTTCATCGTCATCTCGCTGATGATAGCCCTCAATCCCCCCACGTTCATCGCCCAGCTCATGGGTATCTCGTGGGGCGCGCTGGCCGGAGCCTTCCTCGCACCGTTCATGCTGGGACTCTACTGGCGCGGCATCACCAAGGCGTCGGTATGGGCGTGCTTCGCGTGGGGTGTCGGACTGACTGTCGTCAATATGCTTCTGGGCAACCCCATCAACCCCATCAACTGCGGAGCCATTGCCATGCTGGGCGGCTTCCCGGTAGTAGTTATCGTCAGCCTGCTCACTCCCAAGATGCCTGAAGCTACTGTTGAAAAAATCTTCGAGTGCTATTCAAAGCAGTGACAAGCTGCTGACCGAATAGCATGACAATACAAAAAGTCCACCCTGAACAGGCCGTCAGGGTGGACTTTCTTATTTCTTGGCCGACATTATTTCTCCGGCGTGCGCTCCAAGGCTGTCTTCAGCAGTGCCCAGAAGGGTGCAATGCTCGGAATGAAGCAACGCTCTGACGTGGTGTGAGGCGAACGCATGGTGGGGCCGAGCGACACTACGTCGAGGTGAGGATACTTGCCCAGTATCACCGAACACTCCAGACCGGCATGGTCTACCTGTATTATGCCCTCCTCGCCGTTGAGCTCCTTGTAGATGCCCAGCAGCTTATGGAGTATCTCGCTGTCTGGATTGGGGTCCCAACCGCCGTAGCTTCCCGCCGTCTCAACTTTCATTCCGGCCATGCTGAAGCAGCTTGCAAGCTGGGTAACTATCTGCGACTTCATGTCCTCGCGGCTCGAACGGGCCAGTATCTTGATAGCTGCCTTTCCGTCCTCGATGTCGATGATGGCGAGATTGCTCGATGTTTCAACCACATCCGGGTAGACGGGAATCATCCTAAGCACTCCGTTGTGGCAGGCAAGGATGGCATCCAGCACATTGTCCTGTATCTCCTCGGGCATCTCTGTGGCTGGAGTGGCAACATCTTCGACCGTCATCTCGATGCCGCTTTCTATCGTCTTGTACTCGTCAACGAACTCTTCCTCCCACTCTTTGGCAGCCTGCTTCAGGCTCTCCACGTTCTCCTTGGGCAGCGTGAGCACCACTTCGGCCTTGAAGGGAATGGCATTGCGCATATTGCCACCGTGCCAGCTGGCAAGCCGGGCCTCCTCGGTCTCAATGACATCGCGCACGAAATGCGCCATCAGCTTGTTGGCATTGGCTCGTCCCTCATGGATTTCCAGACCCGAGTGGCCGCCGCGCAGACCCTTCAGCGTAACCTTCACGGCTGCATCCTCGCTGTCGGTGGCTGCCTCTTTATATCCTAACGTGGCTGTTACATCGATGCCGCCGGCACTGCCAATGACAAACTTGCCCCAGGTTTCTGAGTCGAGATTGAGCAGGATGTCGCCTTGCAGCTCACCTTCGGGCAGGTCGTTGGCTCCGTACATACCCGTTTCCTCGTCGGCTGTGATGAGAGCTTCAATCGGGCCGTGCTTCATGTCGGTGCTTTCCATAACCGCCATGATAGCAGCCACGCCCATTCCGTTGTCGGCACCGAGCGTAGTGTTGCGGGCTTTCACCCAGTCGCCGTCAATCCAGGTCTGTATCGGGTCGGTCTCGAAGTTGTGGTTGCTCTCCGGTGTCTTCTGCGGCACCATGTCCATGTGGGCTTGCAGTATGATGCCCTTGCGGTTCTCCATGCCCGGAGTGGCCGGTTTGCGCATCACGATATTGCCAGCCGGGTCCTTGAACGCTTCCACTCCAGCCTGCTTTCCGAAGTCGAGCAGGAACTGCTGTATGCGTTCCAGATGTCCGCTCGGGCGCGGCACTTGAGTAAGCAGATCGAAATTCTTCCAGATTACCTTTGGTTCCAAATTCTTGATTTCACTCATAGTAATTATTGTTTAGGGTTAGTAAATGCAAGCGAAAAGGCTGCCCAGATGCCAAGGAGCACCACGAGCAGGGTCTGCAGCGTATGGACGATGAGCACAAAGTAGAGTGCCTGCGTGTCGGCAACGCCATAGAGTATCAGCATTGTCTTCACTGCGAAATGCCACGGGCCTGCTCCGTTGGGTGTGGGAACTATCACCGCTATCGTGCCCACTACGAAGCTGACAAGCGCGCAGGTGATGCCGAGGTTGGCGGTGAAGTCGAAGCAGAAGAACGTGAGATAGTAATGAAGGAAATAACTGGCCCAAATCCCGAGCGAATAGAGCAGGTAGCGCGGCTGACTCTTCACTCTTCGCACCGACGCAATGCCCTTTCCAACGCTCAGCAGCGAATCTCTCACCTTGTCGTAGAAGCTCAGCCGTCTGAGCAGCAGAAGCAGCAGAACGGCAGCAGCTACACCGCACACAGCCGTCACCAGCCATCCCGCAGTGGTGAAGCGCCCGGCAATATCGCCAAGACGGGTGCCCGTGCGCGAGAAGAACGTGCCGAAGACACTCAGCTGCACCGCAAAGCCCAAGGCCGTGATGAGCAACATCAGCACCATATCGACCATACGCTCGGTGACTACGGTACCGATAGCCTTTGCAAACGACACTCCGTCGTAGCGGCGGAGCACGCCGCAGCGGGCAACCTCGCCCACACGAGGCACCACGAGGCTCAGTGCATAGCTCAGGAAGATGCTGTCGGCAGTGGTCCTCATGCGCGGCTGCTCGCCAAGGGGTTCCAAAGCCAGCCGCCACCGCCATGCCCTGAACAGCTGGGCAAGCACGCCGAAGGGCATGGAAAGGAGCATCCACGTCCAGCTCATCTCGTTGAACAGCACGTCGCGGATGCTGTCGAAGTCGAAACCACGATACATCCAATAGAGTATGCCGCCGCTGAGCATCAGCGGAAGCACAACCTTCAGGGTGTTGCTGGCTATCTTCCTTGCATCCATCTGCTTCGTTCAGAGTTGAGAATAACGAAGCAAAGATAACGCTTTTTACCAATACACACAAGCAGAACGCAAAAATCATACAGCTTTCTGCCCTCACACTAAAAGCTACTCAGGTCTTACAGCAAAGTAATATGGGCCATATTACTGACCAATATGGGCCATATTACTGACCAATATGGGCCATATTGGTTAATGAATAATGAACAATGGATAATGAACAATTACCTCCTTACCCCTTGGGGGAGCCGAAAGGCTCTACTATAAGGCATATAAGACCTATAAGTCCTATAAGACTTATAAGCCCTATAAGCCATTCTCCCCCCCATTGGGGGGACTGAGGGGGGGCTCAAATATTATATATAATGTGGCTATGAACGCAAAAAAGCAGCCTCCGGGCATTGCATTGCACTCGTTTTTGCGCAACTCTGGCTCCGCCGAAGTTACTTGCACTCGGCAATGAACGCAAAAAAGCAGCCTCCGGGCATTGCATTGCACTCGTTTTTTGCGCAACTCTGGCTCCGCCGAAGTTACTTGCACTCGGCAATGAACGCAAAAAAGCAAGCTTTTTTGCATTGCATTGCACTCGTTTTTGCGTAACTTTGCCAATGAGTTGGGAGCCTATGGGCTTTCAGCCGCACAGTAACAAACAATTATTTCAGATGCGACAAGTAAGACCAAAGAAACATCTGGGGCAACACTTCCTCACCGACCTCGATGTGGCACGGCGCATAGCCGACACCGTGGATGCCTGTGAGGGATTGCCTATACTGGAAATCGGACCCGGCATGGGGGTGCTGACGCAGTTCCTAATGACCAAAAAGCGCGAGATGAAAGTGGTGGAAATAGACCGCGAAAGCGTTGCTTACCTCAACAACGCGTTTCCGCAGCTTCGTGAGAATATACTGGGCGAAGACTTTCTGCGCATGGACTTGCAGGCCGTATTCGCAGGACGGCAGTTCGTTCTCACAGGAAACTACCCCTACGACATATCTTCTCAGATATTTTTCAAGATGCTGGACAACCGCGACTTGATACCCTGCTGCACGGGAATGATACAGCGCGAAGTGGCTTGGCGCATGGCAGCGCAGCCCGGCAACAAGCAATACGGCATACTCTCGGTGCTGATGCAGGCATGGTACGACGTGGAATATCTCTTCACGGTAGACGAAGACGTGTTCAACCCGCCGCCAAAGGTGAAGTCGGCAGTTATCCGCATGACGCGCAACGGGGTTGAAGAGCTTGGCTGCGACGAGCAACTGTTTCGCCGGGTTGTGAAAACCGTGTTCAACCAACGGCGCAAGATGCTGCGCGTGAGCCTGCGGCAGCTATTCCAACAGGTGCAGCCGCGCGAGGGATTCTATACAAATGATATTATGACCAAGCGTCCCGAACAACTCACGATTGCCCAGTTTGTCGACCTTACAAACATGATAGCCGAGGAGCTTTCGCCTGCACAGTAAGCCTCGGAGACTGTCAGGGGCAGGCTATCGCTTGGTTACTTTGACTACATTGTGCCCATCCTTTACCACATAGATGCCTTTCGGCAGTTGCCGAAGGGCATCGGCTTTGTTGCCCGAAGCCACTTTCTGCCCAGACAACGTGAACACTTCGCACTGCTCGCTGGCCGTGGCTACGGGCAGGCTGACCGTCGTGGGCAGCTGGAAAATCAGCTTGTGGATGTCGACAAGCGCAATGTCCTTGACCGACGAGTTGCTCATGGTAACGTGCATCTTGCCGCCGGAGAAAGTGAAACTCGAAATATCGGCAAGTGCTATTTCCTCTACCGGCTGACTGACCTCGGCTGGAAGCACATAGAGAGTGGTATAGTCATCGGCAGAAACACAATGGCTAATCCCTGTCAGCATGGCAGCGAGAAGCAAAATCCTTGTTTTCATAGTATAGATATTATTCTGCCGCAAAGATAATACAAATAAGGTGAACCGCAAATTTATGCCGCGAATTTTGCACATTAGCCACTACAGTAAAGCGACTTGGATGGAAAAAGCGTAAAAAAATTGCACGACATAAATATAATTACTACATTTGCGAGAAGAATAACCAAAACTCATACAGATATGATAGACGTCAAACAGACTTTGCAGGATGCCGAGGAGCGCATGGAGATGGCAACCATGTTCCTCGAGGAGAGCCTGAACCGCATCCGCGCAGGCCGTGCCAACGTGGCACTGCTCGACGGAGTGAGAGTTAGTTCCTATGGTTCGATGGTTCCGCTGAACCAAGTGGCCAACGTGTCGGTGCCCGATCCGCGCACGATAGCCATCAAGCCGTGGGACCGCAAAGCCATACGCGACATAGAGAAGGCCATCATGGACAGCGACGTGGGCATAACGCCTGAGAACAACGGCGAGATTATCCGCCTGAACATCCCCCAGCCCACCGAGGAACGCCGCCGCGAGCTCACCAAGCAGTGCAACAAGATTGGCGAGAAGGCCAAGGTGGAGGTGCGCAACGTGCGCGGTGACATCAAGGACAAGCTGAAGAAAGCCATCAAGGACGGCCTTTCCGAGGACAACGAGAAGGATGCCGAGGCCGACTTGCAGAAACTCCACGACAAGTTCATCAAGAAACTGGACGCTCTGCTCGAAGCTAAGAGCAAGGAGATAATGACTGTTTAGGTGAAGGGAGTAGTTATTAAGAACACCGGGAGCTGGTATACGGTGCTCACCGAGGACGGCGGGCAGGTGCAGTGCAAGGTGAAAGGCAACTTCCGGCTGCGCGGCATACGCAGCACCAATCCCGTTGCCGTGGGCGACGAGGTGGAGATAGCCGTCAACAAAGAGGGCACGGCCTTCATAACGGCTATCGGCGAACGACGCAACTACATCATCCGCAAGTCGCCTAACCTGTCGAAACAGAGCCATATCATAGCCGCCAACGTGGACCAAGCGCTGCTCGTGGTGACGGTGAACCACCCTCAGACCTCCACTACTTTCATCGACCGCTTCCTTGCTTCGGCTGAGGCATACAGCGTGCCGGTGGTGCTGGCCTTCAACAAAACAGACCTGCTGAACGACGAAGAGCGGCATCTTCAGGAACTGATGATGTCGCTCTACGACACGGTGGGCTATCAGTGTGTGGCTATATCGGCCACCACGGGCGAGGGAACCGGTGCTCTGAGGCAGATGCTCGAGGGCAAAGTGACGGTGCTGAGCGGCAATAGCGGTGTGGGGAAATCGACTCTCATCAACACTCTCGTGCCGGGACTGCAACTCAGGACAAGCCAAATCTCCGATGCACACAATACGGGTATGCACACAACAACATTCTCCGAGATGATTGCACTGCCGCCAATGACCAGTCAGGAACACCACTCACCCCTCACCAATCACCAATCACCAACCACCAATCACCCCTCACCCCTCACCTCCTACATCATTGACACCCCGGGAATAAAGGGTTTCGGCACGTTCGACATAGAGCCAACAGAGCTGACAAGCTACTTCAAGGAGATATTCCACTACTCCCGCGACTGCCGCTTCAGCAACTGCACCCACACCCATGAACCGGGATGTGCCGTGCTGAAAGCCCTCGACGACCACCTGATAGCCCTCTCGCGCTACCAGTCCTACCTATCAATGCTCGAGGACAAGGACCAGGGCAAGTACAGGGAAGGCTATTCCTGACTTAAACTCTTCATTCACAAAACCACCATCAGAACGTGACAGCAGACGAAATCAACAACAAACGCGTGGCGGTGCTGCTCTCGGGAGGAGTAGACAGCAGCGTTGTGCTCTACGAACTCTTCCGACAAGGGCTGCACCCCGACTGTTTCTACATAAAGATAGGGCCGGAGGAGGAAACCGAATGGGACTGTTCGTCGGAAGAAGACCTCGAGATGGCGACCGCTGTGGCACGCAAATACGGTTGTCGGCTGGACGTTATTGACTGCCATAGGGAGTATTGGGAGAACGTGACACGCTACACCATGGATAAGGTTAGAGCCGGACTGACTCCCAATCCCGACGTGATGTGCAACCAGCTGATAAAGTTCGGAGCGTTTGAAGAGAAGATGGGGCACGACTATGACATTACGGCTACGGGCCACTATGCCCAGACCGAGTGGCACGACGGGCGCAAATGGCTCGTAGCGGCTCCCGACCCGGTGAAAGACCAGACCGACTTCCTCGCACAGCTGCACCCTTGGCAGCTGCGCAAAGCCGTGTTTCCCATCGGACACTTGATGAAAGACGAGGTGCGCCGCATAGCTCTTGAGGAGCATCTGGTCAATGCCAACCGCAAGGATTCGCAGGGAATATGCTTCCTCGGCAAGATAAACTACAACGAATACCTGCGCCGCTATCTGGGAGAACAGCCCGGCGACGTAGTGGAACAGGACACGGGGCGCATCATCGGGCACCATCGCGGACTGTGGTTCCACACCATCGGCCAGCGCAAGGGACTGGGGTTCGGCGGAGGTCCGTGGTTTGTAGTCGACAAGGACGTAGCAGGCAACATACTGTATGTGGCCCACGGCTACGACCCCAAGACCGCCTATCGCAGCGAGTTCCGCGTCATCGACTTCCATGAAGTAACGTGGAGCGAGCTGACAGCTCCCGACGGGCTCAAGGAATACGGTGCAGAGGTGACGTTCAAGATACGCCATACGCCGGGCTATCTGCCCGGACGCATAGAGTGGACCGCACCCGGCGAGTTCATAATGCACGCATCGGCTCCCATCCACGGCGTGGCACCGGGCCAGTTCTGCGTGGTCTACGACCGCCAGCACCACCGCTGCTTCGGAAGCGGCGAGATAAGAATAATCTGATTGATTACTTCTAAAATATTAAAGCTATGTTACTAAGTACCACTCCAACATTCGAGAACAACCCTATCAAAGAGTATAAGGGTGTCGTTACAGGTGAAACTATCATCGGAGCCAATGCTCTGAAAGACCTGAAAGCCAGCATCACCGACTTCTTCGGTGGCCGCAGCGGCAGCTATGAGCGCGTGCTCGCAGAGGGAAAAGAAACTTCTCTGCGCGAGATGACTGAGCGTGCAGCTCAGCTCGGAGCCAATGCCATCGTGGGAATCGACTTCGACTATGAGACGATTGGTGCCAATGGCTCTATGCTCATGGTGGCTTGCAGTGGCACGGCAGTGCTTATCTGACAAACGAAAATGCCTTCAAGTGACTTGGTAAACGTCCAAGCTCTTGAAGGCAATTATTCTTTCATAACATGACGGGACTCTGGTCGTGGGCGTAAGCGTTCTGATTGATTTTCCGATATTGCTCTGCCAACGTTAGCAGATGGTCAAAGAGTTCGAGTCTTCTGCCTTGGAGCTTACCCGAGGCACGTTGTTTTTTGTTGTATTTTATCCAGTTCACCATCGCAATTTCATCTGCGCGATACTTCGACGGGCGCTTTTTGTGAGCGCAGATAAAGTCAAACACCTGTCTGTAATGGGTGAACCAGATATCCTCCTGATTGATTCTTACCCCGACAAGACTATGCCACTGCTTTGCGAAAGTGACCATATCGGGCATCACCAAGTCGGCTCCCTCTTGCCACAAAGCCTCATCGGGCAACGGGCCAGTGTTCACGGCGACTGTGAATATCTGCGCCGCCACACCTGCTCTAACGCCGAGTGGTGCGTTCTCAACGACGATAGCTTCCCACGGTTGCAGCCCCCCGGCCTTGCTCAGTCCCATCAGATAGGGGTCTGGAGCAGGCTTTCCGTGTTCCACATCGTAGGCTGTGATAATCTTGTCGGCCTCCACAAAGCCCTTGAACTCACCCTTGAGCCTTTCAATCAAGGGCCTCTGTCCGCTTCCTGTCACCACGACAATCTTCATTCCGCTGCGCCTGATCTTGTTCATCAGTGTCATAATGCCCGGCATGACCGGCGCTTCGGGCAACAGCGAGAAGTAGTGGGCCTTGATGTCATACATCTTTTGCGCCTCCTCCTGGCTCAGTTCGCGGCCCAGTTGCTGCCGTGCCATCTGTCGGATAGTGTCAGTTCCTTTCTGCCCTTCGGTGATATAGGCATCGTCGCTCGTCATTTTCAGACCACATTCAGCCATCGCCTTCACCCAGGCAACGGCATGATTGGGCATCGAATTGATAAGAACGCCGTCCATATCGAAAAGCACGGCCTTCGGCATGAAGTGCTCGAAGCCGTGCTTTTCAAGGTATTGTTTAATATGTTCTGCTATCTGTGTCATCAGCACTATTCGTTCTTCAGACGCTCCTGGATAGCCTTGCTCTCGGCCTCATAGCCCGGCTTGTTCAGCAGAGCAAACATATTCTTCTTGTAAGCCTCAACGCCTGGCTGGTTGAAGGGGTTCACCTCAAGCACCAGACCGCTCATTCCGCAGCCCACCTCGAAGAAATAGATAAGCTGTCCGAGGTAGTAGGCATTGAGTTCGGGCATCGAGATGCGGATGTTGGGCACCCCACCGTCAACGTGAGCCAGCCTTGTGCCGAGCTCTGCCATCTTGTTCACCTCGTCAACACGCTTTCCTGCAAGGAAGTTCAGGCCGTCGAGGTTCTCCTCGTCGCTCGGGAAGAGCATCTCGCGTGCCGGTTTCTCAACGCTGATAACAGTCTCGAAGATGGAGCGTTCGCCTTCTTGTATCCACTGTCCCATAGAGTGCAGGTCGGTGGTAAAGTCGCAAGATGCCGGGAAAATGCCCTTCAGCTCCTTGCCTTCGCTTTCTCCGTAGAGCTGCTTCCACCACTCGCTCATGAAGTGAAGCTTAGGTTGATAGTTCACCATAATCTCAATCTTCTTGCCCTTCTGGTAGAGAGCATTGCGCACTGCGGCGTACTGAGCAGCGAGGTTGTCGGCAAAAGGCACGTCGACAGCAGTGAGTTGCTCCATGTCCTGGGCACCTTTCACCAGCTCGCGGATATCAAATCCCGCACAGGCGATGGGCAGAAGACCAACCGGAGTGAGCACTGAGAAGCGACCGCCAACGTTGTCGGGGATTACGAAACTCTTGTAACCCTCCTTGTCGGCGCAAGTTCTTGCAGCACCGCGCTTGGCATCTGTGATAGCCACGATTACCTCCTTAGCCTGCTCTTTGCCCCACTGCTCCTCGCACTGCTTCTTCAGCAGACGGAAGGCAAGTGCCGTTTCGGTTGTCGTTCCCGACTTAGAGATATTGATAACGCCGAACTTCTTGCCGCGCAGATAGTCGGTAAGCTCCGACAGATAGTCCTCGCCGATGTTGTTTCCAGCGAAGAGGATGGTCGGGTTCTTGCCGTCCTTGATGAGCCAAGCGAACGAATTGCCGAGTGCCTCTATCACTGCACGTGCACCAAGATAGCTTCCGCCGATACCTGCAACCACAACTACCTCGCACTTCTCTCTGAGAGTCTGTGCCACAGCCTCAATCTCGTCGAGGAAAGCCGGTGTGATTGACGATGGCAAATGGAGCCATCCCAGGAAGTCGTTACCCTTGCAGGTGCCGTCTTCGAGAGCCTTGCGGGCTGCTACTACCTGCGGTTCAAATGATTCTACTGCGCCCTTGTCAAGAAACTGGGCAGCCTTGCTGATGTCGAGTGTGATACTTTTCATAATTATGTTTGTTTTGTTTCAGGAATCTTTTCTACAGTTGCAAGTTTGTCACCGCCTTCGCAGCAACTCTGCAAAGTTACAAAAACGAGTGCAATGTAAGGCAAAAGAGCTTGCTTTTTTGCGTTCATTGCCGAGTGGCAGCAACTCTATCTGAAGCTGTCGGTCAGGAGTTTTATTTCTATCTGCGGCGAAATGCGCTCGTAAAGGATGTTATACACGGCATCAAGGATGGGCATATTGACGTGCATGTGGCGGTTGATTTCCTTCATGCACTTCGTTCCGAAATATCCTTCGGCTATCATCTCCATCTCCATCTGCGCCGCCTTGACGTTATAGCCCTTGCCTATCATCGTTCCGAAGGTGCGGTTTCGCGAGAAGTTGCTGTAGCCCGTGACGAGCTGGTCGCCCAGATATACGCTGTCGATGATGCTTCGCTGCTCCATGGGACGCACGCTTGTGAGGAAGCGTTGCATCTCCTGCATGGCGTTGGACATAAGCACCGCCTGGAAGTTATCGCCGTACTTGAGTCCGCTGCATATACCCGCAGCGATGGCATAGACGTTTTTAAGCACCGAGGAATACTCTATTCCGAGAACGTCGGTCGATACTTTCGTCTTGATGAAGTTCGACGATATGATGTCGGCAAAGGCCTGGGCCTTGTCGCGGTCCTCGCATCCTATGGTGAGATACGACAGCCGCTCCATTGCCACCTCTTCGGCATGAGACGGTCCTCCGATGCAGGCAATGTTGCTGTAAGGCACGGAGAACACTTTGTGGAAGTATTCCGAGCAGCACAGGTTGTCGTCGGGCACGATGCCCTTGATGGCTGTTATGATGAACTTGTCGCGTATGCGGGTCTTCAGACGCTTGAGATGTGTCTTCAGATATGGCGACGGTGTCACGAATATCAGTGTGTCGTAGAGCTGAGCTATCTTGTTGATGTCGCTCGAGAAGAATATCTCAGAGGTGTCGAAACGCACGCTCGTGAGGTAGGCGGGGTTGTGGCTGAGCCGCTGGAAGTCGGCAATGCGGTCGTCGCGACGCATATACCATCCGATGTGGTGGGTGTGGCTGACTACGATCTTGGCTATTGCCGTTGCCCATGAGCCGCCTCCCATGATAGCTATCTTTGACATAAGCACGTGTTTTTTATATTTAGACAGAAGGCCTTAAAGAATTTGACAGAAGGACAAAAGAACGTATTTTTCTTGCTGATGACGTTTTGACAGAAGGACAAAAGAACATATTTTCCTTGCTGATGTCGTTTTGACAGAAGGACAAAAGAACATTTTTCCTTGCTGATGTCGTTTTGACAGAAGGACAGAAG
>ODAJ012110257.1_pt1 | contig 39599 bp, 54 predicted proteins | sample 1539241 | NCBI WGS metagenome assembly ODAJ01 (sample SAMN02144231, study PRJEB22623) | gut metagenome | biome: sheep rumen | host: Ovis aries | place: New Zealand
ATTCAAATACGATAGGTGAATTTAGAAAATACGCAAGAAATCACGGAACAAGATTTACTTACTGCGAATGTAATAAAAAGAAATATGACGTAAAGGCAAGAAATAGAATAGTCAACAGTTGGTTCAAAAATAATGATTTATTTGTTTCGTCAGAATGTAAAAACTTAATTGATGAATACAATTCTTATGCATATGACGAAAAAGGGGACATAATTCCAGCAAATGACCACAGTATTGACGCGTTCAACTACAGCTGGACGGCATTATATAAAACTATGATAGGACAAAGTTATTATAATAGTGAGGAATAATAAATGAATATTATAACAAATGTATATGAATGGGTTAAAAAAGTTTTATTTAATCTAAGAAAGATAAACAAAACGGAAAGCGAAGAAGTTCCAAGCATTCAGGAAAATATTTCACACGCTGGCTTCTGTTTTCTTATGGAAGTAATAGCAAGAAATGACATTGTTGAAATTTGTAATGCTGCAAGTCAATTAAAACAAGGACAAAATTCATTCTGGGCTTCTGTTGAACCTTCTGATGAAATTTTCCTTATTTCTTCTGGTAAAGTTCCTTTAATTATAAACAAACTTACAGACATAACAAATGAACTGATGACAGGCGTAGAAATTAGCGATAAAGAAACACAAAAAGAATTTGATTTAATGGATAGGTCATTAAAAACAAAGATTAATACAATTAAAGCATTAAAAAAGGTTCTTCTTGTTGGTGATGGTGCATTTTTCCTGTATGTAAGAAAAGGACAAATAAAATATAAATTTCTTGCTGGTCGTAATGTTGATTACGTTTATGATTCATTTGGTGACCTTCAAGAAATCATCGCTTTAAAATCTTATGAAGAAAAAAGTGGAAATTATCTTTTAAAGGAAAGATACGGAAAAGGCTTTATAAAATACGAACTTTATAACGAAGCAGGTGGACGTGTTCCACTTTCAAGGGTTCCAGAAATAGCAGATTTGCAAGATATTGAATTTAAAGATGAAAACGGCGAATATATTGACCAAATATTTGCAATAAAATTTCAAGTATATGACAGTGACAAATATGAAAACCGTGGCGGTTCTATCTTTGAAAATAAACTTGATTATTTAGACGCACTTGATGAAATCCTTTCAATGCGTGAAACAGATTTAAGAAATGCACACGGAAGACTTCTTTTACCTTCTATTTTTGTAGCACGTGATGAAAATGGAAGAATTAAAACAAAGAAAACTGTATTTAATACATATTTTGAAACAGGCGTAACTGATACAGAAAAAGCAAAGATTGATACAATTCAATTTGATATTCGTTCAGATGAATACAGGAAAACAGAAGAAGATATGGAAGACCATATTTATGCTGGTATTATTGATAAATCTTCATTTACACACGGCGTGACTGTAAACAATACAGAAATAGCAATTCAAAATGAACAAATAACAATAAAAACAAGTAATTCAATCAAAGTAGCAATACAGGAAACTATTCCAGAACTTATTTATGCAATTCTTTATCTTCAAAGTTTGATAAATGGCAAAACTTTAAATATTGAAAAAGAAGATATTAAAGTAAACATTGAAGAATATGGAAATCCTTCCTTTGAAAATCAAGTAGATATGACTGTAAAACTTAACGGATTAATTCCAGATTATGAACGTCTTAAAATCTTCTATGGTAATACTAAAACAGATGAAGAAATTGAAAAAATTTGTGAAGATTTACAGAAAGAAAAGGCTGGTATAAGTTTTAAAGACATAAATAATATGTATTTACAACAGCAAAGAAAAAATACAGAAAATAAGGAAGAAAATAAGGAAGACAAGACAGCTTAAAAGGCTGTCTTTTTTTTACATCTAAAATGGTCCGCAAAAATCATACTCCTTTTATAAAACTGAAAGGAATAAATTATGAATGATTGAATTATATCAGGAAGATTGTTTGAAAATATTAAAAAATATAAAAAATAATTCAATTGATTTAATTATTACTGACCCACCATACAAGACAACAAGTAGAGGATGTGCAGGCAATAGTGGTGGAATGTTGCAGAAAGATATAAATAAAAAAGGAAAAGTGTTTGAAAATAACAATATTTCAATAAAGGATTATGCAAAGGAATTTTATAGAATTCTTAAAAATGGTTCACACTGTTATATTATGACTAATCACGTAAATCTTTTTGAAATGTTATCAGAAATGCAGAATGCTGGATTCCATTTTATCAAGTCGCTAATATGGAATAAAGGTAATAAAATAATGGGGCGTTTTTATATGTCACAATTTGAATATATTTTGTTTTTTAGAAAAGGAAAAGCAAAGCAGATAAACAACTGCGGAACCAGTGACATATTATCAATACCGAATAGGAAAAATAAAGATGAAAATGGTAATAATCTTCACGATACTGAAAAACCTGTTGAACTTATGAAAATATTAATTGAAAATTCTTCAAATAGCGGGGATACAGTTCTTGACAGTTTTATGGGTATAGGTTCAACTGGTGTGGCTTGTAAGAATATAAATCGGAACTTTATTGGAATAGAAATAGATGAAAAATATTTTAATATAGCAAAGAAAAGAATTGAAAACACCTGAAAGGGTGTTTTTTTTCTGCTGTAATTTCTATCTAACTTTCATACTTCTTTTGTAAATAAAAATTATGAAGGAGAAAAGATATGAATTACGAAGAAATAATTACTACTTATGACAAAACAATTAGCAGCGTTTGCTATAAATATAACGGCTGCAAAACATCTTATGAAGATAGAAAGCAAGAATGTCTTATCACAATCTTTAACTGTATGCATAAATTTGAAAAAGTTCAAAATATGTGTGCTTTCATCAGACAAATCTGTATTAATACCAATAAAAGTATTTTAACGCAAGAACATCTACACGGACTTCACATTACAGAATATAAAGAAATTTTGAATAATAGCACAAATGAAATAATTTATATTCCATATGATTCGTGGGTTGATGAATATAGAAAAAGCCGTGCAGAATATTCTAAAAATTACAGAAAAAATGTCATTTATGCAAATAAAGAAAATCACGATGAATGGATTATTAAAAACAGGAAGTGGCAGCAAGCATACAGACAGCGTAATAAAGATTTTATCAATTTAAAACATAAAATTGATAACTATAAGAAAAGCAAGAATTTCAATCAAGATGTATATGATGAACTTGTTAAACAATATGAAGAAATGAAAGAACAAAGGAAGATAAAAAGAAAGGAAATAAGTGGTAAATTATGAATCTACTATTTGATTGCACAAGGAATACTAATTTAATTGTAAACGGTGAAGAAATCACTGAAAATTATGCAGAAAATTTAATACCAAGATGTTTAAAATCAAAGGAAGTACAAAAGCAAAGAACAAAAGGCAAAGCAGAAGTTTATACGCCTTATTGGATTGTTAATGATATGCTAAATTATATTGATAATTTTAATTATGACTTTGAAAAGCCTTTTTCCATTACAGAAAATAAGAAAGTAATTATAAACGAAGAAAAAATGAAATTTAAAAATGCTGACTGGTTCAAAGACTATGTTTTATCTTCAAGAATTGAAATAACTTGTGGCGAAGGTGCTTTTCTTGTCACCAGATATGATAATTCAAGCGGCGAAAAAATACCTGTTAAAAATCGTATTGGAATCATTGATAGAAAACTTAGGTTAATAAGCGAAAACTGTAACAATGAAGAAGAATGGGAAAATCTTACACTTGAAGCATTAAAAACAACTTATGGTTATGAATATCAAGTTGATAGTCTTGTTTTGTGCCGTAAAAATATTTTTAATGACATATTAGAATTTAAAAAAGAAAAGTTTGGCGAAGATACTACTATAAAAAGATTAGATGATTTCTGTAATATTATCTGCTGGAATTTCTTTCAAATGGACGGACTAACTTATAAAATACCTGAAACAGATATTGATGTTTTCATAATGGATTGGAATTCTAATGAAAAAATAACATTTAAATCACTTACAACAGCCAATTAAGGCTGTTTTTTATTGCTTCAAAATTTTCTGTTATCGTCTTCCTTTAACTTTCATACTTTAAATATAACAAAAAACTATATTTTTAAAAAGGAAGGTAAAACGATATGAATAATAAAAAAGAAATAGCAATAATGAATACTATACATATGTATGTAATGGCAAGAATTACAAAACTTTTTGATACTGATGAACTTACTGAAATGTATGCACAAAAACTTGCAAATATAACAGCATATGCAACAGCAGAAGAAATACTTGGTAATGACATACCAGAAGAAGACAAAGAATATTTTGTAAAACATATGATTAGTCAAGAACAACACGAACATTCAATTAAAGAATTTAAATTCACACTGGAACAATGCTATAAAAATTTTAAAGCATTTAAAGAATCTATTGATAAGGAAGGTAACTGAATATGTCAAAATTTAAGACTAAAACAAAATATCATTTAGATTACTTTTATGAAAAAGAACAGAAACCAAAGGTAGAAATTCCAAATGCAGTACATTTAGATGAAGAAGTTTACAATCTTGAAGAAGCAAAAAGACAGTTTGAAGAAGCGATGAACTATCTTAAAGAAGAAAATGAACGTGAACACAAAAGGTTTTTTATTAATTTTCCTGGATATGAAGAAATTTGTTATATCTTTTCTGACAGAACAAAAGCAAGCCAAACAATGCTGGCAATAGACGCACTTCTTAGATTTAAAGAACAACTGAAATATCAAAAGAAAGATTTGGTGACAGAACTTATTGACGAAGGTTATACGTTTAAGGAAGTTAATAAAATCAAAAAGAACGTTGATATCTTACTTTATAACGGTCGTGAATATGTAATGCTTTTAAACTTTGATTTTTTGCACGATACTGTAACGGAAATAAATTATTTTATAGAAGCAGTTGAAAATAAATTTTGTGACGGATTAGCACACTATCGTCCAGAATATGCTTATAAACAACATCTTTACGGATATTAAGCCCCGCAAGGGCTTTTTTTATGCATTTTTCTACATAGCAACACACTTAACTTTCATATTGTAAGTAACAGGCGAAAGGAGAGAACGCTATGATTAGAAATAATAATGAAATTCAGCAAATCAAACGAAGTTTACATTTTAGAAATACATCTTTTATATGGAATCTTTATCATTTCAACAGTACTAAAAACGTTGGAAAGTGTAGTAGTGCAGCACAAACTTATTATGAAAACTGCAAAAATTCTGGAAAAAGTCCAAACATAGAAGATTATGAACAGTTTTATTTTACTAACATAATAACGCAGGAAGATTTCAGGGAAAATTCCAAGAAATTCTGCAAAAAATTAAAGGAATCGGGCATATTAATTACATACGAACAAGCGTATTTATATCAGTGGATTCGTGTCATATATGATTCTTTTAATGGGATTATAAAAAATGAATATGAAATAATTAAAAAACTACAAAACAATGAAAATTATATAGAACATACTGATGAAAACACGGACCGCAGATATTCAATAGACGCTCTCTCATTGAATAACTACGGCTTTTTTATTGGAATCCAAATAAAACCGCTTTCATTTTTGAATGGATTAAAAGCAGGAAAGGCTGACATCGTCACTGACTTTGTTACTGCTGTTAATAATCAAAATAACTGGTTGAAGCAAGACGGAAACAAAAACGTTATTTGGGTGTTTTACAAAGAAGGAAAAGATTTAGAAATTTATGATTTAGATGAAATGAAAGGAAACTATTATGATTGTACAAATTGACACAAGGGAAAAAGAAAAAGCAATTGAAAAAATCCAGAAAACTTTTGAAAAAAAAGGAATTAAAACAGTAAGTTCAAAGATGTATGTAGGCGATTACCAGAATCTTCAAAACGGGTCAGTAGTTATTGACAGAAAACAGAACCTTTCTGAAATCTGTTCTAATGTATGTCAGCAGCACGAAAGGTTTAAAGCAGAACTGATTCGTGCACAAGAAGCAGGTATTAAAATTTTTATACTATGCGAACACGGAAAAGACATCAAAACAATTGAAGATGTTAAGAATTGGGTTAATCCACGTTTAAAGAAATCACCAAAAGCATTAACAGGTGAAAAACTTTACAAAATTATGAAGACACAAGAAGCAAAATACGGCATAACCTATCTATTTTGTGACAAAGAAGAAACAGGCGAAAAAATACTGGAAATTTTAGGGAAAAATTCATAAAGAAAGGAAGGATAAAAAAAAATGATTACTTTAACACTACTTGTTATCAGTTATGCTTTCAAATGTTGGAACCTTAAATTCGGTGATTAAAAGTTTCCACAAACTTGATTACTTATATTTCATACTATTTATATAAAACAAAAACACTAATATAAAGGAAGGTACAAAGATATGAAAATGAAGATAGAAAATAACAAAATTTATTATGGACAAGAACAGACACAGGCAGCAATTGCTTATGTAGGAACTAAATATAAGAAAGCATTTCAACTGTCTAATATTCAAAATACTTTTAAAGATGGAATTATTTGCAAGTGTGCAGATATTACATTTTTAGAATAGGGGTGATTTTTATGGAACTGCACGATGTACTTAAAGAAAATGACTTGCATTTAGAAATTTGCAGATTACAGTTAGAAAACGATAAACTTAAACAGGAAAATGAAAGACTTAAATCCTTAATATTTTCCGTTGAAGATGAAACAGATATTATTAAATACACATTACTGCTTGAATGCAGAAGGGCAGTAGATAATTTAGAAAAGTTAGATTTTACCGACAAGCAAACACAGCTTGATTTCGTTGAAAAACTTACAAGGTGTATAAGCGACCTTAGTAAGTAATAGTTCTCCTTTCATATATTTTATTTTACAAGTTGAAGGCGAAAGCCTTCTTCTTTTTTTTATGTTCTTTTTACTTTCTTTTGTTCGTACCCCGAAGAAAAACGCACATTTGGCTTAAAACCGTCATACTATTATTAGAACGCTACAAAGAAAGCGGAAATTTTGTCGTACGGACGTTAAACGGGGGATTTTCAAATGGCAGAAGAAATTCTAAATAATACAACAGGCGAAGTTGGAACAAACGCAAATGCTAACAATGTTGATTACGAAACAATTGTTAATAATGTTATACACGCAATTGAAGTAAAAAACGCAAAAAATGAAAAGTCTATTATATCTTCAAATTTTGATAAATTATCTGATGATGATAGACAAACTGCATATGAATTATTTTATGCAAAGAAGAACGCAGAAGCAGAAAAAGTAAAGAAAGCAGAAGCGGAAAAAAATAAACTTTTTGAAAGTATGCAAAAAGAACTTGCTGCATACAAGACAAAAGAAAAAATGGATACATTAACAAATGCGGCTGATGGAATTCTAACAGAACTTGACTGCACAGAAGAAGGTAGCAGAAAACAGGCTATTAAACTTGCTTTTGCTGGTATTGAAACAGACAAGTATTTTGATGAAAAGAATGAAGTTAAAACAGAAGATTTAAAAGCAATACTTTCTGCAACACTTTCAGATGTTCCATCTTTGGTTTCTAAAAAGCAGAAAACTGTAAATGTAAATATTGGAAATGTAGACGAAGGAAATCAAAAAGACGAATACGAAAGAATGTTAGACGCCATCGGTTACAAAAGAAAATAATATTAACGAGGTAAATAATAATGGCTATTGTAAAAGCACAAAAGTACGTTCCTGTACTTGACGCAAAACTTGCACAGATTGTAAAAACATCTGTATTTGACACACAAGATAAATATGAATATGTAGAAAAAGCAAACACTTTCCTTGTTGCTACACGTAATTTTGATGGTCTTGCTGACTACGACAGAGCAAACGGATATTCTGTTTCTGGCGTAGATGTTGACTGGGAATCATTCACAGTTAATTACGACCGCGGAAAGATGTTAGAAGTAGACGAGAGGGATAATGAAGAATCAGCAGGTGTTGCATTCCTTAACCTTGCTGGCGACTTCCAAGTTAGAAAAGTTGGTCCAGAAGTTGAACGTGTTCACATTGCTAACTATGCTGGCAAAACTGGCGTTCATTCTGTAAATACAGCAATTGCAAGTGCTGCTGACCTTATTGCAGCAATTCGTGCTGGTATCGTTTATTCACAGAATAAATACAACGACCTTTCAGAATCTTATCTTTTAATCAACAACACAAATATGGGAATGATTGAAGATATGGATTCTTATAAATCAAAAGCAGTTCTTGCACCTTTCGGTGACAGAATTCTTACATTTGCTGACAGTGACCTTGTTGACGCTGTAACACTTACTGCTAACGGCTTCACAACACCTGAAACAGCAAACGCTATTGAATTTATGATTGTTCCTAAACAGGCAGTTATTCAGATAACAACACACGTTGCACCAAAAATTATAACACCTGACCAGAACCAGAACAAAGACGCTTACAAGTTCGGTTACAGACTTACAGCACTTAATGATGTATTTGATGAAAAGGCTGAATACATCTACGTTCACAAAGCAAACGCTTGATAATTTTACAAGGGCGAGGCATTCGCCTCCCCTTTTTTAATATTTTGAAAGGTAACAGAAAACAATGTTCGTAGATTTAGATTATTATTTTGATGTCTATCACGGCACAGTTTTAGATAACGATGACGCTGGCGAAAAGGCACTTAATAAAGCAATTAGACAAATAAACAGAATCGCTAATAATTCAATTGATAGCGGATATATAGAAAGCAAAGGCGAACCACTGCTTGCCAAAGTTAAAACAATTGTTTGCGAAATGGCAGATTTTATATTTGCAAATGCAGACAAAATTGCAGAAGGTTCTTACGGTTCTGCTATTGAATCACGAACAATAAACGGCGTTTCTGTTAAATATTCTACATCAAAAATTTCTTCTTCAGTTCAAGTTGTAAATGGTGCTTTTATTCCTTCTGATTTATATGAAGAACTTGTTTTTTTAGGTTTATGTTATAGGGGGCTTTTCTGATGAGTGACTTAGTTCCAAAAAGTTCTTGTACTGTTCCAGCAACGATTGAAATAACTGGTGATTTAAATGAATACGGAACACCTTCTGTATTATTTTCAGGAAATATCAAAGGACACTGGCAAGTTTCAAATATTGAACAGCTAAACGGCACAGAAAGATTATTAGTTCAACAGGGTTCTTTTTTAACACCTGCTGAAAGTATTCCAGAAAATTTGAATTATAACGGTGGAAAAATAACACTAAAAGGACAAGTTTTTGAAATTAGTAAAGTTATTCCAAATTATGATTTATATGGAAAACTTGACTACTGGAGAATAATAACAGAATGAAAGTAGAATTTAAAGAAAGTGCTGAATTTAATCAACTGATTGAAGATTGTAGAACCTTAAATTTTGATTATTTAAAAGAAGGACCGCAAGGACTTCTTGGCGATGTAGAAACAATGCAAACGACCCCAAAAGATACGGGTTATACGGAAGAACACAATGCTATCTGGCGAAATGGTGACGAAGTTGTAATAGGTAACACAAATACTGATTACGGTCAATATTTGTATGATAGTGGAAGAAGTTTCAAACGTGAAAAGAATAAGCACGCAAAAGATAGATGGTACGATATCACAGACGATAATTATGCGGGACTTGTTGAAATCGTCGTTGATGAAATAGGGGCAGAATTGAGGAATAGGAAATGATTACTAAACAAGAAATTGCAAATGTTTTAAAAAATTATGTTGACAGTTCTGTTACTATTTTTGCGAACAGAATGCCAAACAAGTTAAACAATCAAACTGCAAAAAGAATTATATCTGTTTCTGATTCATCTATGGACGGCGACGCTGATGTTAAAACGGAAGAATATGACCAAAAGTCATTTAAATTGACTGTTAGATATAACGAAATAGAAGCAGATAGCGAAGAATTTTGTAACACGCTTTATGAAAGCGTTAAAAATATAAGAAACGTACAAATAAATGATATAAATGAATGGTTATTTACTTGGAAAATTAAGAAACCTGTTTCAACTGGAAAAGTAAAAGATAACATTTACGAATATCAAATAGAATTTACAATAATTTATACGAGGTGAAAATAATGGCTAATAAATTAGTTGTTTGTAAAGATAACATAGTAAAAATTAAGATAAAAGATACCTTTGAACTTCTTGCTGGACAGACAGAATGCGAATATACTAACGAAATTACTACACAAGATACACAGTTCAAAAACACAACTTGGAACACAAACACACCTACATACAACAATGCAAGTGCTTCTGTAACTTGCCGTAGAATTGCTGATGACCCTGTTCAGTTATTCTTACTTGAAAAAGAAGGTGCAGTTGGTGATGATTGCCGTGTTGAAGCACAGATAATTTCTGGTGACGGTTTCACACGTGAAGGCATTTTTAACGTAGGTCTTGAAAATGTTGGTGTTTCTGGTGCGGCTTCTGACCTTGCAGATTTCCAGGTAAATCTTACAAATGCAACTGCTGACGGAATCACAGTAACAAAGGATGACACAAACGCAGCATATGCAGCAGCAAAAGCAGCACTTGAAGCAATGCTTGCTTAATCACTTAAATTAGTATATATCTTTCATACTATTTTTAGGGAAGGGAATTGTTCCCTTCCTTATTTTTTAAGAAAAAGAAAGGAAAAATATAATGAAACAAACTTATCCTAACACAATCAAATTTGAACCTGTTATCAAGGCTATTAACATTGAAATTTATGACAAAACTTACACTGTAAATAGTGGAGTTAGAAATCTAATGCGTGTACAAAAAGAAGCAGAAAAACTTGAAGAAAATCCTGAAAAAATCTTTGATGTTTTAGATATGATGTTTTATAAAGGTTTCTGCGATGAAATGGAAAGTAAAGAACCAAATTTCCCTTTTGATGACTTAATGAACGTAGTAATGCAGAATATTTCTGACGCTGCACCAAGTCCATTAAAAAATGAAGAAGAAGTAGATGAAAACGAAGAACCAAAAAAAGACTAATGCCGTTTTGGGACTTCTTTGAAGATGAACTTTTAATCGTTGGTGCTTACTGTCACCATTATGGAAAAAGCGTCAACGAATTTTATGCTATGGATTATTACGAATTTTATATGCTATTGCCAGAAATAATGAGTTCAGAAACGGCGTTTGCTAATACCATTAGACTTCGCACTGAAACAAATCGTGACAGAATCAAAAACTTTACGCCGCAACAAAAAGAAGAATATGACAAATGGCAAAAAAGGGCGAGGGAATGGGATAGAAAAGAATCAAAGAAAATTGCTTTATGGCGTGAACAACACAAAGACCAGATAGAAGCAAAACAAAGAGAATTTGAAGAAAAGAAAAAGATTGCCGCTGAAAGATTACAGAAAATGTTAAATAAATCATAATCGGAGGTAGATTATGGCTGAAACACAAGGCGGCGTTGTAGTTATAAAGTTTAAAGCAGATACTACTGACCTTGAAAATGCTAAAAAGTCCATTTCTAATTTTAATAAGCAAACACTTGCACAAGAAAGAAATGAACTTTCAAAGCAAAGGAACGAACTTGCTAAGCAGCGTAATGAATTGTCAAAACAGCGTAATGAATTATTACAGCAAAGAAATGCAATCAATCAAATAAATGCTGCTACTAAGCAAAGACTTGCAGGAATAAGACAAGAAGAAGCAATTACAAAACAAGTAAAAGTTCAAAATGATAAGATTAACAATATCACAAAGAACAATATTGCGGCTGAAAGAAATAAGATTGCTTTGGAAAAGATTGGACTTGCACAGAGAAAGAATTCAATTGCAGCAATAAATGCTGAAACAAAGAAATACGACGCAATAACTAAACGAATTAAAGTAAATAATGACGCCATCAATCAAGGATTTAAAAACAGACTTGCATATATGAAAACTAACGTTCAAAATTTGCAGATGTCTTTAAGTTCCTTGACACGTATAGACAGAAGTACTAAATCAATAGGTACTTCTTTAAAAGGTATCACAAGACAACTTTTAGCCTTTGCTTCCTTTGCCGCTATTGCTAATTTTGCAAAAGAATGTGTGACAGCGTCAAGCGATGTTGTAGAGGTTGAAAACGTTGTAGCAAATGCTTTTCCTAATATGACCGAAGAAATAAATGAATGGGCTAAAAATTCCGTTAAGCAATTCGGTATGTCAAGGAAAGCAGCAAAAGAATATGCGTCCATATATGGGCTTATAGCACGTAGTGCAGGTCTTTCAGAAAGTGACGCATACACGCTTGGAACTAATTTAACAGATTTAACTGCTGATATTGGTTCTATGCTTAATATGAAAAATGAAGAAGTTTCAACAAAACTTCGTTCTGGTGTCCTTTCAGGTGAAACAGAATCTATTAAACAACTTGGTATTTCAATGACAGAAACTGACGTTCAGGCGTGGCTTTTAACAAAAGGCATAAATGAACAATACAGAACAATGTCACAGGCTGAAAAAATTCAGGTTCGTTATAATTACGTTTTAGAAAAAACTGCTTTAATGCAGGGAGATTTCGCACGCAATCAAAACACCTGGGCAAACCAGTTAAAACAATTCAGTGCTAATGTAGAAGAATTACAGGCAAATTTAGGAAATTTCCTTCGTACTGCCCTTCTTCCTATTCTTAGCACTATAAATAAAATAATTTCCGCTGTAAATTCTGCTATTCAAATTTTCCAAAAATTTTTATCAACTGCTTTTGGTATTAAATTTGACACAACAGGAATAAGCGACGGTGCAAATGAAATAAGTGACGGACTTGATAATATTGCAGAAAGTGCAGAAAATGCAGCAAAAGAAGTTAAGAAATCACTTGGACCACTTGACCAATTAAATATTTTAACTGACAATTCTTCCGCTTCATCTTCCGCTAAGTCTTCTGGTGTTGCTAATCTTGGTTGGGGCGAAGTTAAAGGTAGTAATGTTGTAAAAGATAACTTAGAAGAAATTGAGAAAATAATCGCAAGAATAAAAGAAAAGTTAGATTTTACTTACTTATTTGTTCAGATTGAAAGATTTGTTAAAGAAATAAAAGCGTGGATAAAAGCAATAAAAGACGCTTGGAAAGACGCTTGGGAAAAAGATGACACTGGCACTAAGTTTATACAGTCTATTATAGATTTAGGAACTGAACTTCTTGGACTTGTTAATGATATTTCAGAAGCATTTAGAAATATGTGGGAAGCAGGTTGGGGCAGTAAAATCTTTACTTCCTTGTTAGATGGTGCCACAAGAGTTAATACTGCTATGAAAGAAGCGGTTCAGTCAATAAGAAATGCTTTAAATTCTGGCAGCGGTCACTACGGATATGCACCAAAATCAACAGAAACAAAAGCATATGAAGCAGCAACTGGAAATGTTAAAGAAAACAATAATTTTGCTGGCTGGCGTAAAGATTCAAAAGATTTTGAACACCAAGACCAAGAATTTAGAGAACTTACTTGGGGCGAATATGTTGCAACACAGGTTTATAAAGTTATAGACGCTTTTATAGAATTAAAAACAACCGTCCTTGAATGGTTATTTGATAAGATTGAAAACAATAACTGGCAGCAAACTTTTGATAGTTGGGCTGATTCATTAGAAAGAATTAAAACAATTATAAATGATATTGCTGATGTATTTAGAAAAGACACAGGAGAAAAAAGCGGAACATTACAGTTCCTTTTAGACCACGCAATTGATATTGCTGCTTTATCTTTACTGTTTAATGCGATAGTAAAAATTATTACAGTAGTAGGCGGTTTAGGAAAAATATTTTCATCAACATTTGGAATTATAAGTTCTGGATTTAGTATGTTGGTTTCAGGAATTCAAGCAATACCTGGAATAGTAAGCGGAGCACTTAGTTCAATAGGTGGTTTTATAACTTCTATTTTTGAACAGGGTGGCTTATTTGGCGGACTTTTTGACACATCAATATTAATTGCAGCCATAACAGAACTTACAACAATAATTGTTAAAATGGTTGGCGGAATTTGGCAGCAAGTTAAAGAAAAAGGTGTGGAAGGTTTAAAAGATATTAATTTCTGGCTTATAGAATTACCACAGAAATGTGTAGGACCTATAACACAACTTTTTAGCGATATTGTTATTTTTGTAATTCAAGGACTTGGTCAGGTATTTAGTGGAATATCTGACTGGTGGACTAAAACAGTTGTTCCTTTCTGGAATAATACAATAGTCAAAGGCTTTGAAAGTGTCGGAAACTGGATAAGTAATTTCTTTTCTGGTATTGGCGATACAATTGCTTCTTTTGCTGAAAGCGTTGGAGAGAAATTTACTTGGTTAATGAACAAAATAAAAGACGTTAACAGTTCAATTTCTTCAGCAACTTCAAAATCTTCTGGTAAATCTGGTTTTAGTCCATTCCATTTTGCTAACGGTGGCGTTTTCCAACCTAATCACGAAGTTCTTGGCGTTTTAGGCGACAACAAACGTGAAAAAGAATATGCACTTACTGAAAGTCATCTTGATGAAATTGCAAGAAGAACAGCAAGCATATTACAAGGCGGACAATCTGCACAGGCTGCTGGCGTTGGTAATATCAATCTGCAGATTCAGATGGACGGCGAATGGTTAGACGCAAGAATTTTAAAAGTTTCAGAAACGAACGATTTTAGAGGTTAATTATGACAATAGGACTGATAAAAATAAACGGCATAGATTGTTCTAATAATATTACAAAAATGCAAATAAAAGCCGCTGACCTTCACGACCAAGATTCAGGACGTGCAACAAACGGAATTGCTTACGTCAATATTGTTAGAAAAGACCAAATGGAAATTGCACTTGAATGGCAACTTGTAGACGATAATTATAAAAACACTATACTTGGTGCAATTGCAAACGGAAAAGATATAGAAGTTGATTTTACTTATGACGGAACAGATTTCGGAAAACACATTGAAGCGTCTTACCGTGGAAACAGAACTGTTGATTTTGTAGGCGTTGGAAATACTAACGGAACAAAACGACTTTGGAACGTATCTTTTTCACTAATAGAACAGTAAAAAAATGACCATCGGTCAGTTATTTAAAGGGCGGCTTGACCGTCCTTTTTTAAATGGCAAACTGTCATACTAATATTATAGGAGGTTTATTATGTTTGAGGTAAATGAAGCATATAAAAACACATTGAACAAAGGTTCACTTCCAGAAAATGCAAAAATTTCTGGAACAATTTCACTTAAAAACGGTGATGAAATAGAACTAAGTGCTGAAAATTTAATTTTTTCTTCTTTAAACATAAATAATAAATCTTGCAGTGGTTCTTCCTTAGAAATCGGAAGTGCTTTCATTGGTGAATGTAAATTTCAGTTAATAACTGATTTATATTTATATGATTTGTATGACGCAAAAGTAACTATATTTTATGACGCACTTGGCAACCATATTCCGCTGGGCGTTTATTACATAAGTCAAGCAACAAGAAAAAGCAAAGTTTTAAGTATTACTGCTTATGACGGTATGCAAAAATTTGACGAAAATATAGGAAACTTTACTTCTAATGGTCGTGCTTTTGCAATGCTTTCTTGGTTATGTAATCAAACAGGAACAGAACTGGGAAATACAGAAGAAGAAATAAACGACCTTGCTAATAGTGATATTGTTTTAAATATTTCAAGTGGATTATATACAACATACAGGGACGCTTTGAAAGACGTAGCGTCTACACTTGGCGGATTTGCAACAATGAACCGTGAAGGAAAACTTGAAATTAGACAATACAAATCACAAGCAAACGGAACACTTACAGCAAGACAAAGAAAAAATCAAACAATTAGCGAATACACCACTTATATAAGTGAAATAGATTTAAACGTTGATAATATCGTTTATAAATCAACAACTTCACAAAATGACGGACTTTCCTATTCATTAACTAACAAAATGATAAAGGGACTTGTTTCAACAGTTCAGCCTTCCGTTGATAATATTCTTGACGCTGTCAAAGATGTAATTTACACACCTGCAAAATATAACGTTGTTTATAATCCTATTTTTGATTTAGGTGATATGATTCAGGTTCTTGCAGATGGTTATGTTTTACAAAATGACATTAAAACTGTCATAACTTCGTTTTCTTTTACTTTTCATTCATCTTCGGAAATTACTGGCGTTGGTGAAAGTATATTTTTAGCAAAACGAAATAAAAAATCAGACGCTTCAAGTGCTGCAAATTCAGCAAGTGCTTATGCAAAAAACAATGGAACTTACATAGAAACTTTTGAAAATATTGAAAGTTATAACGTAGGAAGTATAAGACAGAATATAACATCAATTGATTATGCAAATGGAAGTGCTGATGTAATCGTTTTACACGGTCAGGCTTGTATTAATTGCACTACAGAAGGGACAATTCAGTTAATTTATTCTGTTGATGGCGTAGATGAAACATTTAAACCAAAACACAAGATTCACGAAGGATATAACACAATTGAGTTTTATTGTTTCTTTTTAGACCCACAAGAAAACTGGCTTAGTACTTACGCAGTTGATATTCAATCAGATGACGCTGTTGGAACTATTGCAATAGGTGACATTCGTGCTGATGTTATGGCAACAATGACAGGAAACGGCAGATTTATCGTTGATAACGTTTTTGATGAACAAATTCCATATTATAACAGGGATAATACACTAAATAACTATCTTATCGGTACAGATGACCCGTATGCAGAGGAGGAAGACAATGGCTAAAACAAAATATATTGAAAACATTCAAAGCTGCGGAAATTTAGACACTGATATTACGCAAGATATAGCATTAAAACAAAGAAATCAGGTTGAAACTATTATTCTTTTAGATAAGGACAATAAAACTGGCGAATTTATAGCAGATGATGTAAATATTACATATATGCGTAAATTACAAGAAGGCGAAAGAGAAGAATACGAAGACAAAAACGGAAATCCAGGATATAAGCAAACTTATGCTTTTGGATTAGAAGAATTTTCTGGACAAGTTTCTTCTGTTTGTCTTGCTAATAAAAATTTTATAGACCCACGATTTTCAAATGCTTACAGTCTTACTTCTGGTTCTGATATTTACGGAACAAATCAAACATTTAGTTTTTCTGCAAGTGACATATTAACACAATATTCACGTATTTTAGATGTGGATTACGAAAATGGCACATTAATAACATTTGACATTAAATACGCAAATAATGAATGGTCGGCTGTTTTCTGTAAATGGAATCACAATTTTAGAAATTTCAGAATCGGCGGGGCTGCTTCTTATTTTTATCTTAACGAAGTTCTTTCTGTTGATATAGGCGATTTGATAACAATTCCAGACGGTCACGGAAACTGGAACCCTGTAACAGATATGTATAAAGAAGCAATGCTTTATTACGGAATTGATGAAGTAAATAAGAAATATGTCTTAGTTTATACAACAAAAACAGAAAAAGTTTTTAATACTTTGCTTATTGATATTGATGATATGACACAAACAGTAGTTCATAAAATGATTTTACCAAATGAAGCAAGTTGGACATCAAATATGAACTGGAATTATTTTAATAGTCGTTTTGGATATAATAGCAGACCTGCTTTATTTTATAACGGTAAATTTGCTTTTCCGCTTTATACAGTAAGAACTGAACACGAACAAGAAATAAGCGGCGTTTATATGTGTTTGATTGACCTGCAGGATAGCACAAATATAACAGCACTTGAAACACATTTTATTGATACAGATGGAAGTGAAACAGATTGGAGTTCAGATTTTCCATCAAGAACGTATCAACCACTTATAAAAAGCGGCTGCGGAACTGCTATTTCAAGCAACTGGACTATTAAAAATAATGTTGCATATATGAAAAAAGAAAATAACCAAGATTGGGGCTTTTATTATAAAGGTATGATGTTAAGAACAAAAATTTCGGGCAGTGGTGCTGTTCAAATATCATTTCAGTGGGTTACTTGTCCTTATTGTTTATCGATTAGTGAAACACTTTCAAAACCTTTTATAAAAACATTAAATAAACCAATCAAATATACTTTTAGGATTGTAAATACAGGGGGAAATTTCTATGACTAATCACAAATATCAGTTAAAACTTACAGTAGGTTCTGATGAATATTTAGCAGATATTTCCTTTAATGAAGTTTTAGATACTTGCTTTAACAAAAGACACAGAAGAATAAATGATTTCGGCGGTCAACCTTATCCATCAAATGCAAATACGCTTTCTGGTTATTTAACTAATGGAATTGTAATGACTGATAATAATCTTGAAAAAATTCCAAAAAATTCCAGTTTTTTATGGCGTGGATATCGTGAAACACAATACAGTAATTACAGCGGCACAGTCGGAAAAGTTGGAATAGTTTGTGAAAATATTATAAGAAATTCTGATAAAAACTTTTATACTACACCTATTGGCGGTCTTGCTGGTCTTGCTGGTTTAGACGCAGCACATTATATAAAAGATAATGAAACTTATAATCTTTTTGGACTTGGTAAAGAAAAAGAACTTATTTCAACAAATAGAACTGGCGTCCTTATTTATCCTGTACTTTTTGAAAGAATAAATCTTGAAAAAGCAAAATGGGGGCTTGATGGTTCTTCTAATCTTGAAATGCGTGACAGATTTGGAAACGATGAAAGAAGAACACTTGGAACTGTTAAGGTAAGTGATACTTGCTTGAATGCATATACTGGCGGAACTGGTGGAAGTGGTAGCGTTTATGATTTATTTGAAGTAGATAAACAGACAGAAACACAAACCTTTGATGATATAACTGTTAGTTATGACACTTGGAATTGTTTATTTGTTTGTAGTAATTATCACTATGGAAGTACAAACGGCGAAAGTTACACACAAAATGATGATTACATTTTTGTTAATGAATGGGTTTTATATAAAGCAATTCGTGTTGGACAATATAATAATCCAAACACACCTTATTCACAATATCCGTTTAAGCCTTCAAATTGTGATATTTATTACAATATGTCAACAAAGAAGTTTGAAGAAATACCTGCTTCTGCAAGTTTTGAAGGACGTTTAAATTATCAGATAATCAGCAAAGAAGATTTTGAATCAGTTGATGGATTTGTTAAAACTGATAATTTTACAGTTGATTTATCAACACTTCAATATACAGGTTCTACATCAATTTCAGAACCAGAAGTAATTGTTTTAGACCAAAATAATATCACACCTTCTGTTTATTTAAATGATAGAACGCCTTACAGATTTTATGCAGTGGGTGCTGACGAAAATAAGATTTATCTTGGTGGTGGTTATTCGCTTGATAATACTACTTCATTATATTCTTACAATATAGCAGACCTTTTACAACAGCCTGAAACTTTAAGCCTTACACTTGAAACGACTTCAAATATCGGTGTTTTCTTAAATGATAATTATAGAAAGAATTTATATAAAATTGCTTGCATTCCAGTTGCTTCAATTTCGGGCGTTAATAGTAGTATAGGTCCTTTATTTGATAAAGAAACTGGTCTTGTTAATGATTATGGTTTTATTAACTGGCTATGTTCTGGAACGGCTGAATTTGAAAATGTATCAATTTCTTCTGGTCAGACATTTAAATTTGAACTGGTTGAAACGATTACTGATAACTAAAAAAATCATACTATTGTTAGAAAGTTTAAATAAAAAGGAAACAAAAAAATGAAAATAATTTTTGAAAATGGAAAATTTAAAACTGAAAAAAAAGGTTTTGTACAATATGACTACGGTCAGACAGTTACTATAAGCGGTTTAGATTACAGCGAAGATTATTTAGTTTTCCAATTTATCAAAAACGGTCAGCAAATAGATTCACTTGGTCAGAAAAATGAACAGGGCGATTTTATCGTTTCTGTTCCCGACCAATTTTTGCAGACTGCTGGCGATATTTTAATCTATTGTGTTTATAAAACTGTTGAAAAAGGACAGACAGAAAATTGTGCAGTTTTAGATGTTCTTGCCCGTGAAATGTACGAACCAGTAGAACCACAACCTTATCACGATATTATTGCAGAAATTCTGGAAAAATTAGAAGAATTACAGTATGAAATTGACCACTGGACTATTACAGAAGAACAACTTGCAGAAATTGTTAGACAGGTTGAAGCAGAAATTGACCTTGATGATTATTACACCAAACAAGAAACAAACGATTTACTTGATAACAAGGCAGATAAATCTGAAATTCCTGATATTTCTAATCTTGCTACAAAACAAGAATTGACACAGGGGCTTTCTGGTAAAGCCGATAAGTCTGAACTTCCAGATATGACGGATTATTACACAAAATCGGAAGTTGATAATCTTATTCCAGATGTTTCTGGACTTGCTACAAAAACAGAACTTGGAACTTTATCCGATAATGTTGGACAAGCACTTTCTGCACTTGGTCAAAGTTTAAATGGCACAAATAATAGAGTTTCAACACTTGAAACTGATAAAGCAGATAAATCTGCAACTTATACAAAAACAGAAGTTGATAATTTGCTTGCTGACAAAGCAGACGTATCAGATTTACCTGATATGACAAATTATTACACCAAAACAGAAACTTATTCAAAAACTGAAATAGATAACATTCTTGGTAATATTCAAACAGCATTGGAGGCAATTTAATATGGGAACAATAGCACAGGAAATTACAAGAATTCAAGGGGCAAAAAGTGATTTAAAAACATCAATTGAAAATAAGGGTGTTCAGGTTCCATCAAATGCCTTAATAGATGATTATGCTGATTATGTTGACCAAATTACTGGCGGCGGCGGAATTACCGAAATCAATGATTTAAAATATATGTTTTGCGGTGGCGCAAGATTAGACATCTATTCTGATATTATGAATATTGCAAACAGAAATATAACAGATTTTACATCATTTTTACAAGAAGCAGCAATAGATTTGGATAATGTAGATTTATCCGTTTTTCCAGAAACTTTAAATCTTACAAATTTTTTATGTAATGCACCAAACAGTTATGGAATTTTAAATATAAAAAATAAAAAAATAATAGGAAATGATATCCTTTTAGGGAAAAATACATCAGGCGATCATAATGATTATTCAAATATTATAATAGATTTGGAAAATTCAGAAATAACACCAAAAGGAAAATATTTTATTTCAGGCGGAACAGGTACAAATAGCAAAGACAGAAGCCATTATGTCCATTTAAAAAATTTACAAGGAAATATAATAAATTTTAAATGGGGAACATTATTAAAAGAAGTTATTATAGATGATGATATTCTTGATTTATCAAATTTAAATTTTTTGGAGTCATCATTTGACTATTCTAATTATCCTTATTTTTTAGAAGATGTTTGTGCAAAAAATATAATTTTACCAAATATAACTAATATTTCATCTGGTCAATATTATGATTATTTATATGAATATATGTATAAAAGTTTATTAACGGTTGAACAATTAACATTACCACAAACTTTTGGATATAGCACGCAAACATCAGCAATTACAAATACAGTGCTTTTTGATAAATTTCAAAAAGATGTAACAGACCCTGCAAAAATGTTTGAAATAGATATGGAAGAATATTTTCCAGTTCAATTTTTAAACAGATTAGCACCAACATCAAATTTATTTGGAAATGTTAATGAGTATCGTATAAGTGAAAGATACGGCGGACCACGTGGATTTATAAATGTTCATTTAACAAATAGCGGTCAATATGTAAGACCTTTTGGAACAGGTTCAACGAATGTTTATAACGATGTTTGCAGATTTAATTTGAAAAATGGAACAACCTGGGCAAGTAATACATATGCAAATACTTGTTCATTATATCTTGCATATTTATGGCGTGGAAATGCTTCTTCAATTCCTGACAGAGATATAGAAGGAAAAACAACAGAAGAATATTTTGTTGAATTTTTAAATAGCCTTGGCGAAAATACAAGCGGATATACAAGAAATATCAGAATTTATTCAGGATTGTATAACACAATTTCACAAGAAACTAAACAAATTGCAATTGATAAAGGTTATACATTAGTTTCAACATCTACAAATTAAAGGGGGTAAAATATGCAAGTAATAAATTATGGTGATTATATTGAAATTATTCCAGAAAATACATATTTAACAGATTTAGAAGAAACAGAATTATTTGAAGGAATTTGCGGAAAAGTAAACCCTGCTAATTATAAAGACATTACTGATGAAAAAGCAGAAATAATTATAAAAAGAAACGAGGGAAATACAGAAATTGAAGAAGGAGTAGAAAATAATGAATGATGATGGTGGTAGAAGAATGGACGAACGTTTATTAAGTGAAGTAGTGCAACGACTTACCCGCATTGAAGTAAAACTTGAAGAAATCGTTGCAGTTAAAAAGGATATCAAAGATTTAACTGATACAACAGACGATATGAAAAAGGATATTATAGAATTAAAAACAAAAGACGAACAGCAAAGAAAAGAACTTGATGAAATTCGTGATAATTCAAAATGGATATCAAGGGCAGTCATAGGAGCGATTATAACAAGTGCGGTTGCTGTAATATTCACGTTAATAAAGTTAGGATTGAAAATTTAAGAAGCAGAAATGCTTCTTTTTTTTATGTTTAAAATTTCAAGTTATCGTGTTTTATCAAATTACATATTATAAATGTATAAAAATTTTATGATTAACGGAGGAAAATGAAATGGAAAAAATTAAAAAAATAGGTGTCAAAATTTTAGGTTGGGTCAAAAAGCACCCTTACGCAACAATTAACACAGTTCTTATTATTTCAATAACAATTAAACTTTTAACTGGTATGGTAATTGTTGGTTAAAACCTAACAGGACTAATGCAGGCAAGACTTGTAAAAACTGCCTTTTTGGTAGTAGTAAAAACTGAATATTGACTATTTTTAAGAAGGTAAAAGCCTTCTTTTTTTGTCTTTAAAATTTTCAGTTATCGTGTTTTGCTGTTCTGCATACTATTAGTAAGAAGTTTAAAAATAGTGTTTTAAAATTTTCTTACCTTTCGGGGTCAGAACATTCATATTATTTTTAGATAACAAAATTACTAACAAAGGAAGGTACAAAGATATGAAAAAGACAATTACAAAGACAGAACTTAGAACAAATATTTACCGCAGTGAAAGCGGCAAAAGAATCCAGTTAGGTTTCTGGATTGATGATGAACCTTATTTTTTAACTTATGACATCAGCGAATTTGACGAATTAAGCGTAGATAAGGGATTTGAAACATTATGCATAAACGCTTTTCTTGATGATTTCAAGAAATTTTACGCAGATTTATGCAAAGAAAACAATATAGAAGTTTATTACAGAGGGAGGAACTTATTATGATAAAGGTTGGTTTAATTATTTTCTTATTTATCTTAGCAAATGTAATTAAATATGGAAATCCTAATCAGGAAGTGCAAAAGAAACACTGGAAAAGATGGATTGACGAAGTAACTTTTGATATTAACAAATTAACAAAATAAGGAAGGTACAAGGATATGAAAGATGTAAAAATGTCATTTACGGAAGTAAATAATTTATTTAAGCAAAAACAAAAATACGAAAATTTAATAAAAGAATATAGTAAGAAAGGTCCTGTATATTATGATGAAGTTTTACAGATGAACGTGCTTACTGCTGAAATGGTTGAAAGTTTTGAAAGAACTTTAAATTTAATCAAAGAAACACTTACAAAAGGGGGATATATATTATGATAGAAGACCAAAATTTACAGCGTGTAGAAGATTTCCTTGATGAAGTCAGAATTGATTTCGAAGTTGAAGACTGGCAGGACAAATATAAAGTAACTGTTCAAGGAATACTTCCAAAAGACAAAATTGAAGCAATAAGGCAGTTTTTACATAGTGACAAAGCGTGTAGAAATTACTTTATACGAACAACAAACAACGAACTTACAAGTAACACAATAATTTATGTAGATAAGGAAGGTATTTAATATGAATGATGTAAGTCTAAAAATAATAATTGAAAAAATAAAAGAACTTGATGAAATTGAAAGACTTTATAAAGGACAAGTTTATAATGGTGAAGAACCTGGTGATAATCTTGAAGCCTATAAAAAAGTTGAAAATGCAAGAAAGATTTGGACAGATAGATTATCAAAGAAAATTTTAGAAGACTATAATGAAGAAATGATTGATAAATGTCAAAAAGATATGGAAGATTATTTCAAGGAAATAGCAGAAAAGTTAAATGATAAGATTTAAGAAGGCAAAAGCCTTCTTTTTTTATGTCTTTTTATGAGTTAAAATGACCGTAGGAGGTGAATATATGAAGAATCCTAACGGTTACGGTTCTATTATCAAATTAAAACGCAAAAATTTGCGGAAACCTTATCACGTTCGTATTAGCGTAATTGATAGTGATGGAAAACAGCACAGAAAAAGTTTGGGATATTTTGCAACAAAAACAGAAGCATTAAATGCTTTGAACAAATATCACGAAAATCATTATGACGTTAATTATTTAAATGTTAAATTTTGCGACCTTTGGAATGAATGGGTTGAAACTAAACTGGGTGATGAATCACTTTCAGAATCAACTAAAAAAGGTTACAGATATTCTTACACCAAAATTTCTGACAGAATTAAAAACAGTATTTTTGTGGATTTGTTATTTAAAGACTTTCAAGATATGTTTAACAAGTTAAGAACAGAAGTTGGTTATGACAGTTTAAGGAAGGTAAGGGGCGATATAAGCCAGTTATATGACTATGCAATAAATAACAAAATTGTTGCCGCTAATTTTATTCCAAATATTGACATAGGAAGTTCAAGGAAGAAGAAAGAACTGGTTACATTTACAAAAGACCAAATAAAAACACTTTGGAAAGATTATAGAACAGGCAACGGAAACAAAGAAGCACAAATAGCAATTAAGATTATGTTAATGCTAATTTATAACGGTTGTAGAATAGAAGAATTTTTAAGTTTAAAAAATGAAAATGTTTTTATAAGTGACCGCTATTTTAATATTATTGATTCTAAAACCGAGAATGGTATCAGGACAGTGCCAATTCACGAAAATTTTGTGGAAATTTATCAGGAATTTTTTAATGAAAATAATACTTACCTATTAACTTGTGAAAGAACAAAAACAAAATATTCTTATGCAAATTTTAGGGATAGTTATTGGGACCAACTTGTTAGTTTAAAAAATTGGTCAGAAGATTTGACACCACACGCAACAAGAAAAACTTGTTCCACGCTTTTAAAAGATTACGGGGCTGATTCAATGTATCACAAACTTATTTTAGGGCATTCAGGTGCTTTGAATTTAACAGAAAGGGTTTATACAAAAGTAGACACAAGCAAGTTAATTGAAACTATTAATTTGATTCCAGCACCAGAAAAATTGTAGGAGTATAATAGGAGTATTATTTGCAAAATGTCAGACAATTCCTATAATTCACAATTATCAAAGAGATAATAAAAAGAAAATTGATTTTTATGAAAGCCCGCTTTTTATGCGGGCTTTTGTTTTTGTTAATTTTGAAGTTTAGACGTATTTTTAAAATATTAGGAGTATCGCAGGAGTACGGTAGGAGTATTTTTAGAATGTTAAAATAACTTTACCTATAACGTTCTTCCTTTTTAACTTTCCAAATTTTCTACTATCATATGACCTTTCGGAATTATCACCCAGAACATATATTTCATCACTGCTACTTTGATTTGCTACATATCGTTTTATAATACTGGAAACGGGGATATTAGGTTCGTCTGTTGTATTTATCACAACAATATCGCCGTCTTCTAATGTGCAGCGGGTTTGCAGAATGCAAAATTCGCCGTCAGTCAATGTTGGTTCCATTGAATGACCTGATACTGTTGCAATTTTGTAACCTGTGACAAAATAAAATAGTAGAATGCACATTACATAAAATATTACTTTTTTCAAATTCATAATTATAACCTTCCTTTTTTGTTTTCTTTTGTTATAATATGAATGATTTTTGAAAAATGTAAAAAATTTTATGCAAGTATTAGAAAATGAAAAAATAGAGCAGGTTTGTCTGCCTATTTTTGCCCCGCTGGCAAGCGTCCCCAGACAGGGCACGTTCCGAGTTTACTCGGTATAACGTGCATCCCACGAAGTAACACTTTCACTTACTTTTTCAATACTACTTTTATATCACCTACTATGATACAATATTTATATACGGCAAAACTTTTATATCACCTACGCTGGTACAGTTAAAATTTTTATTATATCACCTAAGATGGTATTTTTAGAAAGGGGTTTATTATGCCAACTACAAACACAATGATAAATACTTTACACGATATTCTTGAAGAATTTTTTACAGAAATTATGCAGGAAAATTACATTAGAAATAGTAGAAGGGATTATTCGCTTAATGAAATAGGTTTTGCAGAAGATTATGAAGAACTTTTATACATAGCAAAAATGGAACCAGACCTTCCAGAAGACACAGATGGATTAAAACTTTCCCTTCTTATGCTTCATAGAATGATGTCGTCACTTAGTCCTATATATGGTAACAAATTTCCTGACAAGTTTGATTTTAAACAGATGTCAGCACTGCAAAAAATAATGCACGAAAGAATGAAGAAACAATATAAAAATTTATGATATGAAGAAAACACCTGAAAGGGTGTTTTTTTTTATTGTGGTACTTTTCTAAAAATCATACTTATATTATCAAAGAAAATTTGAAAGGAGTTTAATGATATGAATATAAACGCAAATGATATTAATGAAGAACTTATAAAAGAACTTTTCCCAGAAATTTCTGATGATTTTATCTTTACAAATGAACTTACAGGCGAAGAAATTTATATTGATAATACTAAGAAAAGATGTAAGAAAAAACGCCAGAATTTTGATGAAGCAGTTAAAAGGTTAGGGCTTAATGATGACTAAGGTGTGTAAATGGTTATTTGCTAAAAATGTTCACAATTTTCTGGAAGAATTTGAAGAAAACGGGTCAAATAAATACGAAGTTCTAATTGATATTGAACCTATCAAAATTGAAAGCAATGGGAAGAAAATAAGAATAACAGAAAATGGTTCAGTTAAAATTTTTGACAGTTTTGATTCGTTTAAATCTTATCTATTTGCAAAATATTAAGACGCTGAAAAGGCGTCTTTTTTTTTATGTTATCGGTATTTGCTGAAAGTCATACTAATTATAGAAACAAAGATAATAGGAAGGAGTTGAACACTATGAATTTTAGAAAATTTAACAAAGACGCAACGTACAGAATCGTTCGTCACTGTTATAGAACTAAAAACAAAAAAGGTGAATACAATGAAAGAACTAATAAAGACATTGATTTTAGTAAAACACCTTTAAATTATTCTATTAACGGTTTGACGCTTGAGCAGTTTGAAGAAAAACTGGAAAATTACAAGAAACTGTACAAAGTCAGAAACAAGACAACAGTTTTAGTTGGTTCTTGGGTGATTCAAAAGCCAGATTTCTATGAAGGTGATACAAAGGAATTCTTTGAAAAATGTTACAAGATTTTCAAAAGTAAATATCCTTACGATTTAGAAGGTTTTGTCCACCTTGATGAAACTACAGACCATATGCATTTTACTTTTTGTCCAATACTTGACGGTCAATTTAATTGTAAAAAATTAGTTGATAAAACTGAACTGGAAGATATGCACCTTTGGTTTGAAAAAGAACTTGAGAAAGAATTTGGTTATCATATTGATTTAATTAAACCAGAAACACGTGAACGCAAAGAAATGCTTAAAGAACTTGGAAAAGATAGAACACTTTTTGATTATGATGAAAAGCCTGAATATTTGCCAATGCGTGAATTAAAGAAAAGAACGCAGTTAAAAATAATGCAGGACTACGAAAAGCAACAAAAAGCGATTGAACTGGCTAAGGCTGAAAGCGAAGAAGAAATTCGCAAATACAGACAGATTGTAGAAGATTATAAGAAAGAAAACAATCTTGATGAAATCATTAAACAAAAACAGGAAATGGTTCCAAAATCAGAAGTTAATCAAATGCTTAGTGAATTATTTGACGCTTTGGAATTTGACCTTGGAAAAGAAAGAACGAAAAAATACAGAAAAATAGCAGAAAAGTTTGGTTTTATTATTGACAAAATTAAAAGTATTTTCAAACAGAAAGGGGAATAAAAATGGAACATAAATTTCATAATATACCAGTAGAAAAGAATTATATTAAACCTATGACACTTGATGAAAAACTTGAAACACTTTGGGATGAATACGCTGACGAAATGGGTTATGAAAGACAGGGCGATTATATCGTAAAGCGTGAAAGGGACGGTCACAAATTTCGTGCAAAAATCACCAAGGAAAAGACACAGCAAATTAAATCTGAAAAGGATTACAAATCAGTAGAACTTGAATGGGAGGTTATTTAATATGTACACAGGGCAGACAATGAAATTACCTACACACAAATTAAAACTTGATGAACTTATTTTTAATTTTGCTTATGACAACACGAAGAAAGCCAAGAACGAAATAAATAAAGTTCTTGAAGATGGTTCTAATAGACCAGAAAAAGACGAAGACGCTGAAAAACTGAAAGCAAAAGCAAGTAAAGAAACAAAGAAACTTGTTCACGATTCACTTATTAAAGATGAAAGATAAAAGGTGATTATTATGATAATAGAAAAAGATATTAATTATTTTGGCGAATATGAACTTGAAGAAATTGAAAACGAAGAAGTAGATTTAACAAGGGAGTATGAATGGAAGGAAGTCTGAAAAGACTTCTTTTCTTTTTGTTTTTTCGTACCCCGAAAAGATTTTTTATTTTTTGCCTAAATCAGTCATATTATTATTGTAAGAAAAATTTTACCTATTTTTCTTTTTCATATCCTTCCTTTATTTTTATATATTATATTATGTTAGTTGAAAAAGGGCGTGTTTGGTATATCCTGCACGTCTTTTTTCTTTGTTATTTTCTGCTAAATGTCTATTTCAAACTACATACTATATATATAGAAATCAATTAATAAAGGAGATTAAATTATGAAAAGAAAGACTTGTTACGTTAAAAATGAAAAAGGTGAAATTTATTACGCCTGGACTATGGAAGAACTTGCTGCAAAACTTAAAATTCTTGTTTCTTTATATCAAGACGCAGTTAAATATAAGAATCGTTATCTAAATGCGAAAAATAAAGGAAACATTCAAGAAATGAAAGTCAATAAAGTTCTTGCAAGAAACACTAAGGAAAAAATTGAAGAAATTATTGAAGAATTAAAGAAAGATTATTAAGAAAGGTAGGATTTAACTATGAATTTTATTATGTTTGTAATTTTTGGATATTTTTGGGAAGTTTTTAGTCAATTTGTTGAAGTAATGATTATGAAACGACTTGGCAAAACAGAAGTGACTGCTTCAAATACACTTTTAATTAGTTTCGTTGGATATATGATTTTTGTAACAGGATTGTTCTTCCTGATGAAAATTTTACAAATACATATTTGATGACTTTGTGCAATAACACCAAAAACGGTGTTATTTTTTTGTGCACTTTTACTATGATTTGAAAAGCGTTCCGCAAAATTGCGGAAAAGTTCCGCAAAAAAAAATGGTGTTTGCGGAAAAATTTTTTAAAGAAATGCAGTATTTATGCGGGTTTTGTGATTTTTTCCGCAGTTCCGCAGTTCCGCAAGGGGTATAGATATATATAATTATATTTTTTATATTTTTGTACTAATTAAAAAATGGACGAGTATATATGTATATATATATATATATGCGGAAATGCGGAAATATATATTTTTTTATTTTTTTTTATTAATAAATACAGTATTTATGCGGGTTTGCAAGTTCCGCAAAAGTTCCGCAAAATGAAATTTGATTTGCGGAACTGCGGAAATTTTTAGGGCTAAGTTTTACCTTTAAAATGGTGGAAAGTCAGGCAGTTGCTGGCTTTAAGGGTGTTTGAAGTTTTCCGCAAGTTTTAAAATATCCAGATTTGGTTTTTGCGGAACTTTGCTTTTTGGTCCTTTTTAGGTGTCACAAATTTTATTAGTGCAGTTATTTGTGAATATCTTAAAAAGGTTGAAGAAAAAGTTTTGATTCACCAAGTCAAAAAAAGCTGTATATAAAAAAACCTGCCAAAAATCAAAAATTTATCTGTATGGAAAAAATCAATTTATTTTCTATCTGTCATATTAATGATGTCTAAAAAATAAAAGTTATCCCAAAAGCGTAAAAGTAATACTAAAAGTAGAAGATAAAAAATAAAAAAGTGTCTTCTATTTTTTTCCTACCTTTCGGGGTACGAAAACGCATATTTATATTGTAAGGGTTGAAGACCTTACAAAATAAATCAACTAACTAACAAAAATATATAAAAACAAAGAAAGGAACTAAAAATTATGGTAAAAGTACAAATCACACAAATTCTTACAAATATGATGAAAGGCGAAATCAGTTACTACTACACAGTTACTGGTGATGAAAATTCACAAGGTTGCGGATACTTCACTTGTTCATTTGATTATTTCGATGAAGTTGACGCAAAAGTTAAAGGCGAAACAGACCTTGCAACAGATATTGAAATAGTAAGAAGGGCTTTCAAACACAGATATGACTATTTCAGAATCATCATTGATGGCAAAGATGTAACACCAGAAAGAAAACCTTTAAACGAAGAAATTCGTGAAGACCTTGAAAGCAAAGATTATACACTTGATGAACTGTTTGAAATGCTTGATGAAGAACAGAACATTTTTAAAAAGGCTTCTGGTATTGTAAGAATCACAGCAAAATTTAAAACAATAGTTATAAATGAACTAATAACAAAGAAATTTGAAGATATGGAAGCCAGTCACAAGGCACCAGCAATACTATAAGAAAGGAACGAAAAATTATGAAGAAAAAAATTAAGATTCAATTTCCAGTATCAAAAGAAATCAACGGTGTTATTTACAGGGGCGCAAAAACGTCCCTGATGACTACCGAACTTGCAAAAATCGGCATTGATGAAGAAAATCCATTTATCAACATTGAATATGACGAATATGCAAAACGTATAGTAATTACGCCAGTTGAATAATTTTCTAACTTAATCAATTTTTAAAAAACATACTAACTAATAAATATATAAAGAAAGGACACTATTATTTATGAATATGAAAAATAAACTACCTGATGACCTTAAATGGTCAACTTATACAAGACTTCCACAAATCCCTGTAACAAAAGAATATGACGCAAGTGATAAAGGCGTTTTTAGTCTTGAATATAATAAAAAGACTGATAGTTATGAAAGAAAAATCATTTGTGAAGCAATTAGCATTTCAATGATTAACACTGACCGTAGCAATGATGAAGAAATTGTTGAAGTTCAATTTTTAAATTACGCACAAGGAAAGCCAGAAGTTAAATCAATCCAAATGCCTTCTAATATACTTGTAGAAACAGAAGGCATTAAACAGGTTCAATCAAAAGGTTTTAATATTAGAAACGTACCTGGCTACAAAAACTTTATGATGGTCGTAAAAATTGCACTTAATACACTTGTTCGTGAAAACGTTGCTAATCCTAACACAAAACGTTATTACGGTTCCAGACATTACGGCTTTGAAATTATTGACGGTGGTTATAACTATAATAACTTCGTTGGTATTGATTCACCTATCATTCCAAATACTTCATTTGATGAACTTGGAAAAGTATTATTTGCTTCAAAAGGCGATATTGAAGGCGAAAAGAAATTCCTTGACTGGATAAGTAAAGACAGTAAATGTGAAATAGTATATAAGCAAGTTGTTGCTTGTGCACTTATGGGTGTTACAAAATCATTTCTTGGTAAACTTGTTGATAATCCAGTTGTTGAAGTTGTTTCACCATCTTCATCAGGTAAAGGCTTCTTTGACCACATTGTTCAAAAATGCTGGGGCAAAATCAACGATGAAAAGGGTATATCAGTTTCTTCTGGTTCATCTGCAGCAGGTCTTTCACCTTTTAACGATAGACTTTATATGTTACCTGGACAAATTGCAGATATTCAGGACTTCATTAAAAGATATGGTATTGAAGCAGTTGGCAGTATGATTTACGAACATACAAACGCAAACAATACAGTAAAAGCACAATCAGACAGACAGATTTCAAAATTTAATTATTCTTGGAAAAATGTTCTTATGATGTACGCAGAAAAAGAAGACCTTATGCAACAAAAAGACGGTGTTTCTTCCCGTATCGTTCACTTAAAAACAGGTTTAAGACGTCCAACAGATACAGTACAGGGCGAAAAGATTTCACAACGTGATTTTGCAGAAATAGATAAAAAACAACACGAAACTTATGGTGTTCTTGGTCCTGAATTTGTAAGAAAGATTCGTGAATATTTCAAAGGTCATTCAATCCACGCTGAATATAGTGAAGTATTTAAAACTTATGAAAAAACTTTAAAAACTACTTCAAAAAATGCAGCAATCTATGCACTTATTGAATACACTTATAACCTTGCTTATGATTTCGGTCTTCTTCCTGAAAGATGGGGCAAAATGACAATAAAAGACAACCTTTCAAATTATGAAAAGCCTGATGAAATTTCAACAGATGAAGAAGTTTATAATCTTATTCGCGACAGGGTTCTTACACAAACAAGTTCTTACATTGACGCTGGTATTAAATTAACACAAGGACAATATCAAGAACGTGAAGAAGAAAACAAGGCAGTACGTGGAAGAATTAAAATAGACGAAATTGATGGCGTTAATTATAAATTTGCTATTATTCCAAAAGACATTTTTAATGCTAACGTTGCTGACCTTATCAAAAAGCACAGTCTTCAAACAATGCGTGTAAATCCTAAAAACTGGGTTGAAAACGGCTGGCTTCTTCCAGATTCACGCGGCAGAAGTGACCACGACGGCACAAACATCACACGTGAATATGACAAGGCTAACGATATGAAACGTACAAAAGAAAGATGTTATTGGTTAGTTCTTCAAAACCTTGACGCAATTGAAAGTGCAGAAGACCTTGAAGAATTTGCAGAAAGAACACTTAACGAAATAGATAAGAAAAATAATAAAGTAGTTGAATTTAATAACAAATGGTTCGGCGAAAGACCAGATGGACTTATGGATATTCCTGCTGGAATAGATAATCTTATGGAAAAATAATAAACGTTTAAGAAGGCAAACGCCTTCTTTTTTTTATGCCTTGGCTCGTACCAGTTTTAAATTTTTCAACTGTCATACTTTAAATATAAGGAGGAATAAAATGGCAACCAAAAACACGAAAAAAACTGGAAAAATTTCCAGAAAAAACAATAAGAAAACTAATAAACAACCATTTGAATTTGGAAAGTTTATGACTGCGTTAATTGTTGGATTTTTTCTAATAAATTTTGAAGCAATTGTTATTACATCATTTGTTCTAATGTTCACATTTGGTGATTTAACACCGCTTTCAGAAATGATTATAGGAACGTTTTCAGTCATTACAATAGTAGTTTCTGCAACTGTTGGTTTCTATCAATGGAAAACAAAAACACTAAACCTGATAAAACTTAAAAAGTTCCTTGGTCTTTCTATCACAAATCAGGATTTAAACGAAAATAATCCAGAAAATTACGAAGATTTTTCAAATGAAGACAATTCAGTAGGTTAATTATCAAACAAAACAAGAAAGGAAAAAATTATGAAATCTTTACAGAAATTATTAGAACTTATTATTGAAAACTGGTCACAAATAGTTATTATCTTAACCCTTATTTTAACGATCTATACAAAACTTAAAAAGTTCATTATTGATTGGAAAAATAAAACAGAAGAAGAAAAGAAAGAAGCAGAAAGACAGGCATTTGAAAAAGCAGTTGAAACTGCTAAAAAAGCCCTTGCTGATTACATTCTTATTTTAGTTTCAAAAGCAGAAATTGACTGGCAATCAGAAGATGGAAAACTTGGCAAAACCAAACGTGCACAAGTTATTGAACAAATCTATGAAAAATATCCAGTACTTGAACAAGTAGCAGACAAAAAAGAATTACTTTCTTACATTGATTCGTTAATAAATGACGCACTTAAAACAGTTCGTGAAGAACTAAGACAACCAGCGAAAACACTTGAAGAAAAAATAATAGAAGAAACAGAAAAAGAAATAGAAGGTGATGAAAATGGCATTAACAGCACAACAAACTAAATTTGTAAATGATATTCTTCCTTTAATTCAAAAATATGCTCCAAAATATGACATTCTTCTTCCTGGCGTTGTTCTTATGCAAGCAGTTAAAGAATCCAATTTTGGAACCAGTAAAAAAGCACAACATCATAATTATTTCGGTCTTAAATACCGTCCTAATCGTTGTCCGTCATCTAATGGAACATTTACTGATAGTTCAAAGGAACAAAATCCAGACGGAAGTTATAAGGACATAAAAGACCGATGGTTTACATTTCCAGATATGGAATCAGGTGTAAAAGGTTATTTTGATTTTACTAATATAAAAAGTTATGCAGAACTTAAAAAGGAAACTAATCCAGAAAAATATTTGAAAGTCTTGGAAAAAGTTAAATATTTCACAAGTTTTTCTTATGTAGAAACAGCGCTTAAAAAATATTATGAATACGGATTTGATAAATATGATAAAGTTTCAGCAGTATCTTCCGCAGTAACTTCCACAACACCAAAAACAAGTGAAATTTCTTCACAAATTTCTGGGGAATTTTCTAATAGTTCTCTTGTAACATATAAAAACATAGCACCGCACAAAACAAGTCCAAGAAATCACAAAATTGATACAATAACAATTCACTGTTACGTTGGACAGGTTACAGCAAAACAGGGCTGTGATATGTTCGCTAAAACTTCCCGCAAGGCTTCCTGTAATTATGTAGTAGGAAAAGACGGTTCAATAGGACTTTGTGTAGATGAAAAAGATAGAAGTTGGTGCAGTAGCAATGCCGCAAATGATAACAGGGCTATAACAATAGAAGTTGCTTCTGACACAGTCACGCCTTATAAAGTAACAAACGAAGCACTTAACGCTTTAATTGAACTTTGTGCAGATATCTGCAGAAGAAATAAAATAAAGAAATTACTTTGGAAAGGTGATAAATCTTTAATTGGTCAAGTTGATAAACAAAATATGACCGTTCACAGATGGTTCGCTGCAAAGGCTTGCCCTGGTGATTACCTTTACAATTTGCACGGAGAAATTGCTGAAAGGGTTAATCAAAAACTTGGACATGGTCAAGTTATCATAAAAGAAAATAAAGAAGAAAAAACACCAGAAATTTCTGTAAAAATTCCAGAAAAAACAGGTATTAAATACATTGTTCAACGTGGTGACACTTTAACAATAATTGCTAAAAAGTTTTCTACAACAATAGAAAAGATTGCAGAAATAAATAAGATTGCTGACATTAATAAAATAAGAACAGGACAAACACTAATTGTAAGAACTGACTATGAAAAGAAGACAGTTAAAACAAGGGGTTCAAATTTAAATGTTAGAAAAGGACCATCTGCAAATGAATCTATTATAGGAAAGTTAAGAAACGGAAGCAGCGTCAATGTATTAGAAAAGACAAATGAAGTATGGTCAAAAGTTGAAATAAACGGCTTAGTTGGTTATGTTTGCAGCAGTTATTTAAATTAAAAATTATCGTGATTGTTCAAAATTCATATTATTTATATAAGGAAAGGCAAAGAAAAGCCTTTCTTTTTTCTTACCTTTCGGGGTACGAAAACAACATACTATAAATGTCTAACAAAAATATATAAAAATTGAAAGGAATAACTACTATGAATGCAGAACAATATTTACAACTTAAAAAGGAAAATTTACTGAAAAAATATGGAAGAATTTCAAAGCCACTTATGAAACAAATCTATAAGGAAGCATATGAAAAATTTGGAAGACCTGAATCTAAATCACTTGATGAACTTATTAGCGATAATAAGAAAATCTGTGATATGTCAAAAGATACATTTGTTTCTGAAATATCTCTTGAATGTGTTCTTAATTCTGATGAAATTCTTTATATGGAAGAAGAAACCATTTCAAAACCTTATAAACACACAAGAATTGATATGGAAAAAGGACCAGAAGAAGTAAAACTGGCATATATCAAAGACGATGATGATAACAGATAACACAAAGGGCTGCAAAGCCCTTTTTTAATGCAAAACTGTCATACTATTTTTGACAGGTAGTCTTTTTCATAAATTTTCTCTTTCTTTGTATTGGGTGGGCTTTCGGTCCACCTTTCTTTGAATTATAAAAATCATACTAATATTGAGGTGAAAAATATGGAACAGAAACAAAGCAATAAACACCCTTTGTTCATATCAAAAGCAGAATGTAAAACACCAGAAGATTTTGCCCGTTATGAATATGAACAGGAACTCCGTAGGAAAGGACAAAAGAAACAGGTTGAAAATATGAAAAAACGCAAGAAAATGATGGAAGACCTTGATGAAATGCTTGGTTATTCCTTTGATGAATTAAAAAAGAAAAAGAACCTGAATGCACAGCAAGAAATGCTACTTTCACAAATGATTGAAGCAAGAAACGGCAATACAAAAGCGTTTGAAAGTATTCGTGATACTGCTGGCGAAAAACCTAAAACAGATATTGATATGAATGCAAACTTTGAAGCGTTAAAGAATATGCAAGACATTGCAAAAATGATGTTAGGAAAGAAAGACGAATGAATTTCACAAAAAAGCAACTGGCTTATTTGCAGTGTGACGCTTTTAAAGAATTCTTGGAGGGTACAACATTCAGCGGAAAAACATTCACCACAATGTTTAAAATGCATTTCAAAGTTATTACTTCACCATATCAAGAACATTTAATAATTGGTTCTACAAAAGGACAGGTAGAAAAGAACATTTTGGGCGATGTTGATGACCCTAATTCATATCTTTATTTTTTCAAAGGTGTTTCTGAATATTATCCATCTGGTCACGGAAATAAAAGTTCTGCGCATTTGTCTATTAAATGTGTATCAGGTAAAAATATAATACATAAAACTGTTTATGTGATGGGTGCTGATGATGTTTCTACTTTGTCCCGTGTCCGTGGTATGAACAGACTTGGTTGTGTTTATATTGACGAATTAAATAAATGTAATTTTGAAACAGCACAAGAAGCACTTATGCGTGCTAATGAATGGGGGTGCGGCAGTTTAAACCCTGATGACCCTAATAAAAAGATTTACGAAATTGTTAATAAATCAAGACCATTACCAGAATGGGCGGACGATGTTCCTAATGAAATAAAATCATTATTAACAGCACCAAAACAAGACAACTGGATTTATTGGCATTTTAATTTTAATGATAATCCTGCTTGCACTGAAGAAGTAGTTAATAACAAAAAGGCTATGTACGTGGAAGGTTCACAGGCATATAATTCAATGATTTTGGGACTAAGAACCAAAAACGAAGGACTTGTTATAACTGCTTTCAATAATAAAAATCATATTATTAATAAGGACGAAATTAAAAAACATAAATTTGTTAAGTTTTCTGCTGGCATAGATACTTCTTATTCATCTAAAACAGATGACAAACTTACTATTGAATTTATGGGAATCACAAACGAACATAAATGCGTTGTATTGAAAGAAATGTGTATAAATAACAAAGACCTGCCTGAAAGCAAAAAAGTTTATGCTTCTGATTTTGTCATAATGGTTGAAGATTTTTTGGAAAAATGTCAGAAAGAATACGGATACGCACAATATATTTATATTGATAACGCTGATTCAAATACGATAGGTGAATTTAGAAAATACGCAAGAAATCACGGAACAAGATTTACTTACTGCGAATGTAATAAAAAGAAATATGACGTAAAGGCAAGAAATAGAATAGTCAACAGTTGGTTCAAAAATAATGATTTATTTGTTTCGTCAGAATGTAAAAACTTAATTGATGAATACAATTCTTATGCATATGACGAAAAAGGGGACATAATTCCAGCAAATGACCACAGTATTGACGCGTTCAACTACAGCTGGACGGCATTATATAAAACTATGATAGGACAAAGTTATTATAATAGTGAGGAATAATAAATGAATATTATAACAAATGTATATGAATGGGTTAAAAAAGTTTTATTTAATCTAAGAAAGATAAACAAAACGGAAAGCGAAGAAGTTCCAAGCATTCAGGAAAATATTTCACACGCTGGCTTCTGTTTTCTTATGGAAGTAATAGCAAGAAATGACATTGTTGAAATTTGTAATGCTGCAAGTCAATTAAAACAAGGACAAAATTCATTCTGGGCTTCTGTTGAACCTTCTGATGAAATTTTCCTTATTTCTTCTGGTAAAGTTCCTTTAATTATAAACAAACTTACAGACATAACAAATGAACTGATGACAGGCGTAGAAATTAGCGATAAAGAAACACAAAAAGAATTTGATTTAATGGATAGGTCATTAAAAACAAAGATTAATACAATTAAAGCATTAAAAAAGGTTCTTCTTGTTGGTGATGGTGCATTTTTCCTGTATGTAAGAAAAGGACAAATAAAATATAAATTTCTTGCTGGTCGTAATGTTGATTACGTTTATGATTCATTTGGTGACCTTCAAGAAATCATCGCTTTAAAATCTTATGAAGAAAAAAGTGGAAATTATCTTTTAAAGGAAAGATACGGAAAAGGCTTTATAAAATACGAACTTTATAACGAAGCAGGTGGACGTGTTCCACTTTCAAGGGTTCCAGAAATAGCAGATTTGCAAGATATTGAATTTAAAGATGAAAACGGCGAATATATTGACCAAATATTTGCAATAAAATTTCAAGTATATGACAGTGACAAATATGAAAACCGTGGCGGTTCTATCTTTGAAAATAAACTTGATTATTTAGACGCACTTGATGAAATCCTTTCAATGCGTGAAACAGATTTAAGAAATGCACACGGAAGACTTCTTTTACCTTCTATTTTTGTAGCACGTGATGAAAATGGAAGAATTAAAACAAAGAAAACTGTATTTAATACATATTTTGAAACAGGCGTAACTGATACAGAAAAAGCAAAGATTGATACAATTCAATTTGATATTCGTTCAGATGAATACAGGAAAACAGAAGAAGATATGGAAGACCATATTTATGCTGGTATTATTGATAAATCTTCATTTACACACGGCGTGACTGTAAACAATACAGAAATAGCAATTCAAAATGAACAAATAACAATAAAAACAAGTAATTCAATCAAAGTAGCAATACAGGAAACTATTCCAGAACTTATTTATGCAATTCTTTATCTTCAAAGTTTGATAAATGGCAAAACTTTAAATATTGAAAAAGAAGATATTAAAGTAAACATTGAAGAATATGGAAATCCTTCCTTTGAAAATCAAGTAGATATGACTGTAAAACTTAACGGATTAATTCCAGATTATGAACGTCTTAAAATCTTCTATGGTAATACTAAAACAGATGAAGAAATTGAAAAAATTTGTGAAGATTTACAGAAAGAAAAGGCTGGTATAAGTTTTAAAGACATAAATAATATGTATTTACAACAGCAAAGAAAAAATACAGAAAATAAGGAAGAAAATAAGGAAGACAAGACAGCTTAAAAGGCTGTCTTTTTTTTACATCTAAAATGGTCCGCAAAAATCATACTCCTTTTATAAAACTGAAAGGA